>ERZ1066125.17-NODE-17-length-178595-cov-28.473933_pt1 | contig 178595 bp, 132 predicted proteins | sample MGYA00382772_ERZ1066125 | MGnify/ENA primary metagenome ERZ1066125 (study PRJEB33369, sample SAMEA5778355) | biofilm metagenome | biome: Industrial cooling water; feature: Water cooling tower basin; material: Biofilm | place: United Arab Emirates | collected... | reverse complement strand
GCTTGGTTCAAGTTTTGCGGGTATTCCATACAGTGACCTGAAAACCGATCTAGTGCGACGGCCACTACTATTGATATATTCCATTCTGATGGCAAAACGTGTCGTTGTCCCCGCACGCGCTGCATATTCCCACTCTGCTTCAGTTGGCAGCCGGTAATGTCTGTTTGATTTGGCATTCAATCTTTTCAGAAATTCTTGTGTGTCGTTCCAGGAAACGCGTTCAACCGGTAAGTCGTCGCCGCGAAATTCAGGTGGATTCGTGAACTTGTCCATTACCGCCAGCCATTGCCGCTGTGTGATTTCAAACTTGCCCATCCAAAAAGAAGGGACACTAACCGTATGTATCGGTTTTTCGTCGGCTCCATCATGCCAACCCATTTGAAACTTGCCGCTTGGAATTTCCACCATTTCCAACTTAACGCCGTTGCCTAAGTCTTCGGAAAAATAACGAGCCTGCAACTTGCGACGATCAATTTCACCGCTAACGCTGTCATACAGGACAGTTTCAAAATCAAAAGTTTGAGTACGTAACGGAGTCGGGGAATTAGACACAGGTGTCGGCTTGGGGGTGGCGGGGGGAGTAGATGCCCCAGACGAGGTCTTAGGCTCAGATGAAGACTTGAGAGCCGGCGCGTTTCTCAAAGGCGCTTTCATCAAAATCACTTCGCGTCTTTTCCGTGCGAAATCGAAAACCGCCGGACGTTGAACCTGTTCTTCGGCGATAGAGGTTTTGTTGGAACTCAGTGGTTTACCTTGTAACAAAAGGCGCTGTTCGCTGCCATTGAAGATGATTTTTGTCTCTTCACCGGGATAGCTGCGTACACGACCAAGCTTGACCTCTGCGAATAAACCGGGCACGCGCTCAACTCCATAAGCCAGCCACTCGTCCAGCGTGATCGTTTGATCTTTCGGCTTGAAATCAGCTTCACCCAACCCCAAGCCTTCACGCATCAGCGCGTAAGTCAGCAGTCCTTGTTTGATCGTGCCGTGGCCCAATGCCACATTGTCGGCCTGTGTTGCGGCCAACACCCGCATACCTTTGTCGTAAGCCAACTGTCCTAAACCGCGACTGCCCATCGGACCCGGCTTGAAATCTCCACCCGTCACCGAAGCCGCCGACTGGCAGGCGTCCACGATCAACGTCATATCGCCCGCATCCACATCGCTAAGCCATAGCGAAAGCTCGTCGCTCGAAACGCTGCGGCGCAACATCTCATCAAAGCTGCTGTTTGCGCCGATGTCGTAAGTCGGGAGGTAGAACTGCCCGTCTCTATCGGCGTAACCGTGGCCGGAAATGTGAATAATGATCAAATCTTCTGGGCGCGCGGGGCGCAACTTGTCGGCATTCGGAATTGCGGCCCGCTGCGCCGCTGTCACACTTTTTCCGGCCAGTAGGTCGAACACGGCTTTGACGTTGGCTTTGATCAAACTTTTCTCCGTAACCTCTTTGCGGCCATGTTGAGGCACGGCGTTTGAGGCGTCCGCCGCGCTAATGACGCGCCCGTCCAGACGAATTACGTAATCGGAAACGAGCGGCACACCTACCACTTCGGCAAAATCGCCGCTCGCGGCCAGTTGTCGAACCAGATTGCTTTGCACCTGACGCCCGTCGTTCACGGAATATCGCAAGTCCTTTATCGCCGGATTCTCATAAGCATTGGCGGAGAAGGTGATGACATAGGCGCGACCTTTGACTGGCTGTAACGTAGACGACAGCTTGTGTTGCACGCGAACAGTCTTGCTTTTAACCCGATCCGAATTAAAAGCGTAGGCTGAAAACACCACGCTCTGTTTGTCCGCGATGCGCGGCAACCGAACACGAAAAGGAATCCGGTTTTTGCCATTGACCAGTTCCACTTCTCCTTCTTTGTGCCCGACAAGCTGCCCATCGCGGAACAGACGCAAATCATGAACGCCGGATTCGAATGGTTTGCCGTTTCGGTCACGCTGTGTGGCGCTGCGTTGATTGGCGACTTCAACAGTGACCGTCACCATCCCATCAGCGTCCGGCGCAGCAACTTGCAGATTCGAGATTTGCGGTTGTGTTCGGTTAAGCGATTTAAGATCGCGCACCGGTTTCATCTTTTCTCCAGCCAAAAGCCTGGCCAAAAGATTTGGTTCATAGTAATCGCGCATGAAAATTTCCAATGGAAGAGGGGTAAACGGATCATCCGATGCGGTCCAATGAAGCCCTGACAGATTATCCAGGTTGTTTGTATCGAAGCGCCCATCTGGTGAGACGGCCGCCCAATCGTTTCCCTCCAAAGAAATAAGCCGACAAAGTTCCTTGCCTGTTGCAACTTCCCAGATTCTGGATGTTCCGTCAGAACTCGCTGTCAGTAGGTATTGCTCATCATTGATGAATGTAACGGCATTTATATCGTTCGTATGTCCCACGAAGTCGCGACTTCCGCGCAAGCTCTGCATATCCCACAATCGCACGATCCTATCGGTACTTCCGGTAACCAAATAGCGCCCAGTATTACTCAGCGCCACAGCGGTCACCCAACCGGTATGCCCTGTAAAGTTTCGTAATTCACGTCCACTCTTTACATCCCACAACCTCGCAATCCTGTTTCTCTCTCCGGTTGCAAGGTAATGTCCATCCTGGCTTAACGCGACACTGCTAATCTCACTTGAGTGCTTAGGGAAACGCTGTAATTCACTCCTGCTCTTCGTGTCCCACACTCGCGCTGTTCCCTCTTTGCCTCCGGTTGCAAGCAATTGCCCATCAGCACTAAGCGCAACAGAACCCGCGAACCCGCCAAACCCTCCTAATTTATCTCCACTCTCAACATCCCACAGCTTTACCCCATATTCGTCATCTGTCACCACGTATTTCCCGTCATTGCTCAGCGCAACTGAATAAATTTCGTTTGAGCGAGTGTCAAAGCTACGCAATTCAAGCCCGCTCTCCGCATTCCATAATCGCACAGTCCCACCTCTGGTTGCAGTTACCAAATATCGGCCATCATTACTCATTGCGACGGGGCTCATTTTGTTCAACCACATAAAGCTTGAAGAAATAAAGCTTAAAGGAAGACTTCCGGTTGAGCCAAGAGTTTTTCTATTGTTACCAAACGTGAAAAAGTCGGACGTTTTTGTAATCTCGTCGGAAGTATCAGATGGGGTTGACGATTCATCTGTTAAGACAGTTTGTTCTCCAAAGCTGCGTGAAGCTTTCATATCTCTTAATTCCCACAGCCACGCATGCTCACTAAAATTCCCAATGGCAATCCGTTGCCCATCTTTACTTACTGCGATTGAAGTAACACCTTCACTTTTACCCTCAAAACGGCGAATCTCGTTTCCACTTGCTATATCCCATAAACAAACCCTGCCCTCCTTGCCCCCCGTAACCAGAAAACTTCCATCCCGACTCAATACAACTGAAGTCACAGTGCTAAATCTATTAAAATTGCGAAGCTTTTCCCCGCTCGCTACATCCCATAAGGTTGCCCCACCGAGCCAGTTTCCCGTTACCAAGAAACGGCCATCAGCGCTCAATGCAACTGATTCAATCTTCGCCTTTTGAATACTGAAACGGCGCGGAGCGTTTTTGTTTACCAAATCCCATACAAGCGCAGAGTCGCCATCTTCTCCCACTGAAACCATGTTTCGTCCATCAGAGCTTAATAATGCTAATTTGACACCTGATGTATGTTTGCCGAATCGGTTTATCTCATTTCCACTTTGTACGTCCCAAAGAAAAAGCATTCCATCACTGCTTCCAGCCACCAAAAGCCGCCCATCCCCGCTTAATGATACAGAGAGAATTTTTCCTGAGTGACCCGTGAACCGCCGTATTTCGCGCCCGCTCCTCACCTCCCACAAGCGTGCCGTCCTATCGCTGCTTCCAGTGACCAAATATTGTCCGTCAGCAGTAAGTGCAACCGAGTTCACTGATGCCGCGTGCCCCTCGAAGCGGCGCAACTCGCGCCCACTATGCACATCCCACAATTGGGCTACTTTGTCTTCACCGCCTGTTGCGATATATCGCCCATCATTGCTCAGGACAACCGAAGTAAAGGAAGCTGATTCTCCGAACATATCCCGACTTTGATGTGCCATCATCTCATCAAACTGAACGCGATATTTGGGATCAACTGTAATCCCCGAGTTACTCATGCTAAAGGAATCAGCAGGGAGCCCTTCAACAGGCGGTCGCCAATCTGTGCGAAGCGTAAAACGTCTCAACTCTAGCCCACTTTCTACATCCCAAAGTATTGCAGATCGGTCTTTGCTCGTGGTTACCAAATATCGCCCGTTTGCGCTTAGTGCCATTGACCTTATGTCATCGGAATGTCCCAGTTGCACGACTAATTGTGGCTTGTCTTCGCCACTTGTCTCACCGCGTTGTGCTTGCCGAGACGCAAACCTCAGCGGCAATGTCACCAGCACTGGATTGCCTCGCTTGGTTTCAACATCATAGATGGTCTGTGGCAATAAGTCGGACGGGATCAGCCGTTTCTGCTCCGCTCGTTGTGCAGTTGACTCTTTTTCGGCGACAGTCATTACTTTGCCCGAAGTGCTGCGTGCATCCAGTCGCCGCGTCTTCCCGCCCCATTGCAGCTCCCAAGTCTCGACTTGCGAGGCATCCAGCTTGCGCAACTCGACGCCTCCCGGTAGCCGCTCTATGCGCCCGCCCAAAGGGAGTTGGCGAGGGCTGACGATGATGGTAAGCCTTTCGCCAATGTGCTGCGCGCTGCTACGCTCCAACCTGAAATAACGCAATGGGTCGCCTTCCGCTGGAACCTGGACAAGCTTGCCCGCGCTGACAACGTTTGCGCCCTGAGGCGTTTTAGTGCCGGGAAAAATTAGATAAGGATCGCTCAGCGTGCCATCGGCGTATTCTTCGCGGTCAATCACGTAAACGTAACCCCCTGCGATGCGCGGCACTTCGATGCCCAGCCATAGCAAGTCTCCATCGTTAAAAGTCATATCGTCGCTGACACGTGTGCCGCGATATTGCGCAGTCTTGCCACCAGCCGTCGGAATCATCAACTTTGCCTCTGCCTGAGCGTCTTTGGTGGCAGACAGGCTACGACTCTCTTCCGCTGCCTGAGCCAACCGCCAAAAAGTGACGCCAATCAATCTTTCGCTTCCCGCTTCGTCCGATGTCGGCACAGGTGGTGCGTTGGGACGACGTTGGGGAGCCGGCCTTGCGGCCTTTTGTCGCGCATCCCGAAATTGGTTGTTGGGCAGGCGACGCGCCTCTTCGCCTTCATCTTGTGCTCGTTGCGGAGCAGCAAAAATCAGGCTGCACAGAGCAAGTAGCAACGTCAGTGCATAGCGCAACAGAGTTGTTTTTCTATCAATTTGCGGATCGGTTTGGGTTGTCATGATTCCTCCTTTTTGTGGCGGCTTTCGCCGTCGGATGGCAATAGTGTTGCTGTGGTTTTTTTTTACAGGCTTCGGCACTATCCTCAACGGTGTTTCAACGTAATCAATCCAATTAGCACCGACCCTTTGCCGGTGAGCTTCGTTTGTTTAGTGGTCTCGTCAGTTTCAATAGTCGGCGCATTCGCCGCATGTTTGGCGAGATAGCGGCGCGCGGCCTCGACATGTTCTGGGCTCTTGATTTCACCCGCTGGCTTTGCCCAGATTTTGCCATCTTTCAGTACCTCCTCCAGTTCCGGCACTTTGTCAGCAGACCAGATCAGCCAGATTATGTCGTTGGCCCCTTCGCGCTCGAAACCGAACCAATCGTTTTCGGGTTGTCCGCTGGGCGGCGGGATTTGCTGCACATGTGCAGCGCGCATTTCTGCTGAACCGCCAGTTGGAAACATCACGTCAAATTTTGACGGCTGCGTCGGCCTTTCATTGAACAGGTAAAGAAATCCGGCTTGCGGGCTGCTGACATTGATGCGGAATTCGTCTTTTGCACCGCCGATCACATCGCGCGGCAAGACAGGTTGAACATCGCGCGAACGCCCAGCCCGTTTCAGCCAAAGTGAGTAGCTGACGGTGCGCTCCGGCATGATTGGCAAAGTCACAGGAGGATTGACGGGTTGGATATTTCCACTGCTTCCCGGGCCAAAATACAACCAGAGCCAAGTCAATGCACCCAGCAACAACAGAGCCAGCATCGTTTCCGGAATCCAAAAGCGGCGACGCGAGGGAAACCCCTGCGTGGACTTGGCATCCGCGTAAGACTGAGCCGCCGGCAATGCGGCGATGTTGGTTTGAAACGGGTCTATTGCTTCGACTGACTGTCGAAACTGATTACCGAATTCGCGCGCGTTAGGATGCCGGTTGGCCGGGTCGAACTCCAGAGCTTTCAGGATGACCGCTTCCGCCGCTTCCGGCAAATCGGCGCGCAGTTGGCGAGGCTTCACCTGAATGCCTGCGCGCTGCAAATCACCTAGATGCGTCAGCGAGGCGGCGTTGAAAGGTCGCTTTCCCGTTACCAGTTCATATGCAATGACGCCAAGAGCGTAAATGTCACTGGCGGCTACGGTTTGCCCGGCCAATTGTTCCGGTGCCATATAAGCCGGAGTTCCGGCGATGTGTGTTGTGTGCGGCAAACTGCTGGACATCGCATCGCGCACAGCGGCTATGCCGAAATCAATCAGCCGGATTTGCTCCTCGCCGTCTACATCCAACAACAGTATGTTTTCCGGTTTCAAATCACGATGGATGACATTTTCCTTGTGCGCTGCGGACAAGGCTTGGGCGATTTGATGAATCAAGTTGCTAGCACGCCACAGTTCCATTCCATTTGGCGAAACGGCCGTTCGCAAGGATTTGCCCGGAACATAGTTCATGACCAGATAAGTTTGGCCTTCTGGCAACTCGCCCATATCTAGAGCGTGTATGACACCCGGATGATCTATGCGGGACAATGCTTTGATTTCGTCCCGGAATTTCTGTTTCAGCCAAGCCCCGACACTTAGTTGGCTTGATTCATTCGACGCTGGAAAATCAACGAGCAGAACTTTGATGACAACTTGTTTGTTGTGCAGTTTTTGGTCTTGAGCCAGATAGACAACCCCCATACCACCACGCCCTAACTCCCTTTCGACCCGGTAACGATCATCCAATATCATTCCATATTCAAGGATGCCGTTGCTCTGTTCGCTTCTTTCTGGCGTAGTGACCGAGAGCGCTGCATCCTGAAAATTAACCACCGGTTGGCTTAGGAAATCATTCGTCGGCAAGTTCACTGCCAGCAGCGATTCGACTTCTCGACGCAAATCTTTGTCTTCGGCGCAAGCCTGATCCAAAAAAGCGGATCGCTCACTCGCGTCCAATTCGAGTGCTGCTTGCAATAACCGATCAACCTGTTCCCAATTTTCCGGCGTCATTGTCCGCTCTCCTTCGATTCGCGGCTAAGTTCACGATAAAGCCACCGTTTGGCATTGCTCCATTCGGTTTTTACCTTCTTCAAAGACAGCTTCAACACCTCGGCGATTTCTTCCATCGTCAGGCCACCAAAAAACCTCATTTCGACAATGCGACTTTTGAGCGGATCAAGCCGAGCCAAATCTTTCAAGGCTTCGTCCAACGCAATCACATCCGGTCGTTGCGGAGCGCCAACGTCCGGCATTTCCGCCAAGGTTATTTGCGGCACGGCGCGGTTTCGCTTGCGCGCTTCATCCACCAGAATACGTCGCATAATTTCGGCTGAAATGGCAAAGAAATCCGTCCTGCTTTGCCATTCTACGGGTTTCCCCTTGATAAGCCTCAAAAACACTCCGTCAATCAGTTCCGTGGTTTGTAGCGGGCGGCCATTGTATTCGCGCCGCAAATACGCCTTGGCAATCTTGCGTAATTCCTTTTCAACCAATGGAACCAATTGCTCTAAAGCCTGTTGATCCCCTGCATTCCAAGCTTGTAGCAATTTCGTAATTTCGATTGTTTGGGATTCGCTCACAGTTTTTCCTCCATGGATAGAAGCACACTATCATCAGAAATTTTCTTGCCCAATTCAGCGATGGATTCGATCAACAAAGCCCCGATTCTTTATGTTTTTATGCATTGCTCACAGAAACAGCGATTTGCCCGCTGCCATAAACTCCGCTGTCAGATTCAATAGCGTAGATTTCTAAGTAAAAAGACTGGCTCTTCAAAAAAATTATCAGCAAAAGGCCATCTGCAACTGCTTTGTGGTTTGTACCGATTTTGAGTCCGGCCGAAAGGGTAGCTCGTCTGCATAAAAATTTTAAGACTGAATGGGCCGTTTTCAGAAACCGTTGCGCTTAAGCAGGTGACGGCAAAGAAAAGCGTGGTCGTCAATTCGTAGTTGCGGCGTTCGGTTTTTGACTGCGTACGTCGCATCCGATCCGTTTACTTGCAAGTTCTCAGGCTTGCCTTTTCAAAAAGGAGATTTTCGAAATGAACTTTCTGAAAGATGCTCACACTCGCATTGGTCAAAGCTTTCGCTTCTCGCGGTTGCTTGGTGTGGTGGCTGTTCTGATGTTGGGAGCAATGGCTGCCATGGCGCAGAGTGCTCCGCCGGATATGGATTTTCACGATTACAAAAGCGACAACAACACTCGATATGTTTCCACCGGGCGCGCATTTACCGGCAGTGCAGGCGGGTATGTCCACGGCAGTATCAGAAACGGCAAACTGATCCGCCTTTCAATCGGATTGGCTGGGGACAGCGGCGGGCCAAACGGTTTGAAACGACATTTGGTCTATTATGACGCTGACAGCCCGAATCACAGCTCTTACGCTCCTCTCGCGCTATGGTACAACGTCAATGCCACCACCAAGCGTTTGGTTATCCGGTATGTCCGCGCAACACAGGAATTCAATGGCACCTCTACCTATTCGCTTGGCGTTTCCAAAGTTGAAATTCAGTTCATCAATGGCGCTCCGGGCAAAATCGTCGTCAGCTACACTCACCGCAGTTACGAGCGTCTGTACGGAGAGCCTAAGGTTCCGAAGAGAGTAAAAGCATACAACGGCACCATTTTCAGCGGTTCGCCGGTCAATGGTCGTCGTCTGTTTTATGAATTGCTTTAAGTCAGTGAGGTGTGGAGGCAGCAGTCTTGCGGCCTCCCATCTTTTTTCTTTCCTGCTTGTATGAAAGGAGCCATTGTTATGCCGAAACTGAAATCAATTGTTTTGCTCGGCTGTTTACTGGTTTGTTTGACGGAAGTCGGATTCGCTCAAACACCGCACCAAACATCGCCGGGGCCTCCCTCGTCATCAGTCGCTTCTTCGCCTGAGGCTCAATTGCTGCGGGCGATTCTGGATGAGTTGAGAGTGCAGCGCGCTGCATTGCAACGCACGTACGTCAATGCTTATCGGGCGCAAATGCTGACTGAGCGTATGGCGCGGCAGCAGGCTCGCATAGACAGCCTGACGGAAGAAATAACTCAATTAAAAACCGTCGCGCAGCAATTGCAAGACTATTCTCAGGATGAAAACGAATTGAAAGACCTGCTTGCGACCATCAATGAGACCGCCGATCCAATTCAACGCGCCTCGCTGCTTCAGTCCTACAACAGCCTGAAGCGAGCAATCGAGCGTCAACGGGAATACGCGCGCCAGGAAGCTGAGCGAAATCGCGAACGACAGCAGCAGGCGGAATTGGCGCTTCAGGTTGAAAAAACCAAGCTGGCGGAATTGCAAGATCAGCTTGAAGCGCTTGACCGCGAATTTGATAAACAACTCGGCGAACCGCGCAAAACTCGCTAAAGGCAATTCGTCATCTCCATATCATTTTCACCATTCATTTTGCAGGCAAGGCCCTCTGGCGTTGTCTGCTATAGGAGTTTTCCATGTCGCGTAGCGACGCCCTGAAATAATGAAGCAGAAATGATGAAGCGAAGATGCGCTAAGGTGGTGTCGGATGAGCGGCGGAGAGAAGTCGTGATCTCACTGAGTTTCAACTCGTGTAGGAGTTTGACTGGAGTTTCACAGACGTGCCCGAAATTGTCGCGCCAGCAAGCGCTGGCAGGACGCTGAGGAGAATGCCTCCATCGTGTTAACTCCCGCCTGTCTCATCTCGAAAGGACAGGCAGATGATTCGCAAAGTTATGGAAGTGATTTATCCGTGTGCCGCAGGTTTGGATGTTCACAAAAAGATGGTGATGGCTTGTCGTCGCCGGCTGTTGGGCGACGGGCAGGTGGAAGTCGAGGTGCAGGAGTTTGGTACGACTACGGCGCAGTTGCGTCAGTTGTCGGTGTGGTTGTCGGCGTGGGGTTGTACGCATGTGGCGATGGAATCTACGGGAGTGCTGTGGGTTCCGATCTGGAATGTGTTGGATGGGGATTTCAAGTTGCTGTTGGCCAATGCGCGGCAATTGAAGGGTGTTCCGGGTCGCAAGCGTGATGTAGTGGACTCTGAATGGATCGCGCAGTTGATGCAGTGCGGTTTGCTCAAGCCGAGTTTCGTGCCGAGCAAGCAGGTGCGGCATTGGCGAACGTTGACGCGGCAACGGATGAAGTTGAGCGACCAGCGGACGAGCGTAGTCAATCGGCTGCACAAGGTGTTGCAACAGGGGAATTACAAATTGTCTTCTGTGGCGAGCCAGGTGTTGGGGGTCAGCGGACGCGCGATTCTGCAAGCGATGATGAACGGTGAAAGTGATGCGGAGCGGTTGGCGAGCTTGGCGCAAGGGCGTTTGAAGGCCAAACACACTGACTTGGTGGATGCTTTGGAAGGCCATTTGAGCGAATCGGAGCGCTGGGTGTTGAAACAGTTGTGGGATCAGTTGGCTCATCTGGAAGCGGAGATGGCGCGTTACGACGACGAGATTCGTGTGCGGATGAGCGACTACGAACCGGAACTGAAACGGTTGATGACGATTGACCTGCTGGGTCGGCGAAACGCTGAGCATCTGCTGGCGGAAATCGGCCCAGATATGTCGTTCTTTGCGAGCGCGGCGAATCTTGTAAGTTGGGCTGGTCTGTGTCCTGGTAGCGAAGAATCCGCGAAGAAGAATCGTAGCGGAAAAACGCCGAAAGGTAATCCGTGGTTGCGTCGAGCATTGATCGAACCTTCGTGGAATGCAGCGCGACGGAAAGATGGTTACCTTGGAGCTATGTATCGTGGAATCGCAGCGCGACGCGGCAGCAAACGGGCGGTCGTCGCCATCGCGCGGACGATTCTGGAAGCGGCTTGGCACGTGTTGAGCAAGGGCGAGGAATACAAGGAGTTGGGAAGTAACTACCTTGACCAGCGGCACGGAGAAAAGACGCGAAACCAACTGGTCAAACGACTGGAGAAACTGGGTTACGACGTGTCGCTGACACCAAAGACCGTTGAAGTCTGAGTTGCTGTTGGTCGCGGCTCATTTCAATTTTTCTCTATCACCCAGCCGCTTTTGGGCGGCTTAAGGTGAGCTTTACTTTGCACCGCCCCTCTGCAGACGGGGCTTCTGAGGAGGAGAAAACGAAATTATGAGGGCACTTAGTCCTGATCTGAAAAGTATCTGCCAGATGATGAGCCGTCACTCTCTCACACGCTGGGTCTGTTTGGCAGGCATGGTGTTGCTGACGTCGCCAATCATTCACAGCCAAACCATCACCTGGCCACAGTTTCGCGGGCCAGAGTCGAATCCCGTAGGAACGAACGCACGGCTGGCCGACCGCTGGTCAAAGACCGAAAACGTCGAATGGGCACAGGCCATTCCCGGACGCGGTTGGTCTTCGCCGATTGTGACGGGCGGCAAAATTTATCTGACCACCGTCACGACCGAAGGGAAATCCAAACCGCCGCAAATCGGCACGGAATACAGCAACGAATACGTCGCGGAACTGCAAAAGCAGGGATTGCCGATGGACAAGGTGATCGAAAAGGTGACCGAACGCGACATCGAATTGCCAAACGAAGTGAAGCTGCATTACTTCCTGTATTGCCTGAACCTGAAGAGCGGCAAGGTGGAATGGCAGAAGGAATTTTACACGGGGCAACCTCCGGGCGGGCGACATCGCAAAAACAGCTTCAGTTCCGAAAGCCCCGTCACCGATGGAAAGTTCGTTTACGCGTACGTGGCGAATCTGGGCTTGTGGGCATTTGATCTGAAAGGCAAGCCAGTGTGGAACACGCCGCTCGAAGCCAATCCAATCTATCTGGATTTCGGCACGGGAAGTTCCCCCGCTCTGGTGGACAATTTGCTGGTAATCGTGAACGACAACGAAAAACAACAATTCATCGCGGCTTTTGACAAACAAACAGGCAAACAAATCTGGCGCACGAATCGAAGTCTGGGCAACAAGGGAATGCAATCCGGCTGGGTGACGCCGTATGTTTGGCGGCACGCGCTGCGCACTGAGATCGTGACCGTCGGGCCAACTGCCGCGGTGAGTTATGACCTGACAGGAAAAGAACTGTGGCGATTGTCGGGAATGTGCCCGGCACCGATTCCGATGCCGTTCGCTTATGACGGACTGCTGTATATTGACGGCGGACGCGGTTCATCCATGTTCGCGGTTCGTCCCGGCGCAACGGGCGACATCTCGCTTGGCAAAGGGGAAAGTTCCAACACACATGTTGCTTGGTCGCAACCGCGCGCTGGGACGTATTTGCCTTCGCCCCTCGCTTATGAAGGAGCCATCTACACACTGACCGAAACCGGAATCCTGACTCGCTTTGACGCCAAAACCGGCAAACAGTCGTACAAGACCCGAATTGACCCGAAGGCCACGGCCTTTACGACTTCGCCCTGGGCGTACAACGGCAAACTGTTCTGCCTGAGCGAAGAAGGACAAACCTTCGTCATCGCAGCGGGCGAAGAATTCAAGTTGCTGCACGTAAACGACCTGGACGATATGGCGCAGGCAACGCCCGCGCTGGTGGGCGAGCGCCTGTTGCTGCGCACGGAACGCCATCTTTACTCAATTCGTCGCAAGGGGTAACTCTCGAACCCGACGGAAAATCCCTGACTGATTGCTCGCGGTCATCAGTCAGGCGCATTGCCGCAAGATTGGCAATCATGCTTGCCGACCGAAGCACATTGGGAAGCGGCGGGACACGCATTGCCCGCCGCCAAGCATGATGATAAGGTGCAGTTCGCGTGCAGGACGCATCCAGTCCGCGGAAAGGGCCGAGCCCACCTGCATCATTCGACCAGCACAGTTTCAATCTTCTTTCAGCCCGGTGTGCGGACACGGGCACACTCGAAAGGAGATTCCCATGCCTGATTCCACTTTGCGCCTGCCCGCACGCCCTTCGCTCGAACAACTTCGCAAACAAGCCAAAGACCTGCTCAAAGCTTCTCGTGCCAGAGATGTCGCCGCTACAGACCGCATTGGCGCAATCTTGCCCCAGTTCATGACATCAACGCAGTCTGGCGACCTGACGCTGGCCGACGCACAGTTTGTCGTGGCGCGCGAGTACGGATTTGAAAACTGGGCTGCGTTGGTGACTCAGGTCACCACCTTACGGATGGCAGAAGTGCGGTTTGAACGTTACGAACAACTCGCTCGCGATCTCGTGACAGCTTACGCGGGCGACGCCGAAGCGCTGGCGCGCGTCAACGAACTCTTCCCGCGGACATTTACGTTGGAACAATTGCAAGAACTGATTCGGGAACGTCGCGAAATGCTGTCGGGTTCGACTGATGCCGAAACCATCTTTGAATTAGCCGACGCCCGGCAAATTGTCGCTCGACAACATGGCTTTGACACCTGGCCGGCGTTTGCCGAGAGCTTTGCTCAACCGCACAACGATTTGCGCGCAACGCCGATTGGACTGAGTTCGACGCCGCCTTTTTACAAAGTAGATTGGCAAAGCAACACGATTGAACCCGGCCCGCTGATGTCTGCCAAAGACTGGGACTTTCTGCTGGACGTAATGGAGGAGTTGCAAATCACCGGCCTCAACGCAAATGGGCAGATGACCGACGACGTGCTGAATCGTCTGTCACAGCTTGAATTTGTGACTCGACTTAGCCTAGACGGCGCCACTCGGGTCACCGATGACGGCCTGTTGCAGTTGGTTCGGATGCCGCAATTACGCGAACTGAATTTGAGCGGCTGGGGCAGCACAATCACGGATCGTGGTCTGGCTGTATTGCGCCACCTGCCTGAGTTGCGAAGCTTTCAGATGTGCTGGCCGCAACGTGTGACTGACGCCGGAATAGAAAACTTGAAACTCTGCGCTCACCTGGAACGCGTGGATTTGATGGGTACGCCGACGGGCGATGGCACAATTCGGGCGTTAGCGGGCAAACCAAAGCTGGCGCATTTCAAAGCTGGCACGCAGGTAACGGCTGAAGGATTGATATGGCTACATCAATTTCCGCAATTCAAAACCTGGCATGGCGGCGACATTTCGTATGAGTTAATGGGGTTCGAGGCAGCGCCGACTTATTTGCTGTTGCGACCGGAACCGTTCACCCAGCAAGGACTGGAACGGCTGATCGGCCTGGAAGGCTTGTTCGGGCTGAACATTGATGGCCCGGTGCAAATCACTGCGGAAGGACTTGCGCCGCTCAGACAACTGCCTAATCTGGGCTGGCTGGGCGTTGATCCGACAGATGAAGCCATGCAACACATTGGCGCAATGCCAAAGCTGCGGATGTTGATGTGCCAGGACACCAAAGCGACCGACAATGGTTTTATTGCTATGGCTCGTTCACAAACCATCGAATACATTTGGGGACGCAAATGTTACGAACTGACGGGCCGCGGCTTTGCCGCACTGGCAGAAATGCCTTCGCTGAAGGGATTGTCAGTCAGTTGCCTGAATGTTCCTGACGAAGCCCTGGCCGCGCTGCCGCACTTTCCCGCGTTGCGCGAATTGATGCCAATGGATGTTCCTGACGAAGGATTTCGTCATGTCGGCCGCTGCACGCAATTGGAAAAGCTCTGGTGCATGTACTGCCGAGACACGGGAGACGCCGCCACGGAACCCCTTGCGGACTTATTCCAACTCAGAACCTATTACGCAGGTAAAACCAAAATCACCGACCGCAGTCTGGAGATACTGAGTCGTTTGCGCTCGTTGGAAACTCTGGAGTTTTGGGAATGCAGCGGGATCACCAATGCGGGCTTGGCGGCGTTGGCAAGTTTGCCGAAGCTCCGCGAAATTACTGTTGGCGGATCACCCAACGTCACCCGCGCCGGAATGGCTGTTTTCCCAGGCACTGTTCGCGCAAATTACTGGTGAGAGTGCGCGCAAAACCCGGCTCAACCGTTTGAAATGCAACCTCTACAGTTGGTCAATCGTAATCGGTTGAGAATCACAAACGGGATCGTTTTTCATTTGCCTGTCGTGGAAGTTCCATAACCACAAACCCAAATCGGAGGTGAATACTCTATGAACACACGAATCAATGTTGGTAGCTACGTTGTCCTGACGCTCGCGTTAGTTTCGCCTGCTTTGTTTGCGCAAGCGCCGGATCAGACCAAAGTCGTTGCAGGCGCGGATCGAGCCGTCGAAAAAGCTGCCAAACTTTCTCCGACCGCTGCGCCCGGATGTGCGGTGGGCGTTTCGCTTTCTGGCCGTTCGGTTTATGAAAAAGCCTTTGGCATGGCCGAAATCGAACACGCGATTCCCAATACTCCACAAACCATTTTTGAATCCGGTTCGGTCGCCAAACAGTTCACCGCCGCCGCAGTCATCCTGCTTTCACTGGAAGGAAAACTTGGGCTGGATGATCCGGTCAGAAAATACATCCCGGAATTACCAGATTATGGCGCACCGTTGACGATTCGCCATTTGCTCAACCATACAGCCGGGTTGCGCGATTGGTGATCGGTGATGGCGCTGACGGGGTTTGGCCGAGGCGACCGCGTCATTTCGCAGGCGCTGGCGATGGATGTCATCACCCATCAGAAAGGCTTGGATTTCACGCCCGGCGCGGAATACTCGTATTCCAACAGCGGGTATCAGGTGGCTGCGACAATCGTCGAGCGCGTGTCGAAACAGAGTTTTCCGTCGTTCACCGAAGAGAGATTTTTCAAACCGCTGGGAATGACAAAAACAAGTTGGCGCGACGATTACCAGCGGCTGATTCCCGGTCGCGCACAAGCCTACACGGGGCCGCTCGCAGGGCCATGGCGATTGCTGATGCCGTTTATGAATGTGTATGGCAAGGTGGAATGCTGACCACGTTCGGCGATTGGCTGAAGTGGAACGCCATGCTCGATTCGCGTTCGATGGGCGCTCCGCTGGTGGAAGCGCTGGAAACCACCGGCGTGCTGAACGGTGGCCGGAAAATCACTTACGCGCTGGGCGTGGTCGTCACGAACGAAAACGGCCAGCGCAAAGTCGCCCACGGCGGTTCGACGGCGGGCTATCAAACCTTCCTATCTCGTTACCCCGACCTGAAACTTTCCATCGCCGTGATGTGCAATGGCACGTCCAGAAATCCCGCCGGTTTGGAGCGAGAGATTTTCAACGAAATCGCTGGCCCTTTTCCTGCGCCAAAATCGCTAGACACCATCGCACTGAAACCCGAAGAACTGCAAAATTATGTGGGTTTGTGGCGAAACGAAAAGACGCACATGCCGGAACGAACAATCGTTGAAAACGGTTTGCTGCGATTGGCTGGGCAGGCAGTGCTGCGTCCGTTGCGTGACGGATCGTTTTTGAGCGGATCGTCGCGGGTTCGATTCCAGATGGGAGCGAACGGCAAGCCAGCTTCAAATCGAAGCCGACACCGGAGAAGCCATCCTTCGATTCGTCGCCGAAACCCCGTGGACGCCCACGCCGGACGAACTGAAATCCTTTGCGGGCGTATGGTAACAGCGATGAAGCCGGCGCAACATTCACCATTGCCATCGAAAACGGCAATGTGTTTTGGGTTCAGCGCCCGGACACGCGGCAACTGCTTCGCCCACAATACAAAGATCATTTCAGTGTCGGCCTGGGCCCAGGTCAGGTGCTTTGGGCAACGCGCGATTCCAACGGACGAGTCACAAAATTACACGTCGGAACAGGGCGCATGCGTGACATGCCTTTCGAGCGGGTTGGCGTGAAATAACGCCTGGAGCGTGTTACTGGCTTGTCGGTTTGACCAGTTGGGATGGAGGAAAATCAGCGTGAAAAAATATCTCGCCGCTATCGCCACAGCTACACTAATGATTTCCGCTTCTCTTTGTCTGGCGCAGACTGTGCCGCGCCAACAAACCCGACCCAACATTGTCTTCATCCTGATTGACGATTTGCGCTGGGACGAATTGGGCATTGCCGGGCATCCGTTCATCAAAACGCCGCACATTGATCGCATTGCACAAGAAGGCGCGCGCTTTCGCAATGCGTTTATGACAACACCGTTGTGTTCGCCTTCGCGCGCCAGTTTTCTGACCGGGCAATACGCGCATGCGCACGGCATCACCGACAACGTAGATCGTTCCGCCGCCAGTCATAACCTCGTGACTTTTCCACGCCTGCTGCATGACGCCGGTTATGCGACCGCCTTCATTGGCAAGTGGCACATGGGCAATATGGAAATACATTCACTATCTCGAACTAGACGGGATGGATGAACTCTATGATCTCAAAGCCGATCCTTATGAGATGAAGAATCTGATGCAGCATCCCAGCGCGGCTCCGGCGCTCGCTGAAATGAAAAAGAAGATGGAGCGCTTGCTGAAATGAAGGCGACCGCCCCCCTAACCACATTCGACGATTGAGATAGATAAGCAGGGTCGCAGCCCGTTCACCGAGCTTGATTTCCTGCTGGAGAAAATCAAACGATTGAATACGAATCAACTCATTTGGCAACAACAAACTAAACTTATCTTGACGACAGATTTCGCTATCTCAAAAATTGACATTGCCCTTTACTTGGTAAACTAAAAAGATATTGTGAATATGTCGTCAGGCTTTCCAAGCCTGGCAAAACTATCCATAGGAGAAAACGAAATTATGAGGGCGCTTTGTCCTGAATTGAAAAGTATCTGCCAAATGATTCACTGGCAACTTCTCACACGCTTGGTCTGTTTGGCCTGCACGGTGTTGCTGATGTCACGGACTATTTACAGCCAAAACATCAACTGGCCGCAGTTTCGCGGCCCCGATTCGAATCCTGTGGGAACGAGCGCACGTCTGGCCGACCGCTGGTCAAAGACCGAAAACGTCGAATGGGCGGCGGAACTTCCCGGACGTGGCTGGTCTTCGCCGATTGTGGCGGGCGACAAAGTCTTTCTGACCACCGTCACCACCGAAGGCAAATCCAAACCGCCGCAAATCGGCACCGAATACAGCAATGAATATGTCGCGGAACTGCAAAAACAGGGGCTGCCAATGAAAGAGATCATTGAGAAGGTCAACGAACGCGATATTGAAATGCCACACGAAGTGATGCTGCATTACTTCGTCTATTGCTTGAACCTGAAAACCGGCAAGACCGAATGGCTGCGGGAATTTTATAAAGGCCGTCCGCCCGGAGGCCGCCATCGCAAAAACAGTTTCAGTTCTGAAAGCCCAGTCACCGACGGCAAATTCGTCTACGTGTACATAGGCAATCTGGGTTTGTGGGCGTTCGATCTGAAAGGCAAACAGGCCTGGCACACGCCGCTGGAATCCAATCCGGTTTACCTGGATTTCGGCACCGGCAGTTCGCCTGCGTTGGTCAACAACATGCTGGTGATTTTGAACGACAACGAAAAACAGCAATTCATTGCGGCCTTCGACAAACAAACCGGCAAGGAAATCTGGCGCACCAATCGAAGCCTCGGCCCCAAAGGACGCCAATCCGCCTGGGTGACTCCGTATGTGTGGCGGCACGCGCTGCGAACGGAACTGATCGCCGTCGGCCCGGAATTCGTCATCAGCTATGACCTGTCAGGCAAAGAGTTGTGGCGAATGGGTGGAATGTCCGGCGCTCCGATTCCGATGCCGTTTGCTTATGACGGATTGCTGTACGTCAACGGCGGGCGAGGATCGTTGATCGTCGCGGTGCGTCCCGGAGCCAAAGGCGACATTTCCCTGCCCAAAGGCGAAAGCGCCAATGAATTCGTCGCGTGGTCAGCGCCTCGCGCGGGAACTTACCTGCCTGCCTGTCTGGCTTACGAAGGAGGCATTTACGCCCTGACCGAAACCGGCATCCTGACGCGATTTGACTCCAAAACTGGCAAACAAACGTACAAGACCCGCATTGACCCGACGGCCACGGCCTTCACGACCTCGCCCTGGGCATACAACGGCAAACTGTTTTGTCTGAGCGAAGAAGGCAAAACCTTCGTCATCGCGGCGGGCGAAGAATTCAAGCTCTTGCACGTGAATGATCTGGACGATATGGCGCAGGCGACTCCCGCATTGGTTGGAGATCGAATGCTGCTGCGAACGGAGCACCGTCTGTATTCGATTCGGCGCAGCAAGTAACAATCGCGAAAGCGAAACAAGAAAACGAGCCGAATCGCTTGCCGGAATTGCTGCGGCTGATTGACCAGCAACGACGTTGATGGTTTCGACGGAAGTGGGCGGCGGCCCACTTCCGTTGAAAGAGAGCAATGACAGCGCCAGGCAAAAAACTACCTGATTCCGCCTGACCTCATCCTTCCTGACACTTATTCCAATGGTATAGGCACGAGTAACCATCGGCAGAACAGAGATCAAAGACGCGGTTGCAAAAACTTTATTCCGCACCAGGAATCCACTCAATTTCGTCGCCCGCTGCTTTCCTTCATTTGATTCAAAATGTCTCAGTGTGTCGCATTCCGTCCCGCTCTCGTTGTGCGTTGTAACTGAAAATCCATTGTTTCTTTCTTCAATTAGCTGGCATAACAGTTGCCGTTTTGACAGACAGTTTCAGATTTTTATGTGACCCCCTCAACCCAGCAAGGAGCGGCTTATGTTTGGTTCGACTCTGCGTTCCGTTGGCTTCCGTCTCGCCATACACGGCCTGGCTTGCGTGTTGTTGACAGTCTCTCTGCCGCCGCCGGTGGCCGCACAATCAGCGAAAAAAATCATACAGCGCGGCGTGGAAACGATGGGGGGCAAAGACAACCTCAAGCGGCTCGGTTCCCGCGAAATCATCGGCACGGCCAAACGCCAAAGCGACGGCGCAATCGGCACGTTCACGCAATTGACGGCTCGTCCCGACTTTTTCTTTTACCGCCTGGAATTCGGCGACGACCGCATCAGCGCGGCGTTCAACGGCCTTTCGGGTTGGATCGAAACACCGCGCGCAGGGCTGCGCGGCGTCAACATCAACGACGATCAATATCAGTTGCTGAAAATCGAAGCCGACTATCGCAACGACCTCTGGTATCAAAAAGACAAACAACGCGGCATGCCTTTATGGGGCAAGATCGCGTTGCACACCCTGACGCTGGGCATGTTCGTGTGGGTACATTTTTTGCCATTCAATGAAAAGACCGTTTACGCAGGCGTCACCGAAGTCAACGGTCGTCCGGCGCAGGCCATCGGCCACGATTACGACGGCACACACCGTTTGCGGTTGCATTTCGACGACGAGAGCGGGCGTTTGGTGAAAGAGGAATTCTATTCGGGCGGCGAAAAGGAAATTTATGAGTACGATGATTTCCGCACCATCAACGGCTTGCTCGAACCGCATCTGATTCGTTGGAACTCAGGGGATGAGCAATACGAAATCAGAGTTGATCGCGTGACCCACAATCAGCCGATGGATGCTGCTAGCTTCGATTTTCCTACGCCGGACAATGCGAACCTGCCCGCGATGAACGATCTGATTGCGGCGGCGCGCAGCCATCAACAGCATCTGGTGGAGCGTTATGGCCAATACGAATTTCTCGAAACCCATAGAGCCGTAGATGCAAGCCATTACATTCATCCCTCTACGCTGGGAGACGTATTGGGCGAGTCGTTAGAGTCTGTGCTGACAGACGCAGAGTTACTGACCGAGCAAATGGATAAAAAGGTTTACGAAGTCAGCTTTCATTACGGTGAGCGTATCAAGCGGCTGGTGAGCAAACACGGCATGACGCTCAGTCCGGAAGTACAAGGAAAAGAGGACTCTCGTATCGCCCGCCGCAAGGAACGCATTGCCCGCAAAGCCAATAAAAACAGTACCGCCGATCAATTACCGGACGAAGACGAAATGAAAAACGGTGCGCTCGGACGCGAAGTGCTCGCCGTGTTGCAGCACGCCCAATTTCGCAACCTGCGTCGCAGCGAGTATCGGGGACGCGAGGCCTGGCTGCTCGATTTCACGCCGCCGTTGCGGGAAGTTCAGGCCGACAAGTTCGTCAATCGCACAGGCGGCACGATCTGGCTTGATCCTGTGTCGTTGCACGTCATGCGCCTGGAAGCCCATCGTGCCGACCGCGTACGACTGACGACAGGGAAAGAAGCGTTCATTTATTGGCCGAAAATCGTCATTCGTGAACAGGCTCGCGTCTGCGGCGAGGTGTGGCTGCCGACCTATTCCGAAGGCGATATCTGGGCGTGGTTCTTTATGATGGGCGTAGATGATTTTGAACGCATTGCCTACACCAAACACCGATTCACCGCCAACGCGAAGCTGACGGATGCGGATTGTTTGCCGCCCGCGCCGTCGTTGCCGCGGAACCAATGAAGGAGAGCAATGATGAAGCCGAAACTTTTCGTCTGTTGGATGTGGTTGTGCGTGCTGGCACATGCCGCTTATGGCCAGGCCGTGCCGGAACAGGGCGGCACGATTCGCATTCCCACCGACCTGATCGTGCTCGATGCCCAGGTGATGCAGCAGAAAACCAAGCGTCCGCTCGACGGTTTGCAGGCCGAAGATTTCGTCGTTTACGAAGACGGCGTCAAACAAACGCTGACCAACTTTCGCCGCGATGCGCGTCCGTTGTCGGTGTTGTTTCTGATGGACTGGCATCATTGCCCCGCGTTGATGCACCGCGAATTGTTGTGGATGGTCGAAAGCGCGCTCGAAAAACTCAAACCCGAAGACGAACTGGCTGTGGCCGATTCAGACGCGCTGACGGGGTTGAAAATGGTGCGTGAATTCAGCCGCAACAAAAACAACATCGCGCAGGCCATCGCGCGGCTGCACATCGGCGCGCACGACGAAGCAATTCCTTACAACGAGATGTTCATCGAAGCCGCGCGTTTGATGGAACGCGCCAGCAATCCCGAAGGCCGCCGCGTCATCGTGCTCTATTCCAATTCGGCGCAAGGCACGATGCGCGCGCGGGCTTCTTCGCAATCAGCCATCGAAGCCTTGCTCGAATCTGGCAGTATCGTGTGCTGGCTCAACGCCGAATTTTCAGTCTTTGGCAATTCCGGCGACCGTCCGATTGACGAAGACATCGCGATGATGATGAGCCGCCGAACGGTCAACCTGCGCACGCTCGTCAATCTCACAGGCGGCGAAATTCTCGACGCGCCCGTCAAACAGATTGACGTAGCCTTTCGCGGCTTGCTCGAACGTTTGCGCACCCGTTACAGCCTGGGTTTTGTCTCGTCAAATGCCAAACGCGACGGCACGGTGCGACGGCTCAGGCTCGAAATCGCGCCCACAGTGCAGCAGCGCTCCGGTCCACTTGTCGTAGTTTCGCGGCGCAGTTACATTGCGCCGAAAGAAAAAATGGCAAAGGTCGAATGACGCATTGACACTGATTCCAACTGCATACGCACGCCGTCTTTTCCTTGGCGCACAGGGCTTGCTCGCCGACCCTGCGCGCAAGGCGACGCGCGCCACGCTCGCGCGGCTCATCGAACAGATGGGCTTCGTGCAACTCGACTCGATCAACACCGTCGAACGCGCTCACCACCTCACGCTCGGCAGCCGCTTGGACGATTATCGTCACGAACACTTCACGCATTTGCTCGAAACCCAACGCCATTTGTTTGAACACTGGACGCACGATGCCTCGGCGATCCCTACGGCATGGTTTGCGCATTGGAAGCCACGTTTTGCGCGATATGAAACCGATCTGCGTCCGCGCTGGTTGAGTGAGCGGATGGGCAAGGAAGCCGTCAAAGTGCTGGCACACGTGCGCCAGCGCATCACGGACGCCGGGCCGCTACGTTCGCAGGATTTCGAGCACGAACGCAACGGCGCATCTGCCGGTTGGTGGGATTGGAAGCCGCAAAAAGTCGCGCTTGAATACTTGTGGTTCACGGGCGAACTGATGGTGACGCGGCGCGAAGGTTTTCAGAAAGTGTATGATCTGACCGAGCGCGTCTTGCCCGCTGCCGCCACACTCACCGCTCCCACCGAAACCGAACACATCGAATGGGCTTGCCGCACGGCGCTTGAGCGATTGGTGATTGCCACACCAAAAGAGATCGCTGATTTCTGGCACGCCATCTCGCTTGCCCAGGTGCGGCAATGGTGCGAACAAGCGGCCAAGACTGGCGAGATTGTGGCGGTGATGGTTGAATCCAATAAAGGCGAAGCGCCGCGCGCCAGCTATGCGCTGCACGATTGGCAAACGCGATTACGCAAACTTCCTGCTGCGCCCGACCGTATGCGGTTGTTGTCGCCGTTCGACCCGGTCATTCGAGATCGCGCCCGCGTGTCCAGATTGTTCGGTTTTGATTACCGCTTTGAAGCCTTCGTGCCCGCCACGAAACGGCGTTACGGGTATTACGTGCTGCCCATTTTGGAAGGCGAACAATTGATTGGGCGCATTGATCCCAAATTTCAGCGTGACCGCGGCACGCTGAAAGTCCGCAAAGTGTTTTGGGAACCAGGAATCAAAGTAACCAAAGCCCGCAAAAAACAGTTGGATGAAGCGCTGGCACGATTGGCCAATCTGATCGGCGCAGTGAACGTCGAAGTGAAGTTGTCATGAATCTCGTTTACAACTCAACCCCAAAAGGAGGTGATTTCTGTTATGAACTCACGAATCAAATTTGGTAGCTACGTTTTGTTGATAGTCGCGCTGATGTCGTCTGTCTTGTTCGCGCAAGCTCCGGAACAAGCCAAAGTCGTCGCTGGCGCGGATCGCGCGGTCGAAAAAGCGGCCAAGCTTTCTCCCGCCACGGCGCCCGGATGCGCGGTTGGCGTTTCGCTTGCTGGCCGCTCCGTTTACGAAAAAGCCTTTGGCATGGCCGAAATCGAACACGCCATTCCCAACACGCCGCAAACCATTTTTGAATCCGGCTCTGTCGCCAAACAATTCACTGCGGCTGCTGTCATCTTGCTTTCGCTGGAAGGAAAACTTGGCCTCGACGATCCGGTCAGAAAATACATCCCGGAACTCCCTGATTACGGCGCTCCTGTAACTATTCGCCAGTTGCTCAATCACACCGCCGGGTTGCGCGATTGGGGATCGGTGCTGGCGCTGACGGGATTTGGCAGAGGCGACCGCATGGTTTCGCAAGCATTGGCAATGGATGTCATCACCCGGCAAAAAGGTTTGGATTTCACGCCTGGCGCGGAATACTCCTATTCCAACAGCGGTTATCAGTTGGCTGCAACGATAGTCGAGCGCGTATCGAAACAGGGTTTTCCGGCGTTCACCGAAGAGCGATTTTTCAAACCGCTGGGGATGACGAAAACAAGTTGGCGCGATGATTACCAGAGATTGATTCCCGGTCGCGCGCAAGCTTACACAGGGCCGCTCGGTGGGCCGTGGCGATTGCTGATGCCGTTTATGAATGTGTACGGCAACGGCGGAATGCTGACCACCGTCGGCGATTGGCTGAAATGGAATGCCATGCTCGATTCGCGTTCGATGGGCGCTCCGCTGGTCGAAGCTCTGGAAACCACCGGCGTGTTGAACGATGGTCGAAAGATCAGTTACGCGCTGGGCGTGGTCGTCACCAATGAAAATGGCATTCGCAAAGTCGCGCACGGCGGTTCGACGGCGGGGTATCAAACCTTCCTGTCGCGGTATCCAGACCTGAAACTTTCCATCGCCGTGATGTGCAATGGCGCGTCCAGAAGTCCCGCCGCGTTGGAGCGAGACATCTTCAACGAAATCGCCGGGCCGTTTCCTGCGCCCAAGCCACCTGACACCATCGAATTGAAACCCGAAGAATTGCAAAAGTATGTAGGATTGTGGCGTAACGAAAAAACGCACATGCCGGAACGGACTGTCGTCGAAAACGGCCTGCTACGGTTGGCTGGCCAGACTGTGTTGCGCCCGTTGCGTGATGGATCATTTCTGGGCGGATCAGCGCGAATTCGATTTCAGATGGGAACGGATGGCAAACCGATTTCCGTCGAAGTGGACACCGGCGAAGCCGTCAATCGGTATATTGCCGAAGCGCAATGGACGCCTGCGCCGGATGAATTGAAATCCTTTGCCGGCGTTTGGCACAGCGACGAATCCGATGCGACTTTCACGATTGCGGTCGAAAACGACAAAGCGTTTTTCGTCCAACGTCCAAACACTCGACTGCAACTGCGACCGCAATTCAAAGATCATTTCAGCATCGGACTTGGCCAGGTGATTTGGGTAACGCGCGATGCCAACGGACGAATCACGAAATTGCACGTCGGCGCAGGGCGCATGCGCGATATGCCCTTTGAGCGCGTCGGCGGCAAATGAAACAGCGTGTGGAGTGGAACAGGTTACAAATCTGTTCCACCATTTTTCTTCTGAATGACAAACAAATCGAAAACAAAAGCGCGTACTACCATCGCCGTGCAAGGCGCTCGCGTCCACAACCTGAAAAACGTCTCGCTCGAAATCCCGCGCGATCGTTTGGTTGTCGTGACAGGCTTGAGCGGTTCGGGCAAGTCTTCGCTGGCGTTTGACACCGTCTATGCCGAAGGGCAGCGGCGCTATATGGAATCGCTGTCGAGTTTCGCCAAACGCTTCATCACGCAGGTCGCCAAGCCGGACGTGGATTTCATTTATGGCCTTTCGCCCGTCATCTCGATTGAACAGAAAACCATCGGCAACAATCCGCGCTCGACGGTCGGCACGATGACCGACATTGCCAGCTATTTGAATCTGCTCTTCGCCACGATTGCCGAAGCGCATTGTCCGCGCACCAACGAACCTGTGCCGAGCCGTTCAGCGAATCAAATTCTCGAAGCAATTTTGTCATTGCCGGAAGGTACTGAGATCGAATTGCGCGCGCCGGTCTTCAAGGTGTACGGCGAAGAGTTGGATTACGTCTTTACCGAGTTGCGCAAGAAAGGCTGCCGCCGCCTGATCGTTGACGGCAAAGACGTGGACATTTCGCAACAAATCGAACTCGACGAATCATCCGTGAAAAACATGGACGTCGTCGTGGATCGCTTCGTCGTCAACCGCCAACACGAAAAAGCCATCAAGGCGGGCATCGCGGCGGCGTTACTGGTCGGTGACAAACTGATTCAGGTTCACATTTTGAAAGGCGCGAGCAATGCCCAAGCTGCCGCGTTTTACAAGGCGAATTGCAGCCCGACGCATCATTTCATTTACGGCGACATTCAGCCTGATTTCTTTGTCTTCAACTTTCCCGAAAGCGCCTGCGTCACGTGCGGCGGCCTGGGCGTCAACAAACTCACTCATCCCGAATTGCTCATCCCCGATCCGCAACGTTCGATTCGCGGCGGCTGTTTTGTGCGTGAAGCCTACAAATACAACCCTGAAACCTGGGACGGGCGCATGATGTTCAGTCTGGGCGAGGCGCTGAAATTTTCGCTCGATACGCCGTGGGAAAAGCTGCCGGAGAAAGCGCGCCTCGCCATACTGTACGGGATCGAAAAGCGCATCAAAATCTTCACGCCGCCCGACGCCAAAGACATTGCCAAACGCGCTGAATGGGAAGGCAAAGAGATCGGCTTTGGCGGCATCGCCCGCCGCATCGAACGTCATTACCGGCGTTACCGCCAGCGCGGCGAAGCCAGTTCCGGCATGGAAGCGTGGCTCGACAAAGTGATGGTTGAACACGTTTGCCCTGACTGCAACGGCGCGCGTTTGCGGGCTACGAGGTTGCTGTTCACGATTGCGGGCAAGAACATTTTTGAATTCGGCCAGATGAATTTTGACGAATTGCACGCCTTCCTCGGCACGCTCAAACCGACAGGGCGCGGAGCCGATGCAGGCCGTCAGGTGCTCAACGAAATTCGCGGACGGCTGGAATTGCTGCTCGGCATTGGGCTGGATTATCTCAATTTCAATCGGCGTTCGGGCACGTTGTCAGGCGGCGAATCGCAACGCATACGGCTTTCGACGCAAATCGGGTCGGGCTTGATGGGGATGTTGTATGTGCTCGACGAACCAAGCATCGGACTGCATCCCAAAGACAACGTGAAGATGATTGCCACGCTCGAACGGCTGCGCGACATCGGCAACACGGTCATCGTCGTCGAACACGACGAAGACACCATCCGCGCCGCCGATCACCTGATCGAAATGGGACCCGGCGCAGGCATACACGGCGGCACGGTCGTCGCACAAGGCACGTTGAAAGATGTGCTCGCGTGCAAAGACTCACCCACCGGGCAATACCTTTCCGGCAAACGCGCCATCACCACACCGAAACAACGTCGCCAAAGCAACGGTAAACAACTCGTCATTCGTGGCGCGAGCGAAAACAATCTCAAAAACATTGATGTCACGATTCCGCTCGGCCAGATGGTCGCCATCACCGGAGCTTCCGGTTCCGGCAAAAGCACGCTGATCAACGAAATCCTGTTCAAAGCCCTTTGGAAACGGCTGGAAGACACGCGCACCTTGCCCGGCGCGCATGACAGTGTCGAAGGCCTCGAACACGCTCACAAAGTCGTCAACATTGACCAATCGCCAATTGGCCGCAACAGCCGCTCGAATCCGGCGACGTATATCGGCTTTTACGACAACATCCGCGACCTGTTCACGCGCGCACCGCTCTCGGTCGAACGCGATTACAAACCGGGGCGGTTTTCCTTCAACGTCAAAGGTGGCCGCTGCGAAGAATGCCAGGGCGAAGGCGTCATCACGACGCAGCTTTATTTCATGCCCGATGTCGAAGTTCTGTGCGGCGCTTGCAAAGGCGCGCGCTTCAACGCCGAAACGCTCGAAGTCACGCTGCGCGGCAAGACAATTGACGACATCTTGAATATGTCTGTTGAAGAAGGCACAGAGTTTTTCAAAAGCGAACCCGCCATCGGCAAGAAAATTGAAGTACTTAACGATCTGGGACTAGGCTACCTGACGCTGGGGCAATCGGCGACAACCCTTTCCGGCGGCGAAGCCCAACGCATCAAAATCGCTACGGAACTGAGCAAGCTACAACGCGCCAAACATACGGTTTACATCCTCGACGAACCGACAACCGGGCTGCATTTAGCCGACATTGAAAAGCTGCTGGAATCGCTCAACCGCCTAGTCAACGCAGGCCATTCCGTGTTGCTGATCGAACATCACCTCGATGTCATCAAAACCTCCGACCACGTCATTGACCTCGGCCCCGAAGGCGGCCACGCGGGCGGCGAAGTCGTCGTGACCGGCACACCGGAAGAGATTGCGGCGTGCAAGCTTTCGCATACGGGGCGGTTTTTGAAAGCACATTTGGAAACCTGAAGCGTTCCACGGTGATGAAAAACGGATTGGTTTGCAGCGAATCGTCAGGTAAACTTTGGTTCGTTTCGCCAAAGCTGTTGTGTAATTTGCCGACTGAGGTGCTTTTATGACGGTACAAATTGAAGTTCAATCAGACACCGCCGCGATGCTGCAAGCCGTCGCTCGTCAACTTAATCTAACGCTAGACGCTTACCTGCAACGCATCGCCAAAACCACTTATTCACGTGAAGCTCTCGAACTGATGGTTGCGCAAGGGTATCAGGCTGGCGAACTCACCGAGCATCAGGTGCAGGAGATGCTGGGGCTGGAAACCCGCTTTGACGTGCATGCTTTTTTGAAGGAAAAAGGCATTCATCAAGGGCTTTCGCCAAGCGAACTGGCCGAGAATAGTAATGCCCTGGAATCCATACTTAGCTCAAACGGCCGATGATTATCATCTCTGACACTACGCCGTTGCATTACCTGATCGAAATTGAAGAGCAATGTTTGCTCAGGAAACTATTCGGCCAGATCATCCTGCCGCAAGGCGTCATCGAAGAGTTGTCACATCCCAAGGCTCCGCAAAAAGTGAAAGACTGGGTGCAAAACCTGCCTGACTGGATCGAAGTCAGAACAGCGGATACGTCGCTTTTTCAGCCGCAAAAGAAAATCGGGAAGGGCGAATGCCACGCCATTGCCCTGGCCATCGAAATGAAAGCCGATGCCGTGCTGGCGGATGATCGCGGCGCAGTGTTGGAAGCCCGTCGCGTGAATGTCCAAACCATCCAGACGCTCGGCATTCTCGAAGCCGCCGCCAAACGAAACTTGCTTGAACTGGAAGAGGCGCTGACACGATTACAACAAACGAGTTTTTATGTTTTGCCTGAAATTATCGAAGCCTTGCTTGCGCGCCACCGTTTGTTCAAACAGTCATCCAACTGAATTCAGGCGCAACCATTGCAGGGACGGCGGCTGGCGCTTCACACAGGCAGTGCAGGAAGCGGCCACGCAGGCGGCGAAGTCGTCGTGACCGGCACGCCGGAAGAGATTGCGGCGTGCAAGCGGTCGCACACGGGGCGGTTCCTGAAGGCGCACCTGCGAACGTGACCGTCTGCCTTTCAATGGAGGCTTGCACGAGGTGAAGCTTTGCTGTTTTATTCGTTTGGATGAAATTCGAGGTTATCGGCCCGATTCTGGAAATAGAGGTCATTGCGAGCGGCATTGGAATGGACGTTCGCGCTTACCTGCGTAAGGCGTACGGCCGCGGGCGCTGGCGAAAGCTCAAAGGAATTGCCACCGTACTTTTGGCAAACGGCGTCAAACGCAAAGCAGAACTGCACTGGTACGAAGCCCACGGAATAGGAAAACGAGACATGAAAATCAAAAGCTATTTGGACTGAATATGAAACAACCAACCAAGCCATTTGCTCTATGCGTAGACAACACCGATTACAAGGCCTCGCTCATTCCAGGCAAGGTCTACCAGATCATCCCTGATCCGAAAGCCGCGAAAGATGATTTTGTGCGGATCGTTGACGAAAGCGGCGAAGATTACCTGTATCACAAGAGTTATTTCCTCTTCGTTGACTTCCCGCCCGTAGTAAAGAAGCGAATACTCGCTTTGATGCATGCTGGTTGATGGCGCTATTTATTAACAGTTTCCTTGACGTAATTTTGCCCCCGATCATGTCATTGATCCCAACCTCCAAGGCGGCGGAGTCGTGAGGACGGGCGCACCGGAATAGTTGGTGACATGCAAGCTGTCGCAAACTGAAAAACTCCTCAAGGCTCACTTGCGAGCGGAGATTTGCAAAATAGGTCGCAACAAAATCGTCCTTCCGTACAATCTTTATATTGAAATGAGTAGATAAATGATCAAAAGAGAATACGCCGATAGGTTAGGACAACTCATTCAAAACATAGACTCTAATAGTCGAAGAATAAATATTTCTACACATCGGCTGAGCAATGGTAATGTGGCAATCTTTAGAACATCCAAGCCATTCGAGCGCGAAAATTACACGGAATTCTTTTACGGTGTTCACAAACAGAATTTGCTAAAGCAAGGGGTGAAAAATGTATTTATCCTATTTGTTTGTGGCAGGATTGAAGAGATAGTAGTTATTCCCGCTAAAATAATATCTGATCTACTTAGTGATGTTGGTCCATCGAAAGCTGGTGAGCACAAAGTTCACATTTATGAGTCTAGTAGTACATATAAAATTCTGGTAACTGGAAAACCAAGGGTTGATGTGAGTTCCTACTTGAATAATTTTGGTTTGTTGACAGCCAATCCAGATGACCTTGGAATCGTTAGTGATCCCGACCAAGTGTTGTTCCCCGAAGAAATAATAGAAGCAAAAAAAATATATGAGGGAGCAGTGCGACAGATACTTATCAACGCATATGAAAGAGACCCTGAAGCACGAAAGCGTTGTATCGCACATTATGGTTCCCGCTGCATAATCTGCGCCTTCGACTTTGGAATAATTTACGGCAAACACGGTGATGGCTACATACAGGTTCATCACTTGCGGGCACTCTCCGAAATTGGCAAAGCATACGAAGTCGACCCCATCTCTGATTTACGCCCGGTCTGTCCCAATTGTCATGCCATGATTCATAGGCGCGTGCCGGCTCACAGTATTGACGAAGTAAAAACCATGCTGAGAACTGCACAGAACCAACTGGTTGCGCTAGACGAAGACTTTTAACGGAGCCACGTAACAACCTCAGCATGGAGTAAAGCAATGAGTGAAAGTGATTATCAGCGAATCGTTGAACACATCATCCAAAGCGCTTCCAATCCGATGATTGCCACTGACACCGGCATTGAAGCCGCACAGAAGTTCGGGGAGTTGGCGGAGCAAGAGCAAATTGGCTGGGCATTGGCGGGCGGGTTGGCGATGCATTTGTATGGCAGTCAGCGGCTGACAAAAGATGTTGACATCATCGCTTCCCAAGACTTATCGCTGACGGCAAAGCATCGGCTGAGTTTTGGCGGTAGCAGTTACACGGTGCAAGTCGGCAAGTATGAAATTCCGGTTGACTGGATTGTGCGGAACGACGGCCATGAGATGTTTTACCGCGCCGCATTGAAACAGGCGATCAAATTGCCAAACGGTTTGCGGATTGTGACTCCTGAGTGGCTTGTGATTCTAAAGTTCAATGCCGGGCGGCAAAAAGATTTAGACGACATCGTGTTCCTCCTCAAACAGAAAACACTGGTTGATCGTCCCACGGTGAAACGAAAGGTTACTGAAACGGCGGGTGAAGGTGCTTGGCTGACTATGATGGCGGGATTTCGCCGCCTCTGTGATCTGGCCGACGGCAACACGACAGAACCGAGCAAGTATTACGATCAGGAATAGGCTTGACGCATTGTCCTTTTACACAGTAAAACGCGCGCGGCGGCGCTGCTCCCGCCTGACCTTCTGAACGGATGCCCGCGCGTTCCGTCCTGTAGCGGAGGTAAAGGGGATCGAATGTCCTCGAGCTTGGCAGAAATTTGTTGATTGGCGACTCGATGATTTGGCAGGAGAAGCCTACAGCGCGCGGGGCTGAGAGTTTGTCCTGTCACCAAGAGGAGCATCAACAATGACTGCGCAAAAACACCTGAAACAGCTTATCCGCGCTCGCATGCAGAAAACTGGTGAGCGTTACGCCACTGCCCGCCGCCACCTGATCGGCAATTTCCAAAATCAAAACACAGACCCGACGACACGTTGGCATTTTCCCGGCAATGTTCCGGCGACGACTGCGCTGCGGATTTTGCTGACGCATCACGGCGTGCGCGCGCCGCACACGGGCGAACCGTTTACCGAAGCTATGCTGTTCGGATTGGCGGGCGGCATAGGCATTGGCGTCTTCGCGTTTTATTACCAGAAAGAAGATCACGCTTCGTTTTTCCTGGCCGGGCGGCATCAATGGCATGACGACGCGGCGTATCTGGACGAAGCCTTGCAGCGGTTTGGCGTCAAGTCGGTGATTCAGGAATCGGGCGGAGCCAAAGCTGCTGAACAGCAATTGCGTTCGGCGTTGGAAAGCGGCCCGTGCGTGGTTTGGGTAGATATGGCCGAACTGCCTCACCGCGCGATGCCCAAGGAATACAGCGGCGGCGGTTATCACGTCGTCGTTGCCTATCGCATAAATGACGACAACACGGCGCTGATTGGCGATTTGACGGATGCGCCAATCAGCATTTCACTGGCCGATCTGGCGCGCAGCCGCGTGCGCATCAAAAAGCAAAAACATCGGTTTTTGTCACTGCCTGAAACTTCCTCCAACGTGAAACTGGATATGAAATCGCTGGTACAAGCCGGATTGCAGCGTTGCCATGAAGTCTTGCTGCATCCCACGCTGCCCGGCATGAAAAGCAACGCCAAGCTGGATGCGTTGAAAACCTGGGCGCAACGGCTGCATAACAGCAAAGACAAAGAATCGTGGGAAACGGTTTTCAAACCCGGCGCGAATCTGTGGCGCGGGCTGACCTGGATTTACGATTGCGTTGAAAATTACAACACAGGCGGAGGTTTGTGCCGTCCGATGTTCGCGGAGTTTTTGCAGGAAGCGGGCACGGCGTTGAAAGACGCCAAATTGACCGCGCTCAGCGAACAGTATGCGGCGCTCGGTCGGCAATGGAGCGAACTGGCCGAAGCGGCCTTGCCGGATGACGTGCCGTTGATGCGTTCGGCAAAAGAGCTGCTGACGAAACGGCGCGAGTTGTTGCACGATGGCGCTCCGGCAGAAGACGTGCGCGCCATTTGGCAGGAACTCGGCGAACTGGCGAAACAGGCCAAAGAGCGATTCCCGCTTTCAGCGACGGATTGCGCTGATTTGCGCGCACAGTTGCAACAACGAGTGCTGGCGCTGTATGAAGGCGAAGTCGCCGCGCAAATCGCCTTGCTGACAACGCTGTCGTGATTCGCGTCGAAAAAGACGAACCACAAAAAGCGCAGAAGACACAAAAAAACCTTCGAATGCTTTTGTGTTTTTTGCGCGTTTTTGTGGTGAGACGAAAGGTTCTCGTTCCGCCCAATTTTGCTGTCAGCATAGAGAGGAAAGCCGATGTGTCGAAATATCAAAACGCTCTTCAATTTTGAACCGCCGGTTACGGACGACGAAATTCACGCGGCGTCGCTGCAATTCGTGCGCAAACCGAGCGGGTTCAACAAACCATCCAAAGCCAACGAAGCCGCCTTTCTGGCAGCGGTCGAAGAAGTCGCGGCGGTCTCCAAACGGTTGCTCTCTTCGCTGGAAACCAATGCGCCGCCGAAAAACCGCGAAGAAGAAGCCGCCAAAGCGCGAGCGCGTTCGGCGCAACGATTTGCCGCTTAATCGTGCCGGTTCGGTGAATTGTTGAAACGCATTTCCCTTCCCTTCAGTCATGAGCAACAGACATTCTGTCTGTCATCAATTTCTACAACTCAATCGCACAAATGGAGGTCAGAAACTCATGTCGAAACGCTTTTTGTCGGTCACATTGCTGTTGCTCGCGTTCCTGTCGGTTGGCGGATTCAGATCGTCCGTCACCAACGCCAATGGCGGAGCCACCCGGTTACTTCGCACGCCCACAGTCAGCGCGACCCAAATTGCGTTCGCGTATGCCAACAACATCTGGACGGTTGAACGCGCGGGCGGAACGGCTCGGCGATTGACCAGCTTTCAAGGCCAGACGACGAACCCGCATTTTTCGCCGGACGGAAAGTGGATCGCCTTCAGCGCCGAATATGCAGGCAACACTGACGTGTATGTCGTTCCTTCGACTGGCGGTGAACCGAAACGATTGACCTGGCATCCGGGCGCAGATTCCGTGCAAGGTTGGACGCCGGACGGCAAAGCGGTGCTGTTTGTGTCAGGTCGCGCTACGTGGGCGCCGAGCGCCGCTCCGCGATTCTGGACGGTTCCGGCAGAAGGCGGCGTGGAAGAGCCAATGGCTTTGCCGCGAGGGTTTCAAGGCAAAATTTCTCCGACTGGCACGCACATCGCGTATCGCATGAACAATTCGTGGGACGACGAACGCCGCAATTATCGCGGCGGCCAGAACCGTCCGATCTGGATTGTGGATTTGAAAACCTACGATCTGGTTTCGCCGCCGTGGACGGATTCCAAAGACATTGACCCGGTGTGGGTGGGCGACACTGTGTATTTCATTTCCGACCGCGATGGCGTCAGCAACGTCTGGTCTTATGAAACCAAGAGCAAGAAGCTGGCGCAGGTCACGCGCTTCACGGATTTCGATGTGAAGTCTTTAGACTCGGGCAATGGGGATTCAGGCGCAGCCGTCGTCGTGTTTGAACAGGCGGGTTACATTCACGAACTCGATCCGAAAACCGGCAAGACCAAACAACTGAACATCACGGCGGCGGGCGATTTCCCCTGGATGATGGCTCGCTGGGAAGACGTGACCAGCCGCATGACCAACATAGCCATTTCGCCTACGGGCAAACGCGCAGTGGTTGAAGCGCGCGGCGAAATCTTCACCATCCCGGCGGAAAAAGGCGACATTCGCAATCTGACCAATTCCAGCGGTTCAGCCGAACGTGATCCGGCGTGGTCGCCCGACGGCAAATGGATTTCGTATTTCAGCGACAAATCCGGCGAATACAAACTGGTTCTAGAATCTCAGGATGGATTGGCGGCTCCGCGCGAAATCGCCTTGCCGAATCCAACGCATTACTACATGCCTTCTTGGTCGCCAGATTCCCAAAAGCTGGTTTACACCGACACCGATCTGAAAGTTTGGGTGATGGACATTACCAGCGGTCAGGCCAAAGTCATCGGCAATGACCCATGGATGGTTCCGCAACGCACGCTGAATCCGGTGTGGAGTCCCGATTCAAAATGGGTGGCGTATTCCAGCCGGTTGCGTTCGCTGTATCACGCGATTTTCGTCGCCAACGTAGAAACCGGCGAATCCAAACAAGTGACCGATGGATTGGCCGACGCGGTGTGGCCTGCGTGGGACGCCAGCGGCAAGTATTTGTGGTTTATGGCTTCGACGGATTTTGGATTACGGTCGCAGTGGTTGGATATGACGGCTTATAACCACGAAACGAATTACGGGTTGTATTTTGCGATTTTGAAAAAAGGCGAACCGACGCCGTTGCTGCCCGAAAGCGACGAAGATCAGGGCGTTGGCAGCGCGCCTGCGACGCCGGGCGCTACTGCTGGCGGTGGCGTTCGCGGCGCTGGCCGTCCCGGTGGAGATGGCGCGCAAGCAGATCAATCGCCTGCGGCTCCGCGGGCGGCGCGAACCATCGCCGTGCAAATAGATTTTGACGGCATTCAACAACGCATCATTTCCGTTCCGGGAGTTCCAGAACGGCCTTACACTCAACTCAAATCGGGCGTCGCCGGAACAGTCTTTTACATAGAACCTCCGGCAGGCAGCGGCGGCGGACGCGGCGGCGGAGGTGGCGGAGGCACGCTGCAACGCTATCGGTTGAGCGACCGACGAAGCGCGCCGTTTGTTGCCAGCGTGGCGACGTATGATGTCAGCGCTGATGGGCGCAAATTGGTTTATCGCAGCGGTGGAGGCTTCGGTGGGGGCGGACGCGGCGGAGCGGGCTTTGGCGCACCGGCTGCACCTGCGCTGTTCATAGTGGACGCCGACCGGCAAGCGCCTCAACCGGGTCAAGGCCGTATGAACGTCAGTTTGCGTATGTATCTGGAACCGAAAGAAGAGTTCAAACAAATCTTCAACGAGGGCTGGCGCAATCAACGCGATTACCTTTACGTCAAAAATGCGCACGGCAGCGACTGGCCGAAGATGCGTGAAATGTACGGCGCGCTGTTGCCATACGTGAATCATCGCGCGGATTTGAATTACCTGCTGGACAACATGGGAGCGGAATTGGCGGTGGGTCATTCTTACGTTCGCGGCGGAGACATGCCAGGGGTTCCGCGCGAAGCAGGCGGACTGCTCGGCGCGGATTTCGTGATCGAAAGCGGGCGTTACAAAATCACGCGCATTTACGACAACGAAAGCTGGAATCCTGAATTGCGCGCTCCGTTACACGCGCCCGGCGTCGAGATTGCAGTCGGCGATTACATTCTGGCCATCAACGGCGTCGAGCTGAAAGCGCCGGACAACATTTATCGTTTGCTGGACGGCACGGCGAATCGCCAAACCGTGTTGACCATCAACGGCCGCCCAACGATGGAAGGCGCGCGCCAAATTACAGTCGTTCCCACTGCGAACGAACAGGGATTGCGAAGCCGCGCCTGGGTCGAAGCCAATCGCCGTTTGGTGGACAAACTGTCCGACGGCAAACTGGCTTACGTTCATCTGCCGAACACAGGCCAACCCGGCTACACCAGCTTTAACCGATACTACTTCGCGCAACAGGACAAATTGGGCGCAATCATTGATGAACGCTACAACGGCGGAGGCTCGGCGGCGGATTACATCATTGACGTGTTGCAGCGCGATTTCGATGGTTATTTCAACAACGTTGCGGGCGACCGTTATCCGTTCACCAGCCCTTCGGCTGGCATCTGGGGGCCGAAGGTCATGATTATCAACGAAATGGCTGGTTCGGGCGGCGATTTGATGCCGTGGATGTTCCGTCATCGCAAAATCGGCCCGCTGGTCGGCAAACGCACCTGGGGAGGTCTGGTGCATACGGCGGACACTCCGCCGTTAATTGATGGCGGTTCGATGATCGCTCCGCGCGGAGGCTTTTTCACCCGCGAAGGCAAATGGGATGTAGAAAACGTCGGAACCGCGCCGGACATTGATGTCGAAAACTGGCCGAAGGACGTGATTGCCGGACGCGACCCGCAACTCGAACGCGCCGTTCAGGAAGCATTGCGGATGCTCAAGGAAAAACCGGTCAATCGCATGACGACCGAACCTCCGCCGCCAACCTGGGGCCAGCGCAAAGAACAGCAGCCGGTTGCGCCAGCGTCCTCCGGCGGCAGACAACAACGCAAACAATAAGCTGCGGTCAAATGGTGGAGACGCAAAAATCATGCGTCTCCACCATTACTAAAGCTGCACACTCTGGCCATTCTTGACCCTGTCTCCGCGCCTCACACATAATCCGTGCCATGCCAAACAAAAAACGCCTGTTTCTGATTGATGGAATGTCGAACATCTTTCGTTCGTATTACGCGATTCGCGGGTTGTCGAACTCGAAAGGGTTGGCGACGAATGCGGTTTACGGCTTCACGATGACATTGCGAAAGATGATTGCCGAACACAAGCCCGATTACCTCGGCGTGGTGCTCGATTCCAAAGAGAAAACCTTTCGCCAGGAACGCTTCGAAGCCTACAAATCCAATCGCCCGGAAATGCCTGAAGATTTGGCGCAACAGCTTCCGTACATTGATCGCGTCTGCGCCGCGTTGCGCGTGCCGGTGGTCAAGATTCCAAAATACGAAGCCGATGACATTCTGGGCACGCTGGCCAAACAAGCCACTGCCGAAGGCTTGCAAACCGTCATCGTCACCAACGACAAAGATTTGGCTCAACTGGTTCACGATCCCGACGTGGTCATGCTGCGCGTGGAAAAGAACATGGGCGAAACCTTTCTGGACGAAGCCGGAGTCAAAGCCAAGTTCGGCGTACGCGCCGATCAGATTGTGGATTGGTTGGGGCTGATGGGCGATCCGGTAGATTGCATTCCCGGCGCTCCGGGCATTGGCGAAAAAGGCGCGGTCGGATTGCTGGAACAGTTCGGCAACATCGAAAACGCGCTGGCGGGTTGGGAACAGGTCAAACGCAAAACTTACCGCGAATCGTTGCGCGACAACGTCGAACAAATTCGTTTGTCGCGCGAACTGGCAACAGTAGATTGCGATGTGCCGGTCAAGCTGGACTTGAAAGCGCTGATTTACGAAGAGCCGGATTCCAAAGCCGCTCACGAATTGTTTGCCGAATTGGAATTCGCCACGTTGACGCGCGAATTTGCCAACAAAGGCACTGCGGAAGGCGAAGCGGTCGAAACCAAAGTCGCCGAAAAAGCCGACACAAATTACGAACGAATTTCGACGGTGGCAGAATTGGAAAAACTGGCCGAAATGCTGGCGGATGTCGGACGCTTCGCTTTCGGCTTGAGCGAAAACGGTGAAGGCGAATTGACCGGCGTGGCGTTTTCCAGCGAAGCCAATGCGGCAACGCACTTTGCTTTGAGCGAATGCGACGACCGTGACGAAGCCGTCAAAACGCTGAAAAAGCTGTTCGGCAATCGGTTGATTGAAAAAGTCACCTTCGATTTGAAACGCGCGACCCACTTGCTGAACAAACTTGGCGTGGAAATCCAAACCGCGACGGACGACACCTTGTTGCAAGGATATTTGCTCGATTCGGATCGTTCGAAATTTGAAGTCACACAATTGGCAAAAGAACATCTGGGCGGATTCGGTCTGGCCAAAGATAGCGAATTGACCGCGCAAGCCGCCGATTTGAATTTGCAGCTTGCCGACGCGATGAATTCGAAAATCGCCGACGACAAACTGCAATTCGACTTCCAGGAACAGACGCTGGATTACGTCTACCAGCAAATCGAAATGCCGCTGGTTCCGCTGCTCTGCGAAATCGAAAACGCGGGGTTTCGCGTGGACACAGACGTGCTGGCCAAGCTGTCGGTGGAAATGGCTGAAGAGATCGAAAAGCTTTCGCTGAAGATTTACGAACAGGCCGGGCGCGAATTCAACATCGCTTCGCCGCAACAGCTAGGCGAAGTGTTTGAAGAACTGAACTACGAAGTTTCCAAACGCACGGCGACGGGACAGATTTCCACCAGCCGCGACGTGCTGGATGAACTGGCCGAAAAATACGAACTGCCTCGACTGGTGATTGACCACCGCGAATTGTCCAAGCTGAAAAGCACGTACGTTGACGCTTTCCCTTCGCTTATCAATCCAAAGGATGGTCGCATCCACACGACTCTGAATCAGACGATTGCGGCAACGGGACGGCTGTCTTCGACCGATCCGAATTTGCAAAACATCCCCGTGCGAACCGAAATGGGCAAACGCATTCGCCGAGCGTTTATTCCGGCGGATGGTTGCGTGCTGATGTCGGCGGATTATTCGCAAATCGAATTGCGATTGCTGGCGCACATCACCAAAGACCCAGTGATGCTGGACGCGTTCAGCAAAAACGAAGACATCCACGAACGCACTGCGCGTGAAGTCTTCGGCGCAAAAACTGCCGAAGAATTGAAGGAAAAACGCCGCGTCGCCAAGATCGTCAACTTCGGCATTGCGTACGTCATCGGGCCGTTCGGTCTGGCGCAACGCGTCGGCATCAACCGCAGCGAAGCTCGCAAGGTGATTGACGATTGGTATCGCACTTACGCCAACGTCAAAAAATACATGGACGAATTGCCGGAACAGGCGCGCTCGGCAGGCAACGTGGTGCGTTCGATTTATGGCCGTTTGCGCCGAATGAACGATCTGGCCAGCAAAGGCGCTGCTCGTGCGCGCGCCGAACGCGAAGCCGTCAACATGCCAATGCAAGGTTCGGCGTCAGACATTGTGAAGCTGGCGATGTTGCGCGTGTGGGAAGCGCTGAAAACAGAAAAGCTCCACGCCAAAATGATTCTGCAAGTTCACGACGAACTGGTCTTTGAAGTCCCGAAAAAAGAACTCAAGCAAACCGGCGAAGTCGTCAAAGCGGCGATGGAAAGTGCTGTTAAACTGGCCGTGCCGTTGCCTGTGGAACTGGGCAGCGGCGAAAACTGGATGGACGCGAAACCGTAAGTCTGACGATTACGGCTCAATCAAAATTGTCAGAAATCGCATTTCAGCCCAGGCGGGTAAAAATTCCGTTCGAGATAAGTTTCGCTCACCGTAGGCGGGATCGAGCACAAAAACCTTTTCCGATTCAACCGCAGTCACGACCAGCGAGTGATATTGGCCAGCGACTCCGCCGTTGATCGGCCACAAATCAACGTAAACAATCGGAAAGAAGCCTCCGTCAATCAGCAGTGAAAGTTCATTCAACGAGGAAAGGTTGTGTTTTCGACTGCTGGAATAACCGAGTTGGCGGGCGGCTTCAATCAATTGAAAAGCGTCTGTGCCGAGAGGCGAACAATCAGATAGCTCACGCAACTGCGATTCTTCGAAACTCATACCAAACCCGCTCAACACCATACGCAGGCAAGCCGGAGCGCACGAATAACGAGTTTCCTGCTTAAAGAATTGGGGCTTCGATTTGTTCACGATGGCTTTCGTAAAGTTTCCAAGCGGCTGTTTTCATTTCAGCAACAGGAGTGTGGGATCGAACGCCGTTCATCGTATCAATCACCAATTCGCCAACCGGTCCAAACGGCTCAAGCTGCGGATAAGACAGCCAGACAGGCACTCGCCACGCTGAGATTGCAGGGTCGTGTTCGGGAATTCCCGCCGCAAAACGGTCAGGCAGATGTTCGATCAACCATTCACTGGCGACGACTCTGGCATCGAGAACGGTAGTGATTGAAACTGCGGTCATAGTATTTCGCTCCTGTTTTTACGAGGGATTCTATGCTTCGATTGTTGAACTCACAAGCAACTTGCCCTCGCCTGCGCGAGTTGGCAACATAACTGCCGTCATTCAAATACAGGTGAGGTATTCATGAAGTTTTCTACGGCTGGCGCTTTCATCTGCCTGTTGGCATTCGTTTCGATTACATTTGCTCAGAAAGCGCCAACGCAGGATTACCTGGTGTATGTGCTTTCGGAATCCGCCGACAAGATTGCGTTGATTCGGTTTGGCCCCAATGGAGCCAAAGTCGAACGCGAATTCACCACCGGCGTAATGGAGCCGGACATTGACGGGCCACACGGCATAGCCGTTTCGCCCGACAAGTTGAATTATTACGTTTCGCTCGGCCACGGGCGACCATTCGGCACGGTTTGGAAATATTCGGCCAATAATGAAGTCCTGAAAAAAGTCACGCTCGGCAACTTCCCCGCGACAATGGATGTTTCGCCGGACGGCAGTTTTCTGTACGTCGTCAATTTCAACCTGCACGGAGACATGGTTCCTTCATCGGTGTCTGTGGTGCTGACGGATGAAATGCAAGAAATTGCTCGTATCCCGACTTGCACCATGCCACACGGATCGCGCTTCAATCCGCAGGGGACGAAACATTACTCAGCCTGCATGATGGACGACATGCTGGTGGAAATTGACACCGCAACGTTGAAGGCTTCGCGGCATTTCATTCTGACCAAAGGCAAAGAAGCTGGGATGACCGGCTCTCCACAAATGCACGTGAACGGTTCTCATGCCGGTCACGACGCAGGCGGTCACGGTTTGGAACCTCCCAAGCCAGGCGATATCGGTTGTTCGCCGACCTGGGCGCAACCTTCGGCAGATGGTTCGAAAGTGTTTGTGGCGTGCAACAAATCGTCAGAGATCGTCGAAGTAGACGCCAGAACCTGGAAAGTGACTCGGCGCATCGCCGCTGGGCCGGGAGTTTACAATTTGGCGGTGACAAAGGACGGCAAACTGATTGCCACAAACAAACGCGGCCCTTCGGTTTCGGTTTACGATGTGAAATCCGGCAAGGAGTTGGCGCGCCTTCCTACCAAACGCAAAGTCGTTCACGGCGCAGTGGTTTCGCCAGATAATCGCTATGCGTTCATTTCGGTCGAAGGCATAGGCGTAGAACCCGGCACGGTGGAAATTATTGATCTGGAAACGCTGAAAACTGTGGCGACGGTGGATGTCGCGCAACAAGCGGCGGGAATTGATTTTCTGAAAATCGAACCGAGCAAGAAGTAAGTGTGAAGTATCCAGAACCGCTCGAAAGCGACTCTGAACACTTCACGCCACGAGTTTAACGACTCAGGAACAAATCCCGGTTAAACTGGCTGGGATCGCCTGCGACGGCGAAGTGAAAGTTTTTCAGGTACGCCCGGCAAACGCGGTTGATGTCCATGGGGGTCACTTTGTTGACGGCGTCAATCCAGGTGTTCAATCGCCGCCAATCTCCGCCCAGCAATTCATATTCAGCCAACCGGGCGGCTTGGGCGTCGTTGGTTTCCAGCTTGGTGTAATACTTCGTCAAAAAGCCGCTGACGATGGAACGCAACCCTTCTTCCCGAATCACCTGCCGCTGCAAAAAATCAATCTGATCGAACATGACGCGAATGGTTTCGTTGGGCTTCGGCGTGGTGACAGACAAAAATCCGGAATTGGCTCGGTTCGACAACAACGTCGCATCCGCGCCGTAACTCAGATTTCGGCGCACGCGAACTTCCTGAAAAAACAACTGACTCAAAATGTCTGTTGCGATGTAAAACGCCGGGTAATCGGGATGATCCAGCGGCGGCGCGGCGAACGTGGCGCGGATGTAATTGGTCGCCACCGGACGATTGATAATTTGAAATTCCGGTTCCGCCGCTTTGGCAAAGGTTTGAATCGCGTCGTTTTTGAAATCGCCTTTGGCCAGTTTGCCGAAACTGGTTTCGACCTTCTGTCTGATTTCAGGCAGCGTGACGTTGCCGACCACTACGGCCAACATGCGACCTGCGCCCAGGATTTTGGCGTGATGCGCTTTCAGGTCGGTGGCGGTCAGCGCGCTGACCGATTCAATCGTGCCGTCCGGCGAGTTGTAATACGGATGCGAAGCGAACAACAGCTTGTTGCTCAAAATGGCAACGGATGTTTCCGGTTGGTCGTTCTGCTGCCGCAATCCGTTGATGATTTGATCTTTGACCAGAGTGACTTCTTTGTCGTCAAACAACGGATTCAAAATCATGTCGGTCAGCAGTTCCCACGACCGGTCGAAGTTTTTTCGCACGCAGCGCATGGCCATCACGCTGAAATCGTAACCGCTGGCGGCGTCAACAATCGTTCCCATTCGCGCCAGTTCGCGGTTGATCTGGCCTTTGTTGAAATTTTTGGTTCCCTGAGTGGCGACTTCGAATAGCAGAGTTTCGATGCCCGCGTTCTTTTCTGTGATGTTGCGGGTTCCGCCGCGAAAATAAATCTGCACGGCGACGACTTCATTGCCGGTAATGCGGCGATGAATCGTTTTCATTCCGTTGGCGATGGTAAAGTCGGAAGTCGAATCCGGCGAAGCAGACGAAGCTGCCGCTTGGGCCAGAACAGCAACGCTGCTGAACAACAGGAAACACGCGGCGCAAAATATCCGCGAGGTAAAGCTGGAAAGAAAAAATTTTGTCTTCATCATCTTGTTCTGGTTTTGACAATTGGATGGTTCAAGGAATGTGCGGCCATCGCTTTATGGTTTCGGCTTCGATTTGGTGACGGGCTTTTTGGTCGCTGCGCCCTTGCCGCTTGGGCGTTTCGGTGTCGCTTTGGGTGCGGGTTTGGTTTCAGCGGCAGCAGCGCCAACCGGATCGAGCCGCGCCAGCAAATCTTTTTCGGTCAGACCGATTCGTTTTTGATCGGCATCGGACATCAGCACGGCAACCACGCGCGGTTTGTGTTTGATGTATTTGCGAACGTATTGCTTGATGTCTTCGCGCGTTGTTTTGTTCAGGTTTTCGCCGTACCCGGCAAAATAATCCAGCCCGGAACTCGCCCACCAGAAACTCAGTGTGTGGGCGTATTGCGACGGTTTTTCGCGGTCGTAAATTTCGTCCACATCCAACAAGGTTTTGGCATTGGTCAGTTCTTCGTCGGAGTAATAATCGTCCGAATCGAACCTGGCCAGTTCTTCATTGATGACTTTCAGCGCTTCTTTCAGTTTTTCCGCCGTCGTCTGCGCAGTGAGTTGGATAGGGCCGACGTTCTTTTGCGTCAAATAACCAAGCCCGACTCCAGTCGTCAGCCCTGAATCCACCAGCGCGCGCGAAAACTTGGAATCAGGCTGCCGCAGTATGAAGGAAAACACGTCGGCGGCATAAGTCGCCGGGGCGTCGAGATCGGTCGAAGGACCGTGCCACGAAATCTGAATCGTCGCCGCGTTGACGGGTTGATTGACGATGACGGCTTCGTCTTTGGTCAGCGCCGGATGGCGCGGAATGGGGTCTTTGATGAATGGGTCTTCGCCGCGCGGCCAGTCGCCGAAAATTTCCGTGGCCAGCTTGAAGACTTCCTGTGCGCTGACATCGCCTGCAACGACCAGCGCCGAATTATTCGGAATGTAAAATTTCTTCTGAATGACGCGCATCATTTCCGGCGTGGCTTTGGCAACGGTTTCAGGATCGCCGCCCGGACGTTTGCGCGAAGGGTATTTGTACCAGAGCCTCTTGTCTGTCGCTTCAAACAGGTAATGGAACGGATTCGAGCGATGCTGGTTCAGTTCGTCAATGACGACCTGGATTTCCTGATCGAGTTCCTGTTTGTCGAACAAGGGATACCGCAACGCATCGCTCATCACGACCAAAGCTTCGCGCAAACCGTAATTGATGGTCGTGGTGTAGTAATTGACGACTTCATATTGCGTCTGGGCGTTGCTGAGCATGCCGAGTTCCGAAGCGCGATCGTGATAGCCTTCAGCCTTCGACTTTTCGTTCGACTTGAAAAACATGTGCTCGTACAAATGCGACAGGCCATTGTATTCCGGCGGTTCGGTGTACGCGCCGTTTTTGACGGCGACTTCGACGGTCACCAGCGGCACCGAACGGTTTTCGATGACGATGATGTCCATGCCGTTTTTCAGCTTCAACAACTGCCATTGCGGTTTGGCGGACACACTGGTTGAAGGGAGCGAAACGCTCAGCAACAACGCCACCACCACGCTCACAACGGTTGCCCTGACAAAAGAACGAAGTTTGATAATCACGAATCAAATTCTCCGGTTAAAAGTTGATACCGGCGACGTTCGCAAAGGTCGCGGTATTGATTCGAAGGGTTATTTCCAAAACGCAAACCAGCTTTTTTTGCGCCCCAACAGCGCGTCCATATCCACATCCGGCTGAACAGGAATCGCCTGATCGCGGATCAGAGCTTCCGGGTTCTCTTCGACCATCGCGCGCGCGTAATCTTCGCCGACCAATTCGGCGGCGATGGCAACTGCGGCGGACAAAATCGGACGCCTGCGTTCCTGATGATGCGCGTCGGTGGCGATGAAATGAGCCAGTCCGGCTTCCAGAATCTTTTTCGCCGATTGATACGATTCCGGCCCAAAGCTTTTGGTCAAACTGCCTGCGTCCAATTGCGCGAAGGCTCCGCGTTCAACCAAATCGGCGATGATTTTCGGATTTTGCTGGATGCGTTTGTTGCGTTCGGGATGGGCAATGACCGGGGTGATGCCCGCGTTCAGAATCTGGAAAATCGTCATTTCGATGTTCGGCGGCACCGATTGAAACGGAAATTCCAGCAACATATACGACGTGCCGTTCAGCTTGATGCGCGTGTTGGGATTTTCGGCTTCCTGAAAAATTTCGTAGCTGTAACGAACTTCTCCGCCGGGGACGATCTGCACGCAATTGTCTGCGGCTTGCATCACCGCCGCGATCTTTCGCCGAATGGTTTCTCCATCGGGCGTGGTGTGAACTCCATCGAACATGTGTGGCGTCGCCACAATCGTTTTGATTCCATCTGCCGCCGCCGCTCGGCACATTGCCACAGATTCATCCAGTGAAATCGCGCCGTCATCGGTTTCCGGCAGGATGTGGCAATGAATGTCCACCATTTTCGTCAACGTCATCTTGATAACTTCCTTGGCTAACACGAATTTCGGGGAATCACTCGAACAAGCTCGCGCATTATCAAGTATCGTGTCAGCCCATTCAAGCAGCGCATTTTGAACGACCGTGCAACTTTCTCTTGCCGCGAAACGTTTTTCGGCTGAAACCCAAATCTTTGCAAAAGGAGACAAACCGATGGACGAAAAATTCTTTGCCAACCATCCCGATCCCACCAAACAGGGCGTCAACATCAGCAAGGCCAAATACGATTCCATTCGTGGTGCGATCCTTGCCGCGCTGGCCAACGGAAAAGAATTGACGCTGAAAGATCTTTTTGCCGCCGTCCGCAAAACTCTGAAAGGCAAGTTCGACGGCTCGATTTCGTGGTATACAACCGTCGTCAAACTCGACCTGGAAGCGCGCAAACTGATTGAGCGCGTTCCGAATTCCAAACCTCATCGTGTTCGATTGAAATAAGTTTTGCGATTGAAATAAATCGTTCTCGTGAACCTACTCTTATGACAGAGGTATTGTTTGAGTTTTTCGCTTGGGTCATTGGCTATCCTGTAGCCTTGTTTCTCCTTCACGTTGCACTGCAACTCGTTGGTTGGATTTTTAAAGACTTTGGTGAGACTCGTTGGGGAGCAGCGATTGTCAAGTTCTTCGGCTTTGGTCCTTCACCTGTTTCTGGAGACGAGTATTGCCTGACGTTTTTTTGTCCTCGCTGTCCAGGGAAATCTGAAAGGAAAAGACAAAGATGCAATTGGTTTTTCTATCAATGTTCTACCTGCGGCTATCGTTGGGCAGTGTACCAACACGATTACCGCATCAGGCGCGAACGTAAGCCCCGGCTTGGATTCACAATGAAAGTAGATAAATCGCCAGAGTGATGATTTGCCACGCAAATTAATGTTCATGATCTGATTTTGGTTCCACCTGAAATGAAAAACTCCATCACAACCACAAAAACTTCCGAGCAGCTTTGGCTGGATTATCACGCGGGCTTGTTGAATTTCATCAGCCATCGCGTAGGCAATCGCGACCTGGCTGAAGATTTGTTGCAGGACGTGTTCGTCAAAATTCATTCCCGGCTGGACACGCTGGCCGATGACGAACGTTTGCAAGGATGGCTGTATCGCATCGCGCAAAATTCAATCATTGACCATTACCGCACAGGCAAACCTCACGAACCGCTGCCCGATGATCTGGCCGAAACTTTGCCGCAACAACCAACAGACGACGATCAGGCGTGGAATGAGCTGGCCGATTGTTTGCGACCGATGATCGAATGGCTGCCGGAATCGTATCGCGATGCCGTGCAATTGTCCGAACTGGATGGCATGCCGCTGAAAGAAGTCGCTGAGCGATTGAACCTCTCGCTGTCCGGCGCGAAATCGCGCGTCCAGCGTGGTCGCGCAAAGCTGAAAGAAGTCCTGCTGGATTGCTGTCAGCTTGAATTGGACTGCCGAGGGAAACCGGTCTCTCTTTCTCCCACCTGCAAAAAAACCAATTGCTGAAAAATTTTGCCTCTCGGTTTGCGTCTTTTTCGACCTGCTTTCGTCAGTACAGATGACGGGCGATTACGCTCAACAAATAACGTCAGAAGGAGAAAAAGATATGAACCGTTTACTGTCATTTGTTGCGACCATTTGTTTGCTGACTGGTGCCGCGTTGGCGCAAGACCCACTGAAAGTCGCGCCGAACAACTACAAACTGGAATTTGAAAACGACTGGGTGAAAGTCGTTCGCGTGCATTACGGGCCGAACGAAAAAATCGTCGCGCACGATCACAATCCGACAGCGGCGGCTTATGTGTATTTGAGCGACAGCGGACCGGTGATCTTCAAACACATCAATTTGAGTTACGGCGCAATCACTCGCGCGGCGGTCAAAGCGGGCAGTTTCCGCGTGTACAAATCCGTCAAGGAAGTTCACGAGGTTGAAAACCCCAACGACACGCCAAGCGATTTTCTGCGCGTCGAATTCAAAACCGAGCCGCTGGGCGACAACAAACTTCGCGGCAAGTTTTTCCGCGAAGAAACACCGGCAGGCGAAAACTTTTCCAAAATCCAATTCGACAATGAACAAATTCGCATCACGCGATTGATCGTCGCAGCGGGCAAATCCGCCGACGTTTCGGCGACGGCGACCGAACCGACATTGCTGATCGCGCTGACTCCGGCCAGGTTGAAAGCCAAAAACGCCAAAGGCAAAACAACAAAACTGACTCTGGAAACCGGCAAGGCGGGCTGGTTGCCCATCGGCGAAAAGCGACAGTTCGAGAATGTTGGTGATTCTGCGACGGAGTTGTTACGATTCGATTTCAAAACCAAACCTATGAAACCGAATCCCAACGAGAAGGAGAAGCCTCACTCGCACCCACACGATTGAGCCGGAACCGATGAACCAATCACTCATCCGCATCAAGACGCTTGCCGTTGCACTGTTGTTTTTCTGTATTTGCGCCAATGCTCAGAGTCAGTCCGAACTGACTGGCCGCATTACCGATTCGCGCGGAGCCGCTGTCAGCAATGCGCGGATTGTCGCCGGAGCGAATGCCACAACCACGGACGACAACGGTCAGTTCACGCTGAAACTTTTGCCCGGCACTTATGAATTGCGCGTGAGTGCCGCCGGGTTCGCCGTTTACAAACAGCAACTCAGTTTCAGCGCGGCGACCAGTTTGAACATCACGCTGGAACCGGCTTCGCTGGCGGATATGGTAACGGTGACTCCGGCACGCGCGGAAATTCGGTTGAGCGACGCTCCGACCAGCGTGTCGGTGCTGGATTCCAAAGATTTGAGCAACGCCGCGGCACAAACGGTGGATGATTTGCTGCGCCAGATTCCGGGCTTCAGCATCTTTCGCCGGTCAAGCAGTCTGGTCGCCAACCCGACAACGCAAGGCGTCAGTTTGCGCGGAGCCGGAGCGACAGGAGCAAGCCGCACGCTGGTGATGGCCGATGGTGTGCCATTGAATGATGCCTTTGGCGGTTGGGTGTATTGGGATCGCGTGCCGCGCGCGGCAATTGATCGCGTCGAAGTCGTTCGCGGGGGTTCGTCGGATTTGTACGGCTCCGACGCGCTGAGCGGCGTCATCAACCTATTGACCAAACCTTCATCCAAAAACGTTTTCAACGCCGAGGCGAGTTACGGCACGCGCGACACTTATGACTTTAGCTCTTTTGTGGCCACCCAGCGGCAAAAGTTTTCCTTCGCGTTAGCACAGGAATCCTTTGGAACAGACGGGTATTTTATCGTCGCGCCGGAACTTCGCGGCGCAGCGGATGCCCGCGCAGCTTCGAATCACAGTTCGGGATTTTTGCGACTTGGCTATGACTTCACACCGGAAAATTCCATCTTCGCGCGCGGAGCCTTGTTCAGAGAAGACCGCAACAATGGAACCGTTCAGCAAGTCAATGACACCAGATCGGAATCGCTGGTCGTCGGCGGACGGTTTCGCACAGGCGACGGCAGCAATTGGAATCTGACGCTGTTTGCCAATCAGCAACGCTATCATCAAACCTTTTCGGCCATTGCCACCAACCGCGCGACTGAAACCTTGAACCGTTTGCAATTCGTGCCTTCGCGCGATGCAGGCATGTCATTCGGCTGGTCGCGGACGCTGGAAAAACACTTGCTGGTGGCCGGAGCAGACGTGCGCGGAGTGCGCGGAACCAGTGACGAAACCGCCATCGCTAATGCTAACCCAACGACGTTCAGCAGTTCCGGCGGTCGCCAACGTCGCGCTGGATTTTTTGTGCAGGATTTGGTGAATCTTTCGACGCGCTGGCAATTGTCGGTCAACGCACGGTATGACACGTGGCGCGATTCATCAGCCGCTTCGGTGTCGCGCAACCTGACGACTGGCGCCGTCACGCCGCGTTTCTTTGCCGCTCGTTCTCTGGATGCGTTCAGCCCGCGTTTGTCGTTGATTTATCGTCCGACAGAAACCGTGTCGTTACGCGCAGCCGCTTACCGTGCATTTCGCGCGCCGACGCTCAACGAGTTGTATCGCGGATTCCGCGTCGGCAACACGCAAACCAACGCCAATGAAACATTGGTTGCCGAACGATTGACCGGCGGCGAACTTGGCGCAAGTTGGACTCCCACGCGCAACATCGTCACGCGATTGACGACCTACTGGACGGAAACAACCAATCCGGTTTCCAACTTCACGCTGTCGGTGACGCCTGCGCTGATTACGCGCGAACGCCGCAATCTGGGGCGCACGCGTTCCGCCGGCATCGAAGCCGAAGCCGATTTCAACCTCGCTCGCCATTGGCAATTCACCGCTGGGTATTTGTTCGCCGACGCCACGGTGCGCCGCGCTCCGCAGGACGCCGCGCTGGTCGGCAATCAGATTCCGCAAGTTCCTCGCCATCAATTCACACTGCAAACGGTGTATTCGCATCCGCGTTTTGTGACGGCAGCCATGCAATTTCGCGCTTCGGGCAGCCAGTTCGATGACGATCAAAATCGTTTGCCACTGGGGAGTTTCGCGTTGGTGGATGTGATGGTGACGCGACCGTTTTGGCGATTTGCCGAAATCTTTGTCGCCGTGCAAAACCTGCTGGACGAAAAATTCATCGTCGCGCGAACTCCATTTGAAACGTTGGGAATGCCGCGACTGGTGCGCGGAGGGTTGCGATTCCGGTTTGAATAATCATTCGGCTGAGATGAATGTCGGTGCGGTGACGGCGGAGTAATCTGTCGCCTTGCTGGAGAGTCGCGTGTAAAACCCTGCCGCTTGCCCGCCCAGCAAATACACGCCGTAATTCGGCAGCATCGGCTCGGCAGGCGAATCTTGCAGAGGCGCGACTTCAAAAAATCGCTGGGCGATCCAGTGCTGAGGAATCAAGGTCGCCAGCGCCAGTTGCCAGTCCTGCGGTTTGGCAAAGGCTCCGCAAATGACCGTATCGCCTTCGCAGCCGTAGACCGATTTCAGCACCCACTCTTCTCGCTTGAGTTGATGCAAATCCATCGCCGTTGCGCGCCGGGTTTCGGGAATCAATTCGGCAATCCATTCACGCGCTTCGGCGGAAAACAATTCCTGCCGCTCCCACATCAACGCCATCGCCAGTTTGTTTTGCGTGACAACTGAACCGAACGGATTGACGACCGTGACGCGGCCTTCGTTTTCGGCTTCGAGCAACAACAACAATTCTCGGTCTAGAGGATCGGGATCGAGAAATTCCGCCTGCGTTGTCCAGACGATTTCCCGTTCTCCCCACCAATCAGTTTTGTAATGCCGCAAAATCAAATCCACCGGTTCGCCCATCACCGTCACGCGCCGCTGTTTGTCCAATACCAAATTGAACGGCGAACCCAGCGTCACGCGACAACCGCGATCTTCCAGCCAACGTTTGTAAATGGCAATCATGCTCAGGTCTTCGGGCAGGTCTGTGGGATAGATGATGGCGATTGATTGCGGAAACGAAAGGGTGACGGGGTGACGGGGTGACGATGTGACGGGGTGAGCGGAAGAATCCATAACTAACCTGGCCTGGTGAGACGCAACAAGCATCTGCCAGAAAACTTCAGGGAAGTTGGTGTTGGGATCAGCCGTGTTTAGATGAAAGGGATGCAGCAATTGATTCAGCAACACGGCTTCGGCTTCGCCCGATGGAGTATCGGAATTCATCTCGCATGATCGAATGACGCCATCAGTGCAAATAAATAAATCCACGCGCGCAATGCCGTGCCAACGACCTTCCGCAGCCAACCACATGGCTTTCTGAAACGGCGTCAGTCCGAAAAACTCATCCAGCAATTCAGGATGTTCGAGAACGATTTCGCTGACTTCGTTAAACAGCGCTCCCACGCGCTCGGCGGCGATTGAAAGCCGTTCGGCTTGCTCCTGGCTGAGCACAACAGGCCGAAGACGAAACCGCTCCTTGCCGCGCAACCACGGATCGGAAAGCGTGTTCGTGGCATACAGCATTCGCGCAAATTCGCCGTAATCGAGAGTCTGTTGCGGCAATGTTCCTCCTGCCCGTCAAGGTTTCGATAAAACGCTTTGCAATGCGGTCACTTTCATGGCCAATCGCACCTCTGGCGCTTTGAAATTTTCAGCCAGCGCGAACGCCCGTTCAAAATCCACTTTCGCCAAAGCCCCCAATTGCAAAGGCGGCTGAATGACCTGGCTGACCGAGCCAAAATGGCCAAACACCACAAACTCGCCGTTCGCCATGTAGCCCCAACGACTGCTGACATTGTAGCGTTGGATGCGAATGTAAGCCGCGTGAAGCTCATTGACCGGAACCACCAACTGTTCGTACAGGGCAAAGCTGCGTTCCGATTCCGTTTCGGCCAGAGGCGCCAACAACCGCGCAACCGCTCGGAAATGTCGCTCGGTTTCAATTTGCGCGGGCAACAACGCAACTGCCCGCTCCATTACCTGAGTGGCATGCTTGCGATCTTTTTTCTTCAACAAATCGGCGGCCAAGGATGCCAACGATTCAATACGGTCTTCGTCGGAAGCCAACGACGACAATGCAGCAAGAGCTTCTTCCAACTTCCCCTGCCCGGCGGCATGTTGCAGGTAAACCCAATCAATAAAAGCAATATGCTCTTTGCGTTTGACGGGGTCAGTGACCATTTCATTCGCAATTTTTCGTGCCAGTTCAAAATCCGCGTGAGCGTCAATGGCCTGATGTATTGCCAGCCATAGAGTCTGATCTCGTTTTTCGCCTTGCGCCTTTTCAGCCAAAGCCAGCAAGTCTTCAACCTTGCCAGTTTGCCTTGCTTCGTTGAACTGGATGTTTTCCCTGACCCAATGGTTTAGGTACGGACGAAGTTCTGCGTATGTCCGCTTCACACTGGCGGCCAGCGGCGGGTTGTATGATTCCAGCGTCGGCAACACGCTGAAGAAACTGGACAACCAATTCGACAAATCCCGGTTGTCGCCATCGCGTGTTTGCAAGGCTTTGTTCATCACCGTCAACGCGGCTTTTCCGAGCAGTTCGCAAAATTCACGCAGCATTGGTTCAGTCAAAACCGGAGCGCGATGCTTTATGCCGTACATTTTTTCGCCTGGGGACAATTCCGTCTTGCGCGCGTTTTGTTCGGAAGTCAAAAACCAGATGGCAAATTGCATGGCGGATTGGTTGGCAAGCAGGTCGGTTTTCTTCAATTTGTCGTGGATTTTTGCAGCCAGTTTCTTTCCTGCTTCATTGTCTTTTTCCAGAACCGTCGTGACCAGATTGTTCAGTTCATAGGAAAAGCCCTTTTCCAGACTCTCTTCTGCCAGCGCCAATGCGCGTTGTGGATTCGTGCGCGCCACTTCGCGCGCCAGCGCCTGTTCCAATTGCGCTTCGGCATCGCCCGCTTGTTTGGCATCCACATTGGCGGGAAAAACAGGCCTGGTCGCGCGAAGAAAGTCCAACGCCAGATCGGCGTCGCGTTTGGCCAGCAAATTGACGATTTCCTTTCGTAATTGCTGCCTGACGCTGAAGGCGTATGACTGCGGACTGTTTTCTTCGGAATTCGCCATCAACTGCCGCAACTCTTCGCGCGATTCGGTAATCATTGCGCGCGCGTTCTTTTCGTCGAACCGCCATTGCAAATCCGCAATCACGGTTCTCAGGTAAATTCGGTTTTCCGGCATTTTGAGTTGGGGAACTTCTGCCGCAGTGTTCACCAGAGCTTCATTGACGGCTTTTTCCAACTGCTGATATTTCTTTTGCTGCTCGGTTGGAGCTTGTGAAAGAGCAGAAGCTCCGGCAAATAACCAAACAAGGCTGACAGAGAGAATTTTGACTGACATGGCTATCCCTCCCAATTACGTGAAAACCGAGACCAAAGCAGCCTCGGCTCATCGCGGTTTTTCAAACACGATGAAATGTTGTTGAGGCAAAAAGTCTTTGGTTTCTTTCCAGACCAGCCCAACGGCGGCCATTTCTTTTTTGGCCTGGGCGACGGTCATTTTGTGAACTCGTTTGATCGGCACGTCCGGGTCTTCGCCGCGATATTCGATCTGGATGACACGTCCGCCGGGTTTCAATCCCTTGACGATGCTTTCCATCATTTCGCGCGGATACGAAAATTCGTGATAGGCGTCCACAAACAACACCACATCCACTGAATTGGCGGGCAATTTCGTATCGGTTTCAGTCCCTTGAATGGTGACGACGTTGTCGGCGTTGAATCGTTTCTTGCGGCTTTCGATGATCGAAAGCATTTCAGGTTGAATGTCTACGGCCAGGACTTTGCCCTGTTTGACCAGCGGAGCAATGCGAAAGGTGAAATAGCCTGTACCGGCTCCGATGTCGGCGACCACGTCAGTCGGCTTCAGCTTCATTTGCTTGACGACTTCGTTGGGCAATTCCGTTTGTTCGCGGTCGTCGCGTTCCAACCAATCGGCTCCCTGATGCCCCATGACGTGAGCGATTTCCCGCCCCATGTAAAACTTGCCGATGCCGTTCGGATCGTGATTGGTTCGCGTTTCGTAAACCGATTCTTGCGGTTTTGGCGCGGCTGTTTGCGCTTGCGATTGGGACGCAGGCGTAGCTGGTTTCTGCGGCGAAGTTTGGCAGTTCAGCAACCAAAACGTGAGCACAAGAAAGGCGTAAAGGTATTTCATAATCCAAATTGGTGATTTTTCTCAGACTGAAACTTGCGACAGCCTTTTTATATCCCAACCTGCCAATGACTGCCAGTCTGACGTTCTTGCAACTCCAAAGTCTTCTTCGGTGACTCAGCCCGGTGTCACCAACTGTTGAGTCGGGTTTGTCGCTGTAAACAAAATACTATGCTCGGTAATAGCAAGGTGTAATTCTTTCCCGACAATTAAAAATGCAAGTGCTGAAACAGTTGAACTTACTGTAAATACCTTAATGGCACGGCCATTGCTGAAGCGTTCAACGAAAGCTGTCACCAAAAGGATTGTAAGATTCGACAATGCGTGACGATTGACAGATACATTGAAAACATAAGGCAGATTTCCTGCCTGTTTTTGAAGTTTTCAGGAACGGGCAACCTTGTGGTCGAGATTAATATTAAAAACGGCAGGCACGAGTCATAAATCTTGCTCAGGCAAAACTCGACCACGTATGATGCGCGTCAAATTGGTCGCGTAAGTAGTATCAGTTGCTTCATTAACTATGGTGTCAATTACCATAGCTCCCCCCCTCAACTGACTGCCGCAGTTTCGGATGGGCGCTTGGAGGAGGTTATTTGTATGACGAAGTACATGCTTGTTCTTTCATTGATTTTACTCAGCTCAATTGTTGGTTTGCTCGTTTATCCCCACGTTCCCCAACACTCATCGTCTGCGCGTGCCGCAGACATCATGCTCGTCAACATTCCCACCGTCGTGCATGGATTCCAGAAAAGTTCGCAGTTGCCGGATGGCGATTTGTATCTGCTGCCCAATCCAATGCAACTGGCAATCAGTGAAGCTCCCGAAGGAGCCGAATTGTTTACGCCCAACGTGAATACATTCGGCGCTGATCCGTTGACGTTTGGGGCGCTGCAAAACACCACGCCACAAGGCTTGTCCCTGTCCACACCCGGTGAAAAAGTCACGGCGGTGACTTGCGCGGAATCCATCTGGGACGGCAACCTGGTCATTGCCGGAACGTCAGGCACGGTGGGCGACAAAGTCCGGTTGTTTTTGCAAACCACCGATGGCAAACCCGGCCCTGAAATCGCGCTGTTTACTTTGGCTCCGCACGGTGTTGTGGTCACTCAGCTTCACAAAGACCTGATGCTGTTTGTGGACAATCGGTACGCGACCGGGCCAGCCACTCCGCAAGGCAGCTTGATCGCTTATTCCGCCGCTGCCGGAGAAAGCGGCCTGCGCACAGGCCTGCTGACCCTGGCCTGGCCAATGATGAAGATGTCAGAACTGGAAGGCTGTTTTCGAGTTGGCGTGGAAATCGAACGGGCTGACACTTCCGGTATGACTTCCGTGGTCGTCACTGACATCGTCGTCAATCGCAATGCCGTTCCGGGCGATGAAAACCTGAAAGGTGTCGGGTTGTTGCGCAGCGTTCTGGGCGGATTTCCAACTGGCATCCCCTGCAAACCAGACTGTCCGTTTTCGGCTCAAGAACCGCCGTTGCCACCGCAACCAAATCCGGGCGGCGGACAAGGCGGCGAATGCAACACCATCTGTTACCGTTCGCCACAGTATTTCAAATTGAACCTCAATTCCCTGCCGCGAGGCACAGTGATTATCGGCGGAGTCAATTACAACCGCCCGATCAGCACAACTGACAAACGCAAAATCGAACTGGCGCTGCGCGGCGGCTTCACTCCGTTGCAGCAACTGAATCAGGAATTCGTTGCGGCGCAATTGAATTTACTGAATGCTGGCGGCGATGGTTCGCCCAGAGTCTTTTACGTGCTGGAAGGCCCGCTGACCTGTTACAACCTGCAATTCGATCCGATCACATTGTCCAATGGATTCGTGCTTTCGCCTGATTCACTTCTAAAGGATGTGTACCGCGAAGCTCGTCAGTCCATTTTCAGCAACAATGTTCAGGATCAGATCGCAATGACCAAAATCCTGGACCTGCTCAATGGCAACAATCCGCAAAACATTTGCCACAGAAATTGAGGACAACTTGTCCGAAGCTTCTTCTTCGTTCGTGTAGAGCAAACCTCCTCCTTTCATCAAAAACTTGAATGGGGCTGTTGAATCGAAATTCAACAGCCCCTCTCTTTTTGCCAAACGTTGTTTGGCTTAAAAGCCTTTGCAGGTTTTCGACCTGAACGGCAATTTACCGCTTGCGGAACCTCGGCAGGTTGGAAAACCTGCCGTACATTCCTTGCGCCTCGTTCTTAAAACTCAATCTTCAGCGCTCCTTGCAAGCTGCGATTGTCAGCCAGCGTGGTACGAATCACGCCGGCGTTCGGATTGCCGATGCTTGCGTTCGGGAATCCGAAATACGGAGTGTTGAAGAGGTTGTACGCTTCGAAGCGGAACTGGAATCGCAGTCTTTCGGTCAGGTTGAAGGCTTTGGCCAACGACCCATCCACGTTGAAATGTCCCGGCGAATACAGCGTTCCGCGCGATGAATTGCCATACGTGTTTGGCGGCGGAGCGACAAAATCGTCAATGTTGAACCAACGATCCGTGGTTGGATTGTCGAGCTTGCCGCTGCCGATGCGGTTCGGCCAACTCGGCGCACCGTTGTTGACGCCGTTCTGCAAAAAGACCGTGAACGGGCGTCCGGTTGTCGCGGTGACAATGCCGGTGGTTTGCCATCCGCCCAGCACCCACGCGCCAACGCCACTGTTCAACCATTTCTTGCCTTTGCCGAATGGGGATTCGTAAACACTGCTGAATACAAAGCGGTGTTTCACATCATAACCGGACGGACCGCGTCCGGCTTTGACGTTCGTGTAGGTTTGCGCTCCACCCACTGCGCCACCGCCACTGGCCGGAGAACCGCCGTAATCCAGCGATTTGCCGAATGTGTAACTGAGCAGGAAATTCGATCCGCTGCTGAATCGTTTGTTCGCCTTGACCAGCAATCCGTTGTAGCTGGACGAATTTCGGAATTGCGCAATGTTGATGTTTGGAATGTTGTTGAGCGGCTGAATCAATCGCCGCGAAGCCTGGCTGCCTGCGCCCGGCAACACTTCGTTGACGTTGAAAAACACAGGAATGTGAATGCCACGGCTGCCCGCGTAACCGACTTCCAGCACGATGCTGTTGGTCAAAGCGCGCTCAATGCTCAATCCATAACTTTGTGCATAAGGCGTCAGATTCGAGAACTCGTGGCCAATGATCGTCGGCGTCGGCGTCACGGCATTCAATGCCGCGGTCGTCGTCGGTTTGGCCAAAACCGGTGTCGGGAATGGACGATTGAGCAAAGTCACGTTGGCAAAATTGGACGGCGTAACTTCGTTGGCGAAGGTCTGCGACACGGACAGCGGAATGTTCTGTCCAAGCAGATTTCCCGCTGCATACGGTTCAGGGAAATAGCTAATGCCATAACCGCCGCGCATAACCGTTTTGCCTGAACCGAAAATATCGTAGGCAAAACCGAGTCGCGGGCCGAAGTTCCTGTACCGCGTTTCTTTGCCAGCCGACCGCGAATAACCTTCTTCACCTGCGTAAATCAGCCGCAACGCCTGTGGATCGAAATTGACGATCAGGTCGCGGTTTTCCACATCGGGCGTGTACACCTCGTACCGCAACCCGGCGTTGACGGTCAGTCGGCTGGTGACTCTGATGTCGTCCTGAATGAAGCCCGCGAATTCCTTGTTCGTCAGGTAATAGTTTTCGTTCAGGAAGCCGCGCGATCCGCTGACGACATATCCGAGCAGCAAGGTCGCCAGCCCCGTGCCTGTGCCGTTGACTGCCGCGCCCGCCGAAAACGGCAATCGCGTGTATTCGTTGCCGATATTCAACGCGCCGCGCGTGTTGGATTGCGTGAACGGCGACGGTTTGCGAATGACCATGTGGTAACCGAACTTCAACGTCTGTTTGTTCATCGTGTAAAACAGGTTCCCGGTGAACTGGTAATGCGTCTGTTTCGGATTGACCGGCAGGAAATTCGGCCCGCCGCTCAACCCCGTCAATTCATTGATGGTGATGTTGGGCAAACCCGTCGTGAATTGCGAAATGTTGATGCCTTGAATGCCGAGCGAAGTCGCAGCATTGCGGCCAAAATCTGACTGAACCGTTCGCGGATTGGTGCGCGCAAACCCGGCTCGCAATTCCAGCAACAATCTCGGCGAAAAGGTGTGCGTGTGGTTCAGCGCCAGACCTTGCGTGCGCAGCGTGGTGTTTTGAATGCCCGCGACAAAAGGTCCGAGATCGAATCTGGCCGCGGCAAAATCCGGCGTCGGCAAACAGCATTGCGCCTGCCCTTGCGGAGCATCGAGTCGGAAGTTTTCAAAGCTATAACGCGCGAAAAACTTGTCTTTTTCGCCGAAGTTGTGATCGAAACGGAAGGTAAAGGCGTTGCTACCGACATCGCGGTTGACCACAGACGTGTAGTTGTTCTGCAAACTGCTGTTTTGCGGAAGCGGATAAATGCTGGCGACGTTCAACCCGACCGGATTGATGCGCGAGGCCGGAATGATGTTGTTGGCGAACACCGACCGCAGCAGTTGCGGATTGGCCGCACTGACTGGGTTGGCGGCGTTGAAGGCCGGGTTGGCGCGCGTCGTCAGCGGATCGAACATCATCCCGACGCGAGCTTGCAGCGACTGTCCGTTTGTGTCGGTCACCATCAGCGGCGTGGTAAAAGCGCCGCCGCACGCCCCGGCTGTGCCGCTGGAATTGGTGCAAAGATTCGCGCCAAGGTATTCGCTGAAATCCCCCGTCCGCGCTCTGGCCGTCGGCACGGTGTTGACGAAGGTCGTGCCGCGAATTTCGCGCGTGCCAGCATAATCAAAAAAGAAAAAGCTCTTGTTCCTGCCGTCATACAGCGCAGGGCCGCCTTCGCCGAAACGCGGAAATTTCACAGGGCCGCTGAAATACCCGCCGAATTGATTGCGACGGAACGGCGGTTTTTGAGATGGACGTGGATTGACGAATTGATGCTGGAATGCGTCCAGTTTGTCGTTGCGCAGGAACTCGAACAGTCCGCCGTGATAATCATTCGAACCGGATTTGGTCGAAACCGAAACCACGCCCGCGCCTCGACCGAATTCTGCCGAAAATGTTCCGGTCAGAGTTTTGAATTCGCGCACGGATTCAACCGTCGGTTGGACGATGACCGTGTTGAACGTGTATTCGTTGTTGTCAATGCCGTCCACCAGCCAGCCGTTCGAGTTGGCGTGATGTCCCAGCGAGTTGAAATTCGACGAAGCGCGAGGATTGAAAGTAGAAGCGCCTGAGAGGTTTTCGCCCGATTGTCCCGGCGTCACGCCCGGAGTCAGGTAAACCAGTTGCGCGAAGTTTCGTCCGTTGAGCGGCAATTCCTTGACCGAACGCTCTTCGATAACCACGCCAATCTCCGACGATTCGGTTCGCACCAATGTCGCTGAAGCAGCGATCTCGACGGTTTCCGTCACGGCGCCAATTTCCAGCGCGAAATCAATGCGCGCTTTCTGGTCAATCTGTACAACAACGGTATTGGTCACGGCTTTTTTGAAACCAGCCGCTTCAACCGACACACTGTAGGTTCCGGGAATCAGAAACGGAGCCGTGTAGGCGCCTTCACTATCTGTCGTGTACGTTGTGGAATTGCTTTTGCCAACTTCAGTAATGGTGACTCTGGCGCCTTTGACGGCGCCGCCGGAATTGTCCTTCACTGTACCGAGAATGCTTCCCGTTGTTACCTGGGCAGCGGTTATCCCTGTTAAACAAACCAGTAATGTGACGACCGCCAATGTCCTGATCGCTTCGTTCATTCGGCTCTTCATGGCAGATATCCTCAAAGAAGGTAAATGTCGGACAAGCTGGGAACTTGTCGGGTTTGTCTTTGCCGCACCAAACATATCCCCAAGGATTGAAGACTGTTGGTCGCGACGTTGGCGTTCGTAAACTCGGCTCTTTGAGATTACGAGACTGTCAATTTCCAGCAAAGCGTCGTCTGTGTCTTTTTACTTCTATGTTTTGAAAAAGGAAGGAATGCAGTCGAATCAATGCCAGAGGCTTTTTTCATCTTTTGCCTCCTCTGACGTGGCGCGTTATAGCACGTGGTCTAACCAACGGTCAAGTTTTGATTAGGCTTTCAGCGCCCTAACAACATTTGGATTTAACATTAAATGATTGCGTCGCCTGAAACGGTTTTGCTACTCTCCGACTCGCCACCCCAGCTCAAATGCCCTTGATTAAACTTGATTTTCAGACGACTGAATTACTCGCAGCAAAGCGACCTGAAAATCAATCTGAAAACCAAGTAGTCATAAATCACAAAACAGGAAATCCAATGAAAGCTATAACTCCCTCTTGCCAGATTTTCGCCTCAATCTTTCGCACTCAATCAATTGAATCAAGATTTGTGTTTCGCGCAATTCTTTGTGTAGCGATTTCGCTCTTAAGCCTATTAGCTATCTTTCGGTCTGAAAAAACAACTCACGGCCAGACCTCCTGTCAGGTAGATTGCAATGCTACTGTTCCTGCCAATGCAGTGGCTGGTTCTCCTGTATCGTTTGCGGCAACATCAACAGCCACTGGTTGCTCTTCCGGCGTCAGCTATGAATGGAATTTTGGCGACGGAACCCCGCTAACCAGCGGAGCCAGTGTCAGTCACAGTTTCACCGCACCCGGAATTTACAACTGGCAATTGACCGCGCGCGCCGACAATGGAACGGCGGCGATTGAAACCATTGCCGGAGGTTATGGTGAAGGAGCTCCGATCAAAGGATCCCCTCTGACAATACCGGTTGCTATTACGCGCGATCCTCTGGGGCGCGGGATTTATGTGTTCGATCAAACAACAGCCCCTGAATTGCTGCGCTTTATCAACACAGGTCCGTCGCCTGTGATATTGCTGGGCAAAACCGTAGCGCCAGGTACAAGCCGCGTTTTGCTGGATGGCCGGACTTCCATCGGTTCAATCAACGCAATGGAAGCCAGAGCCGATGGCAATGTTCTCTTTGTCGCCGGAGATGTTTTGTACGCTCTGAACGTCTCTTCGATTCCGCAAACCGTATTTGGGTATTCGCTGGCCCCTGGGGAAGAGTTATTTCTGCCTGGTTCATTTCAACCATTGAGAAATTTGGTCGGAATCGCCATACATCAGCCAACCGGTGAAATTTACGTTTCAACTCCAAGCTTCGTTTACAAAGTCACCGGACTCGATCAATCCATGGTTGTGGCTGGCAACGGAGCATTGACCAAATCCACAGACGCTTTTCCGAACTCGCCAACTCCGGCGGTCAATGTGCCTTTGCTGGCCTTGCGAGACCTGGCGTTCGATGCGGCGGGCAATCTGTTCATTTGTGACAGCGGGCATGCTCGCGTTGTTAAACTGGACGGAGGCGGGTTGTTGTCGCTGGTTGCGCAGTTTTCTTTGCAGCCTTTCAACCAATACCCGGCGGGTCTGGCAAGCATCAATGACTCGATGTATGTGGCCAACGGCAACGATCAAACAATCTGGCGTTTGACTGGCGCCGGAGTGACTTCGCCGGTTTTGATCTCCGGCGCTTCAGGCGTTGGCTGCATTTACAACGGGGACAATTGTGGCGATGGCGGCACAATTGCCAACTTGCGATTTGGCATGGCCAGACTTTCCGCACCAAATACTTTTGTTGGATTGGAATCCGACGCCAATGGATTGTATGTTTTAGATCAGGGCAATGAGAAACGCGGACGGGTTCGCTACTTGAACGTGAGCGCTCAACCAGTGACATTGGCCGGAACCACGATTGCAAACAACACCGGAGACACAATTGGCGGAATCGGTTTGAACTCGCCTTACGACGGAATTCTGGCGACAGCTTCAGCGTTGACGGATTTATCTGGCGTAACAATTGATACCAATGGAAATTTGTGGGTAGCCGATACCTATCGCCACTCAATCCGGTTCGTCAATCGAGGCTCCAACGCAATCACATTGTTTGCGGGGACCGCTGCAGAGCAAACTGTGTTGCCGGGACAAATCACAACCATCAACAACAATGTTGCGCCCAACGCTGCGGACAACGTGACGGCCAACAAAGCCAGCTTCAACACTCCGCAAGGTTTGTTCGCCAACGCTCAAGGGATTTTCGTCATTGATGCCATAGGCGGTCCAATTCCAACCGGCAATTCATCGCCCAAGCAACGCGGCGGTTTGCTGCGATTCATCAACACAAGCAATGCGACAGTAACGTTTTTCAATGGCTCATCCACCCCCATCAGCGTAGCACCGGGATTCATCCGCACAATAGCCGGAGGCGGAACCAATTCCGACATGGGAAATGGCGGGTTTGCCCTCAACGCTCGTTTTTTTGCGCCAACTGATTTGGTGGTCAACCCGACAACCGGCGATATTTTCATCACGGATGCTGGCAACAAAGCGGTTCGAAAAATCAACGGTTCAACCGGAGTGGTTTCCAGTTTGAATTTGGCAGCGTCTTTTTACGCTGGAGTTGGAATGGACGCGAGCGGGCGACTTTATCTGGCAGATTTCGGGCCGTCGGTGCAGACAGATGCCGGGCGCGTTTTACGGGAAACCGCCGCCGGTAGCGGAGTGTTCGCTCAGATGAATTCCTCTCCCGTGCTTTCTCCGCGCGATGTGGCAGTTGATTCAACAGGAAACGCTTATGTGACTCAAAGCAATTCCAGGAGCTTTCCCCCCAACAACCTAAAACGCATTTTGAAGATTGCCACCGACGGAACCGTAACGATTGTCGCCGGTGGAGACCTCGGTTTTGACGGGGACGGCGGCCCGGCATCGAACGCCAAACTGGCGCTGACTCCGCCTAACGTCTATGCGCAATTTGTACCAGTAGCGGTTCCGTCAACGGCTACAGCCAATATTGTTCTGGGAGTTAACAACGAAATCATCTTTGCCGATTCACTGAACCGCCGCGTTCGACGAATCGGCTCAGTTCCGACAACCTGCACAAAGAGCGGAACGATTGTCGTCACCGGAAATTATCCGCAACCAGTCATCAGTCAGTTGCTTCCCAATGCAGCGCTTGTTTCGCAACCGTTTTTGATGACGCTTTCCGGCTCCGGCTTTACTCCGGCTTCGATTGTTCGTTTGGGCGCCAACCCGCTCACCACGAACTTTGTCAGCAATACTCAATTAAGGGCGCAAATTCCGGTCGCGTTTTTGACTACCGCTGGAATGGCTTCGATCTCTGTCATTAATCCTTCGCCTGGCGGAGGAACGTCAAACTCTTTGCCTCTGACTATCAACGGCGACTCGACTCCGACTTTAAGCGAACTGATTCCCAATCAGGTGATGAGAGGTGGCCCCGGATTCCGGCTCGAAATTTCCGGCTCGAATTTTCAACCGAGTTCCATCGTGCGGTTCAACAACCAAAACCGCACCACCATTTTCGTCAATTCAACGACATTGCAGGTGGATGTGGCGGCCAGCGAAATCCAGCTTGCCGGTTCTATACCAGTGTCAGTGTTTACGCCTTCGACAGGGATAGAAATAACCAACGTCCTGCCGTTACTGATCGTTTGCCTGCCGAGCGCTATCGTGTCTACGGATTTGCCGACAGCAAGGCTTGGCGAACCTTACAATCAAACTTTGAGCGTTGTAGGTCTCAATCAACCTGTCTTTGAAACAGGTCCTATTGCGCCGGGACTGACCATATCTTCATCAGGAGTGATTTCTGGCATCCCCACTACCAATGGAACATTTATATTTGTGGCCCGTGTCGTCGGAGAATTCAATTGCCAAGCAGAAAGGCTTTACAGGCTGGTTGTCGCTTGTCCGCAAACTCAGTTATCGCCAACTTCTCCGATTTTGCCGCAGGCAACCATCGGCACTTTATACAGCCAATCGTTCGTTCTTAGCGGCACAACTGTTCCCGCGACTTTCGCTGTATCGTCAGGAGCTTTGCCCCCCGGACTAATGCTGTTGGATAACGGCAACCTGATCGGCACGCCGACAACGTCCGGCCAATTCAATTTCCGCATTCGAGCTGTAACCATTGGCGAATGCGACAACGAATCACAGTATACGTTGACCGTCGTTTGCGCACCGTTCAGCCTACACATCACCAACCAGTTTTACGCCGTCAAAAACGTTGTTCTCAGTAACCCCATTCAGATTAATGGAGGCGTCGCTCCTTATCAGTTCAGCATCATTGGCCCTGGTGCAAACTGGCTGAGTGTTGACAGCCAAGGCCCCAACACCAATTTCATCGTTGGAACTCCGCCTGCTGCCGGGGTTTTCAATTTCACATTGCGAGCGGTTGACACTAATGGCTGCAGCGCAGAAGAGCAATTCACGATCTTCGTCGAAGAATTTACAACCCGACTTATCGCTCCAGCGACTTGCATTGGCGAAGGAACAATCATCCCAGTTGAAATAAGCATCCCCGGACGCACAAGGACACTTGCGGATACGATTTCTTTTTTTTCTACCTCCAAACCTTATCTGATTCCCATTCCTAATTCCTGCATTGCGCCAACTGGCACTTGCACCATTGATCCTGTTTCAAACATCGTCCAATGGATTGGTCAAGTTCCGCCCAATCAGCGCACAACGGTTCGTTACCTGGTTCAAGTAGCTGCCGGAGCTTCGCCTAATACTCCAATATGTGTTCAGTCATCTGCCCACTACAATGCAATCATTCCCGGCCCAGGTACTACCCCAACTTCCTCTGCCTGCACGACTGTGAATTGCCAGCCGACGGGTCCCGGCAATCCGTTGAGCACCGCAGCGGCTCCCGACGATCAACGAACCGGTTCGGTGCTGATTTACAACATCTACACTTCCGGGAGCACTTCGGGTAACACTCAAAACACCCGGCTATCATTGACCAATACGCATCCTCAACAATCAGCCAAAGTGCACCTGTTTTTCGTGGACGGAGCCAGTTGTTCGGTGGCTGACAGTTACATCTGTTTGACGCCCAATCAAACCGCTTCATTTTTAGCTGGAGATTTTGATCCTGGCACTACTGGCTATCTGGTCGCTGTAGCGGTGGATGCAAATGGTTGTCCGGTGAACTTCAATTATTTGATCGGCGATGAATACGTGAAGTTTGCATCTGGGCACGCCGCCAATCTGGGAGCCCAAGCGTTTTCAGCGCTGGCTGGAGGTTTATCAGACTGTAATGGGAATTCGGTGACGGCGACGATGAATTTCGATGGAATCAGTTACAACCGCTTGCCGCGTGTGCTGGCACTGTCAAATATTGGCAGCCGGGCGGACGGCAACGACACGATGCTGATAGTAAACCGAATTGGTGGCAACCTGGGAACAGGAGCAAACACGCTGGGAACGTTGTTCGGAATTTTTTACAACGACGCCGAAAACGCGTTGAGTTTTTCGATTACCGGTGGCTGCCAATTTCGTGCCAGCCTGACCAACAACCTGCCACGCATCACGCCGCGTTTTGACCAATTCGTTCCAGCAGGCAGAACTGCCTGGCTGAAACTTTACAGTCAATCGCCAACTGATATTGGCATCACCGGAGCGGCAATTAACCTCAACCCAAACTCTGTGACCAGCGCCGGAGCATTCAATCAAGGCCACAACTTGCACGCTCTAACCTTGTCAACATCGAACAGCTTTACGATCCCGGTTTTTCCGCCGAACTGTTAAGCGGATATGTATTGCCGAGGTACTCTGGCAGAAATGCCAGTTACAATTTCATATGAAATTGTTGCCACTTGTTCGGCTAAGTCTTCGGCGACGATTTTCAGGCTGTCTTGTTTCCCAAGCAGTGTGACTTCGTCGCCAAGTTCAACTCCAGGGACATCAGTGACATCCACCAAAGTCAAATCCATGCTGACTCTGCCGACCACTGGAACAAACCGCCCGCGAACCAGAACCTGGCCCTTGTTCGACAGCGCGCGACGAAATCCGTCGGCGTACCCTACGGGCAAAGTAGCGATACGGCTTTCGCGGGAGGTGATGAATGAACAGCCGTATCCAAGCGGAGTTTCGGCGGGAACGGTTTTCAACATGATTATGCGCGATTTCCACGACATCACCGGACGCAACGGCGGAGCTTCCAATCTGGGCGTCAGAACGTCGCGCGTCAATCCGTACATTGCCGCGCCAGCGCGAGCCAGATTTCCGCGCGCCTGCGGATACGCATGCAGCCCGGCGCTATTGGCAGCGTGTCGCCAGGTTGGATCGAATCCAAGCTCGCGTAACGTCGTAACAGCGTCTTCAAAGCGCCGCATCTGAAGTTCCGTGTACCCGGTTTCCAGGCCATCGGCGTCAGCGAAATGAGTCATCACGCCGTCCAGCTTCAAATGGTCGAATCGCTTCAAGGCGAGAGCGAATTCAGCAAGTTCGGAAATCGGGACTCCAAGCCGTCCCATCCCAGTGTCAACTTTCAGGTGAAAATTGACGATGCGTCCGGCTTCCACAGCGCGCGCATTCAATTCTTCAGACAGATCCATTCGGAACAGCGCCGGGGTCAGGTCGTGCGCCAGAATCAATTCGCCTTGAGTTCGCCAAAACCCGCCGAGGCAAAACACCGGTCGTGTGATGCCTGCCTGGCGAAGTTCAATTCCCTCTTCGACCAGGGCGACGCCAAACCAATCCGCGCCGATGGATTCCAGCGCGCGGGCGCATTGAACCGCTCCGTGCCCGTAGGCATCGGCTTTGACCACCGCCATCAACTGCGCATTTCCGGTCAACTGGCGTTTCAACGTTAGGTAATTTCCGGTCAATGCAGAAAGCGAGATTTCCGCCCAGGTTGGACGATGCAGTGAGAGTTCCGACATGAGAATTTATTCCATCGCTTCGCGCGACAAATCATGGAATCGAGTAAGCGCCTTGCGAAAGACCAATTCGACGCTGCCAATCGGGCCGTTACGCTGTTTGCCGATGATGATTTCGGCAATGTTCTGTTTTTCGGTTTCCGGCTTGTAGACCTCTTCGCGATAAATGAACATCACCACGTCCGCATCCTGCTCGATAGAGTTGTGAACAATGATGTCGTTGGCGATGAAATTGTGATGGCGATCAACGGTCAGATCATAAACGTCACTTGTGCCATCAGCTTCGATTGAAACAATTTCGTCCCAATAAACATCGCTTTGAGCCAGTTGTGCGACTTTGTCCGATTGAACAACCTGAGCAATTCGTGAAGCGCGCTCGCGGCTGACATTCTGCTGGTAAATTGTCGTTCCACAGTATGCGGTGTTGATCCCAGCCATCATTTGCCGAGTTGTCACCCCGGCAGATCGCATCGCCGGAACCACCATCTGTCGCCAAACATCGTTCGGTATGACATCCCTGTTGGTGTTTGCCTGACGCTGATCCAAGTAATCAACCACTCCCCGCAAACTGAGCGCCTTGTACTCGCCAACTGCTCCAACCCGCTCGGCAAAACATTTCAAATCAGTCTTGCCGCTCAAAACAACGTGAAACTGATCTCGCCCTTTTTCCCCTTGACCAATGGCTCTGAGCGAAGCGTTGATCCCAAGTCGCAGTAAAAGCGATTGAACATCTCTGGCAAGCTGTTCACTGCTTGATGCGTAATAAACAACAGGAGCGCGTCCTTCCAAGCTTGGCCTTATACATCCGTCCGTAGCCCTCAAATGCCTGAGGAAAAACGCTATGGATTCGGCAGGCTGACGAAAAACTTTTTCTGGAACTCGTTTTTCATGCGACCGCAGTCCCCACACATCTAACTCAGTCAACCACTCGGCAACCGCACTACGAACGTTATGGGTGTGATGCCTGGAAGAAGATAAATAGACCTGATACCAGGTGCGCTCCTGCTTGATTCTCGGCTCAACCTGATCGCCGAAAACTTCAGAGGCAAGCTCTACAACAATTTCTGCTAAATCTTTTTCTCTTGTTGTGTACTGAATTGAGTGACGCGGCAGCGTGCAACCGTCACCAATCAAATGACCAAGCAACGCCAACTCAGCATTCGTCATTTCTTTATCGGCACTTGTTGGCAAAATTCTCGGTAACGCCACTCGTTCGCCGACGAACAATTCGTCCAGACGTTTCCATCCGGAAAAGACCCTGAATTTGTGATTGGCTGTGGCTCTGATTTGACGTCCCAGCCGAGTGGTCAATTTGAAAACCGGTTTGTTACCTGTTGAAAAAGCTCGACTGACGTTGGCTCGTTCCAGCTTCATCGTATCTTCGTTCAAAGCCATGACTGCAAAATCCGAACGACTAACCAAATCACGAATCTGAACTCGTTCACCAGAATCTGCCAAAACAATCCAACTCTCTCCGGTCAAACATCCTGACTCTCTCAAATCAGACAGTTGTGGTTTGTGATTGCCCGTGCGCGTTTCGGGCGCGCGGGAAAGCTGCGAAAGCGCGATCAGCGGGACGTTCAATTCTTTGGCTAGAATCTTCAACTCGCGCGAAATCTGGGACACTTCCTGCTGGCGGGACTCCGAGCGGCCTTTTCCGCTCATCAACTGCAAGTAATCAATAATCAAAAGGTCCAGCCGCTTTTGCTCGTTTTTCAATCGGCGGGCTTTGGCGCGAACTTCCAGCACGGTGATGCCGGGCGTGTCATCCAGAAAAATGTCGGCTTGAGACAATTCGCCAACAGCCAGAGCCAGTCGTCGCCAATCGTCTTTGTTAAGCAAACCGCTGCGAAGCCTGTGCGCGTCCACCTGCGCCTGCGAACACATCAGGCGTTGAACCAACTGCTCCTTGCTCATTTCCAACGAAAATATCCCAACGACGGCTTTTTGCCGATCTTCATGAACTCGCCCCGATGAATCCTGGCCGAGCGCCGCGTTCTGAGCGATGTTGAGGCACATGGCCGTCTTCCCCATGCTCGGTCTGGCCGCGACGATAATCAGGTCGCCGCGTTGCAGTCCCGAAGTCATGTAATCCAGATCGGTGAAGCCCGTCGCAATGCCCGTCACCAGTTGTTGGTGAGCGGCGACTTCTTCTATGACGTGGAGTTGTTTTTCGGCGACTTCGCCGATGTGTGTGAAGCCTTGTTTGATGCGGTCTTCGGCGATGGCCAGAATCAAACGTTCGGCGCGGTCCAGAATTTCTTCCGGGTCGTCTTCGTCATCAAAGGCCATCTGCATGACTTGATTGCCCGCGCCGATCAATTTGCGGAGCATCCCTTTGCCCTTGACGATCTTGACGTAACTTTCGATGTTGGAAAATCGCGGCACTCCGTCGAACAACGACGCGATGTAGGCCGGGCCGCCAATCTGATCGAGTTCTCCTGCGCGACGCAACTCTTCCTGCAAGGTCAGCGGATCAATGCCCTGCCCTTGTTCGTAGAGCTTGACCATCTTGTCGAAAATGCGGCGATGCGAGGGCAGAAAAAAATCGTCGGGCTTCAAATGCTCGACGGCCTGGTTGATCGTCACGTTGTCCAGCAGGATGACACCCAGAATCATTCGCTCGGCATCCACATTGCTGGGCAACGACTTTTCTAGTGTGAAATCTCCGCCCGAACCATTTCCGGCCATACTTGTTGCGTCCTTGATGTTGAAGAGTCTTGGAAAGTCAGGGAAAGTTTTGAAGAGTCCGGTTGCCCGGACTCTTTCTACTGCACGTCGCTGTCAGGCGGCGCAATCTGAAACGAAGCTTCGGGTTCGACATGCGAGACGCCTTTGACCCGACTCAATTTGTCCAGCGCGTCCTCGTCAATCGAACCGGAAATCACGCCAATGGATTTCATCTCGTGTTCGATCTTCATTCCGGCTTTGCGACAGCGCGCGACGACCTCGGAAAAGTTTTTCAGATGATCGTCCGCGACGGAAACATTTACTTTGCTCATGATGTTCTCTCTCAAAACAGTCACGGAGCCTGAACCAGGCCCATTCCCACGTCGAGCGAAGGAAGATTCAATCGTTTGGCGCGCGCAATCAATGCCGCCCACAACGCAAACCCTCTCAATGCGGGATTGGACTGCGCCATCAGCGCGGCAATTCCTGCCACGTGCGGCGTAGCCATGCTGGTTCCGTTCATTTTCCGATACAGTTTATTGCGTGGAACCGAAGAATGAACATCAACACCAGGCCCGGCAATGTCCACACCACCACCACCAGCATTGATCCCGCCACAGGAAAATGAGGCGATCCGCAACTTTTTATCAATCGCGGCGACGGCCAGAATCGAAGGACAGTTGGCCGGATGCCCAACCGGCGCAATACGCCTGGGACGAGAGCTTTCATTGCCCGCGGCGGCAACGATCAACGATCCGGCGCTCAACGCGCGTTGAGCGACATTTTCATAAATCTGCGAATAACCTTCGCCAACACCAACCGGCGCGCCGAGCGACATCGAAATCACTTCGCAGCCGTTGGTAATCGCCCAGTCAATACCGGCCAGAATGCCTCCATCCGCGCCGCTGCCACGATTGCTGAGCACTTTGCCCGCAAAGATTTCTGCTTCAAAAGCAACGCCGTAACGAGGCAGTTTTTTCGTCTTCAACGATCCGCAGGCGGTTCCGATGCAATGCGTGCCGTGTCCGTGACCATCCTGAACGGTCTCGCCGGGAATGAACGATTGAAATGTAATTTTGCGCCCCGCGTAATCCGGATGCCCCAGGTCCAATCCGGTGTCGAGCACTGCGACTTTGATTCCCTTGCCGGTGAATTGCGAAATGTTGACGTTCGTCAATTGCAATCCCCAGGTCAGTTTCGATTCGCTGATTCCCGCAGCAGAAACTTCTTCTTTAGCCTGTCCCAGCACCTGATCTGTCAAATGGTTGACCGCATCACGATACCCGCGCAGATATTCCGCCGTCGCGTCGGCAATGGCATAGACCACACGTTCGGGTTCCATCGCCAGAATCGGATTGTCCGTTCGTATGGCAAAGCTCAAAGCCTCTGTTTGCTCCGGTGGAGCGTCCACCACGGCCACGTTCAACGATTCAAAGAGCATCGCCTGCGCCCCGCCGAGGGTTTCCATGTTGACTGCGTTTTTTTTGAAATCGGATGAACTGGCGACTTTGACGCCAGCGGCATTTTTCAATGCCTCGACATTGTTCTTGGTCGAACCTTCGCGCATCAACACCAGATAGCGCCCTGTGGTTTCTGCCGCTGCTTCCTGGTTGTGGGGTTGCGTAGGCTCAGCCGCCGTTTGTGGCGCGCTGTGTTTCTTTTTAGATTTGTCTTTGGCCATACCGAATCTCCTTTTTTGAATTTAGTCGCTGAGAAAATTGATCTTGCCACAGGCGGGGAGTCGCCCGTGAGCAAAAGAAGGTTAAGTGGGATTGAGTTGAAAACCAATGCGGAGGCGACACACTGGCCACGATTTGCGATGCGGAGAGGTTTACAGGTTCAAATAGCGACAGGGACGCATTTGATTGCGTCCCTGTTTATCAAAAATCAGCCGATGCGAAATGTCTGGCAATCAAGCTCAGGCAGCAGCTTCTTCTTCGTTTTTGACAACGACTTTGACGTTGGTCGTGACTTCACGATGCAACTTGACCGGAACGTCGTATTCGCCCGGTTCCTTGATCGGGTCTTTGAGCTGGATTTTGCGACGGTCAATTTCGAAACCTTTTGCGGTAAAAGCTTCGGCAATATCCATGGTGGTGACAGACCCATACAGCAATCCATGCTCGCCGACCTTGCGGGCGAATTCGAGCGTGAGTTCCTTGACCAGTTCGGCCTGTTGAGTGGCTGTGTCGCGTTCGGTCGCTTCTTTTTTCAAAAGCGCGCGACGCTGTAATTCGATTTGTTTGACGTTCCCCGGCGTGGCCTGAATGGCCAGTCCGCGCGGCAGCAGATAATTTCGCCCGTAACCCGGACGAACCTTGACCACATCTCCGCGCACGCCGAGATGTTCAACATCTTCCTTGAGCAATAGTTCCATCAATGGCATAGCGTCAACTCCTTCGTTCAGAGTACCGGCTTCAGCCGGCAGCCGTCTTAAGGCGGCACTCCAAACCGATTAGTATTTCGTGTAAGGCAGCAACGCGAGGTTACGCGCGCGTTTGATCGCCTCAGTCAATTTGCGTTGTTGCCAGGCGCTGACGCCAGTCAGGCGGCGCGGCAGAATTTTGCCATTTTCGGCAATGAAGGACTGCAACAACTTGGTGTCTTTGTAATCAATGTAATCCACGCGCTCCGAAGTTAAACGCGAAACGCGACGGCGACGCGATGGGCGCGAGCTTCGCCCCATTCGGCCAGTTCTTTCTCTATCGTCGTTTTCCAATTCAGCCATAACAATTCTCCAAATCGTAAGCGGCGCTTTTTCGTGCGCCGGATTTCAGGGGTTGCTGGTTATGAATCCAGATCGTCGCCTTCGTCAAAACCGTTTTCTTCGTCAACCTCCAACGCGCTGGGGGCTGCGACAGGTTTCCGTTTCGCCTTCATTTTGGCAGCGCGTTTGAGGTCTTCGTCGGTGCGGACGGACATATAACGAATGATGGAATCGTTGACACGCAGACGGCGTTCGACCTCGGCAATTTCGTGACCATTGCCTTCGATGTGAACCAGCGTGTAAATGCCTTCGTCAAACTTATCAATTCGATAGGCGAGTTTGCGGCGGCCCCAGGGTTCGACCTTGACGACCTTGCCGCCGCGATCCGTTACGGCGTGTTCGATTTGGGAAGTGAGTTTGCTTATATCTTCGTCGGTGGAGTTTGGCGAAGATATGAACATGAGTTCGTATGTTCTCAAGTTAATCCTCCTTGTGGATTTAATAGCCTGCCAGCCCATAGCCGACAGGCAAGGAGAGGCAGAAATCTAAACGATGAATTTCTCTTTCAGCAACTTATCATTCAGCCTTCATCATTCAGCCTATGCCTGTTGGTTGTATTTCGACATCGCTTCTGCAATGCCTTTTGTCAAAATAACTTCGATGGCGTCTGCCGCCAGCTCTACCATTTTGGAGAGCGTATCTCTATCTTTTTTCGGAAATTCAGCCAGAACGAATTCCGAGGCATCTCCGATAGGGTGATCCGGCGCAATGCCCAATCTCAGTCGCGGGAACTCCTGCGTTCCCAGCTTGGCAATCACGGATTTCAACCCGTTCTGCCCGCCTGCGCTTCCTTTGGGACGAATTCGCAAGCTGCCAAAAGGCAATGCCAGATCATCGGTAATCAACAGAATCCTGGAAAGATCGGCAATCTCGTATTTCTGCTTCAATGACGCAACGGCAGAACCACTCAAATTCATGAATGTCTGCGGCTTGGCGATCAGAGCCTGTTGGCCGCCGACGGAGATTTTCGCCGTCAAGGCCTGGCATTCAGGCGTTCGGACCATGCGTCCGTTTCTGCGCGCCAGTTCGTCAATGACCAGGAATCCGCAATTGTGTCGCGTCAATTCGTATTTCGCGCCCGGATTGCCCAAGCCAACGATCAACCACATACAGTCGCAAAGCGCCGTTCGTTACCGGCATTCGCCAATTATTTCTTCTCGTCTTCGCCTTTGCCCTTCTTGATGACTTCAGGCTCGGCGGCTGCGGCGCCTTCAACAGGCTCTTCCGCCTTCGGAGAAACGACGGTCGCCAAAACGGTTTCAGGATCGTCCAGCAATTCGATCTTATCGCCCAGTTTCAAATCCTTCACGCTCAGGTGATCGCCAAGTCCCAAACTGGTCACGTCCACTTCGATGACAGCCGGAATGTCCGTCGGCAGACAACGAATTTCCAGGGTGTGAGTTGGAACGTCCAAAATGCCGCCGAAATTTTTGACTCCGTCGGCTTCGCCGACGATTTTGATCGGCACGTCAAACTTGGCTTTTTCGGTCAGGGAAATACGCATCAAATCGGCGTGAACCAGAAAGCCCTTGATCGGGTCAATCTGCACATCGGCGATTTTGACTGGGCCAGCAACGCCTTCGACATCCAGCGTGAAAATGACATTGCGTCCGTGATGACGAATCAGCGCTGCGAACTCGCGCTTGGTGACCGTCGCGCTGGTGGCTTCCTGGCCGCCACCATACACAGTTACCGGAACCAGATTGTCAGCCCGCAACCGGCGAGAAGCGTTTTTGCCACGCTCCGTGCGATTTTTAGCGCTCAGGGAAATACTGTTATCGAAGCTCATAACTCTCCTTCAGATGAGTTCAACTCTCAAAAAAACTAGATAAACAACCGGCTGACCGAACTTTCCTCGTGAATTGACTTGATTGCTTCGGCCAGCAGCGGCGCAATGCTCAGATATTCAAACCTGGACGGCGCGCATTCTTCTTTCGGCGGCATCGAATTGGTCGTAATCACCCGTTCCAATGGCGAATTGCAAATGCGCTCAATGGCATTGCCGGAAAGAACCGCATGCACACAACTTGTCAAAATCTTCAGCGCGCCTTTTTTGTGGAGGGCTTCGGCGACTTTCGTCAGCGTTCCGGCGGTATCCACCATATCGTCAACGATCAAGGCATTACGTCCTTCGACATTGCCTACGACATGCATGACCTCCGCTTCGGAATGTCCCGGCTGCGATTTGTCGCGCCGCTTATCCACAATCGCAAAATCGGCATTCAATCGTTTTGCGTAAGCTCTGGCGCGTTCGGCTCCTCCAGGATCGGGAGCGACAACCACCAAATCTTCAATCGGGTTGTTGTCGAAATAATCAATCATGACCGGAGCCGCAAACAGATGATCCACCGGGATGTCAAAAAAACCTTGAATCTGCGGCGCATGCAGATCAACCGCCAAAACTCGATTGGCTCCGGCGGTGGTGATCAGATTGGCCACTAACCTTGCCGAAATCGGAATGCGCGGGCGGTCTTTTTTATCACCGCGCGCGTAACCGTAATAAGGAATCACCGCCGTAATCCGGTCAGCCGACGAACGCCGAAAGGCGTCAATCATTATCAGCAATTCCATCAGGTGCGAATCAACCGGCGGACAGGTGGATTGCACGATGAACACGTCTCCGCCACGGACATTTTCCAGAATCTGGAAATTGAATTCCCCGTCAGGAAAGCGTGTTGTGTTGGCTCGGCCCAGTTCGATTCCCAAATACTGGCAGATTTCTTCGGCCAGCGAGCGATGGGCGTTGCCCGAAAAGATTTGAAGGCTTTTCACGGCTCTCTATAAATAACAATGAGTGCCGAGAATTGACAGAGTGATTGATTTGGTTCGTCACTCTTTAACTCAATCCCCAGCACTCATCGTTGGCATTGTGGCTGGGGAGGTAGGATTCGAACCTACGAATGGCGGCTCCAAAGGCCGCTGCCTTACCACTTGGCGACTCCCCAGCAAACTCGTTATTGCGATCTTGAAAAATTACGAATTGAGTCGCGCAAGAAATCCTTGCGAGAAACTCCCACGATGTCTGCATCGGATTTTTTCCGCCAGCGAACGGCGAGCTTTCCCAATAGCTCAAGCCTGAAGATTCGCCAACGCTTGTCTGTAAACCGCTTGATACTCATCACGACCCAGCGTGCGCGCCGGAGCGCACCACCAGCCGTGTTGACTCAATTCGCGTTGCGCGCCGTTGCGCGCCTCATCGCTGTCAAAGATCGCAAAGATTGTCGAGCCGCTCCCCGACATCAACACCCCACTTGCGCCTGCTCTCAGCAACTGCTGCTTGATTTCGCCGAGCAGTCCGTGACGAGCAAGAACCGGAATTTCCAGATCATTTTTCAGCCTGATTTGCCCGTCTTGAGGTGTTATGGCCGCGTAGGCAGCCTCGAAAGAAGTCGGCATCTTATGGATGGCATTGTGGTTTGTCAACTCAGGCGGCAAAGCGTCGTAAACTTCTCGCGTCGAAACCAGAATTCCGGCATTCACCAACAGCAAATGCTCAGCAGGGATGTCAGCCAGCGGATAAATTTCGTCTCCGCGTCCAACGCCCAGACAGGTTCCGCCGACAAAGAAAAACGGCACGTCGGCGCCGAGTTTTGCGCCGAGCTCAAACAAATCGCGCGGCGTCAGGTTTATCTGCCAGAGCTTCTGCAAAGCCAGAAACGTCACCGCAGCATTTCCGCTGCCTCCGCCCAATCCGGCAGCCGTCGGAATGTGTTTGCGAATCGTCACGCGAATTCCTTTGGTGACGCCCGTGAAACCGGCGAACATCTTCGCCGCCCGATGCACCAGATTCGTTTCGTCGCATGGCACATCCGGGTGATCGCAAACAATTTCAATTCCCTGCTCCAACAGCTCAAAGATCAGTTCATCGGCGACGCTGACCGTTTGCAGCAGTGTACGCAATTCGTGATAGCCATCCGGGCGCCTGCCCAGAATCTCCAAAGTCCAATTGATTTTGGCGTAGGAAGGAAGAACCAGCTTCATGTTCGAGTAAATGCTTATCGCTCGCCTTTCAGTTTCACCTTGATGCGCGCAATTTCGTCGTCTTCAAGCGAAAGCTCCAGAGCTTTTTCCCAGTTACGCCGGGCTTCTGCGACGCGACCGAGTTTTTGCAGCACGTCGCCCAGGTGTTCGCGGATGGTGGCGCTGCGGCGCGAATAGATCAGTGCTTTTTCCAAAACCTCGCGCGCTTTTTCGGCATTGCCGAGCTTGAAATGCGCCCAGCCCAGACTGTCGAGAAAACTGCCATTTACGGGTTCGATGGCGATGGCCTGTTCGATCAGCCGCAGAGCCTCAGTGTAGCGATCTGTGCGTTCCAGCAGAAAATATCCCAGATTGTTCATCGCCGTGGCATTGTCCGGGTATTGTTTCAACAAATCGCGCAAGCCACTTTCAGCGGCTTCAAACCGACCGGCTTTTTCCAGAATCGAACTCAACTGAATGACGGCTTCAGGGTCTTCTGGGTTCAACGCGATGGATTTGCGCGTAACTTCTTCGGCTTCTTTCAGCTTGCCGTGTTGCAAATACACTCCGCCAAGCAACAAATAGATTCCCGCATCTTCAGGATCATTGTCGGCGTGACCTTTAGTCATGTTGCGCAGCAATTCGGCGCTTTCCGTCACGCGGTTCAGATCGCTCAGGATCAAAGCTTCGGTGAATTGCAACGAACGATCATCCGGGTAACGGCGGGCAGCCGCGCGCGCCAATTCCAGCGCTTCACGATTTTTTCCGTCTTCGCGCAACCCTTCAATGAGAATCAGTTCGACAATCGGATTGTGTTCGTCAATCAACCGCCGCGTGCGAGTCAACAGGCTCTGAAGCCTGGACTGACTGCCAAGCTGCCGAAACACTTTGGCCAGCCGATGAACGATTTCGTTGAACAAAGGCGTATTGGCCGGCGTCAACACGCCTTTGGCGGTATAACGTTCAAAGGCCGATTCGTATTGCGCAATCGCGTCGTCGTTGCGTCCCAGTTCTTCATAAGTTTGCGCCAGTTCCAATATCAAATCCGTCCTGGGTTCGGACTCGACTTTGGACAAAGCGGTTTTCAGTGTTTCGATAGCCGGAACACGCTGTCCGGCTCTGCGCTGAGCAATGGCCAGCAATCCGTAAGCGCTCAGATTGGTCGGATCAAGTTGTGCGTATTCGCGCATGCGGTCAATTGCTTCGGCATACCGCCCCGCGCGAATCAACGCCGAGCCATAACCGAGCAACAATCCAGAACTGTTCGCCGACTTGAACAACTGGCCCAGAATCCGCACTTCATCGTCATTGGTTCCGGCCACGCGCAAGATACCAACCAGATTGCGACTGTAATCGTTATCGTCCGGATTCATCTCATAAGCGCGCCGTGCGGCGTTGATGGCTTCACGGTTTTTGTTCTGGCTCAGGTAAAGCTGTGAAAGCTGATAATAAGCTCGATCCGGCGACAGTTCGGCGCTCATCAACGATTGGAAGAAAAACTGATCCGTGGGCACAGGCGCGCCCGCCCATTTTTCCAAGGCGTGAATCTGTTTTTCGGGCTGGTTTCGCAGCGCATACAACTCCGCCAGAAACGCCCAGGCTTCGGCGTTTTTCGGGTCGAGTTCGGCGACTTTTTCATACGCCGCGGCAGCTCGTTCAAGCGACAAGGCGCGGGGACTGGTTTCGCCTTTGACGGCGAAAATTCTCAACCGTGCCAGCAATATGTGACCGTTGACATTGGCAGGATCGAGCCGGATTGCTTCCTGCGCTTCGCGCTCGGCTTGCAGATTCTGTGACAAATAAAAGAAATACAGTTCACCGAGGTCTACGTGAGGTTCGGCGGCGGTCGGGTCCAATCGAATGGTTTCCTGCAACGCGCGGATGGATTCTTCCAGCAATTGACGACTGCGCGTTCGCTGAGCTTCGCCTTTCAAACGTTGCGCTTCGAAGTATTTGAAATGCGCTTCCTGCCGTCGTTTCGATTCCGAGACCGCGTCCACTTGCGGCAACGTCGCCGGTTGAGCCAGGACTGCCAGTCCACAGCCAAGCACAATCACCAGACTCAATTGCGAGAACATCAACCTGGCAATCTTGTTACTCAAAACATCTCCTCGACCAGCCAACGAAAAAGATTCGATGAATTCATCTGGCAACCTGCGCCGCAGCGCTGGTTTGCAGATTTGCGCTGAATGCGACGGCGCGTTCCCATTCTTTGCGGCGCGGGAAGTTGTACGCCAGCAAAAACAAACTGACGGCTCCCAATCGCAAACAGTATTGGTAATCCGCCGTCAACAGATACAACATCAATCCGCCAATCGCAGCGATTTCAGCCAACGCGCAAATCACCATCGTCACCATAAACAAATGCTGCAACGTGGCCTGCACTCCGCGATGAATCGCCGGGCGAATCATCATGTTGGACAACAAAAATCGTCTCAGGATGACAACCACCAAACCCAACACAATTGCCGCCGAATAAACCGGCTGCTGCCAGCGCTCGCTGCCGGGCATGATTTCTCTCGGCGTAAGGAAATTGGCAATCAGCATGTAAACCAGAACTGAAAAGCCAAACACCATCACGATAATCACCGCTGTCCTGTAGCGTTGAGCGAGCGTTTTTTGATTTTCAACTGAAAGATATTCCATAGAGCAGTTTCCAGCCTTTAGTTTCCAGTTCAAGCCCCAGAGCATTGCCTGTCTCGAATAGTAAAACCGGAAACTCATTCAGTAGGTGTTTTCAAGGTTCCGTTTTCGATCACCAGATCGTCTTTGGTGTGCCTTTTGCCGTCGGGGCCGGCAGAACTCAAGCGATAGTTCGACGACGACCCTTTGTATTCAAACTCTTTTCCCCACAGATCGAATCGCGGAGCCGCAGACAAATATCGCGGCGATAAAAAATCCAACAACTCTTCGATTTCATCGGTATCGGCAAACTGTCCGCGTTCTTTGTGATACGCCGTCAGCCCTTCGGCCAACTTCATGAGCAAGGTCGTGGTTCGCCTAGCCTTTTCGCGCGTGATGGCTTCTTCGATCAACTCGAACGATTCCCATTGCCGGTCGCCCAACCTGACTTCGGCGATTTGCCATCCGTCTTTTCCCTTGTTGACGCGAAAGGCGGTTTCGATCTGCGCTTCGACGATTGCGCCGCCACCGATTCCAGCTTCGACTTTTTTGATCTGAACCTGACCTTTTGACAGATTGGCTCCGGCCAGACGCTGCAACAATTCACGCGCCTGCTTGACGCTGAGCGTGTCCGCCGCCATTCCGGCAACCCAGATTCCGCCAAGAAACGACAGAGCAATAGCCGCCAACCACACAAGTTTCCGAGACTTCACAATTGATTTCATAAGGGCCTCGATTCAGGAATTGATCCGGTTTGGATTCGCGGCGGATGGTAACAGAAGCCGCCGACCAACCGCCAGTTACGATTTGTTCGGAAACACCGGTTGCGTCCAGGCCATTTTGCCGTTCGATTCGATGACACGAGCGCGAACATACATTTCGTCGCCTTTGAAAGTATAAGTCGCCGGATTGGTCGTCACTTCTTTCAGCGTCTTGCCCGATTGGCCGATGAATTGCACAACGTATTTGCTGGTTGCGGGCTGTTCGGCAATGGTGACGACGATTTCCTTTTTGCTGGCCTGATAATCGCGCAAAGTGACGCCGGTCGAAGCGTAAAAGTCGCCGCGTTCCATCGCCTGCAAAATGTCCGTCGCAGTCAGTTGTTCGGCGCGCACCATCACCCAGCCGAATCCGGGGCGAGCTTTGGTGCGGTCTTCCGGCGTTTTGAAATTGTGAGCGTCGTCCACGGCAATGCCATACAGCGCCAACCCGCTGGAAAGAATGTCGTCCCACATCGCTTCCAATCCCGGCTGGCCGCCGCCGCCGATGTTGTTAACCGTCGGATGACCGTTATAAATCTCGAACAGCTTCAGATTCTTGATCCGCTTCAGATCGTCGGCGGTAATTGACCAGTTGAAGTTCGGATGATTGACGTGCGGAACGCCAGCGACTTTGCGAATGGCGTTGACGTTGTTTTGTATGGTTTCAGCAACGCTGGCGCCGCCTGTGGGTTTGACCAGTTCGCGCAGATTCAATCCGTTGATGTGAATGTCTTTCTTTTCAAATTTGTCGGTGACTTCTTCGCCCGGAATCAACAGAAACTTTTCCGTCGCGCCAAACACCGAATTCAAACCGCTGACATCCGTCAGAAAGTTGTGATCGGACAAGACCAGAAAGTTGTATTTGTTTTCCCTGTACCAGCGAACGACTTCGTCGGGCGTCGAATCACCGTCGCTGTTGACGGTGTGCGTATGCGTATTGCCTTTGTACCAGTTCAGTTTCTTTTCCTGAGCCACCAGGTCAGGAAAAACAATGGCGACGACTGCCACGACGGCGAGAATGAACATCACGAACACGCGAGATTTAAGCATTGCGATTTTCCTATTGATTCGCCCAATCCGGGCCTTTGAACCTGATTCTTTCGCGCAAGCCATACCACAAAGCCAGCGCCAGCGTCACGACGAGAATTGATTTCCAGGTGCGCGCATCCGCCAGACACAAAATGACGCACAGAAAGATGACCCACAGAATTGCCACGACGTTCAACGCGCGGCTGTACCTGCCCAGATGCCAGGGACCGCGCTCCAGCTTCGATCCGCTGCGCCAATGCAACCAGACCGGCAGAATGTAGGAGATGTACAAACCAATCGTGCTGATGGCGGTGACGACGGCATAAGCTCCGCTGTAAACCGCCGCCGCAAACGCCGCGATTGCGCACAGCCAGATGGCCGGAGCCGGAGTCAGGTGTTTCGGGCTGACGTGGCGCCAGACGTTGGAAACCGGCATGCCTTCGTCCCGGGCAAAGGCATACATCACCCGCGAAGACCACGTCACTGCCGACAATCCGCAAAACCACATGGCCATTGCCGCCAGAGCCGAAAACGCGCTGCCCGCCCTTTCGCCCAGAGCGCCCACCAGAATCGTCACCACTTCTGGCGGATTGCCCAACACAGATGGAATATCTTTGATCGAAAGCGTCAACGCGATCAGCAACAAATAACCGACAATGCTGGAAACCACGACCGCCATGACCATTCCCCACGGAGCGCGGCGGCGCGGGTCAACCGTTTCTTCGGACACGCTGGCCGAAGCGTCGTAGCCGGTGAAAGTCCACATGGCCTGCAACAATCCGATGATGAACGCCCACCAGTAAGGCCAGCCGTTTTCATTGCTGGTGATGCGCGCGAAGAAAAAGCTGGCGGGTTGTTTCGGCGCAAACAGCAGCAGCGCACCGACGATGACAATCACGCCTATGATATGCACCGTGACGCTGAAATCGTTCAGCCACGAAACCAGTCGAATGCCAAAATGATTGATCAGCGCGTGCGAAAGCAGAATCGCTCCATAAACCAGCAGCAAATTGTTCGTCGTGGATTCCAAACCGAGCAGCGGCGTGACAAACGTCGCGCAGCCGTAATCAATGCCGGCAATGGCGGCGATTTGCCCGACGATGTTGAACCACGCCGTGAACCAACCCCAACCTTTGCCGCCGAGTTTGCACGACCAGTGATACATCGCGCCAGAAGTCGGCAACGCCGAAGCCAGTTCCGCCATGCTGCACACCACCGCCAACGTAAACAGCGTCACCAGCGGCCAACCCAGTGCCATTTGCGCCGGGCCGCCCATTTTCAAACCATGACCGTAAAGCGTCACGGCTCCGGTCAGAATGGAAATGATCGAAAAGGAAATGGCGAAGTTGGAAAAGCCGCCCATAGTGCGGAACAGTTCCTGGGCGTACCCAAGTTTGCCTAGTTCCTGCGCATCTTCGCGCGCATTGTGCCGCAAGTCATTGGTCATAAGGTTTTGGATTCGTATGTTTCCTTCGATTGCGATTGAACAGCCGTTGTCGGCATTATCTGGCCGCGAACCCGGAAGTCAAATTTCCAGTGCGCGAATCAGTCCGGCTGTGGTAAAACTGCGCTTCATTAGAACTGTCTGCGCCCCCTTCATCATTCAAAATCAACCATTGACTCGATTCCAGATCATGCGAACCAAATTTTCCCGTTCCGTTTCCGCCATGCTGATTGGCCTTTTGGCTTTTTCTTCGATTGAGCTTCAACCAGCCTTTTCCCAATCGCAAACTTCCAACGCGACCTTGCCGACGACTTCACCATCGGCTGTGGGAATGTCGCCGACTCAGTTGTTCAACATTGACACCATCGTCGAAGCCGAAATCGCCAAAAAGCAATTGCCCGGCGCAGTTGTGCTGGTCGGTCGGCAAGGCAAGATCGTCTGGCGACGCGCTTACGGCAATCGCGCGCTGGAACCTCAAATCGAACCGATGACGACCGACACGATTTTCGATCTGGCTTCGCTGACCAAAGTCGTGGCCACGGCGACTTCGGTCATGATTCTGGTCGAACGCGGTTTGATTCGATTGGGCGATCCGGTTGCGCGTTACATTCCCGAATTCGCCGAAAACGGCAAACGCGCCATCACCGTCGAACATTTGCTGGTGCATCGGTCAGGATTGATCGCCGACAACGACATACGCGATTACGAACAAGGGCCGGAAAAAGCGATTGAAAACATCTGGCGACTGGCTCCGCTCAACGAAGTCGGATCGAAGATGATTTATTCCGACGTGAATTTCATCGTGCTGGCCGAATTGGTCAAACGCATCAGCGGTAAACCGATTGACCAGTTCGCGCGCGAAAATATCTTTGAGCCGTTGGGCATGAAAGACACCGGGTTCAATCCGCTGGAACGACTGAGCGCGACGTTGAAACCGCGTATCGCTCCAACCGAAAAGCGCGGCGGCGCGGATCAAAATCGCAGCCGCGAAGGCGCAGCACGCGAAGGTGAAGTTGTCGCGAAAGAAAGCGAACGATGGATGCGCGGCGAAGTTCACGATCCGCGTTCGTACTTGCTGGGCGGAGTCGCCGGTCATGCCGGATTGTTTTCTTCGGCAGACGATCTGGCGATTTATTGCCAGATGATTTTGAACGGCGGCGAATATCAAAGCCGACGGATTCTCAGCCCAATGGGAGTTCAGCGAATGACTGAACCGCGCCCTTCGGCTGGAAACGCCAGCGACGGCAACGCGCGCGGATTGGGTTGGGATGTGTATTCCGGCTTTTCGGCGAATCGCGGCGATTTGTTTCCGATTGGCAGTTTCGGCCACACAGGATTCACCGGAACCGGTTTGTGGCTTGATCCCGCCAACGAAACCTTTGTTGTGTTTCTGAGCAATCGCGTTCATCCAAAACTCGATTCCAAAAAACCTGCTGATGTCAGCTCGTTGCGTGGCCGAGTTGCTTCTGTGGTTGCGGCTTCGATTCTCGCTCCATCATCAGGTAAATCAGGCGATAGACCTGTTGCGACATTGACTACCAACTCAGGCGCTGCGTCGCTCCGTCCCTCCATCTCTCAATCGGCTGAAGCCTTGAATGGAATTGACGTGCTCAAACGCGATGGCTTCGCCTTGCTCAAAGGCAAACGCGTCGGCCTGATCACCAACCACACTGGCCGAGACCGCGACGGCAATCCGACGATTGATGTTTTGTTCAAAGCTCCTGACGTGAAACTGGTCGCGCTGTTTTCGCCGGAACACGGCATTCGTGGCGCGCTGGATCAGGAAAAGATCACCAACACGACCGACGAAAAAACGGGCTTGCCAGTCTTCAGCTTGTATGGCGAAACTCGAAAACCGACGGCGGAAATGCTCAAAGACATTGATGCGCTGGTGTTCGACATTCAGGACATCGGCGCGCGGTTTTACACCTACATTTCGACGATGGGTTTGGCGTTGGAAGAAGCCGCCAAAAACGGCAAGACTTTCGTCGTGCTTGATCGCGTCAATCCGATTAACGGCGTGAACGTCGAAGGCCCGCTGGCCGATGGCGACAAACTGTCGTTCATCGCGCATCACCAGATTCCGGTTCGACACGGAATGACGGTCGGCGAATTGGCGCAACTTTTCAACAAAGAGCGCAACATCAACGCGAACCTGCAAATCGTTCGCGTCGAAGATTGGCGACGCGCGCAATACTTCGACGAAACCGGCCTGACCTGGATCAATCCTTCACCGAATATGCGCAGCCTGACGCAGGCGACTTTGTATCCGGGTGTTTGCCTGCTGGAACCGACCAATGTTTCCGTAGGCCGTGGAACCGACACGCCGTTTGAGTTGGTCGGCGCCCCGTGGATTGACGGGCGCAAACTGGCCGAAGCCTTGAATGCCGCAAACTTGCCCGGCGTGCGATTTGTGCCAGTGCGTTTCACGCCGAAAGCCAGCGTTCACAAAGACGCTGAATGCGGCGGCGTGAACATCGTCATCACCGACCGCGCCAGTTTCGAACCGGTGTTGATGGGAATGGAAATGGCGGTGCAGTTGAAAAAACTGTTTGGAAAAGATTTCGCTGTGGATCGGTTCAACCGCTTGCTGGTCAGCCAAAAAATCTACGACGCATTTCGACAGGGTTCGGACGCGCGCGCGTTGCGGCAACTATGGGAAACGGAACTGGACGGATTCCGCGCCATCCGGCAACGTTATTTGATGTACTGACGTTCTTTGAACTGAAGCGATGATGAGCGGAACTGGCGACAAAAAACCTTACGATACGGCTTTCAAGGGCCTGGCCGACGAAGACCCTGTAGCATTGTTGCGGTTGGTCGGAGCTTTGCCGGAAGGCGCAACCGTCAAACCGTTGCCGCGCGAAATGACGGCTCCGGCATTGTTTGCCGATCAACCTTACGAAGTGACGAGCGAGACGGAACATTTTGTCGCTCATCTGGAAGCGCAGACGTTTTACGCCAACGACGTACCTTTGCGCGTCGTCAAATATGAGGCGATCATCTGGATCAATACGGGGTTGCCGGTTCGCAGCTTCGTATTGGTTCTGTCGCCCCGCGGAATGCCGGACGCGGTTCCGACTGAATTCACGGTTGAAGCCGACGGATTGACATTGACCGCCAGATTTCACGTCATCAGACTTTGGGAAATTGACGCGCAATGGGCGCTGGCAATGAACAGCGAAAGCCTGCTGCCATTCGTTTCGCTGATGAAAGGCGGCGAATCCGCGCTGACTGAAAGTTCAAAAGCATTGTCGCAAATCGCCGATGTCCCGCGACGACTCGAACTGGCGTTGCATTTTTTCGTTCTCGGCGCTTTGCGGTATCCTGCCGATTACGTTCTTGAAATGATTGAGAGGTACGGTATGTTTCCATTACAACAGCTGAAAGATTCTCCCGGTTATCAATTCATTCTTGCCCAAGGGGTCGAGGAAGGCATCGAAAAAGGCATCGAGAAAGGCATCGAAAAAGGCGTAGAAAAAGGACGCCAGGCAATTGAAGAAGTTTTACTCGGACTGATTGAAAAGAAATTTCCGGGACTCGAACTCAAGGCGGAAATTGATTGCGTTCGTGACCTGGAGGCATTGAAGCAACTCTGCGTCAACCTGGATCAGTTTGCCGATGTCGAAGAATTGCGCGCCAGGGTAGAGGAACTGGCGACAAAGAACTGACTGTTCCACCACGTAACTTACGATGAGACGAGCCGTATCCATCATTGTCGCCTATCTGATTTTGCTGTTGACGGCATTGCTGCCGGCGCAGAAAACGGCTGCGCCTACACCGACGTTGCCGCCTCCGCAACGAACCGAAACCGGATTGGTCAACGCCGCGCCTGTGCAGGACATTTCGCCTTACGAAGTCCGCGCGCTGTGGGTGGTGCGTCACACCATGACATCGCCTCAATCAGTCAAGGAAATGGTTGCGCGCGCCAAAACCAACGGTTTCACAGACCTGATCGTTCAGGTTCGAGGCCGAGGCGATGCTTATTACAATTCGCGCATCGAACCGCGCGCCGATGAGTTGTTCGGCCAACCCGCCGAATTCGACCCGCTGGCGTTGACACTGGACGAAGCGCATCGCATAGGGATTCGCGTCCACGCCTGGATCAACATTTACGTCGTCGCCAACATCGAAACCCTGCCGGAATCGAAAGAGCATCTGATTTACCAGCATCCTGACTGGCTGATGGTTCCGCGCGAAATCGCCAAGGAATTGTTGACGGTTGATCCGAAATCGCCCGAATACCTGAAACGACTGGTCGAATTCACCCGCAACAACCGAACCGAACTCGAAGGTTTGTACACGTCTCCGGCACATCCGGCGGTCAAGGAAAACCTGATCAAAATCTGGCTGGACGTTGCCGAACGGTATGCCGTGGACGGATTGCATTTCGATTACGTGCGTTATCCCAACACCAATTTCGATTACAGCCGTACAGCGCTGGAAAGTTTCCGCAGCGAAGTCGAACGAACGCTCAGCGAAGAAACCCGCGCCGAACTGGCCGCGCAATTCGAACTTGATCCGATGGTTTACGCCGTCAACTTCCCGGATCAATTTGCCGATTTTCAGCGACGGCAAGTCACGGATTTGGTCGAACGTGTTTACAAGGGCGTCAAAGCCGTCAAACCGCACGCCATCATTTCCGCCGCTGTGTTCGCCAACGACGAAGATGCGGCTCGTTCCAAATTTCAGGATTGGCGGCAATGGATGCGGCTGGGCTGGTTGGATGTCGCCTGCCCAATGGCCTACACGACGGACACCGAAGCCTTTCGCAGGCAAATCAACAACGCCGTCAAGCTGGCTTCCGGCAAACAGATTTGGGCGGGCATCGGCGGTTACAAACAATCTGCCGATAGTTCCATCGAAAAAATCAAAGTTTCGCGCGAACTCGGCGCGCAAGGCTTCGCGCTGTTTTCCTACGACAGTTCGGTCAAGGCTTCGCCCGAATTCAACCCCAGGGCCAATTACCTGGAACAACTCCGCGAAGCCTGGTTGCCGACAATGCCAAGATTGTTGGCGCAATGATTCACTGTTTTCTGCAAGGAGATTATGAAGTTCGTAGCCATATTGATCGTCCTGTGGTTTTTCGTCGCGCCAGCATTGGCGCAAACCGTCACTCCGGCCAAATCGCCCGGAGAAATTGCCCGCGAACAAGGACAGGCCGTCGTCATCGTCGAGGCGTTGGACGACCGCGGCAGCGTCATCGGACAAGGCAGCGGATTCATCGTCACGCCCAACGGAGCCATCGTCAGCAATCTTCATGTCGTACAGGGCGCGGCGATGTTGCGCGTCAAGCTGGCCAATGGCGATGTTTATAAAACCGCCGACCTGGTGGACGTGGACGATGTCAAAGACATCGCCATCATCAAAATCAAAGGCTTCAAGTTGCCGACCGTGACGCTAGGCGATTCCGACAAAACCGAAACCGGCGACAGCGTCGTCGCCATCAGCAGTCCAGAAGGGCTGGTCAATTCACTGACCACGGGCGTCATCAGCGGCGTTCGCCGGTTGGAAACACATCGCGTCTTTCAAATCACCGCGCCCATCAGCCGAGGCAGCAGCGGCGGCGCACTGTTCAATTCCAGCGGCGAAGTCATAGGCGTGGTGACCTCTTTGCTGAAAAGTGGACAAAACATCAATTTCGCCGTGCCGATCAATTACTCGCGCGGCATGATCGGCGATCAGGCGACGATTACGCTGGCCAAATTGCAGCCACCGCCGAAGCCCGAACCGGAAAACAAAACCGAAGACATTTACAACACAGACCAGCCGATTCAGAGCCAGATTGTCACAGCCAATCGCGGCAAGCTGGGATTGACCGAGCAGGAGCCTGTGTTCGTTCGTCCCGATGAGGCGCTGGCATTGTTTTATCGTCTGGTTGCCGGCATCGGCCTCATCAACTTCAAGGAAATCGGCGAACTGACTCGCACGGCTGCGCTGGTCAAAACCGGCGATTCCGACGAAGCCGAAGAGTTCACGATCAAATATCTGAGTTTTCGATCCGGTCTGGCAATGAACTTTGCCAAACCGGATCGGTTGCTGACCGGCGTGGAATTGCTTGTCACCTGGTCGGTCGAAGATTTGAAAAACACCTTTGGCGATAAATTCAAAAAACGCACCGTCAACAAACAACAAGTTCTGGATTTCGGCAGATTGCCCGGCGGCCAACACTTGATTGCCATGATGGACGGCAACGGAAATGTGCGTTCAATCAAATTTACCAAAGCGAAATAAACACTCACCTCAACAGGAGATCCCCTTTGAATCAGCCCTCCAACGAACTGCGCGGTGTTTTGACTCTCGAACAATTGCAACAGGCGGTCGCCGACGAACGGATTGAAACCGTGATTGTCGGCTTCACAGATCATTACGGACGACTGGTCGGTAAACGTTACGACGCCGAAATGTTTGTGGACGACACCATCACACACGGCACTCACGGATGCGATTACCTGCTGACGGTGGATATGGAAATGGAGCCTGTGCCCGGTTACAAATTCGCCAACTGGGAATTGGGTTACGGCGATTTTCACCTGGTTCCCGATCTGGCGACGTTGCGCGTGGCAAGCTGGCTGGACAAAACCGCGATAGTTTTATGCGATGTTGAAAACGAAAAGACTCATTCGCTGGTCGGCATCGCGCCGCGTTCAATCCTGAAAAAACAAATTGCCGCCGCGCGCAATCTGGGGTTTGAAAGTTTCGCCGCATCGGAGTTGGAGTATTACCTGTTTGAAAACAGTTACCGCCAGGCCAACGAACAAGGGTTTCAAATGCTGACGCCCGCCGGTTGGTATCTGGAGGATTACCACATTCTGCAAGGCACTCGAACGGAAGCCTTCACCGCCGCCGCGCGCCGCCATCTGAAACATTCCGGCGTGCCGGTTGAAAACTCAAAAGGCGAATGGGGCCTAGGCCAGCACGAACTCAACGTGCGTTACGCTGAAGCGCTGGAAATGGCCGACCGCCATGTTGTTTACAAACAATGTTTGAAGGAAATCGCCGATGCGATGGGTTTGAGCGTGACGTTTATGGCCAAGTTCGATCAATTGCGCGCCGGTTCCAGTTGTCACATTCATTTCAGTTTGTGGCGCGATGGAAAAAACGCCTTTGCCGGAGACAAACAGTTCGGCCCGGTCAAATGTACCGATGAGTTTCGTTGGTTTCTGGGCGGATGGATGGCGCACGTTTACGACGTGATGCCGTTTTATGCGCCAACCGTCAATTCGTACAAACGCTTTGTGGACGGTTCGTGGGCGCCGACGCGGCTGGCCTGGAGTTACGACAATCGCACCGGAGGATTTCGTGTCGTCGGCAGTGGCAACAGTTTGCGCATCGAATGCCGCATTCCCGGAGCCGACGCCAATCCGTATCTGGCGTTTGCGGCTTCGCTGGCTTCGGGATTGGATGGCATCGCCAACAAGATCGAACCGCCCGAATGTTTCACCGGCGACATTTACGCAGCTAAATCGCTGCCGCGAGTTCCCTACACACTGGCCGAAGCCACAGACAAATTCGAAGCCAGCGACTTCGCCAAGCGCGCGTTTGGCGATGACGTAGTCGAACATTACACGCACTTTTTCCGCACTGAACAATCCGCGTTTCAGTCAGCCGTGACTGATTGGGAACGCAAACGTTATTTTGAAAGGATTTGACTCACAATCAATGCGATTGAAAAACAAAGTTGCACTCATCACCGGAGCTTCGAGCGGCATTGGCCGCGAAGCGGCTCTGTTATTTGCCAAAGAAGGCGCGGCGGTCATTTGCGTAGACGTCAACGATACCGAAGGCCAGGAAACCGTCAGTCTGATTCAAGCGGCGCGCGGCAATGCGGCTTACGTTCACGCCGACGTGTCCAACGCTGCCGACTGCGAGCAGATGGTCGCTTTCGCCGAAAACGAATTCGGCAAGCTCAACGTGTTGTTCAACAACGCGGGGATCATGCATCACAACGATGACAACGCCGTGACGACCGAAGAATCAATCTGGGATTTGACGATGGACATCAACGCCAAAGGAGTTTTCTTCGGCTGCAAATACGGCATTCCAGCGCTCAAACGCGCAGGCGGCGGTTCGATCATCAACACGGCTTCGTTTGTGGCTGTGTTGGGAGCGGCGACTCCGCAAATCGCCTACACCGCCAGCAAAGGCGCTGTGCTGGCAATGTCGCGCGAACTGGCGATCATTCACGCGCGCGAAAACATTCGCGTCAACGCGCTGTGTCCGGGACCGCTGCGAACTGAATTGTTGATGAGTTATCTGAACACAGACGCCAAGAAACAGCGTCGTCTGGTTCACATTCCGATGGGACGCTTTGGCGAAGCGAAAGAAATTGCTCAGGCCGCGCTGTTTCTGGCATCGGATGAATCGTCGTACATCACCGGCACTGACTTTTTGGTAGACGGCGGCATCACTGCGGCTTACGTGACGCCGGAATAACCTCAGTTTCAACGAAAAACTTTGAAACAGGATGAACAGGATTTTTTTCAGGAAAAACAAGATTCAAACCTGACCGGAACTTCACCGGCCTTGATGATTTTGTAAATCCTGCCGGAAATCCTGGCAATCCTGTTTCAAAGGGTTTTTAGAAATCGGCCATCAGTTTTGCCGTTGCGGAAAAATCTTCGCCAGCGCCCAATCCATCAACCACAACAACACGACTAAAGCAGCGGTGTTCGCCAGCCAGTAAGTCCAGTAACTGCCGAACCAGTCTTTCATCCCGCCATAGGCAAAATGCGCGACGTTGACGTTGGTGTAAGGTCCCGGCACGGTCAGCAATTTGGTGATCTGTTGAAGGATGAGAAAGTAGATCAGCGACGGCAACCAGCTTCCACGTTTCGAGCCGACCACCCACAACGCCAGCATCGCCACCGTACAACCTCCCAGATGCGTGATGACCGAAATCGGCGTGATGCCGCTGTTGAACATATCAATCACCCACGGTGGCAATCCCAGAATCTGCCAGAAAGCCGAAAGGCGAATCAGCCAGGGAATGCGAAAAAAAATGCCGACGGCCATCATCAGGTTCGAGATGTGGCAACTCCACAAAATCTGTTCTGGAGTCTTGGCGACAGAAATGTATTGAATGGCTCGCGCGACAAAAAAGCCCAGCGGCAGCAGAGCCAACCAGCGAAAATTCGTTTTCAGCCAACTCTCTGCCTGCGAACCAGCAGACTGCAACGAGGCGGACTCGGCAGCGTTCATAAGGTGGTTCTCCTTCAAAAGTTATTGAACGTCATTAAATCGGTTGTTCAATTCGATCATTTACCGGGCGCCGGGCGCAAATAGTTTTACGCAAACGTAACCGGTTGTTTATAATCCGAGTCCTCAACAACACACCCGCAGAATTATCTGACGGCGGCTCACCCGGAGCAAAATAATCACGCGGAGACAGTGCAAATGGATAGTCTCGTGCAGTTTTTCTTCAAGCATAAATGGTCTACGTTTGCCAAAGGCGACCTGGGGTTTGCCAACCGGCCTTCATGGTTGATTGTCGTGGTGCTGGCGCTGCTGCTTGGCGCGCTGATTTATTTCCTTTACATCCGACCGGGTTACAAACTCAATTCGCAATCCCGATGGGGCTTGATCGCATTGCGCGCCGGATTGCTGGCGTTGTTGTTCATTATGCTGATGCGTCCGGTAGTCGTTGTTCCATCAATCATTCCTAAGAGCACCAGCGTCGCCGTTCTGGCCGATAACTCGAAAAGCATGACGCTGGCCGACGAAAACAATTTCAGCCGTCTGGATGCAACCAAAGCCTTGTTGGCCGCCGATGGCAAATTCACGCAAGGATTGGCCGACAAATTTCGCACCAGCATTTATGGCTTTTCCAACACCGCCGAAAAAATCAAAGACGCCACCGAATTGAAAGCGGATGGCGCTGCCACCGACGTGGTTTCAGCATTGCGCAGTGCAGTGGCCGAATCCACCGGTTCCCCGCTGTCGGCCATTGTCCTGGTCAGCGACGGCGGAGCGAATACGCCCAAAGATTTGTCGGCAGAGCTTCGCGAGCTTCGCGCGCGCAACATACCGGTCTTTACCATCGGCGTCGGAAATCCTTCGCGCTTCAAGGACGCTGAAACCGTTCGTTTGACCGTGCCGCGCCGCGTGTTGAGCGGTTCCGCCATCATCGCGGAAACGCTGGTACGATTGAGCGGATACGACAACCAGAAAATTTCGCTGGCCGTCAGCGAAAACGGAAAAGCCCTCAAGACGCAGGCCTTCGATGTCAAAAGCGGCGAAGCCCAAAGCCTGACCATCGAATTCACGCCGACTTCAGTCGGCAATCATGTGTACACTTTTGAAGTGAAACCGCTCGACGGCGAAACGACGCTGGATAACAACGCGCTCGACGCGCTGATTGCCGTCACAGACGACAAACCCAAAGTGTTGTATGTCGAAGGCGAGCCGCGATGGGAATACGGTTTTATGCGCAAAGCCGCCACTGCCAAGACGGAAAAGAATCTGACGCTGGTGTCTTCGCTGCGTTCCGCCGATGGCAAGTTTTACCGGCAAGGCGTGGATTCCGGCGCTGAACTCACAACCGGCTTTCCGGCGACGATGGAAGAATTGTTCACTTATCAGGGAATCGTCATCGGCAGTGTCGAAGCCAACTTTTTCAGCTACGACCAATTGCGGCAAATCGAACAATTCGCTTCGCGGCGCGGCGGCGGTGTGATGGCCATCGGCGGCGCGCGTTCGTTCGACGCCGGAAAATATGCGCAAACGCCGATTGCCGATTTGATGCCGCTTTATCTGAACGACACGATTGAAGAGCCGGAAATGCAGATCGTGCAGAATTTCAAAGCGGCATTGACGCAGCGCGGACGCACGCACGCCGTCACGCGATTGAACGAAGACCGCGCCCAGAGCGCCAAAGTCTGGGACGAACTGCCGCCGATTTCCGTTCCCGAAGCGCTGACATCGGCCAAACCCGGCGCTTCGATCATTCTGGAAGCTCGCCACATCACAGACAAAAATCGCGTGCTGCCGTTGCTGGCCGAACAGCGCTATGGACGCGGTCGCACGCTGGCCTTCACCACCAACGATTCGTGGCGCTGGCGCATGGAAGTTTCGTCGCAATACAACTACCACGAAACTTTCTGGCGGCAATTGCTGCGGTATCTGGTCAGCACCACGCCGGGACAGTTTGAAGTCGCCGCTGAACGCGATGTTTATGTTCCCGGCGACGCCATCAGTTTGCGCGGCGAAGTCCACGACAAGAAATTCGAGCCAATCCGCGATGCTCAAGTGACGGCCATCGTCACCAAACCGTCGGGCGCGACGGTCGAATTGCCGTTGAAGATCAATTACAACTCAGGTTCCGGCAACCAGGTGGCCGAAGTCGCCAGCGATTACCGCAGCGAATTGGTCGCCAGCGAAACCGGCACTTACAAAGTGGAAATGACGGCCAAACGCGGCAACGAAACCTTGGGCACGGCACAATCCAGCTTTCTGGTGACGGAACGTTCGCGCGAATTTTTCGACGCCGCGCAAAACGTCGAATTGCTCAAACGAGTCGCCAGCGAAACCGGCGGCAAGTATTACTCGCTGGCCAAAGCCAACGATCTGCTGGACGAAATCACCATGCTCGAAGGCAAAAATTCCGAGCGAGTCAGCAAAGACCTTTGGGATATGCCGATTAATTTCATGCTGCTGGTCGGACTGGCCAGCGCCGAATGGTTTCTGCGAAAACGAAAAGGACTGGCTTAAAGCTCAAGGAGGGTTATATGTCTTTATCTGTTGCGACATCCAAACCAACTTCAATCATGGCGCAGATAGGAACTCTGCCCGCAAATGAACGACGAATCTTGTACGGCGTTACGTGGGCGGAATACCAAAAACTTCTTGATGACCTCGGCGAACATCGAAGCGTGCTGGTTTCTTTTTCGAAGGGGGTGCTGGAAATTATGCCGTTATCACTCGGCCATGAACTTTATAAAGAATCTATTTCTCGCTTTGTCAGCATTTTGATGGAAGAATTGGACATAAATATCCAGCCAGCCGGATCAACGACTCTTCAACTGGAATCTTTAGAAAGCGGCGTGGAGCCGGACACATCTTTTTTTATCCGTCACGCTGATTACATGATCGGCAAAGACACTCATGACTTGCTTGAAGACCCACCGCCTGACCTGGTAGTTGAGATTGATGTGTCACGCCCGCGTTACAGCAAGAAGGAAATCTATGCTCGAATGGGAGTGCCGGAGTTCTGGCAGTACAACGGACAAACTTTCAAAATCTTTGCGCTGGATGAAGATGAATATGTCGAAGTTGACCACAGCCCTTCTTTTCCATTCATTCGCTCCGGCGACCTGGCGGCGTTGCTGGAAAGAAGTAAAACAGAAAACAATCTTTCCACGCTGAAAAGTTTCCGCGAATGGGTGAGAGCCAATAAACCAGCCGAGTAATTTCAATCAGGATTTTGATGCGTCAACTGATAAACACAATTTTGCTCGTCGTTTCTCTGGCTGCCGTCGCCTGCGCGCAGGAAGTTCCGGTCGTCCAAAAGAAAACGTCGCAGTCCGAGCCTGCTTCGTCCGCGGCGCAACTGCCCCAGAAACTGCCGCCCGATCAAAACAAATTCGCCGTCGTCATCACCGGCATCAGCGGCGAAGAAGCGTACACGAAGAAATTTGCCGAATGGACCAACAAACTCCGCGATTTGTTGACCAGCAAGCTCGGTTTTGCCGAAGAAAAAACTTTCGTCCTGACGGAAAAACCCGAAGGCGAAGAACGTCGCGCCACTGCCGAAGGCGTTCGGCAGTTGTTCGTGGAATTGAAAAATACGCTCAAAGCCGACAATCAGTTGTTCGTCTTCTTCATCGGGCATGGCAGCTTTGTGGACAAAGTCGCCAAGTTCAATCTGGTCGGGCCTGATTTGTCAGTCAACGAATACGCGGCGCTGTTCAACGCCTTGCCTGCCAAAACCATGGTCATCGTCAACATGGCCAGCGCCAGCGGCGAATTCGTCAAACCGCTTTCGGGCGAAGGCCGCATCGTCATCACCGCCACGCGCAGCGGCATGGAACAGAACGCTACTCGCTTCCCTGAATTTTTCATCGGCGCGCTGGGAAACACCGAAGCCGATGCCGACAAAAACGGGCGCGTTTCGGTCTTTGAAGCTTTTGAATATGCCAGCAAAATGACCGAAGCCAGCTTCAAGCAAAAAGGTGTGCTGGCAACTGAACATTCCTTGCTGGAAGACAACGGCGATGGCAAAGGCCTGGAAAAAAGTGCGGACAAACCAGACACAGGCGACGGCGCATTGGCCAAACTCGTGTACTTCGATTCCCTGCCTCAACAACAGGCGGGCGGCGATCCGGCGCTGGCTAAACTGTATTCCGAACGGCTGCGGTTGGAAGGCGAAATCGGCAGGTTGAAAAGCCGCAAAGCTCAGATGAGCGAAGACGAGTTCGACAATGAACTGGAAAAGCTGTTGGTGGAATTGGCGACGCTCAACCAAACGATCAAAGCGAGCAAGAAGTAATGAGCGAAGAAGAACTCAGAAAACGACAGGCACTTGCCCTTCAAAAGAAAAATATTACGACTGAAGAAGGGCTGATGGTTGCCGAGATCATTTTTGAACAAGCTGAAAAAGAAGGCATTGTGTGTGCATTGGCTGGCGGCATTGCCATGCATCTTTACGGCTATAACCGAGCAACCCACGACGTAGACTTTCTGGCACAAAAGACTCTTGATTTACCCGCTGAAGAAAAGCTTCCTTTCGGTGGGCTTAGCTATTCAATTGAAGTTGGCGCTAAAAAAATTATTGCTGACGTCATCGTTCGTGATGATTTTTTCCGTGATTACTATGATGCAGCTCTTCGGGATGCGCGAATAACTGAAGAAGGCTGGCCGATTCTTACTCCTGAGTGGCTGGTCATACTGAAGTACTTGGCACGACGCAGCAAAGATATTCTTGATTTGTTGTGGCTTCTTCGTGAACCGGGGCTGGTGGATCGAGGTAAGGTCAAGCAACTGCTTGAGGAGATACTTGGCAAACTCGGAGCAGAATCCGCACTTCCCGGTTTGGAGCACTACTACCTTCAAGCAGACATCATGCGCGCAGGCGATGAAAACGGCAGACAGGAAAGATGACCATGTTGAATTTGAACTCAAAACAATCTGTTAGCTTCCGAAACCTGGCGGCTGTTTTCGCTTGCGGATTGCTGTCGTTCTTTTGCCTGTTGGCGTGCGTGTCGGCGCAACAGGCAACCATCGAATCCGCCGAAGAAGAACTCAAAAGCGGCAAGTACTCCGCCGCCATCGCTTCGTTCAATTCCCTGCTGCAAGCTGCGCCGAAAGATGAACGCGCGCAGGCCGGATTGCTCAAAGCTTGTCTGGAAACCGGCAAATACACCGAAGCCGAAGTGGAGGCGAAGAAGTTTATCGCGCGCGGAGAATCGTCTGCCGCGCGGTTGGCGCTGGCCGAAGTGATGGCCATTACCGGACGTTACGCGGCAGCCATCGCCGAATTTGAAAAAGTCAGCCAGACGGCTCAAAAGGTCATCGAAAAAGCCGAAAAGGAAGAGCAGGAAAAGAAAGCCGATGCCGAAGAAAAACCTGAACCGATACCTTCGCCAAAAGCGCAAAAGGTGACTGCCGATTTGCGCCGAGCCGAATTGCTGCATCTGACCGGCAAGGAAGAAACGGCCAAAGAAATCTTTGAAAAGCTGGTGGAGTATTACGAAGAAAACGATGTGGATTCGGCGGAAGAATTGACGGCCATCGCGCGCGCATTGATTTACCTGGAAAAGTATCAGGATTCGAAAGACATTTATCTGGAAGCGATTGCCGCCGATGACACCTACATCGAAGCGCAGTTGGGCGGCGGCGAATTGTTCACTGGCAAATATAACTACGAAGAAGCGGCGACGTTTTTTGAAGACGCCGCCAAGATCAATCCGAACAACGCACGGTTGCATCTGGCCGTTGCGGCCAACAAACGCATCAGCGGCGGCGATGCCATGAACCGGGCGTTGGCCGAAGCGCAAAAGATCAATCCCAATTACGTCGAAGCGAAAATCTTCGCCGCGTCGCTCGATTTGGAAGGCGAACGGCAAGGCGCAGCGGCGACGCTGCTGGATTCGGCTTTGAAGATCAATCCGAATTCGCTCGAAGCGCACAGCTTGCGCGCGGCTATGTTCTGGCTGCAAAACAAAACTGCCGAATACGACGCCGAAGTCAGAACCACGCTGGCCATCAATCCGCGTTACGGTTCGTTGTACGAAACGCTGGCGCATTTCGCCACGCAGACTCGGCGATACCGCGAATCGGTCGCCTTTCTGCGCGAAGCCGTTAAATTGTCGCCGAATCTGTATTCGGCGCATCTGGCTCTGGGAATGGGGTTGTTGCGACTTGGCGAATTTGAAGAAGGCCGCGAAGCAGTCGAACTCGCCTTCAAAGGCGACCCGTTCAACCTCTGGGCGAAAAACACGCTCGACCTGCTCGACACAATGAACGAGTACAAGGTCACCAAGAGCGGCGATTTCATCGTCAAGATTGCCGACAAAGAAAACGACGTGCTGGCCGGATACGCCACCGATCTGTTGGCCGAAGCGCACACGAAGCTGACGACGAAATACAAATTCACGCCGCGCGGGCCGATTTCAGTGGAAATCTTTCCCAACCACGACGATTTTGCCGTGCGTGCGTTGGGTTTGCCGGGGTTAGGAGCGTTGGGAGTTTGTTTCGGGCAAGTCATCGCACAGGATTCGCCGACCGCGCGCGCAGGCGAACCGTTCAACTGGGGCAGCACCTTGTGGCATGAATACGCACACGTCATCACACTGCAAATCACGGATCATTTGATTCCGCGCTGGTTTTCCGAAGGTTTGTCGGTTTACGAAGAACACAAGGCGCGTCCGGGTTGGGGTGACGATTGGAGCATTGGCCATATCAAGGCCTTTGCCGACGGGCGCTGGTTCAAGATCGCTGAAATTGACAACGGCTTTTTGCGTCCGAAACGACCGGACGACATTGGGCTGGCGTATTTTCAGGCTTCGCAGATTTGCCACTTCATCGAAGAGAAATACGGCTTCGACGCTATTCTTGAAATGCTGCGCGGGTACAAGGAGAAAAAGAAAACACCGGAAATCCTGCTTTCCGTTCTGAAATTGTCCGAGCCGGATTTCGACCGCGAGTTCAACGCCTATGTCAGCGGCAAAATCAGCGGTTACATCAAGGCGATGAAACCCGGCTGGGAAAACAAAGACCTGGCCAGACTGACTAAAGACGAAGCCATCAAACAGGCTGAAGCCAATCCTGACGATTTCATTTTGAATTTGCGCGCCGGATTGGAACTGGCTGCCGATTTGAAAAATGACGAAGCCGCCATCAAATTCCTGAAACGTTCGATCGAGTTATTCCCGTTGCAAGGCAGCGGCGGCGCGTATGAAGCGCTGGCGGCAATTTACAAAAAACAAGGCGACAAAGCCGCCGAAGCCGCTGCGCTGGAAGCGCTGGTCAAGGTGGATGAAAACGATTACGACTCGCTGAAGCGACTGGCGCAGTTAAAACTGGAATCGGGCGACAAGGCGCGCGCGCTGGAATTGTTGAAGATGAGTTTTTACGTCAATCCGTTTGAAACGGCGGCGCACACTACGACCGGCGAATTGTTGCTGGAACTCGATCCGGCAAACGCGGAAAAGGCCATCCGCGAATTTCACATTGCGCTGGCGGCCAATCCGGCGAATGTCGCCGAAGCCCAGTACAATCTGGCGCGAGCTTATTTCTCCGCCGGCAAAAAGCCGGAAGCGCGACGTTACGTTTTGCGCTCGCTGGAAAACGCGCCTAGCTTCGACAAGGCTCAGGAACTGTTGCTGAAGATCAGAGGGCAATAGCAATGTCGCAGGCGGGACGCCTGCGCTCCCAGGTGAGTTATGACCAAAAAGAAGTTCATCATCGCGGCCATCATTATTGTCGGCTTGCTCTGCACGCTGGTGCTGGCTCAGCGCGGACGAGGCGGTGGACGCCGAAAACCCAGCATGGATTTGCCGGAAGTACTTGAAAACGGCATTCCGAAAACCGATCCGAACTGGTCGGGCAAATTCACCTTCGTTCGTATTCGATTCGACACCAGCCAGTACGCGCAGTATTACGGTTACAACAACGTGCTTGGCGACGGCGGCCCTCCCTGGTCGCACGATTACCCGGTCGCCGGTCGCCATCTGATGAAGATCATGGCCGAGTTGTCCAAGATTGACGCGACGCTGGATGTCAACGAACCGATTCTGTCGCTGGACGACCCTATGCTGTTCAAATTCCCGTTCGCCTATCTGTGCGAAGTCGGTTTCATGAATTTGAGCGATGCCGAAATCAATGGCATGCGCGAATACCTCAAGCGCGGCGGATTTCTGCTGGTGGACGATTTCCGTTCTGCAAGGGAGTTCTATGTTTTGCAAGAACACGTCCGGCGAGCATTTCCTGAACTGCAACTGAAAAAACTCGACATCTCGCATCCGATCTTCAACTGCTTTTTTTCGATCAAGACGCTGGAATTGAATCCGGTCTACGGCGGAGGATTCGGGACGCGCGAAACCGCCAACCCGGAATTCTGGGGGTTGGAAGACGAAACCGGGCGATTGATGATGATCATCAACTACAACTACGATGTCAGCGATTTCTGGCAGTTTTCAGACAATCCGTTCCGCCCGATTGAAGAAACCAACGAAGCGTATAAGTTCGGAGTCAATTACATCATTTACGCATTAACGCATTGATAAAAAGTAGTCGGTGGTTGGTGACCGGTGGTCGGTGGGAAATTGACCACCGATCACCAACCACCGACTACCGACCACCAACTCAAAAAGGAACTCTAAAAATAATGGCAGTTGACACACAAGTGATCCGCGACGAAGCGTTGCTGGACAAATTGGCCGTCGCCCGCGAAAACATCCTGCGGGAAATTCGCAAAGCGGTGCTCGGCCAGGATGAAGCTGTTGAACAGGTGCTGCTTTCGTTGTTCGTCGGCGGACACTCGATTCTGACCGGCGTGCCCGGTCTGGCCAAAACCCTGCTGGTGCGCACCATCGCCAATGTGCTCGATCTCTCCTTCAAACGAATCCAGTTCACGCCCGACCTGATGCCCGCGGACATCACCGGAACGGAAATCATCGAAGAAGACCGCGTCACCGGAAAACGCGATTTGCAATTCATTCGCGGTCCCGTGTTCGCCAACATCATTCTGGCCGACGAAATCAATCGTACACCGCCGAAAACCCAGGCAGCGTTGCTCGAAGCCATGCAGGAAGGCAGCGTCACAGTGCAGGGCGAGACTTATCAACTGCCAAAACCGTTTTTCGTGCTGGCCACGCAAAACCCCATCGAAATGGAGGGCACGTATCCGCTGCCCGAAGCGCAGTTGGATCGTTTCATGTTCAACGTTCACATGGGCTATTTGCCGGAAGAAGACGAAGTCGCCGTCGTCAAGCTGACTACTTCGCCGCAGGATGTGCAGTTTGAACGCTTGATGTCCGCTGAAGAAATCATCGCGTTTCAACGACTGGTCAGAAATGTTACTGCTGACGATGGGGTCACGCGATACGCTGTGAATCTTGTTCATACCAGCCGTCCGGGAACGCCCAAATCCCCTGATTTCGTCAATCGCTGGGTGACGTGGGGCGGTTCGATTCGCGCATCGCAGTTTCTGGTGCTGGGCGCCAAGGCACGCGCGATTTTTAATGGGCGGCAGCAGGTGACCACTGACGACGTTCGCGCTGTAGCCCTACCCGTGCTGCGCCATCGCATTCTGTTGAACTTCCAGGCCGAATCCGAACGCGTAGACACGACTCAAGTCATCAAACGATTGATCGAAGTTGTCCCCGAACCCAAATCAGGGTTGAGCTAAAAAACGATGTGGTGGAAAAACGACAACTCGAAATCGAAAGCGGCGGATTCGTCAGCTCAGGCGACTTCGTCTGTAATTCCGCGTTTTTTAGCTCCGGAAGTATTGGCGCGAATTACTTCGCTGGAATTGTTGGCGCGAACCGTCGTCGAAGGCTTCATCTCCGGCTTGCACCGATCTCCGTTCACGGGCTTTTCGACAGAGTTCGCCGAGTATAGGCAATACATGCCAGGCGACGATTTACGGTATCTGGATTGGAAACTGCTCGGCAGAACGGATCGGTACTACATCAAAAAGTACCGCGCCGACACCAATTCGCAATGCCACATTCTGATAGATGCCAGCGCTTCGATGCGTTACACAACGGGCGAAATCACCAAGCTGCAATATGCGCAATTTCTGGGTTCGTCGCTGGCTTATCTGGCCAACAAACAACAGGACGCTGTGGGCTTGATCGCCTTCGACCAGGAAGTTCGCACGCACATTCCGGCGCATACGCGCACCGGTCACATGCGAACGATCTTCGGGCGGATGGAACAGATCGAAGCCGGCAACGAAACGCGGTTGTCAGAGATGCTGCATCTGGCTGCCGAACGCATTTCGCGGCGCGGGATCATCGTCGTCCTTTCGGATTTTTACGACGAACCGGAAGCCATCACCGAGGCCTTGCAACATCTGCGTTTCAAGGGAAACGACGTGATTGTTTTCCAGGTGATGGACAAAAACGAACTGGATTTTGAGTTCAACGAACCGGTCTTGCTGGAAGACTCCGAAACCGTAGAACAGATTCACGTCCTGCCGGATGTGTTGGGCGATGGTTACCGCGAAACAATCCGCAAACATCTGGAAGCCGTTCGCGAAGGCTGCACCAGTAACAAGATTGATTACGAACTGTTGACGACAGACAAACCACTGGATCACGCATTGTTTTCGTTTTTGGCCAAACGAGCCAGGATGTGAGGTGATATGCCCGCAAGAGACACTTACCACGAAGCGGTCGTCAATGGCCTGATTGCCGATGGCTGGACAATTACTGATGACCCGCTTCATCTGACCGTTGGTGACCTCGATTTATATGTAGATTTAGGCGCTGAACAAAATACGATTGCAGCGGAAAAAGAGGGACTGAAAATAGCCGTTGAGATAAAAAGTTTTCTGAGTCGCTCCGTTGCACGTAACCTCGAAGAAGCTCTTGGACAATACCGGCTTTACTTGAATATGCTGAAAGAACTGCAGCCAGATAGAATTTTGTACTTGGCAATCCCCTGGCATGCGTATGAGCGCATTTTCGACGCCAAAGTCGGGCAAATCATCTTGCGACATGACAGTCTAAAATTGATTGTGTTCGATGCGGCTCAAGAAAGGATCGTGAAATGGATAAGCTAGACCGTTATCGTGAAATTGTTCGACAGATCATCACTCAACGTGCCAGCTACAAACTGTCCCAAGGTGATGTCAGAACTGAAGCAGTAATTGATTCTGCAAACGATCATTACGAAATCATCCACGTTGGCTGGGATGGCCAACGGCGAATTCACGGCTGCCCAATTCACGTGGACATTATTGATGGAAAAGTCTGGATTCAACATGACGGCACCAATTGGCCAATAGCCGATGAATTTTTAGAGGCAGGTATTCCGCAAGAAGACATTGTGCTTGGATTTCATCCGGCGGATGTGCGACCTCTGACAGGTTTTGCCGTAGCGTAAAATAAGCCAGCGGCAAGATTGATTGTCAATCGCTGACGACGGACAAGCTGCTGGCTTACACGACTTTTTGTTTCTGGCCCGGTGGGCGTAAATCTGATCTTGGATATGCGTGTGTTTACAAAATGAGATTTAACAATGAAGTTCTTCATCCGGAAACACAAAATCCTTTTCTCGTTCCTGTCAATTCCCGTTCTATTGATCGGCCTACTACTGGGCTATGAGTTTTCTGGCCAACCGATAGGCTGGCTCGCTGCGCAACTCGATCAATTGAGAGGAGTCCATCGAATCAAAATAATCGGAATGGCCGATGTCACTGATGAGCAATATGCAAATTTGCTTGATGACAAGTTCGGCGTAAAAGCAGATCGTGTGGCTTATTGCACGCCCACCATTTGGGAGTCAAATTATCGCAAAGGCTACAACGCTGTAGCGTTGCCGGCCATTGAGAAACAGTTTGGAGAAGATGTTTTCGCCCAGTGTTACGAACTCGCGATTCTTGCCAAACTGAATGAACCAGATTTGCACGAAGAAGTAAGAAAAATGCTCGAATCAGATTTGCAGTCATTCAAGAAAAGAAACCAAAAGCAGTAACGCACAAACTCTAAATGTCATTCCTGAACCCATTATTTTTACTTGGCCTGGCCGCGATTGCCGCGCCGATCATCGTGCATCTGGTGCGACGCACCAAAGCGCCGCGCGTCGAATTCCCTTCTCTGATGTTCGTTCGGCGAGTTCCGCAAAAAACGATTCGCAAACGGATGGTGCAAAACTGGTTGCTGCTGGCTTTGCGTTGTCTGGCGTTTTTGCTTTTGGCTCTGGCATTCGTGCGACCGTATTTTGGCAGCGGCGAAGCCAACGAAGGCCAGGGCAAACGAGCGAATGTCATTCTGCTCGACACATCTTTCAGCATGCGATTCGGCAAACGATTCGATCAGGCCAAAGCGCGTGCGCAATCCATTCTGGATCAGACTGCAGGCAGCGAAAGCACGGCGCTGGTCACGTTTGGCCAGAGCTACGAAACCGTGGCCAGGTTCACGACCGACGGCAGCAAACTCAGAGCGGCGCTCGAAGGTGTGAAAGTTGGCAACAGCGCAACGGATTACGCGCAAGCCTTGCGCGGCGCAGCAGAGTTGTTCAAAGAAATCGGTTTGAAAGATCGGCGCATCGTCCTGATTTCTGATTTTCAAGCTGCGGGGCGCAATCTGGCGGAAAGCGCATTTCAACTCAGCCAGGACATCAAACTGCAAACAATGGATGTCGGCGAAGCGCAAGCCGCCAATCTGGCCGTGACCGATGTCAGCGCGCGCGCCCTGATTTACCAGCCGAAATACGAAGACAAGCTGACCGCGCGCATTGCCAATTTCAGCGACGAAGAGCGCAGCGGCGTTCGCATCGAATTTCTGCTCAACGAACGCGCGGTTGAAAAGCGCGACCTGAAAATTGCCGCCCACGATTCGGCAACCGTGGAATTCACCGGCTTCAATCTGAACGAAGGCATCAACCAATGCGAGGTTCGCGTCGAAGGCGACGATTTTCCATTCGACAACAAGTTTTATTTCACGTTGCGCCGAACCGCACAGTTGAAAGCCCTGCTGATCGAAACCGCTTCGCGCGGACGCAGCGAGAGCTTTTTCATCCGCAACGCCATGACGACGGGCGAAAATCTGCCGTTCGATGTCGAAACCAAAACCGCCGGTTCTGTAAACCCGACGGATTTAAGCGGCTATCGCGTGGTCATTCTGAATGATGCGGCAATCAGTCAGGCGCTGGCTGCTGGCTTGGTCAAATTTGTCGAAAGCGGCGGCGGATTGATTATTTCCGCCGGTTTGCACACCGAAGCTGAAGCATTCAATCAGGCGTTTCAAAACGTGGCGCCTGCCCGGTTGGAAGAAAAGGTCTTGTTTCGAGGCGGTTCCGGCGGCGATTACGTGACAATGAGCGAGATCAAAACCGATCACCCGATTTTTGAAGTCTTTCGCCAAAGCGGCCGTTTGTCTTCGGCGCGTGTGTTCGGTTATCACCGCACCACTTCGCGCGAAGGTGCGGCGGTGCTGGCTCGTTACGAGGACGGCAATCCGGCATTGCTCGAAGCCACACACGGCAGCGGAAAGATTTTGCTTTTCACTTCGACGTTCGACGCCAGTTGGAATGATTTGCCGCTGACGCCGCTGTATCTACCGCTGGTTCGACAAATGACTCGCCATTTGGGCGAACGCGATGAACGCGCCTGGCATTTGCTAGGTCAATCGTTCACGGTTTCGCCAGCCAAAGACGGCACGGTTCCCGCCGTGGATTTGCCCACGGGCGAGCGTCTGACCGAACGCAAACAAACCGCGACCGGTGAATTGATTGTTGCGGCACAGGAACCGGGCTTTTACCGATTGCGGTTCCCGGACAAATCCGATTTCGCCGCCGTCAATGTGGACAGCAAAGAATCCGATTTGACGAAATTGAATCTGGAAGAATTCGTCGCCGCCGTCACCGGAGCCGATCCGAAAGCGCAAACGGCAGCAACTGCTACGGAAAAGTTGAGCAGCGAAGAAGTCGAATCCCGGCAACGAGTCTGGTGGTGGTTGCTGGTGGTTGCTCTGGTTTTGTTTTTGACGGAAGCGATTTTGTCGCGTCGAACTCGGATGGCAAGGGTGATTGGATGAAATGGCTAAGCCTGAAAAAATCATCAAGCTGATTCGAGAGAAAATCAGAAATCAGGAATACGAGTTCACTGTGCCTCATTTCTTTGAGGAGATGGTGAATGATAACCTGCTTTTCGCTGACATCGAAAAAGTGATTGCCAGCGGAAACATCAAGCGAATGTTTAACGCGGGACTCGTTATGAGGTGATTGGAAACGCAATTGATGGAAGATTAGTCGCCGTCATTTGCCGAATTAAAGAAACTGGCAAACTGCTTTTCATCACAACCTGGGAAATTTATGAGTGATAAAAATTACGATTACGGCGACTGTCACGTTTGCGGTGGCAAGATGTCGGAGCGGTTGACGAATCAGGAGTTCTGGGTCAAAGAAAATCTGATTGTCATTGAGAACGTTCCCGCCGGTGTTTGCTCTCAATGTGGAGAAAAAGTTGTTAAAGCAGATGTTGGTCAACAAATCACGTCTTTATTGATTAGCAAACGAGTTCAACCAAAACGCAGCATCAACGTGCCAGTAATTGAATTCACAGCGGCAGCTTGAATCTGATCGAACTGGCAATCGGCAAGAGGAGGAAGTTATGGCATATCAAAGCGATCAACTGTTTGGAATCATCAATGCGGTTCGCAAACGCCGCACCTTGCTGCTGGCGTTGCGTGGCGCAGCCATTACTCTGGCCGTGGCGGCGGCGCTGTTACTGGCCCTGGGTTATGCAGCTTACCGGTATCGGTACAGCGGAGGCGCGTTGATTTCGTTGCGCGTGGCAGCGGTGATCGGATTGATTGCCACAGTGTTTTTCTTTCTTGTTCGTCCTTTGCGGCGGAAGATCAGCGATTCGCAAATCGCCCGCTTCATCGAAGAAAAACAATCCGGCGTCGAGGAACTTTTTGTCACCGCAGTGGAATTTTCCGACGAACGTCAGCAAAAACTCAGCTCGCCGGCAATTCTGCGCCGGTTGATGGAAAGCGCCGACCGACACGCCAATCAGGTCAATCTGAGCGAAGTGATTCCGAACAAACGATTCTGGCAAATGGGCGGCGCGGCGCTGGCCAGCGTGCTGCTGTTCGTTTCGGCAATCGTGTTTGGGCCGCGCGAACTGAAGAGCGGATTGTTCCAATTGGCGGCTCCGGCCAGCCCAGTTGCCGCCGCCAACGCGCTGCAAATCAACGTCAAACCCGGCACTGCGCGCGTTCCCAAAAATTCCGACCAGAAGATTCTGGCCACGACGGTCAACTTCAATCCTGAAGAAGCGACGATCTTCACGCGCAAAGCCGGAGCCAGTGACGATCAATGGGTTGGCCAGCCAATGGAACCAACCAAAAATCAAAGCGAGTTTCAGTTTTTCATTTTCAACATTCAGGACGACACAGAATACTTCGTCGAATCTTCGGGCTGTCGTTCCGGCGAATTCAAACTGACGGTCGCCGATCTGCCCTTGGTCAAACAGATTGATCAAACGCAGTTCTTCCCTTCGTACACTGGGCTAGCGCCGAAAACGATTGAAGACGCTCCAGACGTGGCCGTCTTGGCCGGCACGACCGTCAAACTGACGGCGCAACTTTCCGGTCGCGCCAAATCCGCTCGGTTGGTGTTGAAAGACGGCAAGAAACTCGACATGGAAAGCGCAGGCGAAAACAGCTTCGCCGCAACTATCGTCGTCAACGAAAACACCAGCTATCACATTGAAGTCACCAGCGTGGACGGCGATGTGTACAACGGATCGAACGAATACGACATTTCCGTGCTCGACGACCGACCGCCTGTGGTCAGCTTTGAAAAACCCGGACGCGACGCCAAAGCCACCAGCGTCGAAGAGATTCTGACTCTAGCCAAAGCCGAAGACGATTACGGCGTGTTGTCGCTGGATTTGTTTTATTCGGTCAACGGCGGCGAAGAAAAGAAAGTGGATTTGCAGAAATTGCGCGGCGAATCGGCCAAGACGTTGAGCGGTGCGCACACTTTCTTCCTGGAAGAATACGGTCTGCAACCCGGCGATCTGGTTTCGTATTACGCCAAGGCGCGCGACGCCAAAAGCGAAGCGACCAGCGACATCTACTTCATCGAAATCAAACCGTTCGAGAAGGAATTCAAACAGTCGCAGCAACAAGGCCAGCCCGGACAGGGCGAGCAGCAGGAAGGGTTGACCAAACGTCAGCGCGATTTGATCGCCGCCACGTTCCGCGTCAACAAGGAAGAGCCAGCTTACAGCGACAAGGAAAAAGCGGACAATTACGACACCGTAGCGCTGGGGCAGGAAAAGCTGCGCGAAGACGCCATCGCCCTGGTCGAACGCATCAAACGGCGGCTTGGCGCTCAGATCAACCAGCAGCCGCAATTCCAGAAAATCATCGAGCACATCACACAGGCGTCGAAGGAAATGGAACCTGCGGCAAAAGAACTTCGCGGTCGCAAAGGCAAAGACGCGCTGCCGTTTGAGCAAAAGGCTTTGCAGCAATTGCAACGCGCCGACGCCATTTTCCGCGAAGTGACGGTTTCAATGAGCCAGAGCCAACAAGGACAAGGCCAGCAAAGCGCACAGGATTTGGCAGACCTGTTCGAACTGGAACTGGATAAGCAGAAAAACCAATACGAAACCGTTCGCCGCGAACAACAGCAACAACAACAGCAACAGGATGACGAAACGAAAAACAAGCTGGAAGAATTGTCGCGCCGCATGCAGAAAGAAATGGAGCAGCAACAACAGCGCCAGCAACAACAGGCTCGCAACCAGAGCGGCGGCGGCGGCGGCGGTCGCCAGCAACAACAAATGATGGAAGAAGCGCGCAAAGCAGCGCGCGAATTGGAAAAACTTTCGCGCGAACGCCGCGATCCACAGTTGCAGGAAATGGCCAACAAACTGAATCAGGCTGCGGACGAAATGCAGCGCGCACAGAACGCTGCGTCCAATGGCAAACAGGACGAAGCGACCAGCCGCACGGCTCGCGCGTTGCAACAGATTCAGGACGCCCAACGCCAGATGGATCGGCTGCGTAAACAACAGGGCGGTCAATCGGTTCAGGATTTGAAAAAACGCGCATCCGATGCGGCTTCGCGGCAACAGGAAATTTCCAAAGACACAGAAGAACTCTCACGCCAAAGCCGCAGTGGGCAAGCTGGTCAAAACACCAGCGAAGCCAAACAACGGTTGGCGGAAAAGAAAGATTCGCTGGCCAACGAGGTCGCCGGATTGGAACGCGACATTGACCAGGCGGCTCGGCAAATGGGGCAGGATCAACAATCCGCCGCGAACAAGTTGCGTGAAGCCGGTCGCAATCTGCGCGAAAACCGCGTCGCGGACGGCATTCGATTCACCAAACGGCTGACCGATATGAATGCCTTCGATTCGGCGCGCGCTTACGAACAAAGCACTCAGCAGAAACTGGACGAAGTCGCCCAACAACTTTCCGACGCCGAACGCAACGCCAACCGCAAAGGCGCTGGTGGCGACGAAACCGAACAAAACCTGGATCGCACGCGAAAACTTGCCGACAATCTGGAATCGCTGAACCGCAAACTGGCCCAGAACAATCAGCAGCAAGGCCAGCAGGGACAACGTGGCCAACAACAGGGGCAACAGCAGAATCAACAAGGCCAACAAGGCCAGCAGCAAAATCAGCAGGGCCAACAAGGACAGCAAGGCAATCGCAACCAGCAAGGCCAGCAACAAGGTCAGCAAGGACAACGTGGCCAACAGCAAGGGCAGCAGGGACAACAAGGGCAGCAGGGACAACAAGGGCAGCAGGGTCAACGCGGCCAACAGCAGGGTCAGCAAGGCCAACAAGGTCAGCAGGGCCAGCAAGGCCAGCAAGGCCAACAAGGCCAACAAGGTCAACAAGGTCAACAAGGCCAACAGGGTCAACAAGGTCAACAGGGACAGCAAGGCGGTGGTCAATCGGGCGGAAATCGCAACGGCGACCCGCAAGGGCAACGATCCCCAAGCTCGCAAAACCAGCAGGCGACATCCGGTGGCGGTCCCATTCGCAGTTCCGGCCAACGGCAACTGGGCGCTGAGTTGCGCGAATTTCTGCGTGACGCCGAAGCCATTCGTCGCGATTTGGGCAAAGACCGCGACCTGGCGCGCGGCCTGGATCAAGCCATTCAGGGATTGCGCCAAGCCAACGACGCCATCAATCGCGACGATATGCAGACGGCGCTGATGCTGAAAGATCAGGTCATCGAACCGCTCCGCAGCATTGAAATGGAACTGAGCAAACGCGTTCAGGCCAAGTTGGGAACCAACCGTTTGCGATTGGGCGACGAAGGCGCTGCTCCGGCGGGGTATCGAAAACTGGTGGACGAATACTACAAACGCTTGTCCAGCCGAAATCCGAAACAGTAGTTTTGGCAACGGTACAAACGTTAAAAGCGCCGGAAGAATTCCTGAAAGTTCTTCCGGCGCTTTTCGCTTTTTGGGAATGGTATTTGGCGATTAAAGATTCGAGTTCAGCGCTTCCAACACCGAGCGGCGCGCATGAGCAAGTTCAAAACTCGGCACAGTGCGTTTGACCAATAACTCTTCGAATTGCCGCGTCAGGTTCTGCCAGTTGTAAAGCTGTTCGACCATTGCGCGTCCGGCCTCGCCTGCATGCGAGGCAGCGCGCCGGTCGGCCAGCAGCGATTCTATGGCGGCGGCAAAATCGGCTTCGTCATCGGCAAAAGAAATCCAGCCTTGCCCTATGCGTGCGACTTCGCGCGTGTAGGTGCTGACAATAGGTTTTCGCAGCGCGGCATACTCGAATAATTTCAGCGGGCAGGAACCGTCTGAAACGGCATCTTTGGTAAACGGCAACAGGCAAACGTCCATTCCGGCAACGTAGCTCATGGCTTCGCGGTAAGGTTTCGCGCCGGTCAACACCACGTTATCCAAATCCAGGTCGGCAATCATGCGTTTGACATCGGCCAGCCGGCGACCGCTACCAACCAGCAAAAAAGTCACATGCGGCAATCGTTGGGCAGCTTTCAAAACCAGTTCGAAGTTCACCCAGTATTCAAACGCGCCGACGAAACCGACGGTCGGGCCGTTGCGTTGTTCGCGCCAGGCAGAATCGTCAACCTGATCCAGTTCTCCGATGTCTGCGCCGTTGGGCAACATCAACACTCGGCGATCAATTTGTTCTTCCAGCACGCTGGAAGCGACGGTCACGGTCGCCGCATTGGCCAGCATGTGATTCTGAACAATGTTGGCGGCAGTCATCATTCCCATTTTGGCAATGACACCGAGTTCGACTTCCATCATCGCCACCAGATCGTCCGCCAGATCGAAATGCGTGTGACAATCCACCAGATGCAGCAACGGCGCTTGCGGCAGGTTGTAAAGCAGCAACACGTCAATCTGTTCCTTGTCCACAAACCGGCGAATCTGATTCAGCGACGTGATCGAAACCAATCCTTTTTTCAACAGCTTGGAGCGGCGAACGGGCATGCGCCAGAAAGAACGCAGCGCCTGCGGAGCTTCCAGTTCACTGATCGTCAATCCCTGCGGCAACCGCTCGTCGCTGGTAATCAGGTCGTTGGCGCTGATGTCGTTTAATGCCATAGGCGGCGCCGTCAACACATACACCTGATGCCCAAATTCGCATAAATGGGTCAACAGTTGATGGTAACGGCTGCGATTGGCCGACCGCCATCGAGCTAGATATGGGAAAAGAATCTTCATGGTACTTTGTGTGTCTAGTTGATGTTTACAACATCGCTTGATCGTCTTTGTAAATCAGCGACCGGCGCGAAGCCAGACTCGACGCCGGATGAGGGCCGTTCCAAAACTGTAAAACCACATCAGCGCGTATCGCGGCACGGAAAGCAAATCGAGCAAATACCGGCGCGGATTGTCCACAAGCGCCGCGCCCGCCAGATAATACACAGCGTCCATCAACAGTCCGGCCAGCGCCAGCCAGGCCAAAGGCCAGAATGAAATTACCAACGCCGTTCCCAGCATCAGCAATCGCATTGCAATGAACAAAATCTTCGGACGCAGCATCAGCAACCACAATAAGAACCACGCGCCCATTCCGCCGCTCAACAACGCCTGAGCGAATTCACGATGATAATCGCGCAAAACCTGAAACTGTCCCTGCAACCAGCGAGCGCGTTGCCGCGAAGCGCCTTCGACCTGTTGCGGTTTGGGATCGAAAATCGTCGCTTCGGGCACGAAAGCCACTTTTGCACGGCGCGCCGACAGAATCACATCCAGTTCCAAATCTTCGGCATAAGTGTGCAAACGCGGCGCAAGTTCGGCCAGCAATTCACATCGAAACGCCATCCCAGTTCCGCGCAACGGAACCGACCATCCGCAACGTCGTCGGGCGTCGTCGTCAATCAATTGCATCAATACTTCCGACCAACCCGCCAACCTTCCGGCATTGGTCGTGGCGTCAGGAGCGACAAAAGCTTGAGCCGCATCGGCTCCGGCGCTCATCGTGACTTTAAGAGCAGCCAATGTGCCTGGGGCAATGCGAGTGTCTGCGTCCAAAATGACAATGGCGGATTTCGTTCGCCAAACGGATTCGTGATGCTGCAACCACCACGCAACGACCGCGCCTTTGCCGAGTTGCCCGTCTGCGCGAACAACGACGTTGGCTCCTGCGGCGGCAGCTTCCGCAGAGGTAGTGTCGTTGCAACGGTCGGCAACCACCCACAACTCGCTGTGCGACCATTCGCCCAGATGAGTTTTCAAGGATTCGACTGTTAAGCCAATGGTTCCGGCTTCATCGTGAGCTGCGATCAACACGATGCATCCGGTAAGAGGATTGTCGCTGACGGCAGACGCAGGGCGGTTCTTCGCAGCGCGCAAACACAACAACACGAACCGCAGCAGACTGTCGAACACAACCAGCGAACAAATGAAAAGCAAGACACGCATCGAAAATCAGAAATCCCAACCATCGAAGCGCCACCGTCAAAAGCGCCAGAGAAATGTATGGTTGGCAGGGGCATGAAAGATGGGCGCGCGATCTGAAACAAAACAATTCTTCAGTGAGGCTAGGTGTTTTTCAAGAAAGTGAGGCGCAGCCCTTGAACTTTCGACAGGGAGTTTATCCGACACGCTTTCGCAGGGTCAACCAATTCTTCTGACTGGAACCACACGCAATCAAATTTGCGAAGCCAAACTCAGTCCCCTAAAATCCGGCTTCGTTCGCACCGATCAAATTCAAGCAAAAATTCTTATGGCCAAGATCAATCGCAGAAATTCTGTTGCCGTCAATGTCGGCGGCGTCCACTTGGGCGGCTGCAACGCCGTCGTCGTGCAATCAATGACCAACACCGACACTGCCGACGCTGTCGCCACCGCCAAACAGATCATCGAACTTGCCGAAGCCGGTTCGGAACTGGTTCGCATCACCGTCAACAATAAAGAAGCTGCCGCAGCCGTGCCGGAAATTGCCGCCCGCGTGCGCGACGCCGGACACCTCACGCCGATCATTGGCGACTTTCACTACAATGGCCACATTCTGCTGACCGAGTTCAAAGACTGCGCGCGCGCGCTGGCCAAATATCGCATCAATCCCGGCAACGTCGGCGCAGGCAAACGACACGACGACAATTTCAAACAGATGATTGATGTCGCGCTGGAAAACGAAAAACCGGTTCGCATCGGCGTCAATTGGGGATCGCTGGATCAGGCCTTGCTGGCGCGGTTGATGGATGAAAACGCGAAGTTGCCCCAGCCGCTCGACGCCAAAGACGTCATGAAAGAAGCCATAGTGCGCAGCGCGATTGATTCCGCAGAGATGGCCGAAAGCTACGGCATGCCGCGCGAACGCATCATTCTCAGCGCCAAATGTTCCGACGTGCAGGATTTGGTGGACGTGTACCGCGAAATGGCTCGACGTGGTGATTACGCCTTGCATCTGGGTTTGACCGAGGCAGGAATGGGATCGAAAGGAATTGTGGCGAGCGCCGCCGCCCTGGCGATTTTGCTGCAAGAAGGCATCGGCGACACGATTCGCGTCAGCTTGACGCCCGCGCCAAACGCCTCGCGCACCGAAGAAGTCATCGTCGCTCAACAGATTTTGCAATCGCTCAGCATCCGCAGCTTCACGCCGCAAGTCACCGCCTGTCCGGGTTGCGGGCGAACGACCAGCACTTTGTTTCAGGAAATGGCCGAAGACATTGGAAATTATCTGCGTGCGCAAATGCCTGTCTGGCGCGGCCAGTTTGCAGGCGTGGAAGACATGAAAGTTGCCGTCATGGGTTGCGTGGTCAACGGCCCCGGCGAATCCAAACACGCCAACATCGGCATCAGCCTGCCCGGAACCGGCGAAGAACCGCGCGCTCCGGTCTACGTTGATGGCAAACTGCGAACGACGTTGAAAGGCGCATCCATCGTGCCGGAATTCATTGAGATTCTGAACCAGTACGTGGCGATGAAGTATTCGTCAAAGGCTGACGCAGCGACTTCGCGCTGAACCAGATCTCGAAGGTTCGTTTTCGCACGCGCGAAGCGTTTTTGGATCGGGATTGATCGCTCACCTTGGCTTCGGTCACGCCTAGGTTTTGCAATGCAATTGCCAGTTCCGCCGCTTCTTGAGCTTCTTCGGCGTGAAAAAACCGCACTTCAGTGAGCGCCGGAACCGCAGTTACTTTTTCTGACACCGGCACATGGTAGCCTTTGTCTTCCAACTGACCGGCAATGCGTCGCGCATCGCTGCGTTGCCCTTCGTCCAGAATGTGCATGAAAATCCGCCCCGGATCATCAGCCACCTGATTCTGAACCGCAGCCACCAATCCCGGCTCTACATTTGAAACCACGTCTTTCGCCAGCTTCTCGGCAGTCCTGGCGACATCGGCATCTTTTTCCGACTTCGCCAGTTGCACCAGCGCAGGCAAAATGTTCGTCAGCAAATCGTCCGGCACGGCTCCGGGATGTTTGGATTTTTCGTAATTCAACAATGCCAGCGCCGTTTTTCTCTCTTCGATATTCTGACTGCTCAGACTTTTGACCAGCGACGCCACACGATCCGAAGCCTTTTGTGCTTCGTTAATCCTGGTCTGGTGCATGTTGTACAGCGTGCCAAATGTAAACAGCACAACTGGCGTCATGATTTTGGCCAGAATGTCTATCTTGTCCCACAGGTCGCGAGTGCGCGTTTCAGCCATTGAAATTTCTCCTTGTAAAATCAGCCTCTCACTTCTTCAAAGGTGGGAAATCCATGTTGCGCGCGGCCAATCGGCCCTTCGTGTTTGGCTGTGACTTTGTAAAGTTCGTACCTTCCGTCGCCGCCCGCTTTGGCGCAGCGCATTCGCAATGCCTGCATTTCGTCAGCAGTCATCGGCTGGAAGTTGCGCGCAACCGCCAGATTTTGTTGCAACGTCGCCGACGACAAAAAGCCGCTGATCGTCGTCGCCACCGGCAAGCTCATCGCGTAGCGCAGCGCTTCTTCAGCAGTCAGCACCCCGGCTTTCACCATCGCGCCCGAACCGCCCATGCTTTTCATTCCGATGGCTGCAATGGACTGCCGTTCCAATTCCGGCAGGACTTTCTGTTCGAAGCTGCGAAAGGTTCCGTCCAGCGCGTTCAACGGCATCTGACAAGCGTCAAATGGATATTCATACGCCAGCATCTTCAGATGGATTTCGGCGCTTTTGTGCCCAGTGAAACCGACGTAGCGAACTTTGCCTTGCTGTTTGGCCTGCTCCAGCGCTTCGATCACGCCGCCGGGCGCGAAATGCAACTCAGGATCGTTTTCGTAAACGACTTCATGAACCTGCCACAGGTCCAGGTAATCGGTTTTCAAACGCCGCAGCGAATCTTCCAACTGCCGCATCGCTTCGTGACGGTCGCGCCCGTGCGTGCAAACTTTGGACATCAAAAAAACGTCTTGCCGACGGTCAGCGATGGCGCGTCCCATCAACTCTTCGCTGCGCCCGTCGTGATATTCCCAGGCGTTGTCCATGAAGGTGATGCCTGCATCAATCGCTTCGTGAACCAGCCGAACGGCTTCTTCGTCGTCTTTCAGGATTCCCAGATGATAGCCACCCAAACCAATCGCGGTGACGTCCACGCCCGTGCGCCCCAACGGACGCAGCGGAATTCCAGCAGAGTTTTGTTTGCTCACTTGATTCTTCCTTGTTGATTGAAATTGCTCGGTCGAGCCAATGTCAGAATATCACCACCATAGCGCCCGGCGGAATCTGATCGAAAACTTTGCGGATGTCGTAAATGTGCATCACCACACAGCCCCAGGACAGATGGCGCGGGCCGTCGTTTGGCCATTCCTGCGCCCAACCGTGAAAGCCTATGCCGCCACCCAGCCGAGTGTTTTCCAGCGTGGCTTTGCGTTGCTGCCAGTTGGCGGCAATCGCAGATTGTTGTTGTGCCGAAATCAAACCTTCTGCGCGCCCGCGTTCAGCGTCGTAACGATTCGGATAATTCACCTTGATCCAGTGGCCGCCGTAAAACTCGCCGTAAGCGCCGTCGAATTTCCCCCGATGCTTGTTCAACACGAAGTACATGCCCTTCGGAGTTTTGTTGTCTCCCTGCACACGCTTCTGGCCTTTGCCCTGTCCCAGGCTGATGTCGTATTCGCCTTTCAGTTTACCGCGTTCGTAAAGCCGCATCTTGTAACTTTGCTGATCCACCAAAATCAGCGTCGCTTCTTGCTGAGGCACGAACAACTGGCGATGCGCGGCAATAAAGCTCGACGGTTCGGCGTAATGTTCGCGCACCCATTTCAAATCCTTGCCGTTCGACGAAGGCCAATACGTTGGCGCAAGCGATTCATCCCAACGCAATTCCAAATGCAGATGCGCGCCAAATGTTTTCTGCGGGTCCTGGCCGATGGTTCCAACTTGCTGCCGCCGTTTAACCACTTCGCCTGCTTTCACGCGCAAGGTTTCCAGATGCGCGTACAATGACCGAATCCGCCGCTGCTGATGGTTTTCATAAAAGACGTGTTCGATGACGACGACATTTCCCCACGGCTGCCCGGCTTGTTCGGCAAACACGACTCGCCCATTGGCCACAGCAAACACCGGCTGGCCAAGGTCAGTATTGCCGCCGCCATTTCCATTCCAATCTTCGCCGGGGTGAATGCCTAAACTGTAGCTTTCGCCAAACTTCGTCGCGGCGTACCAACCCTTGTGAGTCTTCCCCGTCGCCTTGTCGGTATAAGCGCCTTTGCCATCGGCATCGCCAAACGGAAAGTCGAACCCGTCGGCAGGAGCGATGTCAGTTTGAAGAAAATCGTCGAAAGAGTTGCCTGTAGAATTTCTGGTTGAGACTTGAGAAGTGGCTGAATTCGTTTCGCCTGACTGACAGGCTAGAGTCAGAGCAATCAAAATAAAAAGGGCTGGGATAAAGAATTTCATTTGCGAAGCAAAGCTTAAGTCAGAAGTCTTACCGGCAAGCCTAATCCTGAGGCATTTCGATAAAGGGGCCCATCTAATGTCCACAACTCTGCCCCAAGCGATTCGGCCAAAGAAAGATAGGCTGCGTCATAAGCACTTTGGCGTTTTAACTGGATGGAAATTTCAATGACTCGACGCCCATTGGTGATTGGATGGTAAATGACTGGCAACAGTGAAATGTCGTTCCAGCAATCTGCCGCGTCGTTGATCGTAATCGTACCGGCAACAGCAAGCCTGGTCAGACTGTTGGTCACTTCATAAACGGCCAAATAAGGAGCGTGCAATTCGACACCCTGCGTCACCCAACGTTCAAACTGCTGAAACACCATTTCCCGACGGTCATCCTTGACTGCCGAAACCACCATCAGGTTCGCATCCACGACAATCATTCAAAGTCACTCCGTTCGCCTGAGTCCCTGATCTCCCGAATCAAGACAACAGCATCCACCGCTGGCATGTTCTCTGCGCGATCACGCAATCTCAGCAAAGCCTTCCTCGCTTCTTCATAATCTTCGTGCGTGAACTTCTTGATTTCAGGCGTCTCTTTTTCGACGACTGTTTCAACAATCTCAAACATAGTATCCCCCTTTCCAATTTAGCTTAACTTACTGACTCAACTTCAACCAAAGCATCATAAAACGTCGCCGCTGCTCCCAAATCGGTCAGGCCTTGCGAAGTCACGTCGTTGGCATTGCAGCCGTCAGAGGTCAGCTTCTTCCACCAGACTGAAAGCGCGACAACGACGCCGGAACGGGCTTTGTCGGTGACGCGGGCTTTGGCTTTGAAATCGCCACGGTCGTTGAAGATGCGGACGCGGTCGCCGTCTTTAATGCCGCGCAATCCGGCATCATTCGGATGAATGTCCAGGTACGGTTCTTTTTCGGCTTTCACAAAGCTGGGCAAATTGGCAAAACTCGAATTCAGGAAGTTGTGCGCGGGCGGAGAAATCACGGCCAGCGGATATTTTTTCGCCAGTTGCGGCGCATCCTGCACGGTTTCGCGCGGAGCAATGTACATCGGCAACGGATCAATTCCCTGCCTGGCCAGGGTTTCGCTGAAGAATTCGCACTTGCCGGAAGGCGTCGGGAAATTGCCTTCAGCAAAGGGCGCAAAGCGTTCGGGCACGTTCAACCGTTGCCAACCTTTTTCCTTCAACTCTTCCAGCGTGATGCCTTGCATACGCGGGTTCGGACTGGTGATGGCTTGGCGAATCAACTCTTCGTCAGAGTCTTTGAAACAATCGTCGGTGAAGCCCATCCGTTCGGCCAACAAACGGAAGACTTCGCTGTTGGGTTTGGCTTCGCCAATGGGCGCGATGGCGGGTTGATTCAGCACGACGTACATGTGCCCGTAAGCTCTGTGAACATCCCACTGTTCAAGCTGCGTCGTTGCGGGCAACAGGATGTCCGCGTAATCCGCCGTATCGGTTTGAAAAATTTCGTGAACGACGGTGAAAAGGTCTTCGCGCTGGAATCCGGCAATGACTTTGCGCGAATCGGGCGCGACGGCTACGGGATTGGAATTGTAGACGTAAATCGCGCGCACAGGCGGATCAAGCGGTTCTAAAGTTTCAGTCGGCGCTCCTTGCGCATTGAATTTCTGCACACGCTGAAAGCCCGTCAGGGCGTCGCCGATGGCAGACATATTGATTGTGCGCGGACTGTTCCAGATCAAATCGGGTCGAGCCAGCGCCGTCGTGTTCATACCGAACGTGCCGGAAGTCGAAAGCAGCATTCCTCCGGCAGCGTCTCGCCAAACGCCAATCAGCGCAGGCAAACAAGCGACCGTGCGAACAGCCATGCCTCCACCAGCGTGACGCTGCATGCCGTAATTCAACCGAATGATCGAAGGTTTGGTCGTCGCATATTCGCGCGCCAGATTGACGATTGTCGTTTCGTCGAGTCCCGTGATTTTGGCGACTTTTGACGGCGGATACTCCATCACTCGTTCGCGCAGCAGTTCAAAACCGAGCGTATATTTTTCAATGTAATCGGCGTCAATCAGGTTTTCTTTGATGATGACGTGCATCATTGCCAACGCCAGCGCGCCATCGGTTCCCGGCAGTGGTGCGATGTGCTGATCGCATTTTTCGGCGGTCAAACTACGATAAGGATCAATGGCGATGATGCGTGCGCCATTGCGTTGCGCTTCCAGAATCTTCGGCCACAGGTGAACGTTCGACGTGATCGTGTTCGATCCCCAGATCAAAATCAGCTTGGCTTCGTTGAAGCGTTCGGGGTCGGTTCCCATGCTCAAACCGATGGTGGCTTTGTAACCGGCGGCTCCCGCCGAAGCGCAGATGGTTCGATCCAGCAGCGAAGCGCCGAGCTTATGAAAGAAGCGGCGATCCATGCTTTCGCCCTGCACCAGGCCCATCGTTCCGGCGTAACTGTACGGTTGAATCGCTTGCGGATCGTCGGCGGCGATTTCCTTGAACCTGGCGGCGATGGTGTCCAGCGCCTCGTCCCAACTGATGCGCGTGAAAATGCCTTTACCTTTTTCGCCGACGCGCTTCATCGGGTACAGCACGCGCTGCGGGCTGTAGGTGCGTTCCAGGTAGCGATTGACCTTCGTGCAAAGAAACCCATTGGTTGTCGGATGATCTTCTGCACCTTTGACCTTGATGGCTGTGCCATTTTCGACTGTGGTGACCAGCGCACAGGTGTCAGGGCAATCATGCGGACAGGCGCCACGAATGACTTTGAGAGAGGATCCATTGGCAGATATATCTGTGGACATAACTTCTCCTGAAAAACGAAAAGGATTAACAAGGCCGTCAGGATAACGAAAACATCCTGAAAAATCTCGTTAATCCTGTCGAAATTTATGACCAAAATGCGCAAGCTGAGCTTGCCGGCCAAGTCAAACTGCTTATCTAGTTTTTGCTGCCGGTGTTGTCAGGCGGGTTCGGGCGTGGTAATGAAACTGTTGAACAATGCAAAGAAAATGCGTCCCCATCAAGCAAGAAAACCGCTGCAATCTTTAACGAAACGATTGGAGAGCAAGAATCGAATGAAAAGCAAAGGAAACCTGAGAAAACAATTCATCTTTTTGGCGATTGCCGTCTGCCTGACTCTGGCCTGCGACAACGCGGCTCCTCCCGTGCAAGTCGGCACGTCGCAGCCCACGCCATCGAGCCAGGTCAGCCAGCCGAGCGACGCAGCGCACGGCCACGATGAAGCCACGCATGAGCTTGAAAACAAGATGCCGCGCGTTCGCGCGGAGGAACTGAAACGCCTTGTGGCGGCTGGGAAAGCAGTCATTGTTGATGTGCGCTCCGCCGAAGAATACGCCCAGGCGCACATACAAGGCGCGATCAATCTGTCGGTTCAGCAAATCGAATCCGGGCAATACCCTAAGCCGCCGCGCGATAAGCGATTGATCAGTTACTGCACCTGACCGTCCGAACATTCGAGTGCCCGTGCGGCATTCTTGTTTTCACTGGCAGGGTATGAAGCTCCGGGCGCGCTGCTGGGCGGCATGGATGCCTGGGAAGCAATTGGCGGGAAGGTCATACGGGCGGGAGGCCGTCCCTGATTTTCTGGCAGAGTTTCTTTACTGCTGCCCAAATCAGGCGGATGCCGCTTTCGGCTTCAGGCGATACAACATCTCGCCCGCTTTGGGAACGAGCAAGATGCCTTCTTCTTCCCTGCCACGCCATTCGTCCAGATTGATGCTGGCCGGATCGAGATAACCCAACTGCAATTTTTCACAGCGTTCGCGGGCAACTCCAGTAGCCAGCGTGACTTTGATGCGCGGGTTTTCGATGCCTGTTTCGGCGTCATACGTGCCAATGCCGCGTAAATGCGTGCTGTGCGCGACCACGCCGAGTGGATAATGTTTGAATTTGTCCCACTGTTTGGTGAAATACTCCAGCACGTGATAGCCGAGTTCATCCAGAATCTTGCCGTGCGAATAACTGATTTCGTCAATGTGCGGCGCGTAAATGATGACTTCGCCTCCGTCGGCAATAACCGGCTCCAGCTTGTACATGCCTTTCGAACCCGTCCAGATGTCGTCGTACAGTTTCGGCATCACCGAAAGCACGCGATTGTATCGGCGATCTGTCCAGACGATATGCAGCTTGGAAGACAAGTCGCTGGCGGCTTCCCACGCTTCTTCGGGCGAACCAATGTACAGCCCAGCCAAGCTCTCGCCTTTGACCACCAAACTGAAACACAGTTTCGGATGGTTGATGAACTGTGCGGCGCGATCAATCACTTTGCGAACCGCAGTGTACTTCTTGCCGATGGTTTCGTAACTGGTGACCAGCGCGCCCAGCCAGTGCGAAAAGTTGATGACTTCACCCGCGCTGATTCCCGGAAAAAAGTATTTGTTGCCGCCGGAAAAGCCTACGACTTCGTGCGGAAAAGTCGGGCCGCAAATGATGATCTGGTCGTAATCAAAGACCAGCTTGTTCAACTTCACATTGACGGCTTCGTTCAGCAGCCCATCGCTGATCTGGGCGATTTCTTCTTTCGAGATCACGCCGAGTTCAACAAAGGTTTCCGGCAATTCCCAATAGTGATTGAAGATTTTGACCTTGGCGTATTTGGTTGCGCGCTCTTCGGCGGTAACGCCGATTCGCTCGTTGATCGCTTCTTCGCTCATTGGTTGGTGCGTGCCAAGCGCGATCAAGTAATCCAGTGCGGCGACGTTTTCCCCCAGCAATTCGTGAAACAGCCGGAACATCTGGCCAATGGGAGCAGTTCGCGTACCGTCGGGAATGATGATGATGACACGTTTGCCGTCGAGCTTTGCCTGCGACAACGCAGCCGCCATCAAATCGCGGGTTTCAGTTTCAGAAAGAAATTTGTCTGTGTAGCCTCTGCCAATCAATCCAGTCAGCATGGAATCACCTCGTAATTTTCAAACGCCGCCAAATGCCGAAAACCCGCCGTCCACCGGAACGACGATTCCCGTGACAAACGCCGAAGCGGGCGACATCAACCAAAGCACTGCGCCCAGCAAATCTTCGGGATCGCCAAAACGTCCCATAGGCGTGTGCGCAATGATGCTTTGCCCGCGCGCCGTCAATTCGCCGGTCGGCGGATTGGTCAGCAATGAACGGTTTTGTTCGGTCAGGAAAAAGCCCGGCGCAACGGCATTCACGCGAAGTCGCGGCGAATACTGCTGCGCCAGATGCACGGCCAACCACTGCGTGAAGTTGTTGATTCCGGCCTTTGCCGCCGAATATCCGATCACGCGAGTCAACGGGCGCACGGCGCTCATCGAAGAAACGTTGAGGATGACGCCTTCGCCTTGTTCCGCCATCTGCCGACCGAAAATCTGGCAAGGCAAAATCGTTCCCAGCATGTTCAGATCAAACACATACCGCAACGCCTGTTCCGGCAAATTGAAAAACGTCAGATCAGGCCGCGTTGTGGCTTCGGGACTGTTGCCCCCCGCGCCGTTGATCAATCCGTCAATGCGACCGAATTCTTCGAGAACTGTTTTGACGGCTTCCTGCAAGGTGTCCGTCTGAAGCACATCGCCCGGAACGATAATCGCGCGTCCCGGCCCTTCGATGTCGGTCAACAACGCTTCGCCTTTTTCCGGGTTACGCGCCAGAATCGCAACGTTCGCGCCACATCCAACCAGCGCTTTTGCCATAGCGCGACACAGAACGCCGGTTCCTCCGGTAATCACCACCGAACGCCCCGTGAAGTCGTACATCTTCAACAATTCAGAATGAGTCATGGTTTTCGTTACTTTCGCAGAAGTTTTCGCCAGATCGGCTTGGTTTTACCAACTGTAAACGCATCGTACACGCTGACCGGCAAAACTGCACGGTCAGCGCCAACAGATTGATGATTTTCTTTGACGGTTCAGTAACCCAACGCTTTCAGGATGGCATCGCGGCGAGCAGGGACTTGCGTAAAAGCGTTGGCGTAGTTGGATTGCAGTTCGATTTTCTGGCCGGATTTGTCCGTGTAACTCAGCGATGCACGATGATAATTGACCGTGTAATCCGGGTCTTTCAACACGTGGCCGGTCAAAATGGCAACGAGGTCTTCTTCAGGCTGAATCGTTCCGGCGGCAACCAGCTTTTTGATTCCGGCCAACGTGACGGCGGAAGCCGGTTCGCAACCGATGCCGTCGCTGCCAATGACGGCTTTGGCGTCGGCAATTTCCTGCTCGTTGACCGATTCGACTTCGCCGCCTGACCAACGCAACGCGCGCATGGCTTTCGGCCAGGAAACCGGATTGCCAATTTTGATCGCCGTGGCCAACGTAAACGCATTTGGCAACGGTTCGAAATTCACATCCTCAAGCTCACGACTCCGCCCCCAATGCCGGTAAAGAGGATTCGCGCCTTCTGCCTGGATAATGGTGATCTTAGGCATCTTTTCAATGACACCGCGTTCCAGCAATTCGTGCAGCCCTTTGGCAATTGCCGATGAATTGCCGAGATTTCCCCCCGGGACAACAATGCGATCCGGAGCTTGCCAACCGCGCTGTTGCAGCAACTCAAAAGCAATTGTCTTCTGCCCTTCCAGTCGAAACGGGTTGACCGAATTTAGCAAATAGATCGGAGTTTCATTGGCAATTTCTCTGACCAGTCGCATGGCATCGTCAAAATCGCCCTCAAGCTGCAAGACCTGCGAACCGTAATCGAGCGCTTGCGACAATTTGCCGAGCGCAATCTGTCCCGAAGGAATAAACACGAATGATTTCATTCCCGCGCGCGCCGCATACGCCGCCATCGAAGCCGACGTGTTGCCCGTACTGGCGCAGGCGACGCTGGTTGCCCCCAAGCGTTTGGCTTGGGTAATGCCGGTCGTCATTCCCAAATCCTTGAACGATCCGGTCGGATTCATCCCCAGATGTTTGAACGCCAACCGATTCATCCCGGCAAAGCTGGCCGAACGCGGCGCGTCCCAAATCTGCGTGTTGCCTTCGGTCAAGGTGATGATGTCGGCGTCGTCGGCTTCGGGCAGCAGTTCGCGGAATCGCCAGACGCCGCTTTGGTCAATGGCTTTGGGCGACGCACGTCGCCAATCCCAAACGCTCATCAGGCGTTCCCCGGAAAACTCGTTCACTTCGTAAACGACATCCAGCAGGCCGGAGCAATTTGAACAAGTGTAGATTCGCGAGGCGGTCGGAAATTCGGTTTGGCAATTGAGACAGCGAAGAGAAGGCATAAGTAGAAGTGCTGAGTGCTGAGGACTGAGTGATGAGAACAAGGCAACTGCTCAGTCCTCAGCACCCAGTCCTCAGCACTTTGTTATTGAGCGGGTTTATCCAATTCAAACGCGCGATGAATGGCGCGGACGGCTTCGGCGGCGTCTTTTTCGCCGACGATGAACGAGATGTTGCGTTCCGAAGAACCTTGCGAAATGGCAATGACGTTGACGCCCACCGTGCCCAATGCGCCAAAGACTTTTCCGGCAATGCCCGGAGCGCCTTGCATACGGTCGCCGACGGCGGCAACGACCGCAATCGAATCGTCAATCGTGATGTCTTCGATGTGGTTTTGCAGCAGGTCGAGTTCCAGCGAAGCGCGCAATGCTTTGACCACACGAGCCGCTTCGGAACTGTTGACGACGAAACACAGATTATTTTCCGACGACGCCTGCGAAATCATCAGAATGTTCGCGCGTTCGGCGGCAACGGCGTCAAAGGTTTTCGCCGCAATGCCTGGAATTCCCTGCATGCCTTTGCCGCTGATGGCGATCAAGCTGACGTTGCGAATCGAAGTGACGGCTTTGACTCCACGCGACGACGGATGGCCTGTAACGCTGACTCGCGTGCCTGTGTCCGTTGGTTGAAAGCTGTTCAAAATCAAAACCGGAATGTTCTGTTTGAACGCAGGCAGGATGGTTTTGTGATGCAATACCTTTGCGCCGTAATACGCCAGTTCCGAAGCTTCGCTGTAACTGATTTCGCGCATCGTGCGCGCTTCCGGAACTTCGTTGGGATTGGCCGTCATGACGCCGTTGACATCTGTCCAAATCCAGACTTCATCAGCATCCAAAGCCGCGCCCAAAATCGAAGCCGTGTAATCCGAACCTCCGCGACCGAGCGTCGTTTGCACGCCTTCTTTGGTTGCGGCAATGAAGCCCGTGACAACCGGAATTTCTCCGGCTTCCAGCAGCGGCAACAGTTTGTCGCGCGTTTGCTGCCGAGTTTCATCCATCAACGGTTCGGCCTGGCCGAATTGATCGTCTGTGACAATCAACTCCGTGGCTTCAATCGAACGCGAAACCACGCCGCGTTCGGCAATTGCACCGGCCAGAATCGGCGCGCAGAGCATTTCGCCCATTCCCGAAATCGCGTCCAACGTGCGCGGCGTCAGTTCACGCACCATCGTCAGCCCTTTGCAAAGGGTTTCAAACCGCTCAAAGCGTTGCCGCAACGATTCCAGAGCTTCGCGGCGTCGCGCGGCTTCAGTCGGCATCAACTGATGCACAGCCTGCCGATGCGGTTCGTGCAATTCATCGCTGACTGTTTTGTGATACTCACCCGCAACAGCGTTTTGCGCTGCAGCGATCAGCTTGTTCGTCACGCCGCTCATCGCCGAAGTGACAACGACAACCTTGTGACCTTCTTTCGCGCTTTTGACGGCAAGCTCTGCCGCTTGCGCGATGCGTTCGGCATTCCCGACGGAAGTGCCGCCGAATTTCATTACGATCAACATAAAATCAAAGTGGAAGTATGCGAATGCGATTTACCCAATCCTCCGCGTTATCAACCATCCAGAGCAAAAGCAAATCATCAACGACTTTCCCGCGTGCAAGGCTTTGCGAAGCGATCAAGACTCCCGAGCTGGTGGACGTTTGCAAAAATTCGGCGAAATGACGCGGCATGGTTTTCATGTCATGGGAAACCAGGATGCGTTGTTCCGCTGCCGCACGCGCCAACACATTATGTCATCAGGCACGCCGTCAAGCTTGGCCGCCTGCGCGGATCGAAAATCAATCCGTGGCTCAAGACGCCAGATTGCCTCCACAATCGCGCGGTTCAGATCGTTGTCGGCTTGGTAGCGGATTTTCATGCATGGCTCGCTTGCGCCAACTCTTGCCGGGCCTTGGCGATTTTGGCGTAGTACTCAGGCTCGGCAGCGCGCAACTGTTGGCGTAATTGCTCAGCCATTTCCGCCACCCGCAGCAAGTACTCATCTATGTCTGCCTGATGGCCGAGATAGTAGGCAATAGCGCCGTAAACCTGCTCCAGCCGGAGCGAAGGAAAACAATCGCGGGCAATCGTTTCAGGCGATAAGCCTTCTCGAAACGCATACACGATTGAGTCCAGCGAAATGCGGGTGCCGTGAATCCAGTACCCTTCATCGTGAAATTCAACGTATTGATTTTCCATCACTACCTCCTGCGCGTTAGCTTCTCACAACAAGCCTTTTGCTACCAACAATTCAGCATTCAGCAACGCAGCGCCTGCCGCTCCTCGAATCGTGTTGTGGCTGATCAGCGTGAATTTGAAATCGAAGATGGTGTCTTTGGAAATGCGTCCGACCACAGTCGCCATGCCGTTTTCGGCGTCTCGATCCAGCCGAGGTTGTGGACGGTCTTTTTCCATGCGCACGATGATCGGGCGAGCCGGAGCCGTCGGCAGTTTCAATTCCTGCGGCAATCCGGTGAAGGATTCCAGCGCTTCGATAACTTTTTCAACCGTAGCTTTTTTCTTCAACTTGACGCGGACGGATTCCAAATGGCCGTCGTGAACGGCGACGCGGTTGCATTGCGCGCTGACCAGAAACGGCGCAGGCGTCAGTTTGGTTTTCGAGCCTTTGCCCAAAATCTTCTGTGGCTCTTCTTCGACTTTTTCTTCTTCGCCGCCGATGTGCGGGATGACGTTATCCAGAATGTCCATCGAAGCCACGCCGGGATAACCCGCGCCGGAAATCGCCTGCATCGAAGTCATCATCACGGCTTCCAGACCGAAAGCCTTTTGCAGCGGAGCCAGCGCCATCACCAATCCAATCGTCGTGCAGTTCGGATTCGTCACGATGTAGCCGGTTTTGAAGCCGCGTTTTTTCTTTTGATACGGAATGATGTCCAGATGATCGGGATTGATTTCCGGCACAATCAGCGGAACGTCCGGGTGCATGCGAAACGCCGACGAATTGCTGATGACCGGAATGCCAGCGGCGGCAAATGAGCCTTCGGATTCCAGCGCGATGTCTCCGGGCAAGCTGGCGATGATGATGTCGCAATCAATTTGCGGCCTGCCGGGTTCGACTCTTGACGGATAGAGAGTCAGGTCTTTGACGGATTCAGGCATTTCAAACGGTAATTTCCATTTGCACACATCGGCAAAACGTTTTCCCTCCGAACGGTCGGAAGCCGCCACGGCAGTCACCTCGAAATACGGGTGATTCCGTAGCATGTGAATCAGTCGTTGGCCGACCGTGCCGGTCGCGCCCAAAATGCCTACACGTCTTTTTGCTGTCATTGTCGTCAATACCTTCTGAAGTTGGGTTGAGATTTTCGTTCCGACTGAACATGCAAAAGCCCCGCGAGAAAAAACCGCTCGCGGGGCGTTGGAAACTCAGTGCGAACGAAACGGGATGGTAGGTTTTGACTTTGCGTTAGTCAAGAAAGCATCTTCAACCGCCGGGCCCCAGCTTGCCGGATTGAACTTGATTCCGTACAGTTGAACGGACAGAAAAACGTCTCAACTTGAAAGGAACAAGATGCCAAGAATTCAACTCGATCAGGATGTCAGGCCACTTTCGGAATTTCGCTCCAAAACCGCCAGTTTCGTTCAGCAGGTTCGGGAAACCGGTCGTCCGTTGGTGATTACCCAAAATGGTCGCAGCGCCGCCGTGTTGATGGATGTGTTGGAATACGAAAAGTTGATGGAGCGCATTGAAACGCTGGAAGATGTGATTCAAGCGGAAAAACAACTGGATAACAACAAAGGCGTCAGTCACGCCGAAGCAAAAAAGCAGGTATTGGCAAGGTTTAAGCGATGAAAATTACCTGGTCGCCTCTGGCTCTGGAACGAGTCAATGACATTGTGGATTACATTGCTCAGGAAAACCTTGAAGCCGCTGAGCGCCTGGCTATCGAACTTTTCGGCGCGGTCGAGCGGCTGGAAAAATTTCCTGAATCTGGGCGAGTGATTCCCGAACTCAGCCGTTCAACCATCCGCGAAATCATCCATAAAAAGTACAGAATCCTGTACCGTATTGAAGCCAAGCAAATTGCCATACTGACCGTACGTCACGTTCGTCAGCAATTTCAATCAGACGAGCTTACCTGATGGCTACGCCGCAATCCTGGAAGCAATCATTCCTGCCGCACGATTCGCAATCATGGCGACGACGGCATTTGGATGGCCTCTGGGAACCGCCGGCATGACGGAAGCATCCGCCACCCACAATCCATCTACGCCGCGAACCTGCAATTGAGGATTGACGACTGCGCGAGGATCATCGCCCATTCGGCAAGTGCTGGTCGGATGGTAAACAGTTTGAATTTCAGACGCGAGCTTGGCTAACAGTTCAGCGTCATCTGTGAGTTCCGGGCCGGGAAAGATTTCTGCTTCGACAAACTCAGCCAATGGCGAAGTGGCCACAATTTTCCGAGCCATCCGCGCTCCGAACACCGTAGCCGCAGCGTCTTTGCCTTCCGGGTCGGTCAGCAATCCGAAATCAATCAACGGCGCATCCAGCGGATTGGCGCTTCGCAATCGCAAACTGCCGCGCGAACGCGGAGCGACGACGGCAACGCCTATGCTGAGAGCGTCCACTTGCGGGTTTTCCAATCCCTGATTGCGCCATTCAAACGGAGCCAGAATCAATTCCACATCTGGCGGAGTTCCGCGCACGCCATTCGACTGGGTAAAGGCCATCGCTTCGACGGCATTCGAAGCCAGCATTCCTTTTTTGAAAAGCAGGTAACGAATCAGGCTCAGCGGCGATTCCGCTTTTTTGAAGGTGTCGGTTCCGCGCGTGCGAAAGATGGTGGCGACCATCGGATGATCCTGCAAATTCGCGCCGACTTCGGGTGCATCGTAATAAACCGGAATTCCCAACCGTTTCAGCGCGTCCGCCGGACCAATGCCGGAAAGCATCAACACTTGCGGTGAACCGAACGCACCCGCCGCCAAAATCACTCCGCGCGCCGAGAATGTTTTTTCAACTGCGCCTTGTCGAACGGTCACTCCGGTTGCGCGTCCGTTGGCTATTTCAACGCGCAACACTTGAGCTTCGCGCACGACTTCCAGATTCGGGCGTTGCATTGCCGGTTTCAGGTACGCGTCAAAAGCGCTGAATCTTTGACCGTCTTTGTGAGCCAGTTCGGTCAGCCACGCGCCTTCAAAAGCATCGCCGTTGTAATGCGGCTGATTGCCCAACCCGGCTGCACGCGCCGCTGCGACAAAGGCTTTCGACAATTGGTGGGCGTTTTTGTTCGGCGAAACCAGCATTGGGCCGCTGCGTCCGCGCGCGCCGTTTGATTCTTCGCCGAGCCAGCATTCCTGTTCTCGAAACGTTGGCGCGACTTCTTCCCATCCCCAACCGGAAGCGCCCGCGGCAACCCATTCGTCAAAATCCGCCGGATGACACCACTGATGAATCTGCGCGTTCATGTTCGACGAACCGCCGAGCATCTTTCCGCGCGGAGTAAAAACCTTGCGCCCGTTGGCGGCACTTTGCGGCTCGCTTTCAAAATTCCAGTCCAGCTTGCTTTTGAACAACTTGGCAAACCCAGCGGGGATTTTGACAAACGGGCTGGATGGCTTGCCGCCCGCTTCGATCAACACAACACGGAATTTGCCGGAGCTGGTCAACCGTTCGGCAAGCACACTCCCAGCCGTCCCAGCACCCACAATGATGATGTCGTTCATAAACGCTCCTGATTTTGATGGTTTTCGTTTCGTGAGCTGTCGTGGCCTTCCTACAACTCTTTGGTCATGAAAACGCTGTGTGGGTCTTCCGCATAATCTGCAAACGGCGGGCAGTACGTAAACCCAAATCGTTCATACAACTTTTGCGCCGGTTCAAAATCTTTCTGCGAACCGGTTTCCAGACTGAGGCGCGCGTATTTGCGAGACTTCGCCTCGGCAATGATGTGCTCCAGCACGGCCCGCGCAACCCCTTTGCGACGATGAGCCGACGAAGTTCGCATGGATTTTACTTCGCCGTGCATCGAATCAAGTTCTTTCAATGCGCCGCAACCAAGTAACTCTTCGCCTTCCCACACTGTCCAGAACGTGATGTCCGGCTGTCTCAACTTGGCGATGTCCAGTGCATGCACACTTTCCGGCGGCGAAATCTCGTGCATGTTTTTCAAATGCTCTTCCAACAAGGCGCGAATTTCCGGCCCGGACAAATCGTCGAGTTTGATCTGCATGATTTGGTAACTTGAACTTACGGTTGCTGCATCGGCTCAGCGAATAAAGCGTAAGCTTCGCCGCGCAGTGCCGCCAATGGTTTTACCGGTTTCGTCCAAGGCGATGACTCGCCAGCGAAGACTGGAATCCCCGGCTTTGTCTTTTAACCACGAAGGCGCGCGATAAATTCGCACAGAGGCTTTGAGTAAGGCGGAATGAATCAGCTTGCCGTTATCGTCTTCGATTTCCAATCGGTACAACCTGGCCTGCTGATTTTCCGACCACACGAATTCTGCGATTTGGGATGCGGGCAGCGTTGTACCGTCTTTTGGCAGCAGTGACAAGAACGTCCCCGGCGCAGCGACATCCTGCGTGTTGTCGCCGCCGCCCACGACGTAACGCAACACAGGCAGCGGAAATCCGGCAGCGGCTCCGCTACTGACAGCGCTGCGGCCAGCGCCGACGACACTCAGGTCAGACGTATTCAACCCATCGTCCGAAGCTTCAATGCGAAGCAGGATCAAGTATTGCCCAGGAACCTGCGTCGGCAATTTCGACGCATCCGGCCCTTGCAAGGTGTAACGCCCGCCCGAAGACAAAAAGACATTGAACCGGCTGATCTGTGTAAAGCGCGCTTGCGAACCTCGCTCTTCGACCGGCAGCGAGCTTTCCGGCAACAAATCGCGCTCGTCCGGCAAAGGCTCGCCCGGACGAACAACTTCCCAACGACCGCGCAATCGGCCTGAGCCTGTGTATTTGATTTCAGCGCGCACCGCCGGAGGTTTTTTGCCCGGTTCGACAAACAACACTTGCGGCTCCTGTCCGCTGGCGGAAATTCCTGTGCTCTGGCCAAAACCGAGTTGCACATCGGTCAGCGAAAACGGCGCAGCGATACCGTTTCCGGTCAATCGCATGGTGACCGCGACAAACTGATCTACGCCGCCATTGGGATTGGTGAACCGACGGACATAAAAGAATTGCGAATCCTGTCCGGCGGCAGCGGCTTGATACGCTTTGCGCGCGACCGAAGCCGGAACCGAGACCACATCGGTATAGCCGTTCGTTCCACTGCGACGCGACACGTCAAAGCGGCGCGGCAAGGTTCCGTAAATCGTTCCCGGCACACACGTGAAGCCAATAGCGGGTGTTGCCGGTTGAATGTCTCCACACCAGGTGGTTTCCGCAGGCACGTAAGCCCCCAGATTGCCGTAGGTCAGAAACACGGTCGTCGCGCCCTGGCTGTACACGTTGACGCTTGTCGGATTCACTTTGATTTCGTTCTGCGCCAGCGCTTGCGCCGTCGAACAAACAAAGAAAAGAACAATTGCGATAAATCTTTTCATTCTGAACGCTCGCTTTCAAAAGAAAATAAAATTCAGCCCGGTGTTAAACGTATTCAGCTCCGTCCGGTTGTTGATGTTTTCGACGAAGTTGTTGATCCGCGCGAATCGGTTTGAATAGCGAATGAAGTAAATCATCTGCACTTTTTTGAATTTGTTTTCGCTTTCGCGCGTCAGCCGGTAATTCCATTGCAAATCGAATTCGTCGTTGCGGCTGTTGGTCGTCCGCCGCAAATCGCCCGCGCCCAATGTCGCATAAGTCAGATTCACCGATTGCCTATTCGTCGCCTGCCAGTTGGCGATGAAGCCCAGCCGCAATGTGCGATTCGTGTTCGCCAGTTCGCGGTTGTTGGCGTCTTCAAAATTCACGTCGAAGCTCAATTCCAATGTCGGCATTGGCGTAAAACCGAAACTGGCCGTGTGAACGAAATTCTGCAAATCGGCAATTTCGCGGCCAATCGCGCGATTGTCTTGCAGCGTGTGATTCAACTGATACGAAATGCGATATTTTTCGGTCAACTGCCATTCGGCGGTAATGCTCTGGTTGATGTTCGCCTGATCTGGAATCGCTCCGGGTTGATCGAACCCGCCGCCGGCCGGAATGAAGTCGGCAAACGCGCGTGTGCGTTCAAAGGTATAGCCGATGCGCGGCAACAGAATGTTCGGAACGGCAGCCGGACGAATCTTGAACAGATTCTGTGTGGGCGTGTTGATGGCGAAGGTATCGCGTCGCGTGTTCGTCCGCAGAATCGTTTGAATGCCAGCCAGATTGTCGTTGAACCGCGTGTGCGAAGCCGTAAACGTCAGTTCACCGAACGACCCGACGAATTCAACTATGTTCTGATTCAAATCCGGTTGCGCCGCCGCGCCAATGCTCCGAAACAACGGGTCTACGCGTTCGTGTTTGACGTTCAACGTCAGATTCAACTTTTTCGGATCGGGCAAGGCGATGGATTGGGCGTCAGTTGTTTGTCGAGAAGCCGTTTGTGAAGTTGCGGCTTCGCCAGTAGCCGGTTTCGCTTTGACGAAGGAAAATTCTTTCAGCAGATCAATGCTGCCTTCAGCGTAACGGGCATTGCGAGTGGAGATTTCGGATTGCACCACGTTCGCCGCATCCTGATTCAGCAATGGATCGTTCGGATTGAAAAACTGGCTGCGCGTGAATCCGCCGTCGAATCTCAGCCGTTCGGTTTTGTCTTTGGCCAGCATGCGAAAGCTGGCGCCTTTGCTGCGTTCGCTGTCGTTGATGTTTCCCTGATTGAAATTTTGCCGGTTGGCCAAAAACCAGGCGTCAACGGCTCCGGTTTCAAAGCGCAAACTACCAGGTCGTTTGGAGAAAACTTCCAACCCGACGATGCCGCCAAACAGACGATGCTTTTCGTTCGCCAGGCCGAAAAAGTTGTCAAAGCCAACGATGTTCGTCGAATTCATCGCCGCCAGCGAAACGTCCAGATGTTCGCTGATCGGGACGGCGACGTTAAAACCGCGACTGGAAAAACTGTTAATCAAATGCCGTTGCGCGCCGAAGCTGGAATGCCCGACATTGAACTTGCGCGTGCCGTGCTGGAACTGCATCAGGTAAGACGACAATTCGACGCGGCGAGCGTTCGCGCCCTGTTCGGCAAACCGCAAAGCTTCGTTGCGAAAGCTGGAACCGACAAGATCGAATTGGTGCTGCATGTTGAACGCGCCGCGCGCCATTTCGCTTTTCCACGTTCCCTGCAAAGTCGCATCGGCAAATGTCGGACGTTCGGGTTTGTTGGAATCGGGAAAATGAGTTTCGGCGAATTGTGATTTGAAGCCTATGTTCAGCGAAGGCGCGAGGTCGAATTTATCGAAACCGAATCGGCGTTTGACTGGTTCGGCGGTCGTTGGAGTTTGAGCAATGGCTTGCCCGGCTTCGGCAATTTGATTTTGTGATGCCTGTCCGCCGTTCACTGGTTGATTTACTTCCGCCACGACCGGCGCTGCGATTGCGGGCTTGTCTGCGACTTTCAGTTTGAAACTGACGACGAGTTTCCATTCGCCATTCGGCGTGACCAGATACATCGTCAAGTCGGTTTCGCCTGCGGGCAATGGAAACGGTTTCGGAAAATGTTTCAAACTGGTTCCATCGGCAATGAACAAATCGGTCAGATCGGTCTGGCCGACCACAATGGCGATTCGGCCCTCGGCTGGCGAAACCTGCCGACTCAAAGTCAATTGAACAATTTCATCAGGCGCGATGGTTTTGCCGTCGAAACTGGCCGTGACGGTCAACTCCTGAACACGGTTGGCGTTGACGCTTTTGCCGTCAGAAACCAGCAAGAACGCCGCCGCCACGCAAAGAACGATTGCCGTGACAGGCAAACCAGCAAAGATGGTTTTGAGAAATCCGCGCATTTCAGTTTCTCCTTCAAAAAGACAGCGCCTTACTTCTTCGCCGGGATTGGAAATGAGCCGCTTTTGCTGGCTTTTGAAGTCCCCTGGCCACCTTCCCAAACGCATTTGCCAGTCAACGTCAGCGTGTATTCGCGGGCAAAGACATCGTTGGGCATTTTCAGCATCAACGTGCCGGAGGTCATTTTTTCGTTGAGCATCATTTTGACTTCGGTGGTCGTGCCGTCGGTGTTGCTGGTTTTCAGCATGGCTTCCAGATTGACGAGCCTGGCGTCGCCAGCGGTTTTCCATTGCATATCAACCGGAATCACCCGTCCCATTCCGTCGGGCGAGGGTTTGGCCATGGCGTCTTTTTTGGTGACGTTGACGATTGTAATTTCAACGGGAGCGGCAACCGTCCGATGCGGTTCTTTTTTCTTCCCCTGCGCCATCACGGGCAAAGCCAGCAACGACAGGGCGAACATTGCGATTACAGCGATTTGAGTCAGTTTGCGAATCATTGTTTTGCCTCCTTGAACAATTGGGGCAAGCGGACTGCTTGCCCAGCGCCTCTGTGCCAATCGGCAGACTGTTTCAGGCTCATGCCTGACCGCCCGCTCTTTTGAGTTTTCAAACTCCCTCTTTCTCCTGCCGATAAGCGCACTTTAGCCAGCCCACTCAACTGAAATCTTGAGCAGCGGTTGAAATTTTCTTGAAAGTCTTTTGAAAAGCGGAGCGCGGCCTTTTCCCCTTCCACGCTCCGTTCGTTTCGGAAAGTTGCCTTACTGTTTGGTGGCAACCGGGAACATACCCGTTTTAGTCTGGCTGGAAGCAACCGTGCGTCCGGTTCCTGTCGCGCATTTCGAATTGATCTTCAGCACAAATTCTTTGGCGAAAACGCCTTCAGGCATAGGCAACATGATCGTGTCGCTGTTGGCGGTTAGCGAAAGCATCTTGTTGACAGTGGTCATAGAGTTGTCGGTGTTGGTCGTTTTCAACATGGCTTCCAGTTCCATCAGTTTTGCGCCGGGCGACAGTTTGACCTTCCATTCGACTTTGACCGGAACCAGACGGCCTGCACCGTTCGGATTCGGTTTGGCCGCTGCATCGTTTTTCATCACGTTCAGGATCATCACGTCGGCTCCAAGCTGCGCATTGCCAGCGTCGCCATTGCCTTTGTCGCCGGGTTTCATGCCGCCCTTGTCTTTCATCCCACCGCCATCTTTTCCGCCAGATCCAGCAGGCGGCGTGGGGCGCGGTAACGGGGTAGCTCCGGGTTTGCCGCCTGGCGCAAGCTTTTGCTTTTCCGTAGAGGTCGTTTTCCCTGTGGATTTTTCCTTGCTGACCTGGCTCCCGGTTTCCTTGGCAGTCGCATCTTTCTCTTTGTTCCCTTGCCCCGCGGCAGCCGTCAACATCAAAGCAGCCAAGAACAACGTTGCAACAAATGTACGAATCATCGAAGAACCTCCTTTATGAACTGTTGTTTTCCATTTGGCGAAATCGGTCTCAAAGACTTTTATTCGCCGCAAATTCCTGTTTTTTTCAACCTCGAGCGCACTTTAGCCAATCCGTTCGCCTGAAATCCTGAAGCGCGGCTGAAAGTTTCTTGAAAGTTTTTTGAATGCGTTTAGAAGAGCTTGCGTTTGGCGACGACATCGAATTTGCGACCGTCGGTGGTTTCCATTTTGGCGGTGACGGTGACCAACGCCTGCTTGAATCCGTTCGGCGCGCCGTTGGACGGCAAAATCGAACGCGTCAAGCTACGCGATTGCGGACTGGCCTGAAACACCTGGGTCGTTTGCGTGTTGTCAGGAAAAATCGTCGTCAAACTGATTTCAAATCCTTTGATACGGCTTCCACCGTCGCCATTGATCGTCCAGTTGACCGACAACAGATTGTTCAAACTGGCTTTGAAATCGCTGACCGCCAGATTGACAACCGGCAGCGATGGACGCGGAAACACGTCTTCGCGGACTTCCGTGATGCGATCCACAAAGTTGGTGTTCAAATCTCGCACGAAAGCCACAACCACAACGCGCGTTTTCAAGATGGCAACAGCGTTGACGACTCCGATTTGCGCAAAGCTGAAAGTCGTCGAACGGTCATTCGGGTTTTGCAGCGTGCGGCCTTGCGACCTGGTTTCGATTGACTGCACTTTGTCCAGATCGGCTGTGATCGTGACGTCAAAACTTTCGACCTTGCTACTGGCGGACAATCCCGTCACATCCCAGAAGACAAAGGTATTCAATCCATTGAGCTGGGTTTGTTTCACGGTCAATCGAACCGGGTCAGCCGTCGCCGGCGGAACCTGCTTCACACTCACGGGGAAGTTTTTCACTGCGGCTTTGGCAAAAAGCTGGTTGTTGTTGAGGTCGCGGAAATTGACCGTAACTTTGGCATTGATATTGGTGAATTTGCTGGCTGGATGTTTGCTGGCTTCGGCCAGAAACAGCGATCCGCTGGTTACTGCGCCAAAACTTTTTTTCTCCGAAACGCCCGTGCCATTGCCGAATTCACCGATGACTTCCACATCCACGGTTTCGACTCGACTGCCTTGTGGAGCGAAGAAATCCCACTTCACTTCGGCAAAAACGTTTGCGCCAGCCGTGCGAACATTGGCCGAAGTGACGGCCACTTTGGCCTTGTCGCGGTCAACCGGCTCAGCGACTTGAATTCCAATCGGCGCAGGCGCCCCCTTGCCCTGACTCTTCTTTTTGCCCTGAGCCTGCGCTTCGGCAAAACAGGAAATAAGAATGGCGATGGAAAAAAGAATCGCGGCGAAAAATTTTGATCTCTGCATTGCTTGCCTCCTTGTTCAATCAATAGTCAATTCATTGCCGGTCGTAAATAGTTTCCGGCGCTCTCTCAACGCGACGAAAAGTACCCAAATCCGCCACCTGAAATCTTGAAGCGGATTTGAAATTCTGTTGAAAGTCTCTTCAAAGGATCCGGGAGCGCAGCCGGCCCGAACGCAGCAGGACAGCAGCCCGACAACCATTCGAAGTCAGTCTGGAATCAGCTTCCGAACCGACCGGCTGCGCTCACGAATCGGGTTATAGCGGGTTGCAATTGCACGCGACCTGTCAATTTGCTTACCAAACGTTGGTAGAACAGTTTATTAACCTGTTCTACCAAGTCGCATTCAAGTGAAAATCGCTATAAGTGATTGAAGAAAAAAACCGCTTCCCGCAGGACGGCGTTCACGCCGCAGATTTCAAGGAGGCTAAAAACTGCAGGAAGCGGATGCCAAAAGAGCGCTTATGGAATCGGCAACCCGTTCCAGTCGCCCGCAACAGGCTGGTCACCGGCCTGACCAAAACCAAAGGTCAAATCCGCCGGGCCGGTAGAGTTGGTGTTTCGCAAAAACACGACTCCGTCATTGAAAAGCCCCACGGTGTCTATGCCGTCGTCATTCCAATCGCCGGTCAAAGGCAATCCGTCTGCGCCCTGTACAATGAAGAAAAAGGCTTCGTTTGGATCGAAATTCAGCAATTGGTTGGTGATGGCGAATTGGCCCAGTCCCTGAAACACGCCTACGGTGTCCCGTCCGTCGCCATTCCAATCGCCGACGACCGGAAGCTGGCCAGGCAAGCCAAACGCAAAGACAGGGATATTCACCACTGGTGTCGTGCCGTTGACATTCGGACTGTTGCTCAACAACCAGTTTCCGCTGCCATTGATGATGCGGTACACGCCTACGGTATCAATTCCATCACCGTTCCAATCTCCCACCACAGGCAGATCGCCGAACTGACCGAAGTTCAATGTGATGGTGCATGGCGGGAATAAACAAAAAGAAATGCTGGATTTGCGCAAAATGAATTGCCCCGTGCTGGGACGAAACACACCTGGTTCATCGTCACCGTCTCCGTCCCAATCGCCTGCAATCGGAATATCGCCTGCGGAGCCAAGCCCCACGATGATTTCGGCATTCCCGGTGGTGTTGGTATTGCGCAGAAAGAAATTCGAGTTGGATGGGCGATAAACGCCTATGGTATCGGGGTTTTCAAACTTGATCCGAGCGACAAAACCGTCGCGGTCGCCTGATTTCTGTGACTGCACAGCCCCGGGCGTGACAGGAAAGTTCGTGGACAAGGTCACGCCACCGACGGCCAGACTTTCTCCGTTAGGCGACACCGCCATTCCCAGACTGGTTTCGGTGCTGCTGCCACCCAGATAGGTCGAAAACAGAATGCTGCGTCCTTCGGGCGAAATCTTGGCAAGATAAGCGTCCCAACTTCCGGCAAACGTTCCCTGAATCGGGTTGATCAGCGGCAGATTCTGATTGGAAGTCGTGGAAAGGTTGACGTAAATGTTGTTGGCGATGTCCACGGCAATGGACTGACCGACGTCTTGTCCGTTGCCGCCCAGAAACGTAGAAAACACTCGCCCCGATCCGTTGGCATTGAAACAGGTCACAAACGCTTCGTTGGTCTGGTTTGTGGTGTCGAGCACGGTCGCGCCCGATACGGCATTGAGCGGAAAATTGAACGAGCCGGTTTGACCCGTCACATACGCGCGTTGCTGTGAATCCACGGCAATATCCTGCGCAAACTCTGTCCCGGAGCCGCCCAGATAGGTGGCATAAATCAGCGAACTGTTGCCGGAAAGCGACGGATTGAACTTCGCCACAAAAACGTCCATCCCTCCAGCGTTGTTTGCCTGAGCAGGGGAAGTCCCGTTCGCCCCGCGCGTTTGGATATTATTGCCATCCGTTTGGCCAATCACGTAGGCATTGCCTGAAGTATCTACCGCAACGTTACGTGCCCGTTCCAGATTGTCGCTGCCACCGCGAAAATATGTGGAATAAATCAGACTCTGGCCATTGGCGGCAAACACCGTCAGAAAAGCATCCGTGCCACTGAAAACGCTATTGCCTTGAAACTGATTCACTTTGGGAAAGTTGATCGAGCTGGTTTCGCCAACCACATAAACGCGATTGTTGCTGCTGAAAGCAATGCCGCGCGCAAAATCGCTGCCGCTGCCGCCCAGATACGTCGAAAAGGAACAGTTGCATCCGCTGTTGAGTTGGCCGTTTTCGTCCAGTTTGGTGACAAAGGCATCATCGCCACCTCCGCCCAATCCCGGATTGTGCGTGCCTTCAAACGGAAACAGCAACGGATAATCATCGGAAAATGTATGTCCGGCAATCACTGCCTGACCGTTGCTGTTGACGGCAATCGCTTGCGCGAAATCATCGTCACTGCCATCCAGCACGGTTGCGTAAATCAGCGAAGTGCCATCAGCGCTGAACTTGACGACGTAAGTGGCGTCACCGTCTTTGTCGCCGGTTCCCGGTGGAAACTCACTCGACCTCAGCAACCCTGTGCAATACACATTACCGGCAGAATCCAGCGCCACATCCTGGATGTTGTCGAGCAAGCTGCCGCCCAAATACGAGGCCATGGCCAACACAGGATCAATCACCAGCGGACGAGTGATGTCATAAGCGCCGAGTTCAAAACCGACTTCGTTCGCCGCCGACAGAACGTATTTGCCCGAAACGGATTCTCTTCCCTGCGCGCCGTCCTGATAAACCACAGGCGCTTTTTGAATCAGTTCGCCCGCCTGGGTTTTCAGAACCAGATTGCCTTCGGCGTCCAGCCGTAAACTTTGTGCGCCATCGAATGCCAGACGGATTTGCTGGGGATTCACGCCCGGTTTGACGATGAAATCGTATTCCAGCATCCGCTGGTTGCCGTACCAAAGCATGTCTATGCCCGGCCAGATTTCGCTGTATCGGACTTTGCCGTAATTCGGGACGTTTGTGCGCCATTTCGACTGGTCGTTGCCAACGTAATAGTTGCTTTTGCCCGCGAACAACTCCTGCCCGCTGACTTGCGGCGAAGCATTCGCGCCCACCAGCGCCATAGTCAACGAACTGGTTTGATTGTCAGCGCCGCGCAACGCCATGACGGCGTTGTTGCCAGTCAGAAACAACGTGTATCCACTGCCGCGCGAAACGAACTTCACCGCCAGGTTGATCTGGCCGTGGTTCGATTCAAAGCGCAGCGGCAATTTTCCGTAATTTTCAATGACTCCGGTTTTGTTGACGACCACGGATGATTCTTTGATTCCAGCGGGGACGGTCTTTTGTCCGTTGGCTGCTGCGGTTCGTGACACCAGCATCGGCTGGGTAAACACCAAACCGAATATCATCACCGCCAGCGTGAATGAACGAGTGAATTGCAAGTGAACTGTTTTCATTTGTGCCTCCCTGGTTTGAAACTTTCTTTTTACCTGGCGCGGACGGTTCCGTCGCCGCGCATAACGACAATCAGTTCTTCGGAAAGACCTCCGCTGCCGCCGACCACGCCGGAGGTGCGGATTTCTTTTTTCTGTTCTACTTTTCGCGCCAGCATAGAACCGCTGTTGTCGCCGACTTTCGCCATTTCATCCACCAAATCGCGCTGTTTGATGACGGAAAATCCGACAATGCCTCCGGTCAGTGTGCCGTTATTCAAGCTGGCTTTTTTGCCGCTGATCTGTCCGGTCGGAGAAGAAAGCGATTCCGTAGTCAATTTGACGTTGAGCGGAATTTTCTTGCCGTTGACCGTGGCTTCCATAGGTAGATCGAGTTCCAGCATCCCGCGCATGACATCCAGTTTGACCTTGCCTGCGCGCATCATTCTTCCTTCGGCGCGCAATCCTTTTTCGCTGGTTCCGCGCCAATTGAAATTGCTGGTGATTTCCTTGCCTGCGGCCAGATCCATGACGCTGGCCGTGAAATTGACTGGGCTTTTGATCCGGTCAATGACCTGCCACTGACCGTTTTCGCCTTTTTTGCAGAGTTCCAACGTAATGGTTCCGCTGGCATCGCGTTGTTTCCCGGCTTCGGCTGCCAACCAGCCAAACGCCGCCAACGTCATCAAAGCCACAGTAACCAACCGAAGCAGATTGCGAGTTTTTGAAATCGTGTATTGCATACTTGTCCTCCTGGTTTGTTGAAGCGTTGTCGGGGGAAACGAACTCGACGATAAGCTGGCGGCAAGGCGCACGCTTCCCTGCCACACGCGCAACCGGGATTTGCAATGAGGCGATGAAGCCGATTTGCCGCTTCTTCGCTTGATTGCGCGTCGTCAGAAAACGTGCGCTTTGCCGCCAGCTTTGTGGTTGATGGTTATTTCTTTGCGCCGCCAGCGCCTTGCAGAATGGCCACTCCCTGCGTGTCCTGTTTGGTGAACTGTTCGCGGTTGCCGCCACCATTGATGTTCACCAACACGTTGGCGATTTGCGTTCCGGCAATCTTGTCCACAGACAGTCTGACCGGTCGCAGCAGGTTGCCGGCTGTCCGCGTGGTGTTGCGGCGAACGCCGTTGGCGAAGATGACTTCGGCAGACACTTTGAACTGTCCAGTGGTGGCTCCGCGCGCTTCGGCCACGAGGTCGAAACATTCCTGCCCTGAAGGGCATTCCGACGCCAGCCGAGCGACAGAATTCAGATGGATCAATTTTTTGGCTTGCAGTGTGTTGCCGCGCAGACCTTTCAACTTCATTTCGCCAGTGATGGCATCGGTCGGTTGAATGAAGTCGCTGAATGCGAACAGATCGTTCCCGGAGGCAAATCGCGCAGTGATGAAAGCTCGCAGCGAGGTAATTCGCGCTTGTTCTTTAGTAGGATTGGGCGACAGCGGTTTTGGCGTAGGAGCCGGAATGGGCAAAATCGGGCGAACACCTTTATCATTACCATTGTTATTGTTTCCGCCTGTATTGCTATTTCCACCACTGCCGTTGTTGTTTCCGCCGGAGATATTTCCTTCGCCAAATTTGCGAGGCGTTTTGTCGCTCGATTTGGAAGCATTTTTCTGTGAAGAAGAGTCTTTGTCGTTGGCTTTGGCTGCTTTGACACTGGTCGCCGGTCCAAAGGTTCCTGTGCTTCCGCCGCCGGGTTTTGCTCCGCCATTGGAAACCAGCGGCAAATTGAATTTGAAACTGCCAAACCGTACGTTTCCGCCAAACGATTTGCTGTCGGTTTGAGCCAGTCCGTTGCTCAGTTCGGCGTCCACGCGAACGTCAAAGCCTTGCACTTCCACGCCCGCCGGAATCTCGACATTCCAACTCACTTCAGCAACGTCGCCTCCGGCAAGACGAAGTTTGGTGATGTCAACGCTGGCTCCGTTTTGCCCGACGGGTGAATTCGCTCCGCCGGAATTCAAGGTTTTGCTTTGAGCAATTGCCGCCAGAGGCTGTGCCAGCAGCGCGAGTACGACCATCAAACTGGTGATCAAACGATTTCTACGAGTCATGAAATGCCTCCTTTTGATCGGAAAAGGCCGATCAGCCGTTACCATACTTGTTTGTGTTCGCCGCTTCAGAGAGTTATGCAAGCGGCGAGATTCAATACTCTCCCTCTTTCTCCTTACTTGCGTTTATCAATTAGTCTTCATCCGTTCGGGCGGTTTGCGTTCGTCCCAAAATCTCCGCCGAATAAAGCGTCAATGCGCATCCGACGGGATTGATGATTTCGTTAAGCGCCCGCGAAATGATCGTGCCAATTGACATTGGCGAAACCGCTCCCCAGGACATTACTCCGATCAACAAAGCGCCAAATACGATTCCAACCACCATGCCTGCGCCAGCGTGAGCCAGCGCCTTTCCCCAAACCTGTTTGCCGACCCACATCAGCAATGCCCCCAGGCATCCGTATTCGATGCCCTTGATCAACGCCAGCAACACCGGCGAACCGCCGCCGCCCTGAAACACCTTGATGAACAAAGCTTCCTGCACGCCTTCGTGCAGACTGCGCGCAACGGCGAATGCCGCCGGAGCCGTCAGCAATCCAGCCGCTCCGACCAACACCGTCTGCGCCGTAGCGGCAAACAACCTTGTCGCGCCTCTGGCCAACGCCAATCCCATGCAGACAATCACCGACCAGGAAACTTTCTGCGTCAGATCAGCCAAAAACGGTTTGGCGGCGAGCGTTTTTCCGAAACTGGCCGCGACGATCAAAATCAGTGTTTCGACAATCAGCCCCAGCAAAATCGCCATCCAGGCGACGTGCAATAACGTGCGACTCAGCGAAGATTGGCTCGCTTGCGGAACCGTCGCTGGCGGCAGCTTTTCGGTGACTGCCGTGTAAATCGTTTTGGAAACAAGCTCTGGTTGATTCATTCGGTTCACCTCCTCATTGCGAGCGGGAATTTATCGGTGATTGCCGGGTGAAGTCTTAAAGGTGAGTTGAATTTTCCATGAAAGAAACTTCAAAGAGTTTTGAAAACGTGAAATTTGCACAGTTTTTATGGCGAGTTTTATTTGTAAGTGATACTTTAAGTGCGGTAACTCTAAAACTCCCCGACTTAGAGTAGGAATTTGAGAAAATCATCAGTCTTATTCTCCTCAAGATGACTGGTAAAACAGCGACGAGGAGTCGGCCTTCAGGCCACATAGAATCAAAAAGTTAGTCGGATTAGCGTTATGGCCTATTTGAAAACAAAACTCCCGGCCTTGAGCATCATAATTTCGCTTCTATTTGTCTCTTTGGGACATCCTCGCTCTCTTTCCCATTCAGGATCGCCACTTCCCACATCTGCCAAAAAATCTTCCAGGAATCCTACGACAAAATCTTCCAGCATAACTTCGGAGAAGTCCTATCATTTACAGTTCATGTTGGATAACTGGAATTCAGACAATGGCCTGCCTCAAAACTCCGTCGTTGATATGGCGCGCACCAGGGATGGTTATTTGTGGATAGGAACTCAGGAAGGCGTTTCCCGGTTTGACGGCATCAGCTTCAAAACCTTCAAAGACCCTAAAGTTTGGGCGGAACAGGCCATTTTTACGAATGTTATTTTTGCCGCCAGCGATAACAGCCTTTGGGTGGGAACACGCGAAGGGCTGAACCAAATCAAAAACGAACAGTTCCGAACCTATACGGTTAATTCCGGTTTGCCCGGAAAATATATTACGGCTTTGGCAGAAGATCGCGCAGGCACGATCTGGGTCGGCACACGCGACGGGGTCGCCAAAATCACCGCAAACCAGATAACCATTCTTACAGTCAAAGACGGCCTCGCCAATAACGATATTCGTAACATTGTCGCCACCAGTGATGGCAGCGTCTGGGTTGGCACCGATAAAGGACTGACCAGAATCAAAGACGGTAACTTTGAAAATTACACGGAACAATCCGGTCTGGGCAGCAACAAAATCACTCGATTGTTTGAAAGCCGCGATGGTACGTTGTGGATTGGCACGGAAGGCGGCGGTTTGAATTGGCTCAAGAATGACTGCATCTCCAGACTGACAATACGAGACGGACTGTCCAATAACAGTGTGTATTCGATTGCTGAAGACAACGAAGGAGCATTGTGGATAGGCACCGGAACCGGTCTGGATTACATGCTGAACGGACAGCTAATACACTACTCCCCTTCGTCCAAATCGCTACGCGACCAGATTCACTGTCTGTTGGTGGATTACGAAGGGATTTTATGGATCGGAACCAAAAGCAACGGGCTGTACAAACTCCGAAAATCCAAGTTCAAGGTTTACGGCGAAGCCGAAAACATTCCGCGCGACGACATCTGGTGTGTCCTGGAATCGCGCGACGGCAGCATCTGGATGGGACTTGGCGCCGGGGGCGGCCTGGCCAGAATGAAAGACGGGAAGGTGCAATCCTGGACCATCAAAGACGGATTGCCCGACAGCGAAGTCCTGGCGCTATACGAAACCAAAGACGGCGATTTATGGTTGGGAACCGGCGGCGGGCTTTGCCAGTTCATAAATGGCCGCTTCAAATGTCATTCAACGAAAAACGGGTTGATCAACGATCAAGTTACAGCCATTGGCGAAACCAGCGACGGCAGTTTATGGATTGGCACATACAACGGAATCAGTCGCTTCAAAGATGGAAAGTTCGATAATTCCTGGAATCAGAAAGGACTTGGCGGCAATCTGATCGGCGACCTGATGGTTGCGCGCGACGGCAGCATCTGGTTTGCCGGAATGCCGAATGGAGTGTTCCAAATCAAGAATCGGGAAGTCATCAGTTATTCCCAAACAAAACGAGAACTGTCGAACCAACCCACCGCCATTTATGAAGACGCCAAAGGTCATTTCTGGATCGGAACGTATCAAAACGGGTTGTGCCGATTGCGTCCCGATGGAACCATCACGACCTATTCCACAGATCAGGGGCTTTTGGAAAATCAGGTGTTTGACACTGTCGAAGACGGGCTTGGGTTCTTCTGGCTCACATCCAACCACGGGCTATTTCGCATTGCCAAACAACAGTTCGACGATCTGGATCAGGGTAAAATCTCCCGGCTGACTCCGATTCATTACGGAACTCCCGATGGACTTCGCAGCGAAGAATGCAATGGCGGCTCACAGCCTTCTTCGTGGATTACACGCGATGGCCGCGTACTCATCACCACCATCAAAGGACTGGTCACATTCGACCCGCATTTGATTCTCGACGAATTGTCGCCACCCAAAGTTACGATCAAACAAATCGTCGCCAATCAAGAGCCTGTTTCTTTGGAGGGCAATATCTCCGTTGGGCCCGGACTTCAGAGTTTGGAAATTCATTACACAGGATTGAGTCTGGTTGCTCCGACCAAAATTCAATTTCGATACAGATTGGACGGCTGGGACAAAAACTGGATCAACGTGGCTGACCGACGAACGGCTTATTACACCAATCTGCCGCCCGGGGATTACACTTTTCGACTTTCCGCCGCCAACACCGATGGTCAATGGGATGAAGCCGGTATTGCAACTTCAATCCATGTCCAAAAGTTGTTTTACCAAAAAACATGGTTTTATCTGTTGTGTTTGTCGGTTCTGGGATTGGCGTTTTTTGGCGCTTACCAGTATCGCGTGTCCCGATTAAACGAAAAACTGCTCGACAAAATCGTGCGTTCAATGCCGATTGCGATGGCGGTGCTTGATAATCAGGATTCGATCAAGATACTCAACAACCAGTTTGTCCGGGATTTGGGCTACACCTTTGAAGACCTGGCCTTTCTCAAATCCTGGTTCGGCCAGGCTTTTCCAGACCCGGCGACCCGACAGCAGGCGCTCGATAGCTGGGCCAAAGCATCGTCTGTGTCAATTTCTCACGAAGAGATTCGCCGAATTCCCACGGAATGGCATGTACGCCGCAAAGACGGAACCGATCTGGATATGGAAGTCCGCATTGCCAGAACTCTTGATCGAAGAATCGTCACATTCAACGACATCACATACCGCAAACAGGCTGAAGAAGCGTTGAAAACATCGCGCGAGCAAATGCGTGAACTGGCCGCTCGACTGCAACAGGCGCGCGAAGAAGAACGCGCCTTCATCGCACGCGAAATCCACGACGAACTCGGCCAATTGCTCACCGGATTGAAAATTGACCTGAAATGGTTTGAAAAACGCCTGCCGCAGGACGCCGAAAACTCCAGGTTATTGAAAGAAAAGATGACTTCGATTCTGGAACTGGTGGATGAAACCATCATTGCCATGCGGCGCGTCGCCACACAGTTTCGTCCGGGCATATTGGATACGCTGGGATTGATTGCCGCAATCGAATGGCAAGCCGAAGAATTCAGCAACCGCACGGGTATTCTATGTGAATTCAACGAACAGTTGCCGCAAAAACTGCCCGGCCTGGAATGCGAAACCGCCCTGTTCCGCATCTTTCAGGAATCGCTGACCAATGTCGCGCGCCACGCCAACGCCACCGCCGTCAAAGCCAGTCTGACCAGGAAAAATGGAGCATTGGTGCTGCAGGTTCGTGACAACGGTCGAGGCATCACAGACAAGGAAATCAGCGATCCGCATTCGATTGGATTGCTGGGCATGCGCGAACGCGCTCATATTTTCGGAGGCGAAGTCACTGTTTCCGGTTTTCCCGGACGAGGAACCACCGTCACCGCAACCATTCCGATTGATCGAAACACTCTCAACGGAAACTGAAAGACAGCCGACACCAACCACAGATTTAAGCCCTCAACCTGCCTCTTCCGCCCTGAATTCCCACCTTCAAGCCGAATTGCCGGGCGAACTCTCGCCATCACCATATCGCTGTGTTATCTTTTGCCGCGTCAACTTGGATTGACCAATTCTCTTCGCGGTCAGAATCGCTGATCGAGTTCATCAACAAGCAATTGAATATCCATCGAGGCACTTATGCGTCGAGCCATCAAACTTCTTTTCACCAGTCTTTTTCTGACAGCGGCTGTTGTTAGCCTGATTTCTCTGTTCCCTTTTGCCTCTGCCAAAACACAAATAGATTTCAAACGCGACATTGAACCGATTTTCGCCGCAAGCTGTTACCAATGCCACGGCGCGAAAAAAGCCGCCGGACAATTACGGCTGGATGGAAAAGCCGCCGCGATGAAAGGCGGTTTCAGCGGCGCAGTGATTCAGCCTGGCAACAGCAAAGCAAGCATTCTGCTGAAACGAATTCTGGGCGAAGGCGGCGAAGCTCGCATGCCAATGGGCGCTGATCCGTTGACCGCTGAACAGATCGAACTGATTCGCCAATGGATAGATCAAGGCGCAGTTTGGCTTGAAACCGATGGGGTGACGGGGCGAAACAGTGATGGGGCGAATGAACTGCCGAAGCATTGGGCGTATGTGAAACCGGTTCGGCCAATTCTGCCGCAAATAAAAAACTCTGCCTGGGTTCGCAATCCGATTGACGCATTTGTGATGGCGCGATTGGAAAAAGAAGGCTTGACGCCTTCGCCCGAAGCCTCGAAGGAAACATTGCTGCGCCGCGTTTATCTGGACCTGATCGGTTTGCCGCCGAGCGTCAAGGAGATTGATGAATTCCTGGCCGACAAATCGCCTGACGCTTACGAAAAGGTCGTGGATCGGTTGCTCAGCAACCCGCATTACGGCGAACGCTGGGCGCGTCCTTGGCTGGATTTGGCGCGGTACGCCGATTCCAATGGTTACGAAAAAGACAATCTGCGCGTGATGTGGAAATACCGCGATTGGGTCATCAACGCCTTGAACGCCGACCTGCCCTTCGATCAATTCACGATTGAACAAATTGCGGGCGACATGCTGCCGAATGCCACCATTGACCAAAAAATCGCCACTGGTTTTCACCGCAATACGCAACTCAACACCGAAGGCGGCGTTGACCCCGAAGCCGCTCGTTACGAAGTGATGGTAGATCGCGTCAACACGACGGCGACCGTCTGGCTGGGAACGACGCTGGGTTGCGCGCAATGCCACAACCATAAATACGATCCGTTTTCGCTGCGCGATTATTACAAGCTCTATTCCTTCTTCGACAATTCCACATATCAGATTCGCGGCAGCGCGGCATTCGACAGCGTAGCGTATGAACCGACGTTGGAATTGCCAACGCCTGAACAGGAACTCAAACGAAAAGAACTCAACGACCAGATTGCGAAACTGGAAACCACGCTGAAAACCCAAACGCCGCAACTGGACTCGGCGCAGGCGGAATGGGAAAAGGACATTCTGGCCGAGCCTGCCAAATGGACAATGCTCGATCCGACGGAATTCAAATCCGCTGGCGGGGCTACGCTGACCAAACTGGATGACAAATCCTTGCTCGCTTCCGGCAAAGACCCTGAATTCGACGAATACGTCATTAAGGCCAAACTGCCGCTTCCACTGGCGAAACTTTCGGCGCTCAGAATCGAAGCGATGCCGGACAAGAGTTTGCCGCGTGGCGGACCGGGACGCGACCTGTATGGCAACTTCATTCTCTCGACGATTGAAGTTTCGGCCAACGACCAGCCGCTTCGCTTCACAGATGGAGGCTGGGACGATGGTTTGAGCCGCATTGATGCAAAGTCATTTTTCAATTACGAGATGCTGAACGTCAGCGACCGTCCGCGCGGTTGGCTGATCAACGCCATGAACGACGAAACGCGAATGATGCGTCAGGCGGCGTTCGCGCTCGACAAACCATTTTCGGCGAACCAGGACGGCAAGCCGGTTGAATTGACAATTCGACTTCGGTTTCTGGCCGGAGGTTTGTGCCAAAGCATAGGCCGTTTGCGTTTGTCAGCAACGGACAGCGAAATGCCGCTGAAACTGGTCAACGTTCCTGCCGCATTGAAATTGGCGATGGCCAAACCAGCAGCCAACCGCACAGAAAAAGAGAAACGGGATTTGGCGGCGCATTTCCGCAATACGACTCCGCTGTTGAAAGCCGAGCGCGACCGGCTGAAAGAGTTGCAGGATTCCTCCAGAAATCTTGGCATCGTTACGGCTCTAGTTCTTCAGGAAAAACCCGGTTATGACCGCCCTTCGACCTGGGTGCGCGAACGCGGCAACTTTTACAGTCACGGCGAAAAGGTCTATGCCGGAATACCCGCGTCATTGCCGCCGCTGCCGGAAAACGCACCGGCCAATCGGTTGGGACTGGCGCGATGGTTGGTGGACGAAAGCAATCCGTTGACGGCGCGTGTGACCGTCAATCGTTTCTGGGAACAATTTTTCGGACGCGGCATTGTCGAAACGTCGGAAGATTTCGGCACGCAAAGCTCGCCGCCCTCGCATCCTGAGTTGCTGGATTGGCTGGCGGTCGAGTTAATGAGCGAAGGAATGACAGGTAGAAAGGACGACGGGAAGAAGTCGCAATCGAAAGCATGGAGCATGAAGAAAATACATTGGTTGATTGTCACTTCTGCAACTTACCGACAGGATTCTTCAGTCAATCCGCAATCCGACGATCCATACAATCGGCTGTTGGCGCGCGGGCCGCGGTTCCGCGTCGAAGCCGAAATGATCCGCGATCTTTCGCTCTCTGCCAGTGGCCTGCTCAGTCGCAAAATAGGCGGCCCCAGCGTCATGCCATCTCAACCCGAAGGCGTCTGGCGTAATCCTTACAGTTCCGAAAAGTGGACGGTCAGTAAAGGCGAAGATCGTTACCGGCGCGGCTTGTATACCTTCTTGCGCCGCACCTCGCCTTACCCGGCGATGATGACCTTCGACGCCACCAGCCGCGAACAATGCACAGTTCGCCGCATTCGCACGAATACGCCACTGCAATCGCTGACGCTGCTCAATGACGAAGCCTCGATGGAAATGGCGCGCGCCCTGGCCAAACGCATGTTTCTGGAAATCGAGGGCGACGTGAAAGCGCGATTGAATTACGGCTTTCGACTCTGCACTGGTCGCCACGCCAAACCAGCAGAGCTTGACCGGCTGGCGGCGCTTTACGCGCAACAACTGACGAATTACAAAGCTTCGCCGAAAACCGCCGACCAATTGCTGAAAGGCGAAAACCGTGAATTGCCCGCGCCGGAATTGGCGGCGTGGACGCTGGTGGCCAATGTGCTTTTGAATCTGGATGAAACCCTGACCAAGCAATGAATCTGCCCATCGCCGATGCTATGTTTTAGAATTGGCGCGGAGGTGATCTTCAATGTCGAATAACGACAACATCCTTGTGGCAATGACTTGGACGCACTAAAGACTTGCTGGTGCTTCCTGAATTGGAAGCGATTCTTGAGGCGCAACAATCCTAATCCTAAACATCGTTTCAAACTCAACGAGGAGAAAATCAACTTATGCAACTTTATGAATCAAGACTGTTGAAACTGGCAGTTCCGGTCGTCGCAGCAACCATTGTTTTCGCCGTGACGTTCATCACGTCATCCAATGCTCAACAACCGCAATACACGCCGCAACAAGTCGAAGAAGTTCGCAAGAAAGCCATGGAGATGGGTTTGCTCCGTCCGGCCAACGAAGCGCCGAAAAAAGAGCCGACGGTCATCACGCCCGGCGCCAAACCCGGCGATCCGCCTTCGGACGCGATCATTCTGTTTGACGGCAAAGACCTTTCCGGTTGGAAAAGCCTGCGCGGAGGCGGCGATGCAAAATGGCTGGTGCAAGACGGTTATATGCAGGTCACTCGGACGGGCGACATCGCCACCAAACAGGAATTCGGCGATTGCCAGTTGCATATCGAATGGGCGACGCCCGCCGAAGTCAAAGGCGAAAGCCAGGGACGCGGCAACAGCGGCGTGTTTCTGATGGGACGATACGAAGTGCAGGTGCTGGATTCTTACCAGAACCCTACCTATTTTCACGGCCAGGCGGCTTCGATTTACAAACAGCACGCGCCGCTGGTCAACGCTTCGCGCAAACCGGGTGAATGGCAAACTTACGACATCATTTTCAGCGCGCCGGTCTTTGACGAAATCGGCAACGTCAGCAAACGCGCTCGTGTCACCGTCTTTCACAACGGAGTGCTGGTGCAGAACAATGTCGAAATTTATGGCGAAACCTGGCACGACCGTTCGCCCGCCTACATCCCGCACGGCCCGACAGGCCCGATCAAATTGCAGGATCACGGCAATCCGATGCGCTTCCGCAATATCTGGGTCAGGAAGCTGTAATTCATTTTCCCCATTACCATCTCAACTGGCATTTCAGATCGCCCTGAAATGCCAGTTTGGAGACAACCATGAGCAAGCATCAGGAACAACTTCAGGACATCACGCGCCGCCATTTTTTCAAACAAGCCGCCGGATTCGGCATTGGTTCGATGGCGCTGGCGTCGTTGATGAACGACAACCTTTTTGCCGCTTCAACCGGCGAAGACAAACCGATTGCGCCGCATTTCGCGCCAAAAGCCAAACGGGTCATTTACCTGTTTATGGCCGGAGCGCCTTCGCAACTGGATATGTTCGATTACAAACCGGCGCTGCAAAAACATGACGGCCAGCCGATTCCAGAAGAGTTCATCCAGGGCGAACGATTCGCCTTCATTCAAGGCAGACCGAATTTGATGGGCACTCCGTTCGAGTTCAAACGCTACGGCAAGTCGGGACAGGAAATGTGCAATCTGATTCCGCACCTGGCGCGGCACGCGGATGACATCGCCATCATTCGTTCGATGAAAACGTCGCAGTTCAATCATGCTCCGGCGCAGATTCTGCTCAACACAGGCCATCAAATTCCCGGTCGTCCGAGCATGGGCGCGTGGCTGAGTTACGGACTCGGCAGCGAAAACAAAGACCTGCCGAGTTTCGTCGTGCTGCTTTCGGGCGAAAACAATCCCGACGGCGGCAAAAGTTGCTGGGGCAGTGGATTTCTGCCGACGGTGCATCAGGGCGTGGAGTTCCGCTCGAAAGGCGAACCGGTGTTGTTCGTCAACAACCCCGATGGCATCAGCAGCGACGTCCGCCGCCAATCGTTGGACGCGATTCGGGATTTGAATCAGATGAATCGCCAGGCCATCGGCGACCCGGAAATTGACACGCGTATCGCGGCTTACGAAATGGCCTATCGCATGCAGACCAGCGTTCCCGAACTGACAGACATTGCCAAAGAACCCGCAAAGGTTCACGAAGCGTACGGCACTCGACCGGGGCAGACGTCGTTTGCGAATAACTGTTTGCTGGCACGGCGATTGATCGAACGCGGCACACGCTTCGTGCAGTTGTATCACTGGGGTTGGGACATGCACGGCAATGGCGTAGGCGTGGACATTCCCACCAAATTGCCGCGAATGTGCCGCGAAATTGATCGGCCAATCGGCGCGTTGCTCGACGATCTGAAACAACGCGGTTTGCTGGAAGACACTATCGTTATCTGGGGAGGCGAATTCGGACGCACGCCGGTCAACGAAGCGCGCTCCGGTTCCAAATTGCTGGGACGCGATCATCATCCGCGCGCCTTTGCCTATTGGGTTGCTGGCGGAGGCTTCAAACCCGGCGTGACCATCGGCCAGACGGATGAGCTTGGCTACAACGTCGTCGAAGACGCCGTCGAAGTGTACGACCTGCAAGCGACGGTGCTGCATCTGCTGGGCATTGACCACACAAAACTGACGTATCGTTTTCAAGGTCGTGATTACCGGCTGACGGACGTTCACGGAAACATCGTCAAAAAGTTGCTGGCTTGATTGGGTTGGTGTTAGATGAATTGAAAAGATGAAAGAGCTATATCCTCAGCAATTGGAAAAGCCGCCGACAGACCAAGCCGCGCGAATGGACGCCGCGTGGAAAGAAGTCTTGACTGTGTTTTTCCGCGAATTCATCGAATTGCTGTTTTCTGAAATTGCAGCCGAAGTTGATTGGCGACGCGGCTATAAGTTTCTAGACACTGAATTGGCTCAAGTCGCTCGTGGTTATGCCACAGGCAAGCGCGTGGTAGACAAACTGGCGCAGGTTTACATGAAAGATGGCGGCGAACGTTGGCTGTTGCTGCATATTGAAATCGAAGCCAGTCCACGTAAACTTTTCAACGAGCGAATGTATGTTTACAACTACAGGCTCTTTGACCGATATAGAGCTTCCATAGTCAGTCTGGGCGTGGTCATCAAAGCCAGTTCACGTTTGCCACTTGGCCGTTATGAACGTGAACAATTTGGATGCCGTTTGTTGTTTGAGTTTCCAGTTCTGCGCCTGAGCGATTACTCCGCTCGTCAGTCAGAATTGGAGCAAAGCCATAACCCTGTCGCCGTTATCGTACTGGCCCAGTTGAAGGCCATCGAGGCGCGGAAAGATAATCGCCGTAAACTGGATTTCAAACGGCAGCTCATCCGCTTGCTTTACGGACGGGGTTATTCAAAAACCCAGGTGCTGGAAATGTTCCGTTTGCTGGACTGGATGGTTGCTCTTCCAGAAGGCCTGGATCAACAACTGCAAAGAGAAATTGTCGAATACGAGGAGGAAAAGGTAATGCTGATTTCAAACATCGAATGGATGGCCATCGAAAGAGGAATGAAAAAAGGCCTTGAACAAGGTCTTGAACAAGGCCTTGAACAAGGTCGTGAACAAGGTCTTGAACAAGGTCGTGAACAAGGTCTTGAACAAGGTCTTGAACAAGGTCTTGAACAAGGTCTTGAACAAGGTCGTGAAAACGCTTTGACAAGTCTGGTTTCACGATTGCTTTCTCGAAAGTTTGGCCAACTAAGTCAACGCCTGCTGTCCCAAATCAAACGATTGTCGGCATCGCAATTGGAAGAATTGGGTGAGGCGTTGCTTGATTTCGAACAGTTAAAAGATGCACGCGAATGGTTAAACAATCACCCGCCACAAAATGGTCATAAACCAAAAACCAAATCGGCGGCGAAAAAGAAACCGTCGCGAATAACGACTTCCTGACAAGACGAGGTGATCAACTTGCGCAAGGACGATGCCACGTTGCTGAAAAAAATTGCCTGGAAAACAGTTCAATAATCACGAAAGCAATGACTCCAATGAAAAAGCTGAAACTGATCTTCGCTCTTCTGACTCTTTTGATTTCGACCGCTTCTTTTGCTGCGGCACAGAGCGAACAGAGATTTGCTGAACTTGGCGATTTCAAGTTGGAAAGCGGCGAAATGATTCAAGATTGCAAACTGGGCTATCGCACCTTCGGCAAGCTGAACGCCGACAAATCGAACGCAATTCTCTTCCCTACATGGTTCGGCGGCAAAAGCGAACAACTCACGGACAATTTCGGTAAAGACAAGATGGTCAACGACGCGCGTTTTTTCATCATCGCGGTGGACGCGCTCGGCAACGGCGTTTCGTCTTCGCCGTCCAACAGCCGCAAACAACCGGGCGATCAGTTTCCGCGTTTCACCATCCGCGATATGGTCAACGCCGAGCATCACCTGGTGACGCAAATTTTCGGCATCAAAAAGTTGCATGCGGTGATGGGCATTTCAATGGGCGGCATGCAGACCTTTGAGTGGATGGTCGCTTACCCGCAAATGATGAAGCTGGCCGTTCCGATTGTCGGCACGACGCACCAGACGGCGTTTGATTTGTTGCTGTGGTCTACCGAACTGAAAGTGATCGAGGAGTCGCGGAAATTCGACACCAGCGACAATGCCGGAGCTGCGCTGGTCGGACGCATTCACGCGCTGGCATTGTTCACGCCGGCCTATCGCAATTCGGCCACACCGCCGAAAGAGTTTGAAGCCTTTGTCAAAAAGGAAGAACAGAATTACCTGGACACATTCAACGCCGATAATTGGGCGTCGCAGCTTCGCGCGATGATGGCGCATGACATCAGCAAGAAGTTCGGCTCGATGGCTGAAGCTGCCATAGCGGTCAAAGCCAAAGCGCTGATCGTCGTCGCGCGGCAGGACATGATGGTCAACCCCGATCCGGCAACTGACTTTGGCCGATTGATCAAAGCCGAACTGTTTGAAGTCAACAATCCATGCGGCCACGTTTATGCAACCTGCGAAGGTGGCAAAGTAAATGCGGCGGTCTCCAAGTTCTTAATGCAATAACCAACAACCGACAGAGAGGAAACAATCAATGGAAAACAATTCTAGGCGCGATTTTATTGCCAAAAGCGCGGCGGGCGTCGCCATGACGGCGGCAAGCTGGAACCGTGTGCTTGGCGCAAATGATAAAGTTCGACTTGGTGTCATAGGCACAGGCAATCGCGGCGGCGACGTGATGAGCTGGTTTCTGAAGGAACCGGATTGCGAAGTCACTGCGCTTTGCGACGTGTATGAAAAACCGATGCTCGAACAGAAAGAAAAAGCGGGCGGTCAGGCCAAAACATACATTGATCACCGCGAATTACTGGCCAGCAAAGACGTGGACGCCGTGTTGATCGCCACGCCGGATCATTGGCACGCCATTCAAGCTGTTGACTCCTGCAACGCGGGCAAGGCCGTGTACTGCGAAAAACCGCTGACCTATACCTGGCAGGAAGGCCACAAGATCATTCAAGCCGTCAACGCCAACAAAACGATTTTCCAGGTCGGCTTGCAACAACGCAGCGGCACGCATTACGCCGAAGCCAAACGCGAATACTTCGACAACGGCAAGATCGGCAAAATCGCCTTCGTCCGCACGTACTGGCACGGCAACGGGTATCACCTGCGCAGACCCAACTTCAAAGACCAGCCCGCCGGTTTGGATTGGAAACGCTGGCTTGGTCCGGCCAAAGCGCGTCCGTTTGATGCTCACCAGTTTTACAACTGGCGCGCGTATTTCGATTTCGGCGGCGGCCAGATCACCGATTTGTTCACGCATTGGATTGACGTGGTGCATTGGTTTTTGGGCGAAGAATTGCCTACGGCGGCCACGGCTGCAGGCGGCATCTATCATTACAAAGACGGTCGAACCGCGCCGGATACGCTTTCGATCCAACTGGAATACCCGAAAGAATGGATGGCGACGTTTGACGCGACTCTGGTTCCCGGCGCGCGCGGAGCCGCAATCGAATTCATGGGAACCAACGGTAGCCTGTACATTGACCGCGGCAGATACGTTTGGCAGCAAGCTCCCGAACGTCGTCAGGCTCCGCCGCCGCCTGTGACCGTGCAGGCTAAAAAGCCGCTCGAAGCCGAACACGTTCGCAACTTCCTCGATAGCATCAAGGCAAACAAAACGCCGAATTCCGATGTCGTCAGCGGCCATCGTTCGGCGCTGGCTTCCAATCTGGGCAAGATTGCCTACGTGCAAAAACGCCGCATCACCTTCAACCCGGCGACTGAAAAAAATCACGTGCTGGCTTCAGCGATACAGGCGAAGAAATAAGCCTATCAAGCTGATTACAATCCTGGCCGTAGAGTTTGCAAGCAAACGCCTGCAAACTCTACGGCCTGATCTTATGAATTTGTTGAATTGCAGAATCGTGCTCGTTCGCCCTCGTGACCCAAACAATATCGGCGCGGTGGCGCGAGCGATGAAAAACTTTGGCTTCAGCGATCTGGCCGTCGTTGGAATTCATCCACCAAACTGGGATGAAGTGACATCTGCACCCAACGCAACCGATTTGTTGGCTGACGCCCGTTTGTTCTCCACGCTCAATCAGGCGATAGCCGATTGCAATTTGGTTATAGGCACGACCGACCGAACTCGCGTCGAAACCAGGCAAAACATCTTCACGCCGATTGATCTGAATCGCGAACTAAACGCAACCGACTACAAACTCGCTTTGGTGTTCGGTTCGGAAAAACACGGGCTGACAAACGACGACTTCAGCCATTGCCACCGCGTGATGAGCATTCCCACGCAGCCCAATTGCCCTTCGATGAATCTTGGCCAGGCCGTTGCCGTGTGTTGTTACGAATTGGTGCGGAATCAGGCACAAACGGAATTTGTTCCTCGTCCAGCGGAAATGGCGACGGCGGGCGCGACAGAAGCCGCGTTGCAGTTGTTGCTGGATGTATTGCACCAGATAGATTTCGTGCTGCCGGGCAACAAACCGGACTTGAAGCGGCGAATCCGCAGCAGCTTTTTCAGATTCAACCTGACCAGATACGACGTTGAAATGCTTTGTGGAATTTTGGGCAGGATCAAACGCGGCTTAGACCGAAACGGCAAATAGAGCCATTGTCAAAACATCAAAAGGCCGGAAACACGATAAATGCTTCCGGCCTTTTGAGTTGGTATTCCAACCAGACAGGTTAGAAGGTGTAGCGCAGTCCCATCAGGATGCGGCGGTTGCCGCCGTTGGTAGCCCACTGATTCAGGAAGTTCGCGCCTGAGTTGATCGCGGTGTTCGGCGTGCCGAAGTTGCGCGTGTTGGTCAGGTTGAAGAACTCAGCGCGGAATTGCAGGTTGTGGCCCTCAAAAATCTTCGTGTTCTTGAAGATGCCGAAGTCCAGGTTCTGAATTCCGTCGCCGCGAATCGTGTTGCGCCCGATGTTGCCGGTGCGTTGTCCAGCCGTCAGAGCCGAGAACAGGCTGGCGCCGCCCGCCGCGCGAATCTCAATCAGATTCATGTTGGACAGGTCGAGCGTAGTGTTCAGGTTCGGACGAATAGCGTTGCCCACCAGCGCGTCAATACCTTGCAACGTGCCCGCCGGATCAGCGCCGTTCAGGATCGTAAACGGCGTTCCGCTTTGCAGCGTGAAGAAGGCGTTGGCTTGCCAACCGCCCAAAACGTGTCCCACCAGTCCGGCCTGGTCGCGGAAGAACGGAAATTCATAAACCATGTTTCCCGTCACGCGATGCGGACGATCATAGCTGGAACGCGCACGGTCGGCGTTGCGGTTGTAAGGGTCTTGCGGAGTGGCGACTTCGCCCTGCGGTTGCGGGTTGAAGATTTCCGACGCCGTGTCAATGAACGTGCTCCAGGTGTAATGCACACCCGCGCTGAAATTCTTGCTCAGACGTTTGTCCAGGCTGACTTGCAGCGAATGGTAAATGGATTGCGCGCAGTTGCAACGCAACCGTTCGACACCGCGCGTCAAATCCACACGACGCGGTTGGTTGGTCAACGTCGTGCCAGTCGGGTTGTAAAGGAACGCCGGATCGGTGCGGTTGGTGCGTTCGCGGACAACCGGATTGCCGTCAACGGTCTGGAACAGGCCGTTGCCTTTAGTGCCGACGTAACCGACGCGCAACACGACGTCTTTGGACAGTTCACGCGAAACTTCCAGACTGAACTGGTCAGCGGACGGCGAACGGAAATCCGCGCCCACAGTCGTTTGCGTGATGAACGGCAGGTTGGCCGTCGGCGGCGCAGCGGCAGACAACAGATTGGAGTAAGCGTTGTTCAGTGAAGGATTCAACGCAAACACAAACGGGAAGGCGCTGGCGATATTCAGGTTGATGTTGATGAATCCGTAATCGTTCGTGCGCGAATAACCGCCGCGAACTACGGTCTTGTCACCACCAAAGAGCATGCCGGCGATTCCGCTGTCGCCGAAATTCGGACGCCAGTTAAAGCCGAAACGCGGTTGCAGGTTGTTCGTATCACGCCCCGGATTGCGGAACCGAAACACAGGGTTGTTGCCATTGGCCGCCAGAATCGCGTCATTGAACGGTTGCAGCGAGCCGATGGAATTACCAGGCGTTTCGTAACGCAAGCCATAAGTCAGTGAGAAATTCGGTCTGACCTTCCATTCGTCCTGGGCATAGAAGAAATAGTCGTACCAGTTGTAATACTGAATTTCCGAACCGCCCGGCACAGGTTTGTTGATGGCCGACGCGATGGCTACGTCATTGACGAAGCTGTCGAGCGTGGCGTAAGCCAGACGACCGCGAATGGTCGGGAAGAAAAAGCTCTTGACCTGAACGCGGCGGAAGTCGAAGCCAAACTTCATGGCATGGCTTCCTTTCGTCCAAGAAAGGTTGTCCAGAATTTGATAAGTGTTGTTGAAGCGGAACTGCGGCAGATTGACAGCCAGCCCAATCGCCGTGCGTGTGGCGGCGGCGTTGAAACCGATCAAACCGAGTTGGTTGATTTCGATGGATGGAATGGTTTCCGACGACGGGTCCTGAGCATTGGTGACGGAGCCGAACCGCTGATAAGCGACGCGGAGTTCATTGACCAGCGAATTGGACAGAATGCTGGTGAAGCCGATATTGGCCGATTGATTGCGCGCAGTGACCAGATTCGCCAACCCTGCCGGCGTGGCCTGCCCGGTTCCAGTGCTGTTTTGATCGTTGAAAAAGAAGCGTCCGTTGATCTGGTGCTTCTCATTGAAACGATGATCCACGCGCGTGCTCCATTGATGATTGTTGAACGCGACGGAATTCGCGCCGGTCAGCGATCCGAGCGGCACGGTGAAAGTCTGGTTGTTAATTGTGAAATTGGCCGACGTGTTGTTCGCGGTTTGCGCCGCGGGCAGGAATTTCAGCAACGCCGCGACCTGCGGACGGCTGCCTGCCTGAGCCTGTAAAATCTGGCGACCGGCTTCGGTCGGCACGCCGTTGATCGTCGCGCCCGAACCCAACTCGCGATCCGTCCAGCGTTGATAGGAGCCAAAGAAAAACGTCTTGTCTTTGACAATCGGCCCGCCCAGCGTTCCGCCGTATTGCGCTTCGTTGCGGCGCGGCGCATCGGTGAATCCGGCGGCTTTGTCCAGATTGCTGCGGGCGTTGAAAACGTCGTTATTATTGAAGAAGAAGGCCGAACCGTGCAGATTGTTCGAACCGGATTTGCTGACGATGTTGACGACCGAACCGGCTGCGCGTCCGTATTCAGGCGCAAACTGGTTGGTCACCAGCCGGAATTCCTGCACCACGTCCGGGTTGTTGATCGGTTGCTGCGAACCGCTGACGCTGGGATCGTTACTGTCCTGCCCGTCAATCATGAAATTGTTCGAGCGCAGTCGCATCCCGTTGACTGAAAAGTTCAGCCCTTGCGCGAAACCGGTCTGGCCGCTACCCAACTGGCTGACGCCCGCTGCTGACAGCGCCACAAAAAGCACGTTGCGGTTCGGCGCGAGCGGCAATTCGGACAACCGTTTGCTGTCAAAGCGCGTACTGACTTCGGCATTGGTCGTGTTCAACAACGAAGCGTTTTCGTTGATGGTCACGACTTCTTCGACGGCGCTCGTTTTGAGCGGCGCATTGACGACCGCTTCCTGATTGAGCAGCAATTCGACGCCAGTGCGGACATATTTGGCAAAACCGCTGGCCTGGATGGTGATTTCGTATTTGCCGACAGGCAAATTCGGGAATCGGTACCGGCCTTCTCCGTCCGTAGTCGTCGAACGGGATTCATTGGTGCCGATGTTACGAGCAGTTACCGCCGCATTGGCAATCACTGCTCCTTGCGGGTCGCTCACCGTACCGGAAATTGTTCCGGAAGTGGATTGAGCGTTGGCGCCCCACGTCAGGCTCAGCAAAAGCGCAAGCGTGGTTGCCAGAAAGCGAAGTGAATTTTTCATATCTACTATCCTCCTGAAACTCCTGTGGTTAGGTTCTTTCGATTGGGACTGAATGACGCTTCCAAAAACCAAGCGTAATAACTTGTCATCTTGGAAGGTGGAAGATCAATTATCTCTTTGCAAGTTACATTCCGATAAAACAGCAACAACCCAGGAGCGCCTAACTCAAACAAAAGGTTGAGTTAATCTGTCTGATGAAAAATACCTCAATCCCGAATCTGCGAAATTTTGTAGCTACTTTCAAATTTTCATATTTTGACCGGCCTCACATTTCTATTTTTTAGCGCTCTTTTTCTGATCTGATGCAGCGCTTCCAGCCCATTTACCCTCAATTTGTGTGCTGTTCAACTTCCCTGGTTTTCCATATTCCCTGGTAAAAAACCCCAATCGCAGAACGCAGACTATTTCAATAAAAAAGAGCGCCGCGTTTCAAACGGCGCTCCAACTACAACAGGTTAATTGTTTTATTTGAACTGGAAGTTGGCCACGTGAGTCGTGCCGTCGCTCAGTTTCAGCAGCAGTTGGCGGCAGGTGCCTGCCCACACTTTGTCGGTTTTCCAAACGTAGGTGTAGGTGTCGTTGGCCGCGGTGTAGCTCAGTCCGCTGGCGCTGAGCATCGGAACTGCCTGAAGATCAGACGGCGTGCCGCTGCCACAGGCCAATGGTTGCGAAGCCGGAAAGCCTGCCGCGAAAATCGCCATCCCTTTGTTTCCGCTCAGGGAGAATTTGACCGGAATGGCGCTTCCCGCTTTGGCTACGTTGACGACAGGCAATGGGGCAACCGGCTGCAGAAAACCACCGAAGTTGTAACGCACAGAGACCGTAAAACTGCACGTGGATTGATTGCCTGCGGCGTCCGTCGCCGTGACGTTGACGGTGGTTGTGCCCAGAGGAAAAACCGTGCCTGAAGCTTTGCTGGTAGCAATGCTGACGGTAGAGCAATCGCTCGCCGTCGGAGCCGCGTAGTTGACCACTGCGGCAGTGTCCATTGAATTCAGCGGCAGATAAACAATGACATCGGACGGGCAGGTCAGCGCAGGGTTGGTCGAATCAATCACCGTCACGGTCGCAGTGGCGGAACCGGATGCGCCATTGCTGTCGGTGACGGTCAGCGTGACCGTGTGATTGCCGAGGCCGAACGGCCCGGTCGAATCCAGCGAGAGCGTGATCCCGTCGCCATCAGGATCGTAAGAGCCGTTATTGACCTGAGCGGCTGTGATTGACGCCGTGCAATTTGCGCCCGCTGACACTGTTATATTTCGGCTCAACGCCACAGGAGCGGAGTTCATCCCCGGCTGGTATGCTTCCAGCCTGTTCCCGTTCGGTGCTCCTCCCACTGCATAAAGCACACCGTCAACCGCGGCGGCGGCCAGAAAAAAACGGTGATAGGTCATATTCGCTTTTATGGACCAGGTGTCGGTCTGAGGATCATAGACCTCCAGCTTACTTTGAATGACGCTGCCGCTTTCTCCCCCGACCGCATAGAGTTGACCGTCAATCACGGCCGCTGCAAGGCCACTACGGCCCGTTGGCATATTGGCTTTGGTGGCCCAGGCGCCAGTCTGCGGATCATAAACTTCCAGCTTGTTTATATTTATATCTCCGGACTTAAATCCTCCAGCCACGTAAAGCTTGCCGTCAATTGCAGCCGCGGCCAGGCTATCGCGCGTCGTCGGCATATCGGCTTTGGTTGACCAGGTGTCGGTCTGAGGGTCATAGACTTCCAATTTGTTGTTCTGCGTATTGCTGCCATTGGTTCCCCCGACCGCATAGAGCTTGCCATCAATCACCGCCGCTCCTAAGGCCCCGCGCGCTGTCGGCATACTGGCTTTACTTGTCCAGGTGTCGGTCTGCGGATCATAGACCTGCAGTGCGTTTTGAGGGGTTCCGAAATTAAGTCCCCCGACGGCATATAGCTTCCCGTCAATCACGGCCGCAGCCACGCCGCTGCGCCCCGCAGGCATACTGGCCAGAGACATCCAACTGTTGGTTTGCGGGTCGTAGACCTGCAATACGCCGCCATTGTTCCCACCGACTGCATAGAGTTTGCCGTTAATCTCAGCCGCAGCCAGGCCACTACGCCCCGTCGGCATGTTGGCTTTGGTCGTCCAGGTGTTGCCCTGCGCCTGCACGGGTCGGAACGGTGCCCAGATAAGACTCGCGCCGGTCAGTATCGCGACCAGCAGCGCCGGCAGGATGAATTTGCGTATCCGTTGATTGTTGAGCTTCATGATTTCTCCTTGTGTTTGAGTTACTGATTTCCCGTTATCAGTCAGTTTTCCAAAGCGGCGTTTGCAGCCAGCGCCGCACTTCAATCAGGTTTTCTTTCAGCACATAACCGCACGCGCCAGCCTTTTGCGCCGCCGCGCGCAGCGGTTCGTCTCCGTGGTCGGTGACGATCAGAATATGGGCGTCGGGATAATCGGTCTTGATCCGGCTCGTCGCCGTGATGCCGTCCATTCCCGGCAGTTGAATATCCATCAACACCCAATCCGGCTGGTTCGTCGCGTACAGGTCGCAGGCAGCGTCGCCCGCGTCGCACTCGATCACGACATCGGCCAGGTTGCCGATCAGGCTTTTGATCAGCCGCCGCATCAGTTCGTTATCTTCGACAATCAGAGCTTTCACGATAATTCCGCCTGTTGGTGTTGGGGTTTCGTTCAACGCAGGCGGATTGTGCAGTTTTCAGGCGAGCGCCGGTATCCAGACTTCTACCGGTTTTGGGCAGGTGGGATTACTGATTTTTACTGGTGGAACTACGGGCGGGAACCAGTAGTTCTACTGGCTGAGAGCTTTCCATTTTTCATTTGCCATTGAAGAAGCGCCGTCCGATCAATAAATGACAAATTGGCCTAGAGTTTGGATTGATGCTCAACGGCGAATTTGACCAGGGCGTGCGCGCCTTTTAGTTCCAGCTTTTCGCAAATCTTGGCGCGATGAAATTCGATGGTGCGAACGCTCAGGCAAAGCAGTTCGGCGATTTCCTTGCTGGTTTTGTATTGCCCGACCAATTGCAACACGCGCCGTTCGGTGGGCGAGAGGCTTTCCAGGCCGGGTTTCTGTTCCAACAGCGAGGCCGCGCCACGGCTGCGTTTGAGCAACAGGCTGGTCAATTGCGGGCTGACGAATTCGCCGCCCTCGTTGACGGCGCGAATGCAATTGATGACTTCGGTGGCGGCGCTGTCTTTGACCAGATAACCTTTCACGCCCAGATCGAGCGCGGCATTCAGGAAGCGTTCGTCTTTGTGCATGGTCAGGATGATGACTTGCACGGGCAGCCGTTTTTCCCGAATCGCCTGCGTTACCTGAAAACCGTCCAGCAGCGGCATGTCCACGTCCAGAAGGGCTATGCTGGCGCCGCTTCCGGGCAGGCAATCGAGCGCTGCCTGTCCGTTGTCGGCTTCGGCAACGACTTTGATCAATGTGTCGCGCTCGATGACCTGACGCAATCCGGCGCGAAAAATCGGATGGTCATCCGCAATCAGAATCTTGATTTCAGGTTTCATGGCAATGTGTGTTTGATTGTTTAGAGTTATCGCACCGGGAATTTGACGATAATCGTCGTTCCCTGATTCGGCGTGCTTTCCATCGTCAACACGCCATCCAGCATACGCACGCGCTCCGCCATTCCAATCAGGCCGAAGCCACTGGCGGGAGTCTGACGCATCGCAACTGGGGAATCAGACAATGCCGTCGTTTTCTTTGCGCCGGAATCCACCTGACGCGATTCACTGGCTGCGACCACAAATCCTTTGCCGTTATCGCTGATGGTCAGCGTGATGAAATCTTCTTCGCGGACAACGGCGATCAACGCTTCGGTCGCCTGGGAATGTTTGATGATGTTGTTCACGCATTCCTGCACTATGCGGTAAAAACTCGCCTCTTCCTCTTTTGAGAAAACGCCGTCCAGCAACGCCACGTTTACGGTAAAGCGTATGGGAGTCGAAGCCGCAACGCGTTCGACCATCGCCTCCAGGCTTTGCGACAACCCAAGCCGATCCAGGTGATAAGGGCGCAGGTCATACGCAATCCGGCGCGCTTCATCAATCGCCTGGGAAGCGGTCAGGCTGATTTCATCAAACTGTTCCTTCGACATCTGCGCATTTTCGGGCGACATTCCGCCGACCAGCGCGCGATTTTTGATCACCAGCATGCTTTGTCCCAACCCGTCGTGCAATTCCGCCGCGATGCGTTTGCGTTCGCTTTCCTGCGATTCGATCAGCCGCCGCGAAAACATCGCCTGTTCCTGCTGACGGCGCTGCAATTGCGCAACGCGCGTGCGAAAGCCCAGGTAACTCAAACCGGCAACGCCCAGCGCCACCATCACGCCAAACCAGACGGTGCGATAAAACGGCGTCGCCACGAAAATTTCTAGCGCTGCGCCTTCTTCGTTCCAGACGCCGTCGCTGTTGGCTGCAATCACGCGAAATGTGTAATTTCCAGGCGGCAGATACGGGAAATAGGCCACACGCCGCGTTCCAACGTCCACCCATTCAGTATCCAGCCCTTCCAGCATGTATTTGAATTTGACCTGCTCGGATTTGAGCAGGCTCAGGCCGGTGTAATTGATTTCCAGATCGCGCTGACCCGGCGCCACCGTCACCAGTTTGTGAAAATCAACCGGGCCGCGTTCGAGTGCGACCGCTTCGATTTTCACTGGCGGCGGCTGCGGGTTGGGGCGCGCGGCTTCGGGATCAATCACGACCACGCCGCCCATTGTCGGGAACCAGAGTCGCCCGTCATCAGTAACCAATCCGGCGGGTTGCCGCCCGCCGTTGCACTCCGTGTTGAGCATACCGTCCTGCTTGCCGAAAGCAATGCTGCTGACGCGCGAGATGCGCCCTTCGGCCAGTTCATTCAATTCGCGGCGGCTGACGCGATAGATGCCCTTGTTGCAACCGATCCAGAAATAACCGCGCCGGTCTTCCAGGATTTGAAAGACCCCGTTGTTGTAAAGACCCTGCTCTGTCCGGTAGTTGAAAAAGCGTCCTTCCCGAAACCGGCTCAGGCCATCGTCGTAAGTCCCTATCCAGAGCGTGCCATCGGCGTCTTCGTAAAGCGAGCGAACACGATTGCCGGTCAGCCCCTGAGCAGTTGTGTAAGAAGTGAATTTGCCGTCTTTGAATTTGGCGAGGCCGCCGAAAGTCCCGAACCACAAAACGCCGTCCGCGCTTTCGTGGATTACTTTGACATCGTCGCTCGGCAATCCGTCTTTGGTCGTGTAATGCGCCGTGACCCGGTCGCCATCGAATTTGAACAGGCCACGTTCAGCGCCGACCCAGACTGCGCCCGACCGGTCTTCGTGGATAGCCCAGACCAGAGGCTCGCGTCCCAGCAAAGGCGTCAGCGATTTCAGCCGCCCGTTTTCGTAACGATGCAACCATCCCCAGGCGCCGATCCACAACCGTCCCGACCGATCTTCCCAAAACGACTGCACAACTTCCTTGTACTCTTTCAGCGGATTGTCGGCGAAAGAGCCGTTTCTTATCAGGCTCAGGCCGCGACTCGTACCAACCCAGATGTCGCCGTTGCGGCCCCTCAGCATCGGATAGACTTCATTGTGCGTCAGGCCGTCGGCGGTCGAGTAAGTAGTGATCAGCTTTTTACTAACACGATACAGCCCGTTCGAAGTGGCGACCCAGATGGAGCCTTCGCGATCCCCGGCAACTTTCAGATAAGCCGTGGTCGGCAGTCCGGCGGCTTCGCCGTAAACAGTAAAGCGCCCGTCCTTGAAACGAACCACTCCGATGCCGTCTTGAAGCACCCAGCCAGTAGCAAACCAGACGCCGCCATCATCGTCCTCGCATTGCGGGCGCACGACAATGTTAAGCGGCAACCCGTCCAGCGTTGTATAGCGCGTCGCCTGACCGTTAATCATCCGGTAAACGCCGGACTTATCGCCCACCCAAAAGCCTCCCTGACGGTCTTCGTAAGCTTCCAGAACGTTCAAACCATCGTCCCAGTCGAACTTTATCGGGTAATGGGTTTCCCGTCCGTCTTTGATCTGCCACACACCGCGCGCATCAATCGTCCACCGCGTTCCTGAAGGGCCGCGGTAAAGCTTCAGCCTGGAGTCTGTGTATTCCGGCGGCGTCGGAATGAATTTGCCAGCGCGCAGGTAATAGGCAGCGCTGCCCGAAATGAACATCAGTTCATCGTTGAAATCGCGCTTGAAATTGGAGACCGAAGCGCCAGGGCGTCCGTCGGCTGAGGCGTAAGAGGTGAAAACTCCATTGCTGTAACTCACGACCTCTCCCTGATCCGCCCCCGCCCACAGCGTTCCATCTTTATCTTCGTATAACGCAGTGAACCGATTGTTGGTGATGGCTGGGGTGTTGCTTTTGTCGAAAACGGTGAAGCGCACGCCGTCAAATCGCGCCAATCCGTCGAAAGTAGTCAGCCACAGATAACCGTCACGAGTCTGCACAATCATTCGCACAGTGTTCTGTGGCAATCCATTATCTGTAGTCCAATGGTCAAAGCGATAGGAAGCGTGTTGCCCAACCGCTGAACCAACCAGAAAGCAGAGCAAGGCGATTGTGCGCAACGAGTCGCGGGAAAACGAGGTGAGGTGCAGAGTCTTTGCAGGGTCAACAACGAGTTGGGAGAGCATTGACAGTCATCCTGAAATAAGCTTCGACGCCTTATTTGGCGCGGCGTTTATCTCTCATTTCGTCCGGGCTGGCAAGCGACCGAGTCTGCGGCATTTCACAGGCTGTAGTTTGCAGCGGCCTAAGGCGCGCAATACGCAGCTACGATTTACCGATGCTGCGCTGTAGAACACCTGTTCTACAGCGCAGCGAGCAAACGCAAGCCGCTATAGATGGGGGAAAAAAGGAGGCGCGAGACTTTCTATGCCTCACGCTTTCCTTTTCGCGGCTATTTGTTTGGCTGAGGAACGACGCGCAAGTAAGGTTTGACTGTCTTCCAACCGCCTGGGAACTTCTCTTTCGCCGCTTCGTCGGAAACCGCCGGAACGATGATGCAATCGTCGCCGTCTTTCCAATTGACCGGTGTCGCCACGCTGTATCTGGCCGTCAATTGCAGCGAATCAATCACGCGCAAGACTTCGTCAAAATTCCGACCGGTGCTCATCGGGTAAACAATCACCAGCTTGATCTTTTTGTCCGGCCCGATAACGAACACGTTTCGCACGGTCATGTTGTCTGCCGCCGTTCGGCCTTGGCTTGTCCCTTCGACCGTAGCGGGCAGCATGCCGTAAAGCTTCGATACCTTCAGTTCCGTATCGCCGATCATCGGGTAGTTCGGCGCGTGACCGGTTACTTCTCCGATGTCGTTTGACCAGCGCTTGTGATTTTCCACCGGGTCAACACTCAACCCGATGATTTTCACATTGCGCTTATCGAACTCCGGTTTGAGGCGCGCCATATAGCCGAGTTCGGTCGTGCAAACCGGCGTGAAATCTTTCGGGTGCGAAAAGAGCACGGCCCAACCGTCGCCTATCCATTCGTGAAAGTTGATCTCGCCTTCGGTGGTTGTTGCCTGAAAATTCGGAGCTTCGTCGCCTAATCTGATTGCCATAATTGTTTCCTTTCGTTGGTAAATGGTTGTTGGTTTGAAATTACGTCTTGGAGCGTATTCCTTGATCCACGTTGCAAACGTTGACACTTGAGCCAATCACTGCGCGCACAAAAGCCTGCGCACGGCGTGCAGCTCTTCTTTCAACACGTAACCGGATGCGCCTGCCGCCTGAGCCGCGTCGCGCCATTCCGGCAGGTCGTATCCGGTGACGATGCAAACGCGCGCATCCGGCCAAATGCTTTTCAATTGCCGCGTCGCTTCCAGGCCGTCCACTCGCGGCATCTCTATGTCCATCAAGACCCAGTCGGCGGCGGTCAGATTTTCAGCGGCGTAAGCTTCAACGGCCTGCGCGCCGTCTTCGCATTCGTAAACGGCTTCAGCCACAAGCGTGACAAAACCGCGCAACAAGCGTCGCATCTCCGCGTTGTCATCCACGATCAAAACTTTCATCATCTTTCCGCTCCTTGCCAGAGACGCTCGGACATGCTGCTTGCGAATTGCCCGTTCCTTTGCAGGCTTTTTAGTGATGCGTTGATTGGAGAGATCGAGTTCAGTGACTGCCGAAACCAGCAGTCGCTGAACTCCTGACTGAGCGGTTACAGACGCGGTTGAAAACAGGTCACGGACAGCTTGGTGAATTCGTCGCCACGTTCACCGACCTCAGCACATTGTCCGTTCCTTTCAGATTCCAGACACCCAGAGTGGCGCTGGCGCTCATCGTGAACGTAACGCTGAAGGCATTCACGACGCGCCCCGGCTGGAAGACCGTTGTCTGGCCGCGATTCTGATTGCCCGGCGTGAAGTGATTGTTCGATCCGACGGGGATCGTCACGGCTGATCCGGTCGTGTTGTGATAGCCAAAGCGCGCGGTGTAAGTGCCGTTCGCGTTACGCTGCACACATTCCAGGATAGGCACAACCGTTGGCGAGATCGTCACGGTGTAGCTGCGTGATCCCTCGCACGTCCCGTTATTCCACTTCGCCTTGATCGTGAAATTGAAAGTGCCGGGCGTGGTGGGCGTACCAGCAATGAACGTGAGGCTGGAAATCACCATCAAGTGCAATCCGGGCGGAAGCTGCCCTGCCGAAACGCTGAACGTATAGTTCCCCGACGGAGAAGCCGAAAGCACTTCAAGGTAATACACCGCCAGATTCGGCTGCTGGATCGTCGCTGGACCGACCGTCACCCCACAGTTCGAAGCGTTGGTCACGGTCAACGTGAAGGTTCGATTCGCCTGAGCGCCGCAATTGTCGGTTGCCTTCACGGTCACGGTGTAACTGCCTGCAGGGCCGGCGTTCGTGACCGTGATCGTGCCTGTCGCCGGATTCACCGCAAGCGCGCCAGTGAACCCGGGCGCTGAAGCCGTCAGACTCGTCACCGAGCCGTTGTCGGACGGTGCAACACTGGGGATAACCGTTATAGCGCCCCCCGCCGTGACAGAAGTGGCGGGATAAGCGCCAAGCGAAGGCAGCGGATTGGAATTGACCGTCACGTTGAGCGTGGCTTCGTCTGACAAGCTGCCGCTATCGGTGACACGCAGCGTGAACGTAGCACTGGTCGCGCCGCAATTCGCCACAACCGAGGCCGTCACCTGCCCAGACGAATTGACGTTGAGGTTGGAGACAGTAACACCATTGACCGTCGCGCTCGCCGCGCCGTTGACCGTCACTGTGAGAGAAGTGTTGGCTTCCTCAGAATCATCAACTGAGGCGATTTGCGAATTTGAGGCAGGGCTGCCCGCCGTGCGTGTCAGAGTTGTTCCGGCAATTGTCGGAGGTGTGTTGGTGGTCGCTTCCGCTTCCACCGAACCGCAATCGCAACTGGTGGATTGAGGGCGCGAAACTCCGCGCTGGTCAGTGGAACCGGGCGTGCAGCCGGCGCTGCCCACAGGAATCATGTTGAGCACAGGGCTGCCCGCTAGCGGCATGTGCGTCCTGGTCAGGCCGCCATTGTCGGCCAGCTCGCTGAGCATCGCTCCATTCGATGCAACGACCTTGGTCGTGCTCTCTGCTCCGAGGATGTCAACGCAACTGCTGACAATCACGTTGTAGCCGTAGTCGTGTTTGAAATCGCTGTAAAAGCCGCTGCAGTCGGGCACGCTGTCCAGACCGTTGCCGGCGATAATCGAACGCCTCAGAGCCAGGCCTGGGTTTGGCACGCCGCCAGTGTCATCGCGAATAGCATCAGCGTCCACGCCTGCGCTATTGCCTGTGATCGTGGAATCGTTGATTGTCCCTGTCACGGTTCCATTCAGGAACATCGCGCCGCCAGCCTTGTCGGCACGATTACCGCTGATGGTGCTGTTCGTGATTTCCAGCGTGCTCTGCCGCTGCGACGTGTAATCCATCCACAAGCCACCACCCAGTCCACTGACGACATCACCCGGCGTAAACACCGCATGATTGCCGCTGATCGTGCTGCGCAGGATGCGAATGACTCCGCCATTGAAATCCGGATGAATCCATAGCCCCGCGCCGTAACGGCCTGTGTTGTTGCTGATCGTGCAGTCAATCAGCGTCAGGCTCTCAACTCCGTTGGTGGCCAAAATGCCGCCGCCAGGGTCTTGTACCGAACGGTTGCCGGTGACGACGACGCGCTCAAGCGTGACATGGCTGCCCGGCGTAAAAATCCCGCCGCGTTGCGTGCTGTTGATGACACGTATGTCACGGACCGTGACGTTGGTGCCGAGTACCGTCGCAGCGTAGGCGCTGTTCGACAAATCAATGGTCGCGCCATTGCCTTCCAGGGTGCCCGGAAAACCGCCGAAATACAGCGAGGGATAAGTGCAGGGTTGCAACCGCACTGTGATGTCGTTGCCCGAGATGTCAATCGGCGTGCCGCATGGCACATCAATGATGGTGGTGGCCGCGCGCACTGGCGTTGCGAGACGCAACGCAGCGCTGGCAAGCAACGCCGCCAGCACACACAGAAGCAGAATGCGAATTCCACCTTTCGACCAATGACGAATGCCTGCGCTTTGCAGACTGGACTTTTGAAAAAAGTTGATGATTTGACCGCTCAATGTGATTGCCATAACTGATCTCCTTTGCTGATAGGTAATGCGCTCATCGGATTCTTTGCCGGGAAGCGTTTCTTCCAACGACGGGCGGGATTGTGCGCGAAAGGCTGATTGTCGCGCGTCAGCAGGAATACTCATTTTGCCTGAGCAGTTCTGCTTAATTTTCTGAGTAGTTCTACTTACACGGTTGGATCAATTGCGGCAGTCGAGACGCTAGATTTTGCGCCTCTGCTCAAGACAATTCGGATTTGTGCTGGATGGCGAATTTGACCAGCGCGTGGCTGCCGCGCAGATCGAGTTTCTGGCAAATGTGCGCGCGATGATTTTCGACCGTGCGAACGCTGATGCTGAGTTCATCAGCAATTTGTTTGCTGGTTTTGTAATCGGCGAGCATGCCCAGCACGCGGCGTTCAGTGGCAGTCAAATCCTGCAAGCCGGGCTGGCGCAACAACGTCGAAGCGCGATTGTGGCGACTGAGTAACAACGTGGAAAGCGAAGGACTGATGTAATTCTGTCCGGTGGCGACGGTCTTCAAACAGTTGACGACATCCGCCGCCGCGCTGTCTTTGACCACGTAACCTTTCGCGCCCAGGTCGAGCGCTTCATTGAAGTGCATTTCATCCTTGTGCATGGTCAGAAAGACAATTATGACCGGCCAGCCTGCTTCGCGCACTTGGCGCGCGACCGCAAAACCGTCCAGTTCCGGCATGTCCATATCGAGCAGCGCGATTTGTGGTTGCAGCGTTTCTATTTGCTGAAGCGCCGCTTCGCCGTCGTCGGCTTCGGCAATAACCACCAACCGCGAATCGCGTTCGATAATCTGTCGCAATCCGTGGCGAAAGATCGGATGGTCGTCAGCAATCAGGATGCGAATTTGGTCTTTCATACGCTTTTTTTTCGGGAATCGTCAGCTTGATGATAATCGTTGTACCCTGCCCCGGCGCGGAATCCAGCGTATATGCTCCGCCCAGCAAGCGCACGCGCTCGGCCATGCCAATCAGGCCAAACCCACCGGATTGCGGATTGCGGACTGCGGATTGCGGATTGGGTCGTGCCTTCTGAGAATCCGCCATCGAAAATCCCAGGCCGTTGTCTTCGATTTTCATGCTCACTTCGCGTTCGTCTCGCTCAATCGTCAGCTTCGCTTCGGTTGCGCGCGAATGCTTGAGAATGTTGTTGACGCTTTCCTGCACGACTCGATAAAGGTTCAATTCGGCTTCGTTTGGAAACAAGTCGTCAATGTTCTCCAAGTCGGTGACAAAACGAATGCCGGATGTGCGTTCGGCCTGCTGGCACATCGCCTGAAGCGTTTTGGTCAGGCCGAAACGTTCCATCTTGTACGGGCGCAGGTTGTAGGCGATCTCGCGCACTTCTTCAATCGCGTGGGCGCTGGCGGCGGAAATTTCCTCCACCTGTTCGCGTGCCGTTTCGGGGTCGTCGAAAGAGTCCAGCGCCAGAAAGCTGCGGTTTTTGATGATGAGCAGACTTTGTCCCAGACTGTCGTGCAATTCGGCGGCGATGCGTTGGCGCTCCTGCTCTTGCGAATCCAGCAACTGCCGCGAGAAGGCTTCTTGCGCCGCGTGCGCCTGACGCAAGCGGGCGACACGCTGTCGAAACACCAGCACAATTGCCCCGGCAACGCTAAGCGTCACCAACGTGATAAACCACCACCTGCGCCAGAGCGGCGGTTCGACCACGATCCGAAGACTTGCGCCCACTGTATTCCAAACACCGTCGCTGTTGGCCGCCAGCACCTTGAAGGTGTAACTGCCGGGCGGAAGACTCGGAAAATAAGCCACTCTTCGTGTTCCAGCCTCCACCCAATTTGTATACAACCCTTCCAGCCGGTATTTGAACTTCACCTCTTCAGAGTTGGTGAGACTGAGTCCCGTGTAGGCAATTTCCAGATCGCGTTGGCCCGGCCCAACCGTAACGCCGTTCCTGAAATCAATCAGGCCGCGTTCCAGCGTGACCGATTCGATCAACACTGGTGGTTCTAACGTATTGACTGGCGAGGCTTCGGGGTCGAGCGTCACTGCGCCTCCCATTGTCGGGAACCACAACTTGCCATCTTGCGCGACAAACCCGGCGGATTGTCGCCCGCCATTGCATTCCGTGTTGAGCATTCCATCCCGCTTGCCGAACGCGACGCTGTTGACGCGCGAGATGCGGCCATCTGCCAGATCATTCAACTCGCGGCGGCTGACGCGGTAAATGCCTTTGTTGCAACCAATCCAGAAATAACCGCGCCGGTCTTCCAGAATTTGAAAGACGCCGTTGTTGTGCAAACCATGTTCTGTCCGGTAATTGAAAAACTTCCCTTCACGCAGCCGGCTCAGCCCGTCGTCATACGTTCCGATCCAAAGCGTCCCTTCGGCGTCTTCATAAATCGTCCGCACTCTGTTTCCAGCCAATCCATTTGCCGCCGTATAAGAAATGAATTTCCCATCCCTGAGTTGCGCCAGACCGCCGTAAGTCCCGAACCAGAGCGTGCCGTGCCGGTCTTGATGAATGGTCTTCACATCATTGTTCGGCAATCCATCTTTTGTCGTGTAATGAGCGACAATCAGGTCGTTGTCAAATTTGAAAACTCCCTGGTTGGAAGCGATCCAGTATTTGCCTTCGCGGTCTGATGTTATGCCGTACACCGCCGCGTTTACCGGCAGCTCCTGAATTTTTCCATTTTCATAGCGGTGTAAACTTCCATCCATCCCGATCCATATTCTCCCAGCCGCATCTTCCCATATAGATTCTATGAATCTGTACAGAATCGTAGAGGAGCTTTCAAAACGTCCGTCGCCGAATCTGCCCCGGTTCAGCCCTCGCGTAGTCCCGATCCAGATCTGGCCGTCGCGCGATTGCGCCAGTGGATAGACTTCATGGCTCGCCAGCCCGCTTTCGGTCGAAAAGGCCGCCATCAGCCGCTTGCGCGCGCGATACAAACCTCGCGTCGTGGCCAGCCAAATCGAACCTTCACGGTCACGAATGATGGAACGGACTGAAGCCTTGAGCACTCCGTCGGCTTCTCCAAACATGGTAAAGCGCCCATCTTTGAACCGTGCCAAAACGTCGCCCGAATAATTCACCCTGAGCGGTTTGCCAAACCAGATGCCGCCATCGGCATCTTCACACATTGGACGAAAAGGCGGCGCGCCGGAAAACGATGTAATTTGTCCGTCGCGCAGCAAATAAAGGTTATGCCCTTCACGAATCCATAGATTTCCCCGACTGTCTTCATAAGGCATTACCCAGAGAGACAAATCTGTCGTATTGAATTTGACCGGATAATGAATCGTGCTCCCATCTTTGACTCGTGTCACTCCGCCGGCGTCAATCGTCACGCGCGCTCCTGAAGGAGCCAGATACAACTTCACCTGCGAATTCTGGTATTGCGGCGGCGCGGAAACGACTTTACCGTCGCGCAAATAAACCATGCCTTTGGCTGTAGCAATGACCGGCTCGCCATTGAAGTCCGGGAAAAACTCCAGCACCTGATTGCTCGGCAAGCCATCGGCGATGGTGTAACTGGAAAAGATGCCATCGCGGTAAACGATTAATCCCGCGTCTTCAGTTGCAATCAACAGTGTTCCGTCGCCAGTTTCGTGGAGATTGGTGAAGCGATTGGTGCTGATGTTTTTGGAATTGCTTTTATCGAAGACCGTGAACCGTACGCCGTCAAACCGCGCCAACCCGTCAAACGTCGTCAGCCACAAATACCCATCGCGCGTTTGCACGACGCTGGTCACTGTGTTCTGCGGCAATCCGTCATCGGTTGTCCAATGATCGAACCGGTAGGGGCCGTATTGAGCGGTGACTGTCATGACCAGGCAGCAGAGCAAAACAACCGTGCGCGACAAAACGCAAAAGATTGGGCTTACGGGTGTGGTCTTCGTCGGGTCAACAATGAATTGGGGGAACATGGACAGCCATCCTGAAATGAGTTTGATACCGTTTGACCGTCCGTTTATCCCTCATCATGCCCGCGCTGGCAAGCTCAACCTTGCTTGCCCGGCTGAAATGGCTACGGCGGGTGTCACCGAGACTGCGCAGCAATTACTGCGAACGGTGTTGCGTCAGATTGATTTTGTGCTGCCCGGCAATAAACCGGATTTGACGCGACTGCTTCGCAGCAGCCTGCGGTGATTGCATATCACCAAATACGACATCGAAATGCTTTGCGGGATTCCGAGCCGCATCAAGCATGAGCTTGCTGACAAATAAACAGTTTTTTTAAGGCTGACAAGGAATTATCGTCTTCGAACCGCTCAGCAATGACGGCCTGACGGCCATTGTCGGATTGCTGGTTCGCCAGATGAACCAGACACTGCAACATCGCCAGCTTCAGATTCAACCGACCGAAGGCGCCAAACGCTTGAGTGGTCGAACAAACCTGCGCTGACCGCAGCTACGGCGCGAGTCCCTCTGCGCCGAGCCTTGCAGAAATTCGTCGAAGACCCGCTGTCGGAAGCCCTGATCGAAGGCCGCCTGACCGGCTCATCGCTGATTGAAATTTACAAAGCTGACAACGACCTGCTGGCCATTCGCCCGCTGGCCGAAGAAGGCTTGGCCGATTTGGAAACTCTGGAAGATGGCGGAGGCAGGAAAGAAGAATCCTGCAAGGTAGGAGATGGCATTGTTTCTGAATTGATTGCAGCAAGCCTCTCCAAAAAAGACATCGTGCTTATCTCAAATCACCCTTTCTTCCAAGGACCTGGCTCATCCCATTGCCTTGCTAACTTTCTCCATTCTTCCTCGCTAAGACCAATAACTCCTATTGCCTCAATGATTTTCGCTCGGTCAACATACTTAATTCTATAACCGTTTTCAGGATCCGAAGTTGAAAAGAAAGCTGGCTCTAGAGCTATACCAAAACCACCAACGATTTCGTTTTCCTTGTAAAATTTCAGTTGGAGAAAAGGATGCGGCGCAAAAGAATTCCCATCCCACTCCGGACGCCAACCAGCTTTTTCCTGCACTTGAATGTCAAAAATTCTCACGATTTTATCTATCTTTTCCTTATCATCAATTATCATTAAAAGATCATCGTCAATAATTGATACCTTCCCCGGCACCCGAACTTTTATGCTATCAACTTTTATGGTTGTAGCTTGTTTATTTGAGCCTTCGGCTAATCGCTGTGACGCATTAGCACAGCATAAGTGAATGAGCGAAAGGATGATTGTTAGCAGTAAGCATATACTTCGTTTCATAATAGTTACCTATCAGCTTAATTTTTCAGTTAGTTAAAGACGTCTTGGTACTCCCAACGGGATTTTTGAAACTCTGCATTCAAAGGACTTAGCCCAACGCTAAGACCTGCGAGGTAAAGCCTGTAATCTCAAGTGTTTAAAGGCATCCCCCGCCGCCCCCCCGAAGGGCGAATTGCTAAACCCTTTGTTTTCATCGGTTTCAAAAATCAGCTACGGAGTACCAAGACGTCCTCATAACTACTTTTCTTTTGTTCGATATCAGGGAAGTAAATTAGTTCCCCAACCAGGTGCTCGATTAATGTCGGTACTTTTTTTATACCCTAACCGTAACCTGTCATATCTGTCAGTACCTAATCTCAGAAGTAAAGTGTAAACAAAAGCATTGCTATTACGCAGATTATTCGTTTTATTGAACGCGTTCTCAGAACCCTTCGGATATGGATATTTTTTATCGTTGATTAAACTGAGTGACTCATCAAAACTTTTGCGAACCTCATCACACTTGCCAGGTATTTCTATGGCATAAGACGAAACACCTCGCTGCTGCTTCATGGTAAATTGGTCGTAGTCCACATCTCCCTTCTCGAACTTATTAACCCTTCCAGTAAGCAGCCCTGCGCGTCCCTCTGTTCCTGGGAATGCATGCCAAACCAATGCAACAGCTTCGTCCGACTGTTGAACTGTAACAAACATATGGTGAAATCCCATCCCCCAGCCAACCACATTGCTATTGATAGGACGTGATCCCAAGGTAATTGTGCATTTAAGAGGATCGTTCTTGCTAGCTTCCTTTTGCTGCTCGCCAGTTAGCCCGAAGCCTGCTCCAAAGCCAAAAAAGAAATTGGTCGGAAAAACCGTGGCAGGAGTGATTGGTTCGCCATCCGGGCCAATCGCGCAATTATTTTGACAGGCTTGGTTTTGATTCCTTTTCAGGCTGCCTTGGGCATTTGAAAATACTCCGGCAAGGATTCCAGTGTCACCACCAACTCCACCCATGCCGCCTGTCGTCGAGAAAGTAATGCTCTTCAGCGCCCCTTGATTAGCGGCGCGGAGAAGCTTATCGCATTGCACCTTTACCCCGTCAAGACTGCATCCGGTGCCGGGGTTTCGCGGATCAATGGTCATGTTATGGGCGTCCAGAGCGCGGCTGGCGGCGACTTGTCCATACGCGATTTGGCTGCCGATGCCGCTGACGTAACGATCCCGCATTCCCTGCCAGTTGATGTCTTCAACGTAAGCTCCCGGCGCGGCAAGGGCAAGTGTTTTGCTGGTGTTGGTGTCCCTGTCCCAAACCGTCGCGCGGGTTCCGTGTGGATCGGAGCCTTCAAAGACTACGGTGTCGGGATAGCTGCCGTAATTTGGCACGCTGTAAGCCTTCACCTGGCGGACGCTGCTTTCCGGGTAGACGAAGGTGTAAACGCGGGTTTCGATCTTTTGGCCGGTCGCCTTGACATCGCTCAGCAAGCCGCCCAGCACTGTGCTGTAAATTCGGTATCGCAATTCGGTTGTGCCGTCTTCGCGTTTCTGGTCGAACTTCACTTGTCTGCCGTCGCCATCATAAACGTAATTGACGTAAATCTGGGCGTTGGCAACGTCTTCTGTTCGCGTTGTCTGGCCTGCCGAATCGAAGGTCTGAACCGTGCGCGTGTCGTTGGCCACCTGCCCCATCGCGTTGTAGCTCCAGACTTCGTCGCGGTTGTTGTAAACCTTTCCGGCCACACCGTCTTTTTTCGCGCGGCCATTGACGTAAGTTGTCGTAAACGATTGCGGCGTCGCATTCAGGTTCCACGTGATGTCGTGCCAGTAATTGCCGCCGGAACTGGTGGCGTTGTCGAATTCGTCATAAGTGACATTGGTCGTGAAAGGCCTGACTTTGTAATTGGGCGGCAATCCGTTTGGCGGATTGGATTGCGTCAAAACATACTGGCTCGGCACAGTGATTTCCGGCGTGCTGACGCTGGTCAATCGGCCAATGTGATCGTAACCATAAGTCTGGTGATACGGCGAGCCGGTAGCCATTTCAGCGTAAGTCAGGTCGTTGGCTTTGTTGTATTGGTAATTGATCGTGCCGGATTGATAGGTGGAAGTCAGTCTCATCCGAATGTCGTAAGTGCGATTGTTTTTCACCGCTCCCCAGGCGCGGTACTGCACGCCGCTCAGGTAATTCGTGACGCCCGCAAACGGCGTCGCGCCCGTCACCGCAGTCAGCCTTCCGGATTTGTCGTGGCTGTAATTGATCTGGTCGCCGAAAGGATCGGTGACGGACTTCAACTGCCCTGCCAAGCCGTAATCGTAATTGATCGTAAAAGGGCTGGTCGGCGCGCCGGACATCGTGAACTGCCGGGTTTCGGAAGTGATTCGTCCCAGCGTGTTGATGTTGTAAGTCACCGTTCCCGCGCCATCGGACATGGGTGCGGCTCTTTTAGGACGACACCCAATTGCTGAAAATACAACACTTTAT
>ERZ1066125.16-NODE-16-length-178790-cov-34.854807_pt1 | contig 178790 bp, 120 predicted proteins | sample MGYA00382772_ERZ1066125 | MGnify/ENA primary metagenome ERZ1066125 (study PRJEB33369, sample SAMEA5778355) | biofilm metagenome | biome: Industrial cooling water; feature: Water cooling tower basin; material: Biofilm | place: United Arab Emirates | collected... | reverse complement strand
GCCTTTCGGAACTCGGCCGCCACGACGAAGCGCTCGCCGCCGCGCAGGAGGCGCTCGAAATCTACCGCCAGCTCGCGACCGTCCGTCCGGACGCGTTCTTGCCTGATCTGGCGATGAGTCTCGGGGCCAATGCCGAGATCCAAATGGCCGCCGATCGCCCGCAAGCGGCCGTTGATTTGGCCGCCGAAGGACTGGGCGTCATCCTGCCACTCACCGAGAAACGACGGGACGCTTTTGGGCAACTGACCATGGCGCTGGCCCAAACCTATGTGCGAGCCGCGCAGTTAGCAGGATTAGAACCCGATGTTGCGCTGTTGCAACGAGCAGCGGCGGCGATGGAAGGCTGGCGCGATTGAGTGATGGCGATACCGATGAGGGCGTGATCTCAACTGCGAGCAAGAAAAGCGCCGAGTACAACTCGGCGTTCCTGGGAGCGGCGCGCTGTGCGGCGGTGCGGTTGGCACAAGCGTGATCTCGTTTGCGAGGAAAAGCGCCGAGTACAACTCGGCGTTCCTAGGGGCCGCGCGCTTTGCGGCGGTGCGGTTGGCAGCGGCGCGGTCTGGTTTCGAGGGATAAGCGCCGAGTGCAACTCGGCGTTCCGAGGTGCGGCGCACGCCGCAGTTGATCAGCGTCAATCGAATCTTTGCATGAATCGCCGTCCGGACGATTAGCATGGGATATCTCATCCAAGAATCCGCTCAACGATGTCTGCCGAGTTCACATGGGAGCAGCGCGATCTGCATTTGCGCGGCCACTGGACTTTGGAAGCGATTGCCAGCCTGGAGGCGCAGCTGGCGCCGCAACCGGCGGCGGCGCGCGTCCATGGGACGGCGTTGACGTCCATCGACAGTGCCGGCGCCTTGTTGTTGCTGACGCGTTTTTGCGCCGCAGACACGCAGCGCATTGGATTCTCGCCGGCGGCGGAAAAACTCATCGAACTCATTGTCGCGCGGCGCGCGACGAATGTTGCGAAGCTGCCACGCGCCCACGGCTTGCTGGGCATGCTGGAGCGCGCCGGCATCGCCATGGTGCGGGCCAAAAACGAAGCGCTCGCACTGCTCGGTTTCACGGGTCTGGTGCTCGAACGCGCCGTGCAAGTGGCGCTGGGCCGGCGCCGCCTGCGCTTGACCGCTACCGTGTTTCATATGGAGCGCGCCGGACTCGACGCGGTGCCGATCGTCTGCCTGCTCAGCTTCCTGGTGGGCGCCGTGGTGGCGTTTCTAGGCGCCACGGTGCTGGCCGATTTTGGTGCGGCGGTGCTCACGGTGGAGCTGGTGACCTACTCGTTCTTGCGCGAGTTTGGCGTGCTGCTCACCGCCATCCTGCTCGCGGGACGATCGGGCAGCGCGTTTACTGCCGAGATCGGCATGATGCGGGCCCGCGAAGAAATCGATGCGATCCGCGCGCTTGGCCTGGACCCGATTGAACTCTTGGTGCTGCCACGCACGCTGGCCTTGATCGTGATGCTGCCGCTGGTGGCATTTCTCGCCGTGCTGGCGGGCATCCTGGGCGGCGCGCTGGTGGGCTCGCTGTCGCTCGGTATCTCGCCGGGATTGTTTCTGGCGCGCCTTCAGGAAGCGGCGGAGTTGCGGCATTTCTTCGTGGGCATGATCAAGGCGCCGGTCTTCGCGCTGTTGATCGCGCTCACTGCGTGTCGCCAAGGCCTGTCGGTGAGCGGCAGCGCCGAGGCGGTCGGTCGCCATACGACGGCGAGCGTGGTGCAGGCGATCTTCCTGGTGATCCTGTTCGACGCCCTCTTCGCCATCCTTTTTCGGGAGATCGGCTGGTGACGGCGCCGGTCATCGAGGTGCGCGAGTTGACCAACCGTTTCGGCACGCAGGTGGTGCACGAGCGGCTGGACCTCACCATCAACAGCGGCGAAGTGCTCGGGCTCGTGGGCGGCTCGGGTGCTGGCAAGAGCGTGCTGGTGCGCACGATCCTCGGTCTGCGCGAACCCTCGGCCGGTCAGGTGCTGTGGTTTGGCCAGGATCGCGCAAAAATGCCAGATGCCGAACGCCAGCGCGTCGAGCGCCGGTTGGGCGTGATGTTTCAGGACGGCGCGCTGTTTTCATCGCTCACAGTGCTGGAAAACGTGCTGGTGCCGCTGAAGGAGTACACGCGATTGCGCGAGGGATTCATGATCGAACTGGCGCGCCTGAAGTTGGCGCTGGTGGGACTGCCGCCCGATGCCGCCGACAAATATCCGGAACACCTCTCGGGCGGTATGCGCAAACGCGCAGGCATCGCGCGCGCGCTGGCGCTCGATCCTGATGTGCTGTTCCTCGACGAACCGACCAGCGGCCTGGATCCGATCGGCGCCACTGGCTTCGATCAACTCATCCGCACGCTCGCCAGCGCGCTGGGCTTGACCGTGATTCTGGTCACCCACGATCTCGATAGCGTATTCGCGGTGTGCGATCGTGTCGCGGTGATCGCGGATCGGCACATCGTCGTCGCCGATGCGCCGGCGCGCGTCGCGCATCATCCGCATCCCTGGATCCAGGAGTGTTTCGGCGGCCCGCGCGCCGCGCGCTTACCTGGCTTTGCGCCGTCCTAACGTCACCCACGGAAATCAATCTCGCATGGAAACCCGCGCGCACCACATCCTGATCGGCGCCTTCAGTCTGTTGGTCGTGATTGGAGCAGTCCTGTTTTCGCTCTGGATCGGCAAAGTGCGTTTCGACGAGGAGTTCGATGAGTACGACGTGGTCTTCGATCAAGCCGTCAGCGGCCTGTCGACCGGCGCGGCGGTGCAGTTCAACGGCATCCAGGTGGGCGAGGTGCGCCATCTTGGCCTGGCAGCCAACGATCCGCGTCAGGTGATCGCGCGCATACGGGTGCAGGGCGGATTGCCGGTCACCGAACAAACGCGCGCGCAACTGGCGCTCACCGGCCTGACCGGGCTGGCGGTGATTCGGTTGACGGGTACCGAACCAGGTCCGCCGCTGGCACCGGGAGAAGGCCAGGTGCCGGTCATTCGCTCCGAACCTAGCGATCTGGACCGTTTGTTCGAAGGCTCGCAAGACGTGATCAGCAATGTCGCCGAGACGCTGGCGCGCATCAACCGCATGTTGAGCGACGAGAATCTGGCGAAGATCGATGGCACCCTGAGCGAGCTGCAAGCGCTGAGCGGGCAACTCGGCAACGAGGTTGGTTCTACGCTCGATCAAGCCCGTCAGGCGGGCGCGGCGATTCGCGATCTCGCCGACCGGGCGCAAGCGCTGATCGCGCAGTTGGAGCAAAGCCTGAGCCCCGGTGCGATCGATCGGCTGAGCACGTCGGCGACCAACACGCTCGCGGAAATCCGCAGTGCGTCGCAGCAACTCAAGACGACGCTGGAAAGCGCGCAGCGCGATCTGGATCGCGTCGGCGAGGGCAGCCTGCCGCAACTCGAAACCAGCCTCATGGAGCTGCGCACGATGAGCAGGCAACTGACGCGCCTGGCGCGCCAGCTCGATCAAAGTCCACAGCAATTCCTGCAGCAGCCGCCCGCACAGCGCACCGAGGACCATCCATGAAATCGCTACTGTTTCCCCTGCTGTTGCTGCTCAGTGCTTGCTTTACGCTGCCAAAGCCTGGCGCGGCGCCGGAGGCGTTCATGCCCGCAGTCGATCCTGCGCCCCGCGCGCGGCTTGTCGATGAGCTGTCATTGGAGGTGTCCGCTGCGCCCGCGCATCTGGACCATCGAGTTCCGCAATGGCGCCACCGCGACGGCAGCATCCGCGCCTATCAGGGATTCCAGTTTGCCGCGCCGCCCGGCGAAACGGTGAGCTTTGTACTCGCCGACGCTATCGAGCGTTCGGGCGCCGCGCGCGTGGTGCGGCGCGACGTATTCTCCGATCACCACCTCAACATCGAACTGCGCGCGTTCGAGTTGCAGACCTCAGATTCGACCGCCGCCGCGCACGTTGCCTGGTCGTTGCGCTGGCGCTGCGCTGCAAGCTCGCATGCCGAGCGCGTCGATGTATCTGTGCCTATCGAGCAACGCAGCACCGCGGCGGTGATGGCAGCCATGCAGCACGCGTTGAGCGAAGCGGTCGAGCAAACATTGGCGGCGTTGCGCTGCGATTGATCAGTCGACCAGACGGGCGTGGCATGGAGTAACCTTGAGCGTATGTTCGAATCGCTACCCGTTGAAGTGCCATCGATTGCCGTCGCGCTTGGTTGCGGCCTGCTGATCGGTGTCGAGCGCGAGCAACATAAAGCCGATCACGCCGGGCGAATGGCCGCCGGCGTACGTACGCTCGCTCTGGTTGCGCTTGCCGGCGCTGTCGCGGCTTTGCTCGGAAGCATCGCCATCGGTGTCACCGGTGCGTTCATTGCGCTTGCCACTGTCGTTGGTTACTGGCGCACGCGCGACGCAGAGCCTGGGTTGACCACGGAAGTTGCGATCGTACTTACGTTCTTGATCGGCATGCTGGCCATCCCATCGCCGGCCCTCGCCGCCGGCACTGCGGTGGTTGTCACCATCATCCTGCAAAGCAAGGGCGTGCTGCATCGTTTCTCGCGCAGCATTCTGAGCGAACAAGAACTCAACGACGGTTTGCTGCTGCTGGCTTCGGCCTTGGTCGTCTTGCCGATCCTGCCCGACATCCCGATCGGACCGTTCGAAGGTTTGAATCTCAAGCGGCTGTGGACGCTGGTGGTGATGGTCATGGCCATCAATGCGCTCGGCTATGTGGCCGTACGCACCGCAGGTCCGCGCTTCGGGTTGCCTTTGACGGGGCTGGTGGGTGGCTTCGTCTCCAGTGCCGCGACGATTGCCAGCATGGGCCATCGCGCGCAGGCCGACCCGAGTGTCTTGCGCGCGGCCGCGGCGGGCGGAATGGCGTCGAATCTGGCTACCATGATGATGCTGGTTGCCATCACCATTGCCGTGGATCGCGATGTGCTGGCGGGATTGGCGCTGCCGTTGATACTGGCCTTTGCGGTCGTCGGCAGCGCGTCTGCGTGGCTCGGCTGGCGAGCGTGGCGGGCCGCGGCGCCGGCCGATCAGAGCCAGAGTGCGTCGCGACCGTTCCACTTCGGCCATGCCTTGAGTTTCGCCGGACTGATCGCGCTGGTGCTCATCGTCTCGGACCTGCTGGCCAGCGTCTTGGGCGACATGGGCGCGACGCTCGGCGCAGCCGCGGTCGGCTTTGCCGATGCGCACGCGCCTGCGGTATCGCTCGCCGAGCTATCGGCCCAGAATCGAATCGATAGCGCCAGTGCGCAACTCGGGATTCTGCTGGCTCTCTCGAGCAACACTTTGACCAAGATCGTTGTCGCGCGCAGCGCTGGCGGACCCGGTTACGCGCGTTACCTGGTGCCGAGTTTGCTGCTGATGCTGGTTGCGCTGTGGCTCGGCTACGCAGTGCAACGTTGGTAATGCGTGGCCCTGCAGACATCGAGCTGCGCTTGCATTCCATCGACCAGTTGTTCGATCGACTCGATCCTGCGCCATTTCATGCCAAAGCGCTGGATCGCAACGCCGATGCCTACATCCAGGAATGCGCTGGCGAAATCGGCGCCAATTCTGCGCTGCGCATCGTCATCTTCGGACCCACCGAACTGGCCTGCCACGTTGAGGCGATACGCTCGGCGATCCACGAACACTTCGCTCTCGCCCATCGCCAGGCAGAGCGCCGCCATCGCTATCGGCGCCGCATCGGACGTATTGCTCTGCTCGCCGGTTTTGCGACGCTGACCATTGCGCTGTTTCTGCGGCGTCTGGTCACCGGTTTTGGCGGTCAATGGGCGGAAATCTTTGCCGAGGGCCTTCTGATACTCGGCTGGGTGGCGCTCTGGCGACCGATCGAAACCATCGCCTTCGACTCCTGGGAGAGCCGCGAGCAACGCCGCCTGCTGGCCAGATTGGCGATCGTGCCGGTCGCGTTTGCGTCCGTTGCCGCGAGTAACGGCGGCGTCGATGTCGTCCTTTGATTCCCTGACGGCAGCCTCCGAACTGCACATCGCGCCGAGTGTTTTAAACGGCGATTGCTCAGTCGCGTTTGTTTGGCGCTCCTGGGTTGCCGTTGTGCCGACTCCAACCCTGAAGGCGTGTGACGCATGCGGTGCTACCGACTGGCTCGTTACAACCATCGTTCGGCGCCAGGCGACGGCCGGACTTGCCTGATCGGGCGCAAACTGCGCTGATCGCCGTGCCTCGCTGTCGTTCGGGCATGTGTTTTACGTATCGACTCTCACTCCCCAACGCGACTGATCCTATGCGACTCTTGCTTGCAACGATGGCGTTTATCCTCGCCCTGCCCGCCGCAGCGCAACCCTTTATCGAAGGCCAGCACTACAGCCGCATCGATCCGCCGCAACCGACGCAGTCGGGCGACAAGATCGAAGTGGTCGAGGTGTTCTTGTACACCTGCCCAAGCTGCAATCGACTCGCACCGTTGATTGCCGACTGGAAAACTCGCAAAGCCGACGATGTCGCGTTCCAGGCCGTTCCCGCAGGTTGGGATGGCGGCTCCGAGGCATTCGCGCGCGCGCACTACGCGGCCGAGGTGTTGGGCGTGCTCGACCGGGCACACAATGCGCTGTTCGACGCCATCCATCGCGATGGCACCAAGTTCCAGTCCGTCGAGCAACTGGCCGCTTGGTTTACCCAGTTCGGTGTCGATATCGACGATATGAACAAGGCGATGACCAGCTTTGCGGTCAACAACAAAATCGCCAATGCGGCGACACGCATCCCACGTTGGGGCGTTGGCGGCGTGCCGACGATCATCGTCAACGGCAAGTACCGCTTCGATCCGACGCAAACCGGGGGCCACGCAAGAGTCATCGAGTTGATCGATCATCTCGTGGCACAGGAGCGCGGCAACTGAGCCTGGACCGACTCCTTCGCCGTTGGCTGACGAGGCGACGTTCTGATAGGCCTATCGAGCGTCGCGCATCATCCGCCAGCGCACAAGTTTCGCTGTTCGGTGCACGCCGCGTCCGGCCCGCGTCTCACGGCAAAAATCGGCCGCAGGATTTTCCGAGAACGCCTTATTGACCTCTGGCAATCCGCTTCATCATGGCATCCACTTCTGCCCGCACCGCACGGACTTGCTCCCAGATATCGTGATCGAGCGTGGTCTTGTGGTGCAGCGCTGAGACAATCGGCACGAGCGTGTCTTCATAGGCCTTGGCCATCCGCGCGAGCGCGGCGGCGAGCGCCTCGGGAACGTCGAGTGTGGGCGATCGCGACAATGCGTCGCGGATCTCGCTCAGGCTTTGCAGCGCATCGAGCGCCTTGCGATTGGCGCCGGCTTGAACCGCCTGGCGCTCCAACTGCTGAGCGATGGCGGACGTTTGCTTCTCCAGCGACTTTTCCAGCGATTGCGCGGCGCTGCCGGCGCTCGCCTGCTGCTGCGCGAGCTGCGCGGCGATGCTGGCCAGGCCCTCGGCGGCGCGTTGCGCAGCGGTTGCGGTTTCGGCGTTCTGCTTTTCCAGCGCATGGGCGATACCGCCCAGCACCTGCGCGGCGCGGGTCGCGCCATCGGCGTCTTTGCCGCCTTGCTTCATCAATCGCTGGAAGTTATCGACCACCTCGGTCCAGCGTGCTTTTTCGTCGTCCGTCGGCTGGCCGATCAAGTGCGCCAGTTTCAGCAAATTCTCCTCGGCGCGAGCGCCCAGGGTCTGCGCCTCGCCCCGGTAATGATCGCGGATCAGCGAGTCCAACTCCTGATCGGTCATCAGCGGTGAGAGCTGGGCGGTGAGCTTGACCATGTTGCGATAGCTGCCCTGCAACTTGAACGGCGGCTCGGTGCGATAGGCGTCGTCCTGCGCGGCGCTGGCGACGTATCCGGCATTGACGCGACTCAAGACATCGCGCACAGCGACCATACGTTTCACCAATTCGATCAGCTCCAGGCCTCCCGGCAGGCCGGCCGGCGGCGTTTCATCGTCGCCCCGCGCGATACGCAAAACGGTGAGGATATCGTTGCGCGGGCGCTCGGCCAGCGGCGCGGCGAGCGGGTTCGCGGTCAGCGCGTTTTCCACGTAGCTGTCGGCGAACAACGCCTCGCGACCGCTCAACACATCGCCCAAATTGTAGACATCGGCACGGTTGGCAAGCATGTCGGGAATGCGGAACACATCGCCGGTTTCGGTGTACGGATTGCCGGCCATCACCAGCGCAAAACGTTTGCCGCGAAGGTCGATGGTGCGCGCCACACCATCGACGACAGCATCGACGCGACGCGTGCCATCGGCCAAGGAAATGAACTTTTGCAGAAACTCCGGCGAGCAGTGCTGGATGTCGTCGACGTACAGCATCACGTTGACACCCATCGCCAAACCCAGATTCAGCTTGACCAGCTCATCAGCGGCGCCGCGATGCGGCGCGCTGGCCGGGTCGAGCGCCGTGGTTTCATGGCCAAGCGTCGGTCCGTTCACCCGAACGAAGATCATTCCCAGGCGGTCGGCGATGTACTCCATCAGCGTGGTCTTGCCGTAACCGGGCGGCGAGATCAACAGCAGCAAACCGGAGCGATCGGAGCGATTGTCGCCGAGCGTGCCGATTTGCTTGGCGAGATTGTTGCCGATCAGCGGCAGATACACCTCATCGATCAGACGATTGCGCACAAAACCGGCGAGCGGCTTGGCCAGGAAGCGATCCAAACCCAGACGCTTGCGCTCGCGCTCGCTCACCGAATGCCGCAGGGCAGCGAAGCTGTGCCACGCTGGCGCAATCGTCTGCTCATGTTGCGCCAGGCGCATCAGAAATTCAGCGAAATCGAGCGGCAATGTGCCCTGCTGAAGCCGCGGATGTTCGCCGCGCAGCTCCTTGATCACCGTGTGCAACTCGACATTGACGCGCTCACGCGGCAACTGCGGGAACGCGACGATAGCCGCCGCTTCGCACGCCACCGAGGCCGGAGCCGATCCCTGAAGCGAGGCGCACCAGGCATTCGCGAGTTGCCAACGCTCGGCAAGCGACAGCGGCGCCTCCAAGGCCGCCAGCGCCGAGCGCGGCACTTCGCGCGCGACGACATCGGCTAAATCGAGCGCCGCAGCGCTGGCGGCGAAGGCATGGGTGATGCTCGCCAGGCTCGCCGCGAGATGGCGCGCTGCGCCCTCAATGCTGTTTGGATCGCCGGGTAATCCCAGGGTCTTCGCCGTTGCCGCCAAACCCTCCGACCAAGACGGTGGAATTGGCATCGCGCCCTTGGTCAGGAACCACGACAACCCGTTCGCCAGCGCTTTGGCGCTGCCCTGCCCCGCGCCGTCGAGCGATGAAAACCAAGCCTGTGCCAGAACGCGTTGCGTGGCGGGCCAGCGCAACTCCCCTGCCTGTTCTGCGATGCGCGCGAGCGTCGCGACAATTCTTGCGGCATCGCTGTCGTGCACGCCGCGCTGGTAGTCCTCCGCCGGAAAGGCTTGCGCAACGCCGGATACGAAATCGGCCAGCGCCTCGCTGTTTTCAGCCTTCAACGCCGCTTGCGCCTTGGCGTCGCCATCGCTCGCCAGCCGCCAGATGCGCCAGGCCAGGAACTCGGCGCGATACACGTCCGCTGTTTCGTTCGGCAGCATCTGGCCCCAAACGCTGCGGAACTGCTCGGCCTGCGTCTCGGCCAGCAACACGCGATAGTCGGTGCCTGTGAGCTGCAGGTGCAGTCCGCGCTCGTCGTGCAGCAAGGCCAGATCGAGTGGGCGGCGTTCGATCGTGAAACGATGCCGACCCAGCGCCATCGAATCGCCGGTCCCCAGCTCCAGCCGATCGCGCAAATCGCGAAGCCCGGATTCCTTGAGGCTGCGCAAACGTCCTGCCAGCTCGTCGGCCTGCACCGCAGCGCCCAGGCTGCGCAACTCCGCGATCTGCGACTGCGCGCGTTCGACCAGCGTATCGCCCGCAAAAAAGGCATGCAGCTCGTCGGATTGCGTCAGCTTGGCGATGCGCCTTGGGATGCCATCGAGCACACGCGCGATGGCATCGCGCAAACCTTGGGCGCGCTTGTCGCGCTGCGCGGCGACTTGATCGCGCTTTGACGCGAACGCTTCCAACGCGGCTTCGCGGCGTGTGGTCAGCTCGACCAGGAACTGCGGCTGCGCGCCGAATCGGCCTTCTAATTGCTCGATGGTACCGAGCGTGCGCGCCATCGCCTCGTCTATAGATTCCGGAGAATCGGCCCGCGCCAGCAGGTTCGTCAGCGACTGTTCGAGCACCGTCAATTGCGCGCTGAATTCGAGCCCCTGTTCCTGCTCTTGCAACACCTCGCGGCGCGCGCGCGCGGCAGCGCGGATGCGATTGACTTCCGCGTACAGGTTGGACGTCTGACCGAGCAACGATGCGCGCACCTGCGCATCGGTTTGTTCGAAACTGGCAATCAGTTCCGACAAACCATCGAGCGATTCGGCCAGCGCATCCAGTTTGTCGCCGACCGGCTTGAGCGCCGTCGTCGTTTTGGCGGCCTCGACGGCCGCCGATGCCTCGTTCAAACCTTTGCGCAGCGCAGCGAAACTGGCCGGATCGGAAAAGAACTTGAGTGCTCGCTCGCCGATGCGGGTCAACTCATCGCGGACACGACCGTCCTCCCGCTCGACCGCCGCCACATCGATGTGCGGCTGCTCCTTCAATCCCGTTAGCTCGCCGCGCTGGCGTTTCAGCGAACGAATGGCGTCGGTGAAATCGTCGGGTGTTTTCCACAGCAAGCCGGCCACGCGCGACAACAACTCGGTGACCTGCCGGGTGGCCGCGACCAGAGAATCGCTGGCAGCGCGTTTCGCTTTCTCCAGTTTGTCGAAGGCGTCCAGCGCCTCGCGTCCGCTGCGGCCGACGAGCGCCACCTCTTGCGCGATCTTGTCGACCTCCGCCTCGGCCAGCCACGGATGCGCGTCGTTGCAGCGCGCGGCCAATTTGAGCAGGCGATCGTACGAGGCTTGGGTGTTGACATCCTCGGCAAGTCGGCTCAGTTCGCGAAGCTCCGCCAGCGCGCGAACCACGTTGGCGTTGCCCAATCGCCCGAGCAGACCGGCGACCTTCGGCTGCGCGCCGGCGTGTTCGTCGGACGCGAACGGCGTCTGCCACAGCTGCATAGTGTGTAAGCGCGAGGCATCGGAGCCCTCGGGCGTCACCAGCAAGATGCGACCATCGTCGAAGCGCGCGTAACCGCTCGCCAGCAGCGGCTGGGCGATGACGCGGTCGATCAGGTTGTAGGCCAACAGCGCATAGTCGCCCTTGGCCTCGTCGTAAAACACATACAGCACATCTTCGCCGCTCGGCGCGCGCACGGTGCGCTTCAGGCGGTAGCCGGCGAAGTCGTGGCCGAGATCGCGGAAATTCTTGGTGTCGCCCGATTCCAGGTAATAGCCACCTGGGAACACGATGCCGTGATCTTCCGGCAACTCGACGCAGGAGTCGCCGATCGCATCGATGCGCACCACCTGCTTGAGGCGCCGATTGAACACCAGATGCCGGGTGACGTTCTCGCGATAGGGCCGAATCTTGAGCACGATCAGCGCGCCCAGATCGGCATAGGCGATATCGGCATCGGCCAATGCCTGATTTTTGTCCTCGACCGGTTCGGCGAAGATGCCCAAGCCCGTTTCGGTGTTGTTCTCGATCTTGACCGTCAGATCGCCGCCGGTGGTTTCTACGAACACCGTGTCGAGAATATTGATGTGCGGGAAGCGCCCCATCACGTGTTGCTCGCGCGTCACCGGCACCCATTCGAAGCTATGGGGCGATGGCAGCACATGATCGCGCTCGCCGCGATTGTCGATGTAGTTGACTGCCCCGGTGCGCTCGATCGCAAAGCGAAACACGCGCTTGTCGCCCGGCTGGCTGCCCGTTCGAAAGATCAACAGCAGCCTCTCGCCAATGACGCGCAACTGATCGAGCGTGGTGGCCTTGTAGTACGTGTACAGCTCGCGGAAGTCGGCAACAAAACGTTGATCGGCGAGGAAAGTCCCCTCCATCGCCACCGCCGTCAGCTCCGCGCCTTCGGCGCTGCTATCGAGTCTGTACAGGCAAAACACATCATCGACGCGGGTTTCTTTCTTCAGACCGAGCGTCACGGAGTAGCCGAACAGCAGCACATCGCCGACGCGTACGATGTCGCGGGCGACGCAGTTGTTTTCGGTGCGCGCTGCGAGCCTAGCAAGAAGCTTGGATTCGGTGCGACCAAAGGTTTCGACGCGCTTGGCGTTAAGGGCGTCGGCTTTGGTGCGGAGCGATTCGGCAGCTGCCGTCAATCGTTTGCGGAGTAGTTCAAACGTCGCGGAACTCACAATGCACCTCCAACAACGTTGACTTGTCCGGGCTTAGCCGTCAAAGCCGCAGCCGTCACCGCTGGGACTAGTAGAATCAGATCGCGCATCCGATTGGAACGGGCTCGAACTACAACAACACCGAACGACAGTGCCACTACGTTCTGTTGGAACGGCAAGTTTCGATCCAAAGTCACGAACACCTCACATACGTCTCGTGCGCGCCGCAGCAACTCGCCATTCTTGATACCTGCCCATCCCAATGAGTGGACGGTTTCCACCGTTACCTCGGTGAAACACCGCGCCAGCTCGGCAGGGAAGTTCTCGTCAAGCAGCACGCGCATGCGTTAGCACTGAATCGCACGCCGACTCCAGTACCGCCAGCGCTTGTTCGCGCTTCACCGACGGGAACTGACTCAAGAACTCATCGAGCGTATCGCCGCCTTCCAGGTAGTCGAACAACGACCGCACCGTTACGCGTGTGCCGACGAAAACCATCTCGCCGCTCAGGATCTCTGGATCTCGGTGTATCACAAGCGCAAGGTCGTTCATGGTTGTGCTCCGCCCTCAGCATCATGAGCGCTATGCCGGTTGGCGTACGGAAGCGCGATCCCGTGCGCTAGCGAACGCTCATATTCGGCGTGGCGGCTCTCAAGCTTTTTCTTGTGTTCCAAGGCCAAACAGATTAACTCGTCGTCATACGAGGTAATCCTCATATCACTCAGCGCCCAATAACCGCTTCAGCGTCTCGACATCCTTCGTCTTGCCCCCAGCCGCCAGCTTCTGCATCAACGCCGCCACGCTGAGATCGCGAACCGCATCCGCCCCGCCGAGCGATGCGACCAGTTCCTTGGCATCGGTCACCAGATCGCGCTTGCCAGCTTTGTGATCGGCGAAAGCCTGGCTGAGCAACTGGCTCTGACCGATGGTGCCGTCGATGGCTTTGCCGATCGACAGGCTGCGCATGAAGCGCTCGAAGTACTCGCCATCGCCGCCGACGATTTCGATCTTGGCGGTACCGAGCGCCTTGGCCAACACATCGGCCTGCTCGCGCGCGATGCTCTCGTTGGCGTCGATGGCCTTGAGCGCCTGCGCGTGGCTGTAATCGAGCTGCATGCGTTGCTCTTCGTGGGCGCGAATTTCCGGGCTCATCTTGGTCATCGCATCGAACTTTTCAGCCAAGCCCTTGGCCTCGGCTTCAAAACGCGCGCGGATCGCAAATGCATCGGCCTCGCCGGTCTTGAGTTTGCCAGCGGCTTCGGCTTCCAGTTTCGCCTGCAGCGCCTGCGCTTCAGCTGCTCCGTGTCTGGCGACGGCTTCGGCATCGGCCAATTTCGCCTGCGCTTCGGCCTTGCCCTGCACTTCGCGACCAACGGCTTCGGCTTCGAGCTTGGCTTGCAACGCATGCGCTTCGGCCTCGCCGTACTTGGAGACAGCTTCGGCCTCGGCCACGCGCACTTTGGCAGCGACCAAGCCTTCCTTCTCGTGCGCATCGGCCTTCGCCATCAGAACTTTGGCTTCGGCCAAACCACCTGCCGCCGCAACTGCCTCGATGCCCTCTGCTTCGCGTTTCTTCGCTTCGGCCATCTTTTGCGCCACTGCGAGCTTGGCCTCAGCCATGATCTGCTCTTCGTTCGCTTTATGTCGCGCACGTTGCTCTTGCGCCTCGGCCTCGCGGGTTTCGGCGATGAATTTCTCCTGCGCCTGGCCCTCGGCCAACACCACGGTGCTCTTCTTGGTGCGCTCGGCATCCGACATCGTGCGCACATTCTTGATCTCTTCTTCCTGCTCGGCCACCGTGCGCTCGACGACGATGCGCTCGCGGATCACATCGGCGATCGCTTTCTTTTGCACCTCGACGGCTTTCTCTTTTTCGATCTGCTGCAAGGTCACTTCGCGTTCGCGGTCGACAATTTCGAGCTGCCGTGCGCGCGTGACTTTTTCTTCCTCGATCGCCACCGCGCGCAAGCGGTTGTTGTGCGCCACTTCGGTTTCGCGCTTGACGTTTTCCTGCTGCACGGCGATTTGCTGATCGGCCAACAACTTGGCTAGTTCCGCTTTGGCGCGCTCCTCGGCGGCGACCTTCGCGGCCTCGGCTTCTTCGCGCGATTTGGTGATCGCAATTTCGCGTTGCTGATGCGCCTCGGCATAGGCCTTCTGGCGTTCGAGTTCGAGCACCGCTTCGGCAGTTTCGACGTCCTTCTTCTTGATGCGCATTTCCTCGTTGCGACGGAACTCGTTGGTGCGGATGTTCTCTTCCGCCGTCAACTCGGTGATCTTCTTGATGCCCTGCGCGTCGAGAATATTGTTCGGATCGAGCTTTTCGAGCGGCGTTTGCTCCAGGTAATCGATCGCCGCATCTTCCAGCACATAGCCAGACAAGTCATCGCCGATCTGGCGGACAATCTCATCGCGGAAGCGGTCGCGTTCCTGGTACAAATCCACAAAATCCAGCGCCTTACCTACGGTTTTCAACGCCTCGGAAAACTTGGCGCTGAACAGGTCTTCCAGCGTTTCCTGGTTACTGGCGCGCTCGCAACCGATGGCTTGCGCGACGCGCAGTACGTCATCGGCGGTTTTGTTGACGCGCACGAAAAACTTCACCTTGATATCGGCGCGCATATTGTCTTTACAGATCAGGCCTTCCTTGCCCGAACGCTCGATCTCGATGGTCTTCATCGAGACATCCATCTCTTCGACTTTGTGCAGCACCGGAATCACGAGGCGACCGGTGAACGTGACCTCAGGCTCGGCGCGCATGGTATTGACGATCATCGCGTGGCCCTGTTGGACCTTGCGGTAAAACTTGGCGACCAGCGCTGCGATGAACAGCACCATGACGACCAGCACAACAACGCCCGCGATTAGAACCAGTATCGATGAGTCCATTGATTTTGCCCCCGAACTAAGGTGAATCGAAAAGTCGACCGCTGACGGAATGCGCCAGCGCTGTTCAAGCGAACCGAACTACGCCGAATACGCTTCGACGCGATAGCGTCTGGTTTTTTGGTCCATATCGATGATCAACGCGCTGGACCCTTTGGTCAGTTGGTTGGGCACGTCCGCGCAGACGCGTACATTGAGCACGTGGCCGGTGCCCACCACCACTTCAGCCTGCCCAAAAGTCTCATCGACAGTCAACGTCAGTATCTTGCATGGCTTGCCCACCACGCTTTCTTCTCGAATGCTGGTGTGTACGACAAACAGCGGCTTTAAGGGCCGCAGGCAGACAGCGGCGCTTGGGACGGCGGCGACAAGCGCTGCAATCAGGATCGTGCTGCCAGCGATCCACGCCGGCAGCGGCAACCAGGTCCAGATCAGCGCAACGGCGAGCAGCGTGAACAGCCACCAGAAAAACACGATACCGCTGATGACGATCGAGAACGGCAGTTTGTCGAGTCCCATCGTCATCAAAATCTCGGGCGCGGTGTCGACGCTGTCGTGACCACCGCCCAACCAATCCGGGCCGAAGTGCTCGTGATCGACCACACCCATGATCACCAGTAGCCATAGCACCAACAGCGCGCCGAGCAGGATCGACGGCAGGATTCCAGGGAATTGCGTCAGCAGTTGCAGGAAACTCATCGTTGGGCACTCCGGCGCGGTGTTTTGGCATGCTCGGCAAAAGCGATCAGTTCGGCGTTGACGCGTTCCTTGATCGCCAGATGATCGTCGCTGGCCAACTTATAGCGTTTGCCAAGCAGTTCGTAATCAGCAGGCGACAAACTCACCGTGAGTCGTGGCCGCTGCGGTTGCCGGGTCACCGGCAACCCCAATACCACTCGAACTTGATCGGAGTTCGAACGCTCCGCCTCGAATGCGGCGATCCGGATCGCACGCAGCACCTGCTCGGAGACGTCGAACGCAACCTGCACGGCGCGCAAAGCCGGAGCGGAGGCGCGCCATCGGCTCGGAAGCTCACGCGTCATCGCCCTTCCTCTTCGGCGCATCCCGCAGCGCCTGCATCACGCTCTCCGAGCGTGCGTGCTTGAATCCTTTGTCGCCGCCGCTCGGTTTCGGCGCCGACTTGGGTGCGGCTGCTGCGGTCGCTTGTTTGGCCGCAACGGCAGCCCTAGCCATTTCCACGTCGCGGTTGAAGCGCTCCAACTGGCTGCGCACGCGCGCCTCGATCAATGCCAGTTGTTCGATATGCGCAGTGAAGCTGGCCGCCAGATCTTGGTCGGCGGCCACCGCGCGGTGCAGTTGCGCAAGGCGTTCGCGATATTGCGGTGAGGCCACATCCTGGCCCAGTTTTTCCATTTCGCGCTGGTTGCGCATGCTCCGCCGTTTTGCGGCCTCGGCGTTTGCGCGCGCATTCGACAGTTCTCTGGCAGTGCGTTCCAGCAACGCCTGCGCTTGTTTGACCGCCGAAGGCTCTGCCGGTCCCGTCCCCACCGCCTGGAACTCGTCCTTCACCATTTTCAGCACGTCATCCCACCAAGCCATGGCGCGCCTCAGGTTTTCAAGAAATCGGCGAGCGTGATCAACGCGTCGCGCGCGTTGTCGCTCAGGGTGGCCAACTCCAGCGCCAGATCGTCCACCGATGCGGCCGGGCTCAATGCGCCGACCAGCACGAAGTGATCGTCGATACGACCGAAGGACGACAGCGGCACGCTCGGGTTCAGATCGAGCAGCGTCTCCATCAACGCCGCACGCTGTTTGCTGATCACATCGGCGTCGCGCCACAAGTAAGCGATGCACAGCAGTTGCGCGCCCGCATCGGTGATGTAGATCGACTGCCGCTCGCTGTCGGGGAATGACACCTCGACCACCGGCACCTCACCGGGCAACAGATCGATGTCGATGCGGCCGATGCCGAGATGCTTGCGCAGGCCTGGCAAGCTGCGTTCGGCGAGACCCAAGAGCTTTTTGTGTCCGAGCATGTCGGCGCTTGATTGGCGGCGAGAACGATTCCAAGCTACGCTGGTCGACATAGTATGTCAAGACAGTTTATGTCGTGACTGGTGGGCTAGCCGCACGTGGTTGCAATGCATTCGACGCGAAGGCACTGCGCAGGGCAGACCGCACGGCTCATTGGTTTCCATCGTCCGCTCGCGAAAAGCTCGAATCGTCACCGTCTAGGTCCAGTGCGCGGGGCTATAGCGCGATCCACGGATTGACGGGCTACACTGTCATCCCTGTTTTCCAAGTTACTGCAAACCATGCCCATCTACGAATATCGTGCTGCCAAGGCGGAGGAAAGCTGCGCGCATTGCGCACTCGGTTTCGATGTCCTGGCAAAAGTCAGCGACGCGGAGCTCACGGTATGCCCGGCGTGCGGCCACGCGATATCGCGGGTGATTTCCAGGGTCTCGGTGGTCGGCGGCAATGCGCATCTTTTGAAGGAAAGCCACTTCGCTAACCGCGGCTTTACACAGTACAAGAAGGTCGGCGGCGGCGTTTACGAAAAGACCGCTGGCGATGGTCCGCGCTACATCAGCGACGACGGTAAATGAAGCGCTGGGTCTTACGCTGTCTGGCCGCGATCCTGGTCGCGGCGCTTGTTGCAATAGCTGGCGCGTGGCAGTTCCTACGCGCCAGCTTGCCAACGCTTGACGGGGAGGTCGCGGGAGACGTGGCAGCAGCCACGCGCATCGAGCGCGACGCGCAGGGGACGGTGTCGATCTTCGCTGACACCCGAGACGACGCCAGTTACGCGCTCGGCTACGTGCACGCACAAGAACGCTATTTCGAGATGGACCTGCTCCGGCGCCGCGCGGCGGGCGAGTTGTCGGCGCTGTTTGGCGCAGTTGCGGTCGATACCGACAAAAGCGCTCGCGTGCATCGTTTGCGCGCGCGCAGTGCAGGCTTCCTGCAAGCGCTTCCCGAACCGCATCGGCGCGCTCTGGAACGCTACTCGCAGGGCGTCAATGCCGGACTGAACGATCTAGATGCGCGACCCTTCGCGTATGCCTTGCTGCGGCAATCGCCGCAGCCCTGGCTTGCGGAAGACTCGCTGCTTGCGGCTCTGGCCATGTACTTCAATTTGCAAGACGCCAGCAACAGCCGCGAGCTGAAACTGGAGCGCATGCAGCACGCACTGCCGCCGGCCGTATTCGCATGGTTGACGCAACCCGGTTCGCGTTGGGACGCCCCGATTCGTGGCGATCGCTTACCGGCGGCGCCGCTGCCTTCGAGTGCCGATCTCGACATTTCGTCCATCGAAACGCCGATGCCGAAAACCGACGCGGTGCCGGCGAGCGAGGGCATCGGGAGCAACAATTTTGCGGTCGCCGGCTCACTCACCGTGCACGGCGGAGCGTTGCTCGCCAACGATATGCACTTGGGTCTACGCGTGCCCAACATCTGGTTTCGCACGCAGTTGCATATCGGCACTCGACGCATCGTCGGCGTGACGTTGCCTGGCACGCCAGCCATGGTAGTCGGGAGCAACGGCGATGTTGCCTGGGGGTTTACCAATAGCTACGGCGACTGGCTCGATTTCATTCGCGTCGACGCAGACAGCGGCAACGTCGTTCGCGAAACCATCGCAGTCAGGGGCGCCGATCCGGTGATCCTCGACGTTCGCGAGACTCAGTTCGGCCCGATCACGGAAGTTGCCAGCGACGGCACGCCACTGGCCTTGCGCTGGACCGCGCACTCGCCAGAAGCGGTGAATTTGCGTCTGATGGACGTGGAGAACGCAACCAACGTCGACGCTGCCGTGGCGATTTTCAACGTCACCGGCATGCCCGTGCAAAACGCACTGATTGCCGATCGCGCCGGCAAGGTCGCCTGGACGACGGCCGGACGGTTGCCGATCCGGAGCGTAGATTCATCCTCGCAAATCGCGTTTCGGAGCGACGCGCCCCAGCTCGCGTCGCCCGAGTATCCGTTGTTGTGGTCGGCGAACGCGCGCGTCATCGATGGCGAGGCGCTGGATGCAATCGGCGATGGCGGATACACGATCGGCGCGCGAGCAGCTCAGATTCGCGATGCACTGCGGGCGAAGAGTTCATTCTCCGAAGCTGATCTGCTCGCTATTCAACTCGACGATCGCGCGCTGTTTTTGGAAAGCTGGCGGGCACGCTTGCAATCGATCCTGGATGCCAACCCGGCGCAGCTCTCCGAGGTCCGATCGGCGCTTGGCGACTGGAACTTGCGCGCCGATCCGAACAGCAGAGCTTACCGGGTCGTGCGTGCTTTCCGCTTGCGCGTCCACAAGCTCTTTCTCGCGCAATTCGAACCGCCTCTCAAAGCGATCGACGATCAATGGGTCTGGCCGAATCTGCCGCATCTTGAAAGTGCGGTAGAGCAAGCGCTGGACGAGCGTCCACGCCACCTGCTGGCGAAAAACTTTGCCGATTGGGACGCATTCCTTCTCGCTGCGGCGAAGGATGTCGCCGCGGATCAGAAGCAGCGCGGTGCGCAGGGCGTCGGAACCTGGGGCGAGCAGAATGCCACGCAGATTCGTCATCCGCTGAGCCGCGCCCTACCCGGCTTTCGCTGGCTGCTCGATATGCCGAGCGAAGGTCTGGCCGGCGATCAGTATATGCCGCGTGTGCAAGGCCCGGCCTTTGGCGCCAGCGAGCGCCTGGTCGTTTCGCCGGGGCGCGAGCAGCAGGCGATTTTCCACATGCCGGGCGGTCAAAGCGGCCATCCTCTATCGCCATTCTACGGCGCTGGACACGATGACTGGGCGAAAGGGCGCGCCTCGCCCCTGCTGGCAGGACCGACGCTGCACGCACTGGTGCTGCTGCCGAACTAGGCGAGGATGCGAGGCACGTGCGACAGCAGATCGCACCTGCTGCCATCTGCCAACTCCCCATCAATACGCCAAGCTTCCCAATAATTTGTCCGGACAAATTCCCAACCGGTGGTTATGATTCCCAGGACGACCTCAAGCGGAGTGACGAACCAATGCGTTTGCGTGGCGTGTTGTGGGCGGTGACGATGGCCGCTGTCTCGGCGGCGGCAACGGCGAAAGATCTGGACCTGAAGAATCCTGAGGACAACCTCAAGGCTTTCATCAAGATGCGGGCGAGCCTTGATGGCAAAGACACCGTTACCTGGTGGACGGGCCAGGTGTTTGCGGCAGTGCCGGACGAGCGACCGAAGCTTTTGTTCGGCTTCGAAGGCATGAACGTCGCGCGTATGGAAAAGGACGAGGACGGCAATTGGCGCATGCTGTCTCGCGAATACGCGGTGTACAAGGACCCAAAAACCGGCGCAATTCTGGAGACCTGGAGCAACCCCTGGACACAATCGGACGTCACCGTATTCCACGTGCAGAACGACCCGGTGAACCACGTCATGGGCGGCGCGCCGAAGGAAGGTCAACCGCCGCGCTTACTGCCGCTCAAGCAACATGGCAATGATGTGATCTTGGGCCTGGATGTGCCGCTCGCCTACCCCAATCCGATATCCCCTGAGAAGTTTCCGCTGCATTCGACCGGTGCGATGTACGTGGGATCGGAGCATTTCGGCTTCTATGCGCGCATGAACGAACTGGCCGATCCAAAAGTGCAAAGCGCGCCGATTTCGATCGCCTGGTTTCGCGAAGCGCCGTGGCTACCTTGGATGGAGATGGGCGACCGCCCTGGCCTGCTTGTCTACTCGGGCTACGGCAAGAAATTGATGGGCGGGATCGATGAGTTACCGAGCGACTTTAAGGCCTACATCGAGAAAAATGCGCCCGAGTACTTGACCGCGCCTAAAAACTGGGTGGAGCCCAACGCCACTAGTTGGACAGTGTACAAGGCTAAAGTGCTCGACCAGAAGCAACCCGAGACACCCTGATGCGGCGACGCGATTGGCTCGGCAGTTTGGCGTTGGCCTCGGTGCCTGGCCTTGTACATGCAAGGCGATCTGAACGAGTCGATGTGGTTGTCGTCGGTGCGGGATTGGCGGGCCTGGAGGCGGCACTACAGCTCCAGTCGCAAGGAGCGAAGGTGCGCGTATTCGAAGCCGGCCAACGCGTCGGCGGTCGCGTGCGCACGATCGAGAGCAACGGCCTGCGCTTCGAAACCGGCGCCACCGAGTTCGCCGATAGCTATGCGCGTTGTCAAAAACGCATCACCGAGTTTGGGTTGACACTGGCAACCGGCAGTCCACCCTCTCGTGAGATGACGCTCTGCATCGACGATGATTTGATCGACGCATCGCGGTGGTCGGAAGCGAAGGCCAATACGCTGGACGAGCCGTGGGGCACGCAATTGCCGCCAATGATTCTTAGCGGCTTGCTGCAGCGGCACAATCCGCTGGCGACCTCCGGCGATTGGGCGCTCGACCGTCACGCTGATCTGGACATATCGTTGTTCGAGTTCCTGCGCGGCAAAGGCACGCCAGCCAATGTGCTGGCGCTCGCCGATGTTGGCGCCAATTACAACGCGCTGCACAGCACTAGTGCGCTCGACGCCTTGCGGCGCGATGCGATGCGCAAAGACGCCAGTGCCACTGGCGGCGTCAAGTTGCTCGATGGCGGCAGCTCGCGCTTGCCAGAAGCGATGGCTCAGCGTTTGGGCGATCGAATATCGCTCGATTCAGAGGTTGCAGGTATCGCCAAATTGCGTCGGGGTTATCGAATTGCGTTGGCGGACGGTCGCAGCGTCGAGGCGCGGGCGGTGATCGTCGCTGTGCCGTGCGCACGCACCGACGCGATTTCGCTGGTCGATGTCGACCATGTCGATTCCATCGCCCCATTGTGGAGGGCGCGACCGATGACCGCGATCAGTCAGGTGCATCTGCGACCGTTAGCTCCCTTCTGGCTGGACGATGGCTTCCCGGCAACGATGTGGTCCGATAGCGCGCTGGAACGTGTGTTCGCCATCCGCAACGCGGCGGGCGAGGTCGAACGATTGCTGGTTTGGCTGAACGGCAAGGGCGCGCAGCGCGCCGACAACCTCGGTTCTGAGCTGGCGTCGTTCGCGAAACTGGAACTCGCGAGGGTCCGTCCTGCGTCGCGCGGCAAAGTCGAGGTGTTGCATACCGTCCGATGGTCCCAGTTGCCGGGCATAGGCGGAGCGTACGCCGAGGTTTCGCCCGGCCAATCGGGCGCCGTCAAGGCCGCGCTGAAGAGCTTGCCCGCATTCGCCAGTGCGAATCGCGGCTTGGCGTTTGCGGGAGAGCATATGGTGTTCGATGTTCCAGGAATCGAAGCTGCCCTGGCCAGCGGCGAACGCGCAGCGGCAGGTGTCTCTAACGTTCTTTGAGTGCGCAGAACCCTGCCTTGCGACGTGTCTTTCGGCATGTCGGGCAGGGCAAAACCTGAGTGTTATAGTTGTTTAAAATCCGCGATTGCGCGCGCAACGCGGCCCACCCAACGAGAGGATTTGCCATGAAATTCAAACCGTCCCGTTTGTCGCTGGCCATAGGCGCGCTGTTGGGCGCATCGGTACCCTTGGGCGTTGTAGCGCAGGACGCGCCGAGCAACGAGGAAGCCACGCAGCTCGACGCGATCAAGGTTACCGCGCGACGCGTCGAGGAGACCCTGCAGGAGGTCCCACTGTCGATTTCGGTGATCGATGAGGAGACCATCGAGCGGCGCGGCCTGGAGCGCATCAACGACATCGCTCGCTATACCCCAGGATTCTCGTTCCGCTCCGGCTTCGGCCGCGAAGGCGATCGACCCGTAATCCGCGGACAGTCGAACATTCAAGGCGAAGCCAACGCCGCTTTTTTTATCGACGGCGTGTTCGTTAACGGCAACATCTCCGGGTATGGCCTGGATAACTTAGAGCAGATAGAGGTCATCCGCGGCCCGCAGTCGGCGCTCTTCGGTCGGCGAACCTTTTCCGGCGCGATCAATTTCATCACCCGAAAGCCCAGCAATACGCCGGAAGGCAAGTTGTCGATGAGCGTAGCGAGCGACTCCGAGCGCGAGTTCGCCGGGAATTATTCGGGCGCGATCGTCGACGACCTGCTGACCTTCCAGGGCAACGTGCGCTACTACGAGTTCGGTGGCCAATATCGAAACGCCGTGACCGGCATCAAAGATCTCGGTGGCCAGAAGACCACCAGCGCCGGCGGCGCATTTTTCCTGACTCCAAACGACAAACTCGACTTTACGTTGCGCTTCAATTACGCCGAAGATCAGGACGAGCATTACGCCATCGGGCGTCTGGGCGATCCGCTCAATCGTCTCGCCAATGGCCTGCCGGCCAGCGACATCAACGGCTTCAACAACTGCTTCCTGCCGATCCCGGCGGGTGGCACGTTCGCCGGCTCCGTGCGCATGCAAACGCGCACCCGCGGATATCTGTGCGGCACGGCCCAGCAGCCCGACATTTATGCGATCAATACCGATCAATTTCGCCTTGCAGGCTTCGAACCCGGCCTTGAGCGCGAGAACTTCCGCACCAGTCTGCAGGGCAATTACCTCTTCGACAATGGCTGGACGCTGACCTCAACGAGCGCCTACAACACAACCGAATCCTACAGCGCGGTGGATCAGGATTTTTCCAGCGTGCGCGGGTTCAACGGCGCCTTCGAGACCATCGATTTTGGCCGTTCGCGCGATTGGAGTCAGGAGTTCCGTATCGCCACCGATCAGGATTTGCCGCTCCGCGGTCAGTTCGGTTATTACCATTACAACGAGAAGGCGCTGAACGGTTGGAGCGCAAACCTTGGTGGCTTCAACACGCCGCCCACCTTCAGCCGAACCCGTCCCGTGCAAAACCCAACCCGGCCCGGCCTGGAAATCACCAACCAGGCGTTGTTCGCACTGGTGGAGTACGATTTCACCGAGCAACTCACGGGCACGCTCGAAGCGCGCTATGCCGAAGACGAGATTGATATCGTGGGCCGCTCCACCAACACGCTCACGGTGGCTGGGCGGCCGACGACCTTCGTGCGCGATTTCAGCAAATCGGCCACCTTCGACAATGTGCTGCCGCGCGCCACCTTGCGCTATGAGTTCAACGACGATCTGAACGTCTACGGCCTGGCTGCGAAGGGCAACAAACCGGGCGGCTTCAACACGGCGGTTGAATCGTCGATTTTGACCGAAGCCGGCCGCGCCGCACTGCTCGCCGAGGGCCTGGATGTCTTCGAGGAGGAAGAAGCCTGGACCTATGAGTTGGGCATGAAATCGCAATGGTTCGACAAGCGCCTCACTTTCAACGCGGCGCTCTACCGCATCGATTGGGACAATCAGCAGCTCACCGAAACGCGCCCCACTCCACGCGTCGATGGTGGCATTTTCATTACCTCGTTCACCTCGAACCTTGGCAAGTCCGAAGTCACCGGACTGGAACTCGAGGCCGATTGGCAGATCGACGAACACTGGAATCTGCGCGCGATCTATGCGTTGCAGGACACCGAGATCAAGAACTTCCGCAGCCAGGATCAGGCCGATCTGTTCTGCGGAGCGAATGCCATCGACCTGACACAGGCCTGCGCGAACGCCCGCGGCGCCGAACTGCCGCGCGTGCCCAAACACCAGGCCGGTTTGGGCCTGACCTACAACGGCACGCTGGATAACGGTTGGGGCTGGTACGTCAGCGGCGATGCGAATTATGAAAGCTCGCGTTATGCCCAAGTCGACAACCTTCTGGAAACCGGCGATTCGACGCTGGTCAATCTGCGCGGCGGTTTGTCGATCGGCGACAACTGGGAAGTCACGCTGTTCGTTCGCAACGCTACCGACGACGACACACCGGAAGACATCCTGCGCTACGTAAACCCGGCATTGTTCATCGCGGTCCCGAACGTGCTTCCGGCGCCGGCGGCACCGATTACACTGGTCAATCCGCGCGATTTTGTGATCACACCGCCGCGCAAGCGCCAGTATGGCTTGACCGTCAACTACCGTTTCTAAGAACGGGAATGGCGGTACTTCTCGCCTGGGTCGATTTCGCAGGTCGCGAAATCGACCCGGCGATCATCGAGAAATTGAAGTCCCGCGTGCTTGAGCGCGCGGCAGGCAGCGTCCAAGAGCTTCGCGCGCCAGGCCGATATCTGCTCAGCATCCAGACTCGCGCGTTTTCGCATGCGCCGACATTACGCCTCGATCCGGAACGCTGGCTGCTGCAGGACAGCGAGCACGCCTTCCACCGTTTCGAGCGCTGGCCCGACCAGGCTGCGGCTCTGGTTCTGGTGGAACCCAACCGCGTCCACCTGTGTCGCGACCGACTCGGCCAGCGGCCGCTTTGTTATGGCCTGCTCGATGGCGGGGTCCTGGTCGCCTCTGGCGATGCACTGGTCGCAAGCCACCCCGATATCGATGCAAGGCTCGACGACGACTACCTTGCGGACTACTTTTCGGCACAAATCCCGCAGCCAAGCGCGTCCGTTTTTCGCGGCGTTCGCCTTGTCCCGGCAGGCACCGCATTAACCATCGACGGCACCGGCGTCGCTATGCATCCAGCGCCTGCAGCGCCGATCGAAGGCGCATTCGGCTGGAGCGACGAGGAAGCGGTGGTCCGTTTTCGCACTTTGTTTGACCAGGCGATCAACGCTTCATGCCGCGGCGCAAAACGAATAGGCATCAGTCTGAGCGGCGGGCTCGATTCGAGCAGCCTTGTGCCGCAATTGGCGGCAGACACCATCGCCATCACGCACGGCTCGGCGAGCTTTGTAGACAGCGACGAGCGCCCTCTGGCCCGCGAACTCGCGGAGCAGTTCGGCTTTCATGCCATCGGCCTGGATGCCGACAACTATCTGCCGCTCAGCGGCGCGCTCCGGGAGGCGCAACCCGATGAACCGAGCGCCACGCCGTATCGCGAAATCAAGACTCGGGCCTATGAACTGTGGCGCGAGCATGGCGTCGATGTGGTCCTATCCGGCAATTTCGCCGACCACTTGAACGCTGGGCATTACTACTGGCTGGACGACGATTGGCGACGTGGCCGGTGGCGAGATATCGCCAGAACGCTACGGTTCTTGGCCGGCCAGGGCTTAACGGCGCTGTGGCGCGACACGGGCTGGCGCGGATTCGTTAGGCGTCGCTTGAATTGGACTCCGAGCTTTCGCCTGACCTGGCTACGACCCGAACTTCGCGCTTCGCGCGAAGTGGCGCGCGCCGCAGCACTGGCAGCCTATGCGCATTGGCCGCGCCCCGACCAGGCCGCGCAGGCGCTTGGCGCTTATGCGGCGGGCGACGCCGCCGAGTGTTTTTTTGCCGATCGTTATGGAATGGAGGTTCGTCAGCCCTATCGCCATTGGCCGCTCGTACAAACCATGCTCAGCCTTCCGACCGACAAATCATGGCGGCGGGGCACTGACAAATGGCTGGTGCGCAAAGCGCTCGCAGGCACGCTCCCGGACCGCTGGCGCTGCCGGCCGAAGTCGGCAGACCTGACGCCGTTCCTGAGGTCCGCACTGCAAAAGAAGATATCGCAAGTTCGCAACCTGCTGGAGCTGGGCCAGCCAACATGGTCGAGGTTCGTCGACCGGCAAACCGTAGATCAGGCGCTTGCCCTCGACAGCGACGAAAACCTGCTGCTTATCTGGTTATTAGCGGCTTATGGCCTTTGGCAACAATCGCGTGATGCTGACGGCCAAAAGGTTGCTCTTTCAGTGAACTCATTGTGACCGCCGTGCTTGCAACGTCATCAGACTACCACTAACATCTTTTCTGGGAATCCGGTAAATCAAAGGCGCAACATGACTCACACCGAACACGGTCATCCGCAAGACCTGACGACGGAGCGATCTGCTCCGCGTATTGCGTATGTCGCGCCTGAGCTTCGTAAATTGGGTGACATCCGCGACTTGACGTTGGGCGGCTCACTAGGCACGGGCGATTCGGGCAGCCCGCGGACTCAGCGTCGCTAACGCATATCGAAACTGTAGAGCTGCTGGAAGTCTGCGACTACCGCGTGCCCGTAGTTGCCACCGAACCTTTTCATCTGCCGCATGCGCACTGCATCGAGGGTGTATTGCGCGACATCCCGGTGCACGCAAGGCTTAACTGGTCGGGCGACTTGGCACGCGTTGACTTGGGCGACCTCGGTGCTTTCCGCGTTACCCCGTCGGCGATCGAGATCGCCCGCCGTTGCGCCGACAACGACCATTGGCGCGAGGTTTTGTTCGGGCCGGCGGCGTTGATGTGGCTTGCCGAACGCTCTGTCTTCGCCCTGCACGCTTCAGCATTCGCCGTTGAGGAAGAAGCGTGTGCCCTACTCGGCGTCTCCGGCGCCGGAAAGTCGACCCTCGCTCGACACGCGGCGTCCCACGGAATGCGCATTGCCGACGATGTACTGCCGATTGCAATCCGAGGCGATCGCATCGTTGCGCGTACACCCTTTCCGCAACTCAAGCTCGCCGACAGCGAGCAATATCATGGTCGATCGTTGCCGCTCGCTCGAATCGCTTTGCTTCGCCGAGGAGAGTCGCTGCAGGTCAAAACCGCCGCACCGGGCGACGTCGGTCGATGGATCTTGCGTCATACCCTGGGATCGCGCCTCTATTCGCCGAACGCGATGGTCGCGCATTTGCAAATGGCTTCGCTCGTGGCCGCTGCTGTCGAGCGAGGCGAATTGCGAGCGCAGGTGCTCACGGTACCGCACCGCCCCGAGGACCCGGCCGCTGCTGCCAAAGAGGCTTATGCGGCACTCGCGGCCTCGTAGACTATGCGGACTAGCGTTATCGAGGTGGTACGAACGTTATGGCGCGTCGATCGTAAACTGCGGCGAGAGGGTTTTGACGCAACTCGGCAGGCGTTCGCGCGCGACGCCTCGACACGACTTTGGGATACGCGCGGAATTGACGCGCTAGCGCGAGAGGTCCATCGCTTTGGCCGCTTTTGGCCCGGCAGCGCTTGCCTGCATCAGGCGCTGGCGCTGGCGTCGCTGATCCGCCGAAATGGCATCGATTGCGAGTTGGTGCTGGGCGCCGAGCGCAATCATGGCGTCGTCATGGCGCATGCCTGGATCGAATGCGATGGTCGGGCGCTGGACGAATCTGGCGAACGTTTAGCGAAGCTCGCCATACTGGCGCGATTTCCGTTCGAGGGGGTTCAATGATCAAGCTGAAATCGACAGTGGTCTACCAAGTCATTTCTGGCGAGACCGTGCTGCTGGATGTTGCGAGGGGGACCTACTTCGACCTGAACGCCAGCGCTACCGTGATGGTGCAGGCACTACTGAATGGCGGGGATAGAAAAGCAGCCATCGCGGCCGTATTGGAGATCTTCGATGCCGACGCCGAACTCGTCGACCATGATCTTGATCGACTGCTGCGTGAGCTGACCGATGCCGAACTGATCGAATCGATTTGACGAAAGTTTATTTCAGCGACCCGGGCAACAATCCGTCCCAGCCGGATACCATCGATTCGCCATCGCCACTGGCATGCAGCTCAAACTCTATGGACTTCAATGACGCTGACTCAGACGTCTGCGGCTGGCTGGCAAGCCCGACCATCGCAAGACATCCGTAAATTCCCAGAACGGTCAAGCCGACGATCCATCGTTTCGATTTCATAACAAGGTCCAGTTCGGTCGATTGCCAGCCAATACGCACAATCCGTGCCAGATCGACAATCTCACTGATGCGAGCGCCTAGACTAGCCTGCGCGCCGTGAAACGAAGTGAAAATGCGCTGGATGGAATGTGATGTCGGGGAAAACGTCCGGATTGTGTCCGGTCGTGTCCGCTGGCGGACACAACGTCGCCGGGGCTGCTCACGCTGCAGCGCAGCAACCAAGTTGGGCTCGCGTTGCTTATGCTCCGGCCGCTATGTCAATGCCATTACCAGTCGATGATTTCGATCAACTCACCGGCGCACGCTTGAAGGGTGCGCTGATCGCCGGCGCTGCGCGCGTACTGAAGCGTCGCGAGCATCTGAATCGGATAAACGTGTTCCCGGTTCCTGACGGCGACACCGGCACCAACCTCGCATTTACGATGCAGTCGGTGCTGGCCGTAGTGCGCAGCTTGCGCGGCGGCGATGTGGCGACAGTGCTCAAGCGCGTCGCGCGCGAGGCTGTGGACGGCGCGCGCGGTAACTCAGGCGCCATCCTTGCACAGTTTTTTCAAGGCCTGTCCGAGAGCCTTGCGGGTGCCAAGGTGGGCGCCCGTGAGATCGCCAGCGGCGCAAGCGATGCGGCAGCATCGGCGCGCCGCTGTATCGCCGAGCCGCGGGAAGGCACCATGCTTAGCGTGATGACCGATTTCGCCGCCGAGTTGAGAACGCAGGCAGAATCGGGCGTGCGCGATATCGCCAAGATGTTCCGCTCAAGCCTTGCCCGAGCTCGCCAATCCTTGGCGAACACGCCAAACCTTTTGCCCGTTCTGCGCGCCGCTGGCGTGGTCGATGCCGGCGCTGCCGGATTCGTCGATTTCCTTGAAGGCGTGGACGATTTCATACAGCGCGGCCGCAGCGCCTTGCGTCTGGACGAAGATGCTCGCGATTTGTCCGGGCATTCGGCAGTCCATCTGGAATCGGTGGAGGCCGCCAGTCAGTACCGATTTTGCACCGAATGTGTGGTCACCGGTTCGGCGCTCGCGCTCGATGCGGTGCGCTCGGCGCTTGCGGCACTAACACTCGATTCGCTGGTCGTCGCAGGCGGAAAAGATCGGGTTCGCATTCATGCGCATATCGATAATCCCAATGCGTTGTTCGGCGCGCTGGCGAACCTGGGCGAAGTGACTCAACGCAAGGCCGACGATATGCAGGCGCAGTCGCGCCTGCGCGCGGCGCCGATACAAAAGGTGCGCGTCGTCGTGGATTCGGCCGGCGATGTGCCGGCTGCGGAGGCCGAACGCCTGGGAATCACCATTGTGCCGGTACGTATCAACATCGGCACCGACGATTTCCTCGATCGCATCACGATGAGTCCGCGTGAACTTTACTCACGCTTGCGGCACAGCGCCGATGCGGTGCGCACTTCGCAACCCCCACCCGGCGATTTTCGTCGCGGTTACGACCTTGTGCTGGCGCATGCCGAGCATGTCGTGTCGGTGTCGCTGTCGAGCCGACTCTCGGGCACGTTTCAGGCGGCGCAAACCGCGGCGCGCGAGACCTCGAAAACACGCATCCACGTGATCGACACTTTCAACGCCTCAGCTGGCCAAGGGCTGATTGCCATCTCCGCTGCGGAATCGGCGCTGGACGGAGGGGATGAACGCGCTGTGCGCGACGCCGTCCAAACGGCGATGGCCAATACCCGCACGTTTGCGATGATCCGCGACTTGAGTTTCGGCGTTCGCGGCGGCCGTTTGCCGCCGCTCGCCAAGCGGATTGCCGATTGGTTCGGACTGACGGTGCTGATCGCCAACAAACAGGGCTTCGTCAAGCCGTTCTCGGCATTGATGGGCAAGAAGAACCTGGTCGAACGCTTTGCCGATGTGGTCGCGCGTCAACTGGCGCCTGGCGCAGCCTGCCGAGCGATTGTGGGACACTGCGACGCGAGCGACGATGCCGCAACCTTGGCCGCCGCACTGCGCGAGCGCCTGCCTGGACTGACCAAGCTTTGGGTAGTGGAAACAGGTCCTGCGATCGGGGTGCACGCTGGCCCGGGGTCGCTGGTGGTTGGATTGCAGCGGTTACCATGAGAATTGGGGCCGACGCGAGAAACGCCGTCCTCCACGTCGATCATGGCCCTGTGACTTTCATTTTTGCGGGTGGCTTTCGGCCATGATCGTTGTGATCGATCTGCTCATCAAATTGCTGCTGTCCTACCTTATCGGCAGCGTTGTCGGCAGTCTGTTGATCGGCAAGCTCAAGGGCATCGACATCCGCACCGCTGGAAGCGGCAATGCTGGCGCCACCAATGCGTTGCGTACGCAAGGCGCAGCCTTCGCCGTCGGCACCATGATCATCGACGTTGCCAAAGGTGTGATCGCTGCGGGAGTCATCGCCAATTTGTCCTTTACAACGCCGACCATGACCAACCTCGAGACGCAGTTGTTCTGCGCCTTCGCGGCCGCAGTCGGCCATTGTTATCCGGTCTTCCACGGCTTTCGCGGTGGCAAAGGCGCAGGCACGCTGATCGGTGGTATCGCGGTGGTATTCCCCTGGGTCGCATTGGCGATGTTCGGCGTTTGGGCACTGCTGCTGATGGGTTTTGGCTACGTCGGCCTGGCCACCGTGGTTGCCGGACTCAGCTTTCCAGTGTTCGTGTTTTTCCTGATCGACGGCAGCGCCGCGCTGGTCGCGTTGGCGATCAGCATCGCGATGTTCCTCGCCTATACGCACCGCAGCAATCTCGAACGCCTGATTCAGGGCAGCGAAAACCGTTTCGAGCGCGCGCGGATCATCGGGCGCCTTTTCAATCGATGATCGGCCGCGCTTCCAATCGATGATTGTCGAGCATTTCGATGAGCTCGATTCCACCCAGACGCTGGCCCGCGAGCGCCTCGTGACGCACGGCCGAACGCCGCGCGCCATTGTTGCAAGTCGCCAACGCGCCGGGCGAGGTACGCATGGGAGATCCTGGCACACGGAACCCGATGGCGCCATCGCCTGCACCGTGATCTGGCCTTTCGCCCGCGGCGCCGCTCAGATGCAAGGTCTTTCCCTGGCAGTCGGATTAACGCTGGCAGTTGCGCTGCATCCGGACGTGCGCGTGAAGTGGCCGAATGACTTGATCCAGGCAGACCGCAAGCTCGGCGGAATCCTGATCGAACTGAGCGGCTCCCCCTGCACGGCACTGATCGGCTTTGGCATCAACCTGATCCAGCCGCACGGCATCGACCCGCCTGCCATTGGTCTTGACAGCGTACGGCACGCCGATCGCGCCTCGTTGCTTGATGACTTGCTGGCAGCCCTAGAAACCGCTCTGCCCCGATTCGAACAAAACGGATTTGCCGACTTTACCGCCGATTGGCCGGCACGCGACGCGCTCTCAGGCCGGACGGTGCGTGTCGACGGCACGTACAACGCAATCGCGCGCGGTGTGGATCATTTAGGCCGACTGACGGTCGAGACGAGCGAGGGATTAGTCTCGTTAGTCGCGGCGCAGGTTAGGCCAATTCCGTGAACGAGTACGGCCGTGATCTGAAAGGCGCAGACACGATAAAGCGCGCCCTTATTGCGTCTCCAGGCGCGCACTAAGCGCTTGATGCAATCGTTCGCGCTCGCCTTCGCTGAGTGCTTCGCCACTGAGCCCGGCAACCGCAAAAAAGTCCTCGGCGCGCTCGCCGAAAGTTGCGATGCGGGCGCTCTGAACGCGAACGCCGGCATCGCGAAAGGCGTGGGCCACGCTGGCGAGCAGACCAGGGCGGTCGGGGCACACGAGCATCAATTGCGTTGCGTTTTCCCCGGCGCGCTGTTCGAACTCGATGTGCGGCGGAAAGCGGAACAAACGTTCTTCGCGCGTGCTCCTCCGGCGAGCGAGTTTGGGTTTGAGTGGCCGCTCGGATAACGCCATCGTCAGCGCCATCTGAATTTCCTGATTGCGCGTCATCGCGTCTTGCGCTTCTTTGCGCAAGTCGAGCACCTGGAAAGTATCGAGCGTCAAGCCGGATTTGCAGGTCATCACGCGCGCGGCGATGACCGACAAATCCATACGATCGAGCGTCGAGGCGATGGTCGCAAATATCCCGTCCTGATCTTGCATGCGCACGAATATTTCCCGCGTCCCGTCCTGACCCACTGAACGCACCGCAATGAGCGGCTTGCCGGGTCGACCGCTGGCGATGATCGCGTGCGTAAGCCAGCGCAGTTGATCGGGCGAATAGCGCCAGAAACTCTGCTCGGGGAAATCCAGCCACAGCGCCTCGACTGTGGAGAACATTACGCCTTCGCCGGTCAAAAGTTCGAGCGCCCGCAAACGGGTTGCGGCAATGCGATCGCGTCGATCGAGGGCCTCGCCGCCTTTGCGAAGCTGGACGCGGGCCACCTTGTACAAATCAGACAGGAGCCGCGCTTTCCAGCCATTCCAGAGCTTCGGGTTGGTGGCGCGGATATCGGCCACGGTGAGCAGGTACAAGCACTCCAGGCGCTCCCAGTCGCCCACTTTGACCGCGAATTTGCGCACCACCTCCGGATCCTGGATGTCCTGCTTCTGGGCGGTGATCGACATGAGCAGGTGCTGCTCCACCAACCAGGCGCACAGATCGATATCGGCCTTTGGCGCACCCATGCGCTTCAGATATTGGCGTACATCCTTGGCGCCAAGCGTGGAGTGATCGCCGCCGCGGCCTTTGGCGATGTCATGGAACAAGGCCGCGAGAAACAACAGCTCGGGCTGTCGTACGCGCAGCATCAACTCGTGTGCGAGTGCGAACTCCGGATCGTCTGGCGGCACGAAAAACTGCTGCAAGTGCTTGGTCAGGAATAGCGTGTGCTGGTCGACCGTGTACACGTGAAACAGGTCGTACTGCATGCGCCCGGTGACGCGCGCGAACGCCGGAATCAATTCTCCCAACAGGCGATGCCGGTGCAGTTCAGTGAGCGCCGGATACGGATGGCGCGAGCGCAAGATGGATTCCAGCTGCTCTTGCGCATCGCGATCGCGCTTGAGCGACGCGCGCAACGCTTTGGGCGCTCGGGCTATGGCATGCGCCAATTTCGGACCCAGGCGCCTGGGTCCATCGATTCGCGCGATCGCCACGAAGGGCTCGATCAGATCGGCAGCACGGGCCAGACCCGGATGGCCCGGCAAGGCCTCAATCACATCTCCATCGAGCGCCAATCGCGCGCTCCCCGCGATCGGCAGCCAGGCGCGAGACGGCCGGAACAATCGCTGCTCGATGCGGCTGGTTAACGCCTCAAACAACCTGTCGACATCGCCGGCCGCACGGAAGTATCGCTGCATCAGCGCTTCCACCGGATGGAAGCCGCTGCCCTTGGGATTGACGAAGCGCGCTGCGAGCGCTTTCTGGTGATCGAAAAGCACGCGCTCCTCGCGCCGCCCTGCTTGCCGGTGAAGCGCGAACCGTAAATCCATCAACCACTGCTCGGCGCGACGCAAGGTCGCCATCTCGTCGCGCTCAGCCAATCCTTCCCGCACCCAGTCCGCGGGGCGATGCACGCCGGCGCAACGCATTCCGATCCAGCGCAAAGTATCCAGATCACGCAGCGCGCCGGGACCATTCTTGAGGTTGGGTTCGAGGTTGTGCGCCGTATCGGCATGTTTGGCATGCCGAGCATGGGTTTCATCGAGCTTCGCCGCAAAGAATGCCGCTGGCGTAAAACGACTGCGCGCCAAGGTGGCCGCGATCACCGTTGCCATCTCCGGCGCGCCGGCCAAAACCCGCGCGTCCAGCGCAGCGGTAAAGCCGCTCAGATCTTGATCGACGAACGCGGCCCACTCTTCGATCGTGCGCACACTGTGCGCAAGATCCAGCTGCAAGTCCCATGCGGCGGCAAGAAACGCACGCAGCGCCACTTCGCGTTCCGACGATCTCGTGCTCGGCACCAGGATCAACACATCGATATCGGATGCCGGGAACAGACGCCCGCGGCCATATCCGCCGGTTGCAATAAGATGGCAATCCGATAGCGCCTGGGTCGGCCAAAGCTCGATCAGCGCCGCATCGGAGGCCGCCGCCAACGTGCGGCAGACGGGTTCGGCCTTGAGCGTTGCGTCGAAATGCGCATAGGCACTGGCGCGGACAACCGCCAGCCGCGCCCGCAGCTCGCTCAAAACTGCTCCTCAGGCGCCAGCGTCAGAATTTCGAAGCCGCTGTCGGTGACTGCGACCGTGTGCTCCCACTGCGCGCTCAAGGAGCGGTCTTTGGTCACCACCGTCCATCCATCCGGCATCAGCTTGACGTGTCTTTGACCAGCGTTAACCATCGGTTCGACCGTGAAGGTCATGCCAGGTTCCAGGCGCTCGCCGCGTCCGCGCGCCGCGTCGAAATAGTGCAGCACTTGCGGCTCCTCGTGGAAGCGCTCGCCAATGCCGTGCCCGCAGTACTCGCGCACCACCGAGAATCGCTCGGCCTCGACAAAGCGCTGGATCGCCCGACCGATATCGCCCAGATAAGCGCCCGGCTTGACCATCTCGATGCCGAGTTTCATCGCCTGATAGGTCGTCTCAACCAACCGCCGGGCGAGTACGGAGGGTTCGCCGACGAAGAACATGCGCGAGGTATCGCCGTGAAAACCGTCCTTGATGACGGTGACATCGATGTTGACGATGTCGCCCTCTTTCAGCACCTTCGGGCCGGGAATGCCATGGCACACGACGTTATTGACGCTGGTACACACCGAGCGCGGGAAGCCCTTGTAATTCAACGGCGCCGGGATCCCACCTTGGGTGTTCACGATGTAGTCGTGGCAGATGCGATCGATCTGATCGGTCGTCACGCCGGCTTTGACGTGTGGCCGGATCATCATCAACACTTCAGCCGCGAGCCGTCCGGCGACACGCATCTTGTCGATCTGCTCGGGCGTTTTGTAGGTGATGCCGCTGGGTGTGTTGGCTTGCGGAGCGCGCATAGATTGCCTTGATGTAAAGAATCCCGTTATTATCCCGAAGATTTTTCGCGCGCCCAAGTGCATCGCGACAATCCGTTGGCCTCGATTTCAGTAACGCGAATCGTAAGCCAATGACTACGCACACGCACGGTGTTTCTTCTTCCGGGGTGCCCGATGGATCGGGTCCGGCGAGAAGCGTCGCGTGGAGGACCCCAACCAGCGCCTCGCGGAAGCGAGCGCAACATTCTCAAGGATCGAACAATGCCTCAAGTCACCATGCGCCAGATGCTCGAAGCTGGCGTCCATTTCGGCCATCAAACGCGCTACTGGAACCCGAAGATGGGACCCTACATCTTCGGCGCACGCGGCAAGATTCACATCGTCAATCTCGAAAAAACGATGCCGCTGTTCCACGATGCCATGAACTTCATCTCCAGCCTCGCTCAGCGCCGCAGCAGCGTGCTGTTCGTCGGCACCAAGCGCTCAGCCCGCGAGCCGGTGAAAGAAGAAGCAGCGCGTTGCGGTATGCCCTACGTCAGCCAACGCTGGCTGGGCGGCATGCTCACCAATTTCCGCACCGTCAAGCAGTCGATTTCGCGCTTGAAGGAACTCGAAGCCCACAGCACCGATGGCACCTGGGATCGTCTGGTCAAGCACGAAGTGCTGGGCTTGAAGCGCGAGATGGAAAAGCTCGATCAAAGCCTGGGCGGCATCAAGAACATGAACAGCCTGCCGGACGCGCTGTTCGTGATCGACACCGGTCATGAAGAAATCGCGATCAAAGAAGCCAAGAAACTCGGCATTCCGGTGATCGGCATCGTCGACACCAATCACAATCCCGATCACGTCGATTACGTGATTCCCGGCAACGACGATGCGATCAGCGCGATTCAGCTGTACGCGCGCGCCGCCGCCGATGCCGTACTGGAAGGCAAAGCTGCTGCGCCGATCATGGCCGGCTCGAACGACGAGTTTGTCGAGCTGGATGCGCAGGGCAACCCGCTGACAGCGGAAGCCAAACCGGAGAATCGCCGCCGCGATAACAAGAACGACCGCAAAGGTCCGCCGCGCCGTCGTCCGTCGGGCGACCGCCCGCAGACCGGTCGTCGTCATCAGCAGACCGATGACTCCGGCGAGTAATCGTCGCGTGGTTTGATACGAGAGCGGCGGCCACGGGCCGCCGCTTGGTGCAAGGGTCAGGGGGCAACAGGAGAGGCGAGACATCTCCGACGAGCCCGCGAAACATCGTGACGCGCGTTTGGCGCACGTGGGTCGCGTCCCCTGCCCCATGCCCCCTGCCCCATTTATTGCTAAACCGAAGGATTGAAGCCTGTGGAAATCACTGCTGCCCTGGTGAAAGAACTGCGCGAGCGCTCCGGCGCTGGCATGATGGAATGCAAGAAGGCGCTCACCGAGAACGCCGGGAACATCGAAGCCGCCGCGGATTGGCTGCGCAAGCAAGGCCTCGCGAAGGCCGACAAAAAAGCCACGCGAATCGCCGCTGAAGGCCGTATGGCGCTGGCTCTGGCGGACGGTCGCGCGGTGCTCGTTGAACTCAACTGCGAGACCGACTTCGTCGCCAAAGACGAGAACTTCGTCAAACTCTGCAATGCCGTTGCTGCTGCTGCCGTGGCTGCCAATACCAGCGACGTGGAAGCGATCAAGCAACTGGCGTTGAGCGATGGTCAAACGGTCGATCAGAGCCGTCAGGCGCTGGTCGCCAAGATCGGCGAGAATATGCAGGTGCGCCGCGCCGCGCTGCTCCAAGGCGCCAACATCGGCACCTACGTCCATAGCAACAACAAGCTCGGCGTGTTGATCGCGCTCGAAGGCGGCAACGCCGATCTGGCCAAGGGCCTGGCGATGCACATCGCGGCCATGAACCCGCAGTATCTGGACATGAGCCAGATCCCGGCCGAAGTTATTGCTCGCGAGCGCGACATCGCTCTTGAGCAATCCAAGGACTCCGGTAAGCCGCCCGAAATTCTCGAGAAGATGATCCAGGGCAAGATCCGCAAGACGCTCGCCGAGCAAACCCTTCTGGGCCAGGCTTACGCTGCACCCGATGCCAATGGCATGGGCGTGGAGGAAGCACTGAAGAAGGCGGGCGCCAAGGTCTCCGCGTTTGTGCGCTTGAACGTTGGCGAAGGCATCGAGAAGAAAGAAGAGAACTTTGCCGAAGAAGTGATGAAGCAGGTCAAGGCCAGCGAAGCCAAGCCTGACGAGTCCAAGTAACCGTTGCATGAAAAAGGCCCCGGATTCGGGGCCTTTTTTTAAGTGCTTTGGCAGCGCGCGGCAATTGATGCCGCCAACAACGCCACCTACCGACTGCTTCCTCGGTTTGCACGACTGACTCGCTCCACCAACCAAACAACGCATATCAGCATCGGACACCATGCCTCAATCCGCCCGCCCCGTTTACAAACGCATCCTCCTCAAACTGAGCGGCGAAGCGCTGCTCGGCGATGAGGACTACGGTATCGACCCGGAAATCTTGAAGCGTCTCGCCGAGGAAGTGATCGAGGTATCGCGAACCGGTGTGCAGATCGGTCTGGTTGTGGGCGGCGGCAATATTTTCCGCGGTGCTGGATTGGCGGCGAGCGGCATCGATCGCGCTACCGCCGACCATATGGGCATGCTGGCCACCGTCATGAACTCGCTTGCAATGCAAGATGCAATCGAAAAACAGGGCGCAAGCTGCCGCGTCATGAGCGCGATCAAGATCAACGAAGTCTGCGAGGACTACATTCGCCGCCGTGCAATCCGCCATCTGGAAAAGGGTCGCATCGTGATCTTCGCAGCCGGTACTGGGAATCCGTTTTTCACTACCGACTCGGCTGCAGCCTTGCGCGCTATCGAAATCAACGCCGAGTTGATGATCAAGGCCACGAAAGTCGATGGTCTGTACACGGCCGACCCCATGAAAGACCCGAACGCCACACGTTACGAGCGCCTGTCGTACGACACCGCCATCGAACGCAAGCTGGCGGTGATGGACACCACCGCCTTCGCGCTGTGCCGCGATTACCGCATGCCGATCAGAGTGTACGATCTGCACCGGCGCGGCGACCTGATGCGCATGATGCTGGGCGAGCCGGTGGGTACGCTGGTGGAAGCCTGAGCGACCGGATCTCTCAACTACAATCGTGGATCGATAGGCTCGCTCTCCAGCGCCAGCACCCCGAACACGCACTCGTGCACGCGATACAGCGGCTCGCGATCGACGAATCGATGCAGGGCTTCGAGGCCCAGCGTAAATTCGCGGGCGGCGAGTGAGCGTTTGCCACTGACGCTGCGTACGCGCAACGCTTCCAACTGCGCGGGCTCGGAGTAAGTGGGCCCGTAAATGATGCGCAAGTACTCGCGGCCGCGGCACTTGATTGCCGGTTGAAGCAACAGGCCTTTGCGATCGCGCGCCAGTTCCACCGGCTTGACGACCATGCCCTCCGCGTTCGCGGCGGTGATCGCATGCCACCATTCGATGGCCTCGCGCTCGCTGTCCGCATCGCCCAACGTCACCCAGCGCCGATCCGTGGTCACCAGCCCAGTGGGATTCACGGCGCACAGTGCATCGAGCACATCCAACTGCCAGCGGTGGCTTTTCGCCAGACCTACGTGTCCCTCGAACGCCAGTACATGGAAGGGCGCAATCTTGAGATCGCTGGGATCGGACACCGTCCAGCAGTAGCGCCGATATGCATCGATGTACTGGCGCATGAGTTCGCTGCGAGCGGCAAAGGCTGCGGCAACCGCATCGATCGCCACGCCTCGCGCGGCGGCCTGCGCCAGCGCGCTGTTGGCCGCGGCGAGTGCCGCACTGCCTGCCGCGCCGGTCGGCGCATACTGCAGGCGCAACAGCTCTTCCGCTTTCGCCGACCAAGGCATCAATTCAGTGTCGAGCGCGATCCAGTCGGTATTCAACTTGGCCCATAGACCAGCGGTGGTCATCGCCCCATCCAGTCTATCGAGCAGCGCATTCTCGATGTCGCGATCCTTGAAAAAGCGCCGACCGGTGCGCGTGACGATCACGCCGCGCCCGTCGCTATCGATCTGAAAGCGCGCCGACGCAGCGTGCTGGTCGCGACAAAGCACGATCACCGCGCGCGAACCCATGTGTTTTTCCTGGCACACGATCTCGCGCACACCCTGACTGCGAAAGTAGTCGAACGCCTCTTCCGGCCGCTCAAGCAGATCGCCTGAGGGCGCGGTGGCCGGCGGCGACATCGTCGGCGGCAAATAAATGAGCCAGCGCGGATCGACCGCGAAGCGGCTCATCACTTCGAGCGCCGCGCGCGCGTTCTCTTCCTGCACCGAGATGCGGCGGCCAAAGCGCGTTTCCACCGAGCGCTTGCCGATGACATCGTCGAGATCGAGTGTTAATCCGGCGCGCAATTGGGTCGGCGGCGCCAGCGGCTTGATCGGCGCGTAGTGCTCTTTTTCTGCCGGCACACTCACCAACTCTCGTTCCGGATAACGCAGCGCGGTCAACTCGCCGCCGAACACGCAACCGGTGTCGATGCAGATGGTGCGATTGATCCACTCTGCGTGCAGCACGGGCGTGTGGCCATAGACCACCATCGCTGAGCCGCGATAGTCGTTGGCCCATTGATAGCGCACCGGCAGGCCGTACTCGTCGGTCTCGCCGGTGGTTTCTCCGTACAGCGCAAACTCTCGCACCGCGCCGGAGGTGCGGCCCTGCAGACTTTCCTTCAATCCTGCATGCGCTACCACCAGCTTGCCATCGTCGAGGACGAAGTGGCTCACCAGGCTATCGATGAATTCCCGCGCCTTGACCTTGAACTCGGGCGGCTCGCGCTCGATTTGCTCCAGCGTCTCGGCGATGCCGTGGGTCAGACTGACCTGCCGCCCGGCGAGCTTGCGCATCAGCTTGATGTCGTGATTGCCGGGCACGCACAACGCACTGCCCTGCTCCACCATCGCCATCACCAGATACAGCACGCCCGGCGAATCTGGCCCGCGATCGACCAAATCGCCCAGGAACAATGCGCGACGGCCATCGGGCGGCGTCACCCGCGGCGCCTGCCGCGTGCCTTCGATTCGGTAACCGAGTTTCTGCAGCAGCGTTCGCGCTTCGCTCAAGCAGCCGTGGACATCTCCGATCAAGTCGAAGGGCCCATGCTCATGGCGTTTGTCGTTCCAAAGCCGCGTGCGTTGGATTACCGCGCGCGCCACATCCTCTTCGCGCCTCAGCACCGCGATGTGGCGAAACCCTTCGCGCTCCAGGCCGCGCATGGAGCGATGCAGCGCCTGCACCTGACCGCGGACGACGTGCGCGCCGAACTGGCGATCTGCGCGCGACTGGTTGCGCTCGTGGTACAAGGCCTCCGGCAAATCGAAGACGATGGCGACCGGGAGCACGTGATTTTGCTTCGCCAGCGTCACCAGATGCTTGCGATCGTCGCTGCGCACATTGGTGGCATCCACCACGGTCAGCAAGCCCGCCGCGAGGCGCTTGGCGGCGATGAAATACAGCACATCGAAGGCATCTTTGGTCGCCGCCTGATTGTTCTCATCGTCGCTGACGAGCCCGCGACAAACATCGGACGACAGCACCTCAGTCGGCTTGAAATGCGTGCGCGCAAAGGTGCTCTTGCCGGCGCCCGAAGGGCCGATCAGCACCACCAGACACAGCGCTGGAATTTCGATCGGCAGCGGAGTCATGCCGCCTCCCGCTTGGCGAAGATCGCCATCTGCGTGGGCGCACCGTGCGCTGGATCGACCTTGCCGATTGTGCGGTGGACGACTTCGTACCCGAACCGCCCGGCGATGTTCGCGGACCACGCTTGGAACTGCTCGCGCGTCCATTCGAAGCGGTGATCGCCGTGGCGGAACGCTCCGGCGCTGAGCGACTCGAACAACACGTTGTACTCGGCATTCGGCGTGGTGATCACCACCAACGGCGGCGCGGCGTGGCCGAACAAGTTGGCTTCCACCGGCCCCAGGCGCTCGGCGTCGATGTGCTCGATCACCTCCACCGCCACAGCCGCATCGAAGCCTTTCAGCGCATCGTCGCGATAGGTGAGGCTCGATTGTTTAAGCTCAATGCGCGCGCGCTGCATCGCCGGAAGGCGCTCGAGCTTCAACCGATCGGCCGCCCGCTCCAGCGCAATGCACGAGACGTCGACGCCCAGCAGCCGGTCGAAGCGCCGCTCCTCCATCAGCAGGGCCAGAAGCCGCCCTTCGCCGCAGCCCACATCCACCACCGAATGCGCGCCGTGCTCGACCAAAACCTCCAGCACCGCGCGCAGTCGCTGCTCGTTGAGCGACAGCGGCCGCTCGATCTGCGCTTCGCGCTCATCGCGCTGCTGATCGGCATCCTCGACATCATCGTCGTCTTCGATGATCAACTGACTCAGGGCCTCGCGCACCAGCGAGCGTCGGCGCTTCAAATAGCGCGAGGTGATCCACTCGCGCTCAGGATGCGTGGCGAGCCAAGCGCCCGCATGATCGATGAGCTTGGTGACTTCATCGCCACCGACCCAATAGTGCTTATCGCCATCCAATGCGGGCAGCAGCACATACAGATGCGACAGCAATTCGGAAAGCCGCAAGTTCCCGGCGATGCGCAGCGAAAAGTACGGCGAAGCGCCCCACTCCGGGAACTTCGGATCGAGCGGCAACGGCTCGATCTGGACGCGCTCGTACCCAAGCGGCGCCAGCACCGCTTCGAGCTTCGCTTGACCCGCGCGACAGCGCAGCACTGGCACGTGCGCCTCCAGCGGAATCGCCGTCTGCGCCAGCTCCGCGCGCTCTTTAGACTCGCCGCGACGAAACACCTTGGAGATCGCCACCGCCATGAACGATGCCGCCGCATACGGCCGATCGTTCACGTAATGCCCGATCGTCTCCCCACGCCCGCGCACCAGCGCGATCGGATCGATATCCAGCAGCAACGCCACCGTACAGCGCTCAGCGCTGGCCTCCGGGTAGAACACATGCGCCTGCCCCACGTTCAGCTCAAACGACTGCGCACGACCAGGATGTTTGCCGATCAGATACCCGAGGTCAGTGGCGGGCTGATGGGTGGTGGTGATGGTCAACAACACGGAGAGGCTTCGAATACACGCGATACCTCATCCTCGACGAGTTTCGCTGCGGTTGCAAGGCGCAGCTCGTCCCCGCCTAAAGAACCACGACGATCGGTTGCAAAGCAAGCTTCTTTGCCTTGCGCGCGAATCGCCGATCGTCGAATGTGGCCAATCCTTCGCAGGCGCCGCTGAGCGCCCAATGAAGCGCGTCGGAGAACTCGACGCCTTGTCGCGCAACCTGGATCGCACGCCTGACCATCGCCCCGGACTCAACGACGAATGCCGGGCTTGAGCAGAGGTGATCGACAACGCTCAACACGTTAGATGCCGCCATTTCGTAGCAGTTCTCCAACACCCAGTACAGTTCTTGGACAACGCTGAGCGGCACAAAGCACGGGGCGTTGTTCTCCAACCATGCCAATGCTCGTCGAGCCTGCGCTGGATCGTCCTGCGTGTAGTACCGCACCAGCAAGTTCGTGTCCGTCGCCCACATCAAGTCTTCTTCCGTCGAAACGCAGAACGCAATGCGTCTCGCATTTCGCTCGACGTTCGCGCCGGGCCCCGATAACCAGCAATGCCTGGCCCGGCCTGCAGCGAGCGCAGCACGTCCTCGCGCGTGGCCTCACGCTGGACGGTCAAATGCAGACCCAGCGCGTCTTCCGTAAACGAGATGGTCGAGCCCTCGCTGATACCCCATCGCTCGCGGAGAGGCTTAGGGATGACGACCTGACCTTTACTGGAAACCTGTGCCAAGTACATGCTGGATTCTCAGGTAAGACTACAAGTAAGAATAGCAGACGCGCGTTCGGACCACATTTGGCGATCGATTTGCCGCCGGCTTTGATCGCGGCGCTCTTCGAACACCGCCTTTCCCAATCGGGGCGCCGTCGCGCTGATCGAAAATCACGCCAAACTCCCGAAGCCGCACTCGACCGCGCTCCCGGCAATCTCGCAAATTGTCACAGCGGCCCTCCCGATCCGCCAACCGCAGCGACACCAGGGCGTAACATCCAGACCGAACATCGAAGCACCACTCGCGCGGTTGCGACCGCAAAGGACTGCCGTAGCAGCAGCGCGAGGCACATAACCACACCGCAGCCTTTGGGGGCGTCATGCGTATTGTGATGGGAGCGCTTCTCGCAGTTGTCCTGGCTCAGGACGTATCGGCGAACAGCTGCGCCATCGCGCAGCGCTGCACGATGGTCACGCCGCCCGATCCGGCGCTGTGCTTAAAGCTCGAAACCAAGCTCAAACGCCCGGCAGACTTCGTCTCGGGGGGTCAGATCCAACTCGACCGCTTCGAGAAAATCGTCGGCGACTGGATGGGCGGCTACTGTTACCGCCGCGCCACCGACCAGCGCTACGACTGGCCGCACGATCGCACCGCACGCGACACCGGGCCGTTCATCACCACCTTCGCAAACGGCAAGTTCAACGGTCAGAGTTACGGCACGCACGCCGTGGCGCGCGTCTGGTACTCGCCGGAGATGTTCGAGTGGATGCGCGTCAATCGTCCGGCCATTGAGAGCCAGGCACCGAAAAATCCGCCACCGATTCCCGATGGCGCGATCATGGTCAAAGAAATGTGGCCGGCGCCTGCGGCGCTGTACACCGGCCAGTGTTTCGACTGCCTGCCGCCGGGCACCAGCGGCGCGGTGATTTTCATCCGCGATTCGAAGAGCTTCTCCACCGGCTGGTTCACCGGCTGGTACGGCAAAGGCGCAGTCGTCGATTGGCCCGCCGGCCCCGGCAACGGGCTCACGTCCATGGGCGATGGCGGACAGGGTTTTTGTTTGAACTGCCACGGCTCCACCACGCCCGGCAGCACCTTCGCATCAATGAACAACATCGATGGCCATCCGGCCACGTTCCTGACGCAACTGCCGCCGATGTCGACGCAGAGCGACGACGGCGTGCATCTGGAGCGCGCATTGCCAGCAGCGCCCGTACAATCGATCGATACGCCGCTGGCCGCGCCATCGCCCCCGTTCCACGCCACTTTCGGCAAACGCGCCGCTCCCGTGCCGGCGAATATGCCGTCGCAAACCTACGACAGCGTGCTGATCCCGGGCACCGGTCCGGTCGATCACTTCATGACCTCCACGCAGTGCGTGGGCTGCCATCAAGCCAACGGCACCGGGCTGCAGCTCGACATGCTCGACTTCAAACCCGGCCCTCTCGGCGCAGGCGGCGATGGCAAACCGGTGAGCATCTCGCCGTATTCGATGTGGAGCAGCTCGCCGATGGGTCTCGCCGGGCGCGATCCGATTTTCTACGCGCAGCTCGAGAGCGAGCAAATCCTGCTCGCCGATCTCAATCGCAAAGCCTCGCCCAAACAAAAGGCCGCGCTGCGCGCGCTGATCCAGGACACCTGCCTGCAGTGCCACGGCAATATGGGCCAGCGCCAGAAGGCCATCGACACCCACGCGGAAACCGGCAAATGCGAGCCCTTCCTGCGCGCCGACGCCAACGTCGTGCCGTTCCCATACACCGATCAAAGCTGGCCGCATCAAGCGCAGGCCGCCAGCTACGCGGGCCTGGCGCGCGACGGCATCTCCTGCAGCAGTTGCCACCATCTGGCGCTGAACGAAGAAGCTGAGCGTTTCGCCGACGCGCCGTGGAACACCTGCATCAAGCAAAAACAGAAGAGCCTCAATCCCACCTTCACCGGACTCGCCGCCACCTTCACCGGCAGCTTCCCACTCGGTTCGCCCGAGACGCTCAACGGCCCCTTCCCGGATCCGCTCACCAAGCCCATGCAGAACTCGCTGCGCGTGATCCCGGAGCACAACAGCGATATCAGCACCAGCGAGGTGTGCGCCTCCTGTCACAGCATCCATCTGCCGGTGCTCGATCGCGAGCAGCCCGAATCGCGATGCCTGCCGCAGACCGATCCGCCCGATCCCTTCCGCTGCTTCCCCAAACGCTACGAGCAGACCACCTATCCGGAATGGGCCTTCAGCGCCTATCGCACCGGTTTGCTGGGCAAAGAAAAACTGCCCGGCGGGCCCGGCGCCACGCCGAAAAGCTGCCAGCAATGCCATATGCCCAGCGTCGATAGCGCCGGCAAACCGCTGGAGAGCAAAATCGCCTCGATAGAGGAATACAGCAACTATCCGCAAACCGACTATCGCCTGCCGGCCAATCAGATCGATCTGCCGCTGCGCAGCGGTTATGCGCAGCACCAGTTGGTCGGCCTCAACATCTTCCTGATCGAAATGGCGCAGCAGTTCACCAGCATCTTCGGCATCCGCAGCCAAGACCCAGGTTTGGGCGGCATGAACGTCCCGCCGCTGCAGGTCACCGAAAACATCATCGTCCAGACCGCCGCCGAACAAACCGTCGACCTCACGCTCACGCCGCGCTGGGACGCCGCCAGCCGCACGCTGACGGCCGAGGTGGTGATCGATAACCTCGTCGGCCACCGCTTCCCCTCCGGCGTGGGCTTCCGCCGAGCCTTCGTCGAATTCCAGGTGCTCGACGCCAAGCGGAAAGTGCTCTGGGCCTCCGGCCGCAGCAACGATCAAGGTGTGCTGATCGATGAAAACGGCAAAGCGCTGGCCGGCGAATTCTGGTGGGAACCCAACTGCAGCGCGCGCCTGCCCAACGCCTGGCAGCCGCACTTCGAAGAAATCACCCGCCAGGATCAGGCGCAGATTTACCAGGAACTCATCACCAACGCCCAAGGCCAGCTGACCACCAGCTTCCTGTCCATCAATGGCCACCCCAAAGACAACCGCCTGCAGCCGCACGGCTTCCTGCCCGAAGCCGAACGCATCGCCATCGCTGCTGCCTTTGGCGACCGCACGCCGATTATCCAGGGGCCTGGATTTCCGATGGACCAGAACTTGGCGGTTGCTGTTAGCCCGGAAGGAGAAGCGGCGCGCGATCCGGATTATCAGAATGGGTCAGGGAAGGATCGTTTGCGGTATGTGGTCAAGGGGCTGGCTGCAAAGCCGGCGCTGGTGACGGCGCAGATGTACTACCAGGCCATTCCGCCGTTTTATCAGCAGGATCGGTATTGCACCGCTACGAAGGCTGATGGGACGCCGGTGACGGATACCGAGCGGCTAAGGTATCTGGCTGGGCATTTGGATTTGGGTGGGACGGCGGCTGAGGGGTGGAAGCTAAGGGTGGGGGGATTTAGGGAGGTGGGGTTGTGAGGGGGCAACCGATCATGGCACCGAGTCGTGGGCCGGCAGTTAAGCGTAGAACGAGGGAATCGTAGGTGCGGTATTGATCTCTGAAATCAGAGATGGAGGCATAGGCTTGGTGTCGTCCAGTCTCAGTTAAGCCCAGTGAAGCTCAGCGAGCAACCTAGAATTCACCCAAGGACGATGCCATGGCCAAACCCAGAATATTTATCAGCTCAACGTATTACGATCTCAAGCATGCGAGAAAACATCTTGAGATCTTTATAGAATCTTTGGGATTCGAGTCCGTACTGTTTGAGAGCGGTGATATACCTTTTAGACATGACCACTCGATAGACGAATCTTGTTACAGCGAAATCACATCTTGCCACATGCTCGTGCTCATCATAGGCGGCCGCTATGGAAGTGCAGCATCGACAGAGGCAAAAACACCAGGCAAAGAAACGGATAAATTATATGAGCAATTCAATTCCATAACAAAGAAAGAATATATCGCTGCACGCGACAGAGACATTCCAATATTCATTTTCGTGGAGAAAAATGTACTTGCCGAGTTTGGTACCTACAAAGCGAATCGAAACAACACCACCATAAAGTGGGCGCACATCGATAGCATCAATATATTTATCTTATTGGAAGAAATAATCGGTCAAAAGCGCAATAACTTTGTCAGGGGTTTTGAGAATTTGGACGAAATATCGAACTGGCTCAAAGATCAGTGGGCAGGACTATTTGCCGAGTTCCTTTCAAGGAAGAGTCAAGAGACAACGATGTCCAATCTATCTGCACAGATCGGGGAGCTCGAAAGCGTAAACAAGGCCTTAAAAGAATATGCTGAAACCATTCTAAAGTCTGTTGCGCCAGATGAGTCCACGAAGATTATTTCGAAGCAGCACAACAGAATAGCCCTGGATAAAATAAGGAGATTCTACATGGAGCCAATGATTGATTACATCGTGAGCGGGGCCAGCCTGCGAGAAGATCCAGCAGAAATCTACGGCGCTTTTCAGAAAGCGAACTCGTTAGACTCATTTTTGAAATCATGCGGGGCCAGCGACGATTTCTCCGACAGGTTCATGGCGCAACATGAAGCCCTTGGAAGAAGAGACTTTGAGGATCTCAAGGAGCGATATTCTATCTTAACTGAAGACCTGCATGATCCCGGGCTGAGCGAAATACCCTCTACAACGCGAACCACCAAGAAATAGCGATGGACTTGGGTGGGACGTTTGAAGAGAATCAGACAGCCAGAAGCGGCAGGAGGGCGCTGTGATTTCCGAATCGGATCTGAAGGAAATCCTCCCCCAAGCGACGGCCGCGTTCACCGCCTCCACGCAGGTCCAAAGTGGGATCCCGATTCCCAAGACCACGCGCATCACGATCTTTAGTCCCGAGGAGTGGGAAGAGTTCACCCAGGAGTGGGCGAGTTCGCTCAAAGCGAGCTACCCAAAGGTCCGTCGCTTTGGCGGAGCCGGCGACTTAGGTGTGGACATCGCGGGATTCTGCTCTGCGCTTGGATTCGCCGGTGAGTGGGACAACTTCCAATGCAAACGGTATGACCATCCGCTTCGCCCGAGCGACATCTATGTGGAGATCGGCAAGATCATCTATTACGCGTTCATCGGCGCGTACAAGCCGCCACGTCGTCACTATTTTATCTGCTCGAAAGGCGTGGGCACCACGTTGGAGAAACTGCTGAACAAGCCTAGCGCCCTAAAGGCGAAGGTGGCAGAGAATTGGGATGTCCATTGCTTGCATGGCATCACCAGCACGAAGTCTGTCGCGCTTGATGGTGATCTGCGGACGTATTTCGACACGTTCGACTTTTCGATTTTCTCCTCGCAATCGCCGGTCGAGCTGATCGAACAACACAGCACCACGCCCTTCCACGCAGTGCGTTTTGGCGGCGGGCTCCCGACGCGGCTCGCGCCAGAATCACCGCCGGCCACTCCTCTTGCACACGAGAGCCGGTATATCCGGCAGATGCTTGACGCGTATGGCGACCATTTGGGCGCCTCCATTCCGGATGCGGCCGCGCTTGATGCGAATGCCCCGCTCAAGAGCGACTACCTTCGGCAACGCGAGCGCTTCTATCATGCAGAGTCCCTGAAAAATTTCGCGCGGGACAATGTTCCAGAAGGTACGTTTGATGCGCTCCAAGAGGAGATATTTCAAGGCGTCGTGGACATCTGCGAGAACTTCCACCCCAATGGACTCGATCGCATGAGAGCCACGATGACGCAGGCCGCCGCCATTCTTGCCGCCTCGAGTCCGCTTTTTACCGCAGTCAAGGCCCAGGATCGCCAAGGCATCTGTCACCACCTGGCTAACGAGGATCGCTTACGATGGGTGCCAGGTGATGACTAGGACCTCGCTTCCTAATCCCTTCAACAGTCCTCTGGAAACGGGGATTCGTTCGCTTACCATCTTGGTTGCGGCGTACCCGGGCGCATTCGATCTGCAGCGGTTGGTCGAGATGGACTACCTCGTCGTGCACTCCGGTGATGCCGACGGCCCAGCCAGTCTGCATGCGCCACTACCGTTACGCGCCGGAGAGCTACTCATAAGGCGCGGGCTGATCGAGAGGGGGCTGCGACTAATGATGAGCCGAGGTCTGATCCGACGACAATCAAACGAGGAGGGGTTCCGCTACGTGGCTGACGACACGGCCGCGCCCTTCATTGCTGCGCTGACCGCCGACTACTCCCGTCGCCTGCGGGAGCGAGCCGAATGGGCAATCAACCGCTTCGAAGATGCCTCGACGGAAGACATTCGCCACATTACGAATCGTCTTTTTGCGCGATGGTCGTGCGAATTCCATTTGGCAACGTCGCCCGGAGGAAACCCTTGAGTGACGGCTATTTCCAGCTTCGCAGGGTTGTATTCCGTGGCGCGAACCGCGACGCGCAACTGGCATTTGCCACCGGCGTTAACGTCATTTGCGGCGCTTCAGATACTGGCAAGTCGTTCCTCGCGGAGTCGATCGATTTCATGCTGGGAGGCTCGGAACTGCGCCCAATCCCCGAGCGTGCCGCGTATGGAGAAATTGAGCTTCACCTAAGCATCAGCGACTCAGAGCGCTGGCGTTTGCGCCGCGCCACGTCAGGCGGGCACTTCTCGCTCACGGACCTCGCCGCCCCTGATCAACAAGAGACAGTTCTCAAACAGCAGCATGCCCACGAGAAGACTGACAACCTTTCTGGTTTCTTGCTTGCAGAAATCGGCTTGCTCGGTAAACGTGTGCTGCAGAGCAGTAAGAAGGGCACGACCCGAAGCCTCAGCTTCCGAGATCTCGCGCGGCTTGTCATCGTTCAAGAGGGCGAGATTCAGCAACGCGGATCTCCGTTTTGGAGTGGGCAATATGTAAGCAAGACAGCCGAGCTCGCCACGGTCAAACTGCTGCTGACCGGCGTCGATGATTCTGCGGTCGTGTCCGCTACGGACGATGTAGTGGACAATACGAGGGCTCTCGCACTCATCGATGAACTCTTGGCTGATCTGACGCGCGAGATCGAGGATGTGCGTGAAGATCGCGCTGAGCTTTTGGCCCAGCTGGAACGCTTGGACGCATCGATTGCGCAACAGCGGCAGTCTCTGGATCTAACACAACGCCAGCTGGACAGCGCGTTGGCCCAACGGCGCCACGCATATGAAGAGCTCAGCACGATGCAAGATCGGATGCGCGAGATCGATCAATTGATCGCCCGATTTGAGCTGCTTCGGACGCATTACGCTGTCGACATTGATCGCCTTCGCGCGATTCGCGAAAGTGGTTCGTTGTTCGTCCATGTGGACTTTAGGCCTTGCCCAGTGTGCGGTGCTGAGCCGGCGGATCAGCACCGTGACGCCGGATGCGAGGGCGATGTTGACGCGATCGTGTCCGCCGCCGCGTCGGAGATTGAAAAAATCGAGCGGTTGACGGAAGAACTCCAAAGCACGGTTGCAGACCTTCGGGCTGAGGCAGAAGGACTGAGCAGTGCGGTTGCACAGAAGGATGCCGAATGTCGACGTTTGGATACCGAGATTCAAGAGACCTTCACTCCCGACGTGCGAGTTCGCCAGTCATCCTTCGCCGAGCTCGTCGAGGCCCGTGCGCACATTCAAAAGCTTTTCGACTTGTTCCTTCGGCGGGAGAGGCTGGAGGCTCGCAAGCTGTCACTTCAGGACGTGACCGGGGGTGCTGACGAGCGAGTTCAGGCGGGAATTCCGGATACGCTGGCCCACGCCTTGTCGATGAAGCTGTCCGCGATTCTGCAAGCGTGGAATTTTCCAGGCGAGTGCCACGTCCACTTTGACAAGAGCACCACCGATTTTGTCATAGACGGCAAGCAACGCGGCAGTCGTGGCAAGGGGCTTCGCGCTATCACGCATGCCGCCGTCAATATTGCGCTGTTCGAGTACTGTCAGGAGAAGGGCTTGCCCCACCCGGGGTTCGTACTGCTCGACTCTCCCTTGCTCGCGTACTTCCAGCCGGAGGGAGACGACGACCACGCGCTCAAGGGGACCGATTTGAAAGAGCGGTTCTACGAGTATCTCGTCCAGCATCATGGAAAGCACAGCCAGATCATAATCATCGAAAACCAGCACCCGGCGCCGGTATTCGAGGATCGTCTCGCCATGACGGTCTTCACCGGGAATCCCGACGAAGGCCGTTACGGGCTGCTGTAGGAGCGCAAGGAAAATCGAGCACGTATCGAAGCACAGGACACCCATCGAGTCATGAGTCAAGAGCCGGCGAGCCATCAAATAGCGCGAACCACAGTTCATCTGCATGCTGCGGAACACCGGGAAGTTGAGTCGCCGCTGCCCGGGTGACTAACGTCCCAGGGCTGGCAGCAACTGGACAGCCATCGAATCATGAGTCACGTACAGGAACCGGATACAGGAACCGGACATCCATCGACTCGTGGGTCAAGCGCCGACTAGCGGTCCTTGCGCCCTTAATGCCACGTTTCTGGAGAGCAGTTTCAGCGCACAGCCAACGCGCCCAGACGCCTGCGGCGTCAAGAATCCCGTGTGATCGCGCTCACCGGGTCGCAAGACTCCGTGCATAGCCGACGCCTTTGAGCCACTGCCGCTTCCACTCGGCAGCTTTGGCTTCCAGCGCTTCCACGCTGGCGACCAATCGCCAATAACCGGAGCCGATGCCTTTGACGTGGCCGGTCCATTGATCGGCACCGAGCCCAAGCTTGCTCAGCGCGGAGGGTTCGCGCTCGTCGATCTTGCCGCGTTTGCCGGGCTTGATCTGTCGGCCGGTGAAATCCACCAACTCGATGTACTGGCGATTGCTCATCGCCAGTCGCGAAAAGGTCTCGCTGGTGAACACGGCAATTCCCAAGCGAACGCCAGCAATCGGCATCAACGGCGAATCGGCCTTGCTTGGATCGTTGCGTAAGTCGTCGGCGCGCTTCTGGACGCTGGTGTGATCGCTGTTGTCGATGCTGCCCGCGATGCCGGCGCGCACTGGATTGAGATCAACGTAGGCCATTGCCGCAGCAAGAGCTGCCTCATCGTCGAGCAGCTGGCATTTGAATCGCCCTTCCCAGAATCGACCTGTGACGTCGTCTTCCGCATTCGCCTTGCGTGCGATGTGCTCGTCGAGACAGCGCATGTACCAGGACAAGTCGGCGAGCCGTTTACGGCGCTCTTCAAGCGCGTTCTTATCGGCGATCAATGCGCTGATCTTCGCCGCGTTCTGCTCCGGCTGACGCGCCGGAAACAACTGCACCCAACGCTGGGCAACCTGCTCCTCCGTCCAGTCGCGCGCGGCGCTCGGCTCGACCGAGAGCACCACGTGCAAGTGATTGCTCATCACCGCGTAGCTGTAAACATCGACAGCAAAGATGCCCGCCAGTTGCACAATGCGCGCCGCGATCATTGACTTGCGATGCTCGCGATCCACGCCTGTGATGGGATCGATCCCGCACAGCCACGCGCGCCGCACGCAGCGCGTAACGCAGTGGTAGAAGGCTTGCTGGCCTTCGGCGACAGTGAGGTGGCGGGCTTGGGTCATGCGGTGATCATGGCAATCACCGATGAGCGTGTCTGTCAGGCGAACGCTGAAAGTGGTGTCGGAATTTTCTGACAGCGAACGTGATTCGGCTCGTTTGGGTGATTCGCCGCGTGGCTGCGATTCCCTGGTGCATCCCTGGCTGTCCGCGATTCCTTCGCCGCGATTCCCTGGTGCATCCCTGGCTGTCCGCGATTCCTTCGCCTGGCTGTCCGCGATTCCTTGGCGCGATTCCTTGGAATGAGTCAAGAGCCGGCTAGCGGTCCTTGCGGCCTTAATGCGACGTTTCTGGAGATTGATTTCAGCGCACAACCAACGCGCCCAGACGCCAGCGACGCTGTCCGCGATTCCCCCCGTCCCCGATTCCCCTTCCCTTACTCCTCGCCTTCCTGCCCAGCCTCAGTCTCTTCCGCCTCATTGAGTTCCGGATCGACGTCCTCTGACATCTCGGCCTCGTCGGCAGCGGACTCGTCCGACGCTTCCTCGTCGGCGTCGGCAATGGGCTCATCCGATTGCTGCTCCGCGTCTTCGGCAACGGACTCGTCTGCTTCTTCCTCTGCCTCCGACGCATCGCTGGACGGATCGGTCTCGTCCGTTGAATCCTCGGCTTGCGCCGGCTCACTGGAGGGATTGGTGTCGCTGTTCTCGGTGCCCGATTGGCCGCTGGACTCCGGTGACGTCCTCACATCAGACACGTTCGCGGGCTTGCTCGGCGTCTTACAGGACGCAACTCCGTCAAACAGGATTTCGGAGGCATTAAAACCTCCTTTGGCGTTACGTTCCAATTGGAACGTGACCTTCGAACCACTACCCGGGCACAATGATCCCGCGAAGGCAGTCTTGTTGAAAAATACCGACTCGCCGGTGATTCTTTCGATCATCCCGATGCCTTTTTCAGCGTCGTACCACTTTACGTGTCCAAGCGTACGATCTTGCGCGTAGGCAGCCGAAGCGAACATCGAGCCGAGGAAAACGAGTACGAAAGCTTTTCTCACTGTGGCCTCCTGCCGGCGCGCCTGGTTATGGAAACGGTCACACGATCAGCCACGACACATCCAGCACGCTTCGATCTTGCGAGGTTTGATTGTAGTTACAGCTGAGTTCCAAGGCGAGTTTGGCAAAACATCGGAGGGCCTCACGGCTGTCCGGATTTCGGATTAAATCTTTGAAATCGCGAACGTCCATCGCGATTCCTCGGCGATTCCCCGCGCTGGCTGTCCGCGATTCCCCGCGACTCCCCCGTTGCCCGCCAGTTTGGGCCACGGTAGAGTCCTGGCCGTCGCAGCACAAACGTGACCACGATGCACAGACTTGCCGCCATTTCCCTCTCGCTCGCCATCTGCACGCCGGCCAGCGCGCACGCCGCGACGATCTACAACGAGATCGAACAGGACACTGTCGTTGAGCTTTACATCAACGGCAAAGAGGTGCTGGCCGCGAGCGGCCTCCTGATCACGTCTGGCGACAGTTTCGAGCTTCCGACCGAGCCGATCGGACCCCAGGAACTGCGCATCCGGCTCGACAGCGGCCACGAATGCACGATCGCGGACGTGGATTTTGCCCAGACGCCGGAGTTCGTAATCGGACCCAACTGCACGGGCTGAAGGCGACCCGCGGACAGCCGAAACGCGGCGACAGGTTCGTGTCGGCAGTCCCGGCCATTGCGGACCAAACTGGACAACGGAAGCCGACAGGTGATTGCTCATCACCGCGTAGCTGTAAACATCGACAGCAAAGATGCCCGCCAGTTGCAAGATGCGCGCTGCGATCATGGGCTTCCGGTGCTCGTAGTCGACCTTCGTGATCGGATCTATGCCGCACAGCCAAGCCCGCCGCACGCAGCGCGTAACGCAGACACAGACAACTGGACAGCCATCGAATCATGAGTCATGCAAAAACTGGACATCCATCGAATCATGAGTCACGAGCCGTCTAGCGTTCCTTGCGGCCTTAGTTGGACGTTTCTGAAGAGTGATTTCAGCGCGCAACCAACGCGCCCAGACGCCCGCGGCGTCAAGAATCCCGTGTGATGGCTCTCACCGGGTCGCAAGACTCCTGGCATAGCCGATGCCTTTGAGCCACTGCCGCTTCCACTCGGCGGCTTTGGCTTCGAGCGCTTCCACGCTGGCGACCAATCGCCAATAACCGGAGCCGATGCCTTTGACATGCCCGGTCCACTGATCGGGTTCGAGGCCAAGCTTGCGCAGCGCCGTTGGCTCGCGCTCATCGATCTTGCCGCGTTTGCCGGGCTTGATCTGGCGGCCGGTGAAATCCACCAACTCGATGTACTGGCGATTGCTCATCGCCAGTCGCGCAAAGGTATCGCTGGTGAACACGGCAAGTCCCCAGCGAACGCCAGCGATGGGCATCAGCGGCGCATCGGCCTTGCTTGGATCGTTGCGTAAGTCCTCGGCGCGCTTCTGGACGCTCGTGTGATCGCTGCTGTCGATGCTGTGGGCGACGCCGGCGCGCACTGGATTGAGATCAACGTAGGCCATTGCCGCAGCCAGTGCTGCTTCGTCGTCCAGGAGCTGGCATTTGAATCGCCCCTCCCAGAATCGACCTGTGACGTCGTCTTCCGCATTCGCCTTGCGCGCAATGTGCTCGTCTAGACAGCGCATGTACCAGGACAAATTGGCGAGCCGTTTACGGCGCTCGGCGAGTGCAATCTTATCGGCGATCAAGGCGCTGATCTTCGCCGCGTTCTGCTCCGGCTCACGCGCTGGAAACAACTGCACCCAACGCTGGGCAACCTGCTCGTCCGTCCAGTCGCGCGCGGCACTCGGTTCGACCGAGAGCACCACATGTAGGTGATTGCTCATCACCGCGTAGCTGTAAACATCGACAGCAAAGATACCGGCCAGTTGCACAATGCGCGCTGCGATCATCGGCTTGCGGTGTTCGTAGTCGACCTTCGTGATCGGATCGATTCCACAAAGCCAAGCCCGTCGCACGCAGCGCGTAACGCAGTGATAGAAGGCTTGCTGGCCTTCGGCGACAGTGAGGCGGCGGGCTTGGGTCATGCGGCAATCATGGCAATCACCGATGAGCGTGTCTGTCAGGCGAACGCTGAAAGTGGTGTCGGAATTTTCTGACAGCGAACGTGATCCCCGGCTCGCTCTCGAAGCTGCGATTCCCTGGCGCATCCCTGGCTGTCCGCGATTTGGCTGTCCGCGATTTGATCGGCCTTTTCAAGCGCGACGAGGTGACCTTCTAGCACCGACTGAGCTGCATCCATAGTCTTCTTTGCGTTGGCGCATGCGCCGAGAACGGCGGATGAGATGAAGATTGCCAGCATGGTTCGTTTCATTTTTTCGTTCCGTTTAGCGATGCGATCGTCACAATAGAACGCGGATCTGCAGGTCGGTTTGGTTCAAGACTACATCCCGTTCTGTTGTGGCTGGTGCAACTGGTGGGTGTCCAGAGATCCCGTCGATGAGGACCACATCGGCGGTGTGCTGAAGGCAATCGTCGACCAGCCGCTGGCAGGGCTGAGCTTTGGCGACGTCTGGTTCAACGGCTGGAAGCATCTCGTCCAGGCCGCCAACGAGCTCGATATCCTGGGCGCCTATCATGGCGAGTTGTTCACGCAGTGGTTGCAGACGCAGGTTTGGAATCAGGCGTTTGCCGACGGGCCGGTTCGGCTTACCGATCCGCCCACGCGCGTTAAACTGGCCGATGGACTCGTGCTCACGGTGCTAGGGCCGCCGGCCGAGCGGCTCGCCGACTATCGCAACACCTGGCGCGCAGAAGTGCTGACGGCGATTGCCAAAGGCAGGCTGGATGCAGACGACGTTGCACCCAGCACCGAAGAACTGGGCCTGGAAGCGATGGGCGCCCTGGTATTGTCAGATCGAACGGATCTTAAGGCCTTGGCATCGAAGGCCACAAAGCTCGACGACAGCAAAGCCAACGCCAGCAGCATCAACCTGCTGCTCGAGTATCGCGGACATCGGCTGTTGCTGAGCGGCGATGCGTTCGCCGAGGACATCGTCGCCGGACTGAGAACACTTGGCGAATTACCGATCGCCCTGACCGCATTCAAGCTCCCGCACCATGCATCGCACGGCAACGTCACGCGCGCGCTGATCGATGCGGTCCGCTGCGAAGATTGGCTGATCTCGACCAGTGGCGAGTCGCACCGGCATCCGCATCCCCCGGCCATTGCCCGCGTGCTCCACCACACCAGCGCCGCGCACACGCGCCTGCACTTCAACCTGCGCAGCGACGAAAACGCAATCTGGGATCGCAACGACTGGCGCCAACGATTCGGGTACAGCACTCGCTATGGGGATGATGCCGACGGCTTGACGCTGCGATGGGATTGATGGATGCGCTGAGCACGATTGAAGCGCCGCGCGCGGCGCGTTTCTGCTGGAGGTTGTTATTAGTAAAGCTGCCATCGCAACGCTAGGCAACGAGATTCGCTTCGCCCCCGTGGCGGTCAACGAGTTTCGGATTCCCATCACGAGCGCTCTGCCGATGCTGCGCGATTGGTCGCAACGCTATGACCTGGCCGTTCGCCAGGATCGCGAGATGGCGCTGATCGACATCGGCATCGAGATGTTTCGCTGGCTCGACGCATCCGGCGCCGCGGGCGCCTGGTTGAAGGCCCCGGGCGATCGTGCGCTGGAGATCTCGGTTCCGGGTGACGGTAGCGATATCGAGACCGCGCTGCTCGACGCGCCCTGGGAACTGCTGGCCACGGAGTTCGGGCCGCTGGTGGCTGATGAGCTGCGCTTATTCGTGGTGACCCGCCGGATCGGCCGACCCGCCTCAGCGCCTGAGCCGCTGCATCGCGAGCTGCGCATGATGTTTATGGCGGCAGCGCCTATCGGCCACTCGGAACTGGATTTCGAAGCCGAGGAGGCGGCGATACTCAGAGCCACTCAGAATGCCCAGCGGGTGCAAATGGTGGTCGAGGAAACCGGATCGCTCGAGTTGTTAAAAGAGCGCCTGGCTTCCGACGAAGGACCGTTCGAGGCGCTGCATTTGTCTTGTCACGGCGGCATCGATTCAAAGCTCGGACCCGCGCTCTCGTTTGAAACAGATCTTGGCGACGAGCACCCGGTGACGCCGGGCGCATTAATCGACGCACTACCAAGACCGCTGCCGTCGCTGGTTGCTTTGTCCGCCTGTCGAACCGCCGAGACAGTTGCCGTCAGCGAGGACAGAACGCCTGGGCCTGACAAGAATGCTCCAGCCGGCATGACGATTCTAGGTGCCTCCTATGCCCGCCAACTGGTGACGCAGGTTGCCAATGTCTTAGCCTGGGACGGCTCGGTGCTCGATCAGGACGCGACGCAGTTCGCCACACACTTCTATGGCGAACTGGGCTTGGAACGCGATGTACCGAGTGCCGCAGCGCTTGCTCGGCGCGCGCTCTGGCGCCTGCGCAGTGCTCAGGCATCGGCCGGTCGGCATTGGCACCTGGCGCGCATTTATCTTGGACCCGAAGGCGGCGGCGCGTTGTGCCGTGCCAGGGGAACCAAACGCGAGCGGCGAACCGAATCCGACCGCGCGTTTCTGGATAACCTGCGCGGCTCGGTTCCAGTCGCTTCGCGCCGGGCCTTTGTCGGCCGCCGCCGTGCGATTCAAACGGTGCTGCGCCTGTTCCGCCGGCCGCCGCCGATGTTTGCCGGCGCGCTGGTGCACGGCATGGGAGCGATCGGCAAGTCCAGCCTTGCAGCGCGGATCGTCAGCCGAACTCACCTCAAACCGGTGGTGGTCTTTGAGCACTACGCGGCCGTTGAGGTTTTCGATGCCTTGACCCTGGCCCTGCCGCCCACGCTTCGAGATCAGGCACGGCGGAACTGGCGTGACGCCATAGGTGCGCAGGCAAATGCGCTCCGCGATGCCCTGGATGACCTTCTGCATTCGGGCTTTAGGGACGAGCCGATTTTGCTGATCGTCGATGATCTGGAACGGATTTTGGAGACGCCCAAACCCGGCGACCGATGCACGCCCGTCAAACGCGACGCGCAGCCGATGTTGGCGGCACTGATCGAGGCATTCGCGCATGCGCAATCCGACTCGCGCTTGTTGCTGACGAGCCGTTATGACATTGAGCTTCACGATCACAACGGGCAGAACCTCGCAGATCGCTTGCAGCGACTGCATCTGCTGCCGATGGACGTGCAGCAGCGCCAGAAACAGTTGCGCGCCTCGTGGCGTTTACGCGGGGCGCCGGCGCTCGATTCCCAGGCGCAAGATCTTCTCGACCGCGCCCTGCGAGTTGCTGCAGGGAATCCTGGCCTGCAGGATACGCTGTCGACCCCGATCTTCCTCCGCGAAATCGCCGTCGCCCAGCGCGCCATCGAGCAAATCGAGCACTACCTCGCGCATGGCGTTCCGTCCAGCGAGATCTCGGCGCAACTGCAAGCCGGCATTGATCGCGACAGCGCCATCGTAGCGTTCTTTCGGCGGCTGTCGTTCGAAACCTATCGCAACGCGCTAACGCCCGCGGAACGTCAGGCGCTCAGCGCCGCGGCCTTCTTCGATGCGGACGTACCGATTCCGACCAACGCGCTGGTGGCGGTCGCCGCTGAGCTGGGTGTCGATGCACCAGAAACTGCGCTGACTCGGCTCCTGGGTTTGGGTCTGTTGGATGACTACGGCGATTGGGGTGAGTTTCGCCACGTCTCGGCGAATGCGCTCGCCCGGCCGCTGGCCGCGCCAATCGCACCCGAGCAGCACAACCGACTCGCCGCTTCGGCCTTTCCGGCGCTGCGGCGCGCATGGGCTAACGCTCGGGGCGAATACAACGCAAATCCCCAAGCCGTGATGGCCGCAAGGCTGGCGTTGGCGGCACGCGCCGAGCCTTCGCCATTGGAAGCGGCCGTTCTGGCAGGCACCGCCTGGCTGGCGCGATCGCTGTTGCGGAACGATGAAGCGTTGACGTTGATTCAAGCGGCCTTGTCGCTGATAACAGAAGCGGCGAGCGAGTACAGGTTTCACTCCGCATTTCTAAGCCTGGGATTGGAATGTGCGATGCAAGCCGGCGCAGGCCCATTCGCCGACGAACTGCTCGATTTACCAACTCGCAGCGAACAATCCAGCGCTGATGCCATCGGATGGGATCTGCGGCGCGCCGAAAGGTACCGGCAGAAAGGCGATTTGGACCTCTCGTTGCGTCTCGCTCGCGCAGTTCACCAAACCGCAAACGAGGCCGGTGAGACGCGTTTGGGCATGATCGCCGCAGGCGCCGTTGCCGATATTTTTCAGGCGCGCGGCGAATTGGACGAGGCGCTGCGCATCCGGCGCGAGGAGGCGCTGCCGGTGTATGAGCGCCTCGGCGATGTGCGCTCACGCGCGGTGACGATGGGCAAGATCGCGGATGTTTTTCAGGCGCGCGGCGAGTTGGACGAGGCGCTGCGCATCCGGCGCGAGGAGGCGCTGCCGGTGTATGAGCGCCTCGGCGATGTGCGCTCACGCTCAGTGACGCTGAGCAGAATCGCCGGTGCGCTTATAGCGCGCGGCGGTTTAACGGATGGCCGTATCCAGGAGATTTACGAAGCGCTCGCCGAGTCGTTTGCGATTGCCCAGAAGCTTGGCCTGCGCGATGGCATCGGCTACGTTGGAATGCAATTGGCGCAGGTGCTGGCGATAGGCGGCATGCGCGATGAAGCACTGGCGGTACTTTCCGATGCCGAGAATGCGCTTCGCTCCTTACAACATGTACAAATGCTCGCGAACGTGCAACAACTCAGGGAAAGGATCTCTGCGATGACGATCAACGATCGCACACCGCCGAACTATTGAGGCGGCACGATTTATTCGTCAACCGAAGCGGGGACGGGCGGCGGGGGTCACGGATGAACCCCTTCGTAAGCACTTCCCTGCGTCTGACAGGGCTAAAGCGGCCATCGGCATAGACGAAAAGTTTGGCCCCTGCCCCCGCCCCGTCGCTGAACTTAAATCGCCGGATAATTCTGGCCGGATCGCCACCGGCGTTAGTGCGAAGGCGCAGTCGGTGCTGCCGGGTTCGTCTTCGTCGATATCGCCTCTTGCGACTGCAGCCATCGATCGACGTTGTCGAAAAGTCGGAACACGTACGCCCTGTCCGTGTCGACGCCGCGCCAGAGGAACCAGCCCTGCGCGAGCAGGTTGGTGCCGGTGTTGCGGCGATTGACGAGCACCAGACGGGTCTCGGGGTCGATGATGATGAACTGGCCGCCCCAGCCATCGGCATGGATCCGGCGACGGCCCTCGCTGTGGCGTGTCCACCAGAGATAGCCATAACCATCGTAGGCGCCGAAGGTTTTCTTCGGATCAGTGTCGCCTGAGGAATGCGCCGCGGTCATCTCCCGGATCCAGTTCTTGGACACTACTTGCCGGCCGCGATGCTCGCCTTCATTCGCCACCAGCAGCGCGAAGCGGGTCAGATCGTCGGCGCTCATGTAGATGATGTACTGGCGGACACTCGAGCCCTTGATGCGGTCCCAGTCGACGTCCGCTGCCGTAAAGTGTTGCATGCCAAGCGGCTCGGCCAGCCACTCGACGATGATCGTGCCCAGCGGCTTGCGCGCCTTGCGCTCCAGGATCTCGCCCAAGGCGTTGAATCCCCAGTTGTTGTAGAAGAAGGCATCGCCCGGCTTGGACGAATGGCGTGCCGGGCGCTCCCAGTTCTGGCCGGAGGCATCGATGTAAATGCCAGACCGCGACTTGAGCAAATCCGCGACCGTCGCCTGTCTCTCAACGGGCGTCAGCGGAGATTTCTGGTCGTCGTAGCCCAGGGCTTCTAGGGTGTCGTCGCGTTTCAGCAAGCCCTTTTCGATGGCGATGCCGTACAGCACGGCCATGATGCTCTTGCGGACCGAGTGGGTACTGATTTTCTGGGTGACCTGACCGTCCCGGTACAGCAATTGCCCATCCTTGACGATGATTAGCGCATCGGACCGGTTCGCCTCGGCGTCCCGGGTCAGTTCGAGGATCCCGGGCGAATTCCACTGCGGCGCCCTTGGCAGATCCTCGACGTCCGCTGGCCTGCCGCCGGATGTGCAGCCGCTGAGTAGCGTCAGCAGCAGGGTGAGGCCGATGGTCTTGAGCGGCGAGCGGGAGTGGATGTGTCCTGTGATCACGGTGCGAGCCTCGCTGAAAGGAGCGCCGAGGCTCTCGCACCAACTGCCGCCACACCTCCTGTTGCGCAAACGGATGCTCTCAAAACGAAAATGGGAGTCGAGAAAACCCCCTCGCCTCGCGTTCCCGGCGGCAAGGGCCGGAACGAGCCAATAGAATCGACGGCCCCGCAAGCCCACTCGGCGAGACGCTTCCTGTTCTTGCGGGTCTTGTTCTATAGCGTTCAGCGGAAAGGCCAGCACAACATGCAGACACTCATGAGCACGCTGCTGTTGCTCGGGGCGATCCAGGGCGGCATCACGGGCGTCGGGCTGCTGCTGTATGCAGGCCGCAAGAACGGCACGCATTGGCTGGCGCACGCGGTGCTGGGGCTCTCTCTGACCCTGCTGCGCCTATGGACCCATGCCACTGGCCTGGAAGCGCAGCCGCTGTTCCGGCGCCTGCCCTTGAGCTTTGACCTGGCGATCATGCCGCTGGCGTATCTATATGCACTGTCGCTCACCGCCGCGCCGGCGGCGTCGATTCGTCGCGGGCTCGCGTGGCTGGTGCCCGGGGCGGTGTTCTTGATCTATTCGGTGCTCGTCTACCTGGCGAGTTTGGGACAAGGAGACCTCGCTCGGATGGATGCAATCTCCGAGCAATGGCAATACTCGCGAGTCAAGTACATCGAGGATCTGCTGGCCGTTACGATGAATCTGGTCCTGGCCGGGCTGATCTGGCGACGCGTCAGCGGCTACCACGCGCGTATCGAACACTGGTTGCCGGAGCAACTCGCCTCTCTGTTGGGCGTCCTGAAGTTCAGCATGGCATTGGCGCTGATCGCTGCAGTCGCCAACCTGATCGGCTTCGTGACCAACGGCGTGCTGCACCTGGGAGATCGCCACTACATCAGTCTGGCGGTCAATGCCTGCTATGTCGCCGTGGTCTACATCGCCGGAATCGTCGGGTTTCGGTTGAAGGACCTGCCGCAGTTCGCAGCGGCGCCCGCCGAGCCATCCATCCCCGCGGCAACGGAACCGGCGCTGGATGCGGCTTATCAGCGAGTGCAGACGCTGATGCAGGTCGAACGTCTGTACACCGAACCTGACCTCAATCTCAACGACGTCGCGAAGCGCCTGAACCTGCCTGCGGCCGAAGCCTCAAAAGCGATCCGCAAGGGTTCTGGCAGGAATTTCCGCACCTACGTCAACGACTACCGCATTGCATCCGTCAAACAAAAACTCACCGACCCCGACTACGCCCAGGTTTCGATCCTGGCCATCGCCTTGGAAAGCGGCTTCAACGCAGAATCGAGTTTCTATCGCGTGTTCAAGGCCGCCACCGGCCTGTCGCCGACGATGTTCCGGCAGACGCATGCGAACCCGACATCTCCGCAGACCTTTGGATCAACCACGTTCAAGCGTTAACGCCAAATCGGGTATCGCGCACAGGGTTTTGCCCGTTGCTGTTCCACCGATCACGCACTGCTCGTTTGGGCGGTTCGCCGCGCGATTCCCTGGTTGTCGGCGATTCCCCGTTACCAAAAGGCCGATGTATGGGTCCCGCCATCGGGCCGCAGCGCGCGGCCCGATGGGCATGGCCCAGGTTTACTGCAGCGTCGCACTCTGCAAGCGCCAGCCCTCGCCGTCCCGTGTGGCGGTCCAGCGTAGCGTCGGGTCGCCACCGAAGCGCTGCCAACTGCCCAGTTGCCAGCCGATGCTGCCGCGCGTGGCCAACGCATACTCAATCTCGCCGTTAAACGTCCGCGCGTAAACGCGCAACACGCTGCCTTGCTTGTCGTCCAGGCGGAACACGCTGAGCGCCACGCCATCCAGCGCGCTGCGCAGCGCCGCACTCGGAAGAATGAAGCTGCCGCTCGCTGCGTTGATGCTGGCCGCTTCAAAACCGTTGCGGAACAGCGTGTTCAACTGGTCGACGTCGGTCTGGCTGTTATTGCCAGGCGTTGGATCTTCGATCGTCGAATCGGCCGGCAACTGCACGCTCGCGGTATTGCTGATCTGATCCGGCCTGCCGATCACGGTGCCGAACAACGTGTAGTTCAGCAAACCGGGCAACGGCATTTCAGCGATCGTCTGATCGATGTTGCCGGTGCCTGCGTTCTGCGGACACACCGCGCCACCGGCGGCATCGCAGCTCCACTGCACGCCCGAGAGTTCTGCCGGCACGGTATCCAGCAGCCGCAGATTGCGGGCCACATCCGGGCCAGCGTTACGCAGCTGGATCGTGTACACCTGCAACTCGCCCGGCTCGTAGAACGTATCGCCGCTGCTCTTGGTCACCTGCACATCGCTTCGCGCAAACACTAACGTGCTCGCATTGCCGCTGCCGCTGCTGGTCGCGCCGCTGTAGTTGGCATTGCCCACATAACTCGCGGTGATGGTGCGGCTGCCGAGGCTTGCGAAGCTCAGGTTGCAGGTGGTTGCCGGCAACGTGACCGTGCAACTGTTGGCGCCGCTCGTGACGGTGACCGTGCCGGAGGGCGTGCCGCCGCCGGGCGCGACCGCAGCGAGTGCGATGGTGTAGGTCGCAGGCGTATTGATTCGCACGCGCGCCGGGCCCGTCACGCTTAGCGTGGTGCTTGCGGCGTTGACCTGGTGCAACTCGGTGTCGCTGCTCGCAGCAAACGCGGTGTTTGCGGGAGCGTACGTGGCAGTCAGCGTCTTGGCGCCCGCAGTGGTGCTGGTGAGCTGGCAACTGGCGCTGCTGCTGGATGCCGTGCCCGGCACCAGGTTCACCGGACCGCAGCTCGATGTGCCGTCGCTCACCGTGATCGTGCCGGCGGGCGGGAGCGTTTGCGCCGCCACCGTCACATTCACCGTGTACGGCTGACCCACCAGACTCGCATCGGGATCATCGCTGGTGATGGTGGTCGTCGTTGGCTGTTGATCGTCATCTTGCAACGTGCCGGTGGCGCTCAAGCTGCCCGGCGTGGCGTTGACGATGCTGGTCAGGTTCAGCGCAAAACTCTGATCGCCCTCGAAGTTGGTATCGCCGTTGATCGTCACCGGAATCGGCACGCTTTGTGTGCCGGCTGGAATCGTGACCAGTGCGCTCGGCAACGCCACAAAGTCGGCGTTCGGTGCGGTCGATACGGCCGTGCCATCTTGCGTGGCTCGGGTGAAGGTCACGTCGCGACCCGACACCGCGCTCAAGCTTGCGGTGAATGTCAGCGTGTTGCTGGCATTGCCCTCAGGCTGCGCCACATTGGCCACGCTCAGCGTTGGTGTGGCGTCATCGTCTTGGATCGTGCCGGTGGCGGTGGCGGTACTTAGCGGTAGCGTCACATTACCGGTGGCGACCAGCCCGGAGAGCGTGAGCGTGAACTGCTCGTCGTTCTCGTCCAGTGCGTCGTTGTTGATGACCACGTTGACCGTCTGCGCAGTGCTGCTGTTCGGCGGGAAGGTGACAGTGGCATTAGTGATCGCCGTGAAGTCGGCGGCAGTGGCTGTTCCCGGTGTCGAGTTCGCCGTCACCGTGACCCCCGATTGCACCGGGTTCGTCAGCGTCACCGTAAAGGCCATCGGCGATGTCGCTTCCGACTGGCTCAAGCTGGTCGGCGCGAACTGCACGGTCGCCGAGTCGTTGTCGGTGATCGTGCCAGTGCCGCTGCCGTCGTCGATTGCGGCGGTGCCGAGGGTGCTCACCACATTGCTCAGCGTCACCGTAAAGGTCTCAGCGACTTCGACCAGCGACTCGCCGGTGATCGGCACATTGATGACCTGGCTGGGCGCGCCGTTGGCGGTGAAGCTCAGCGTGCCGGTGCTGCTCGTGTAGTCGCTGCCGGCCGTCGCCGTGGCATTGCTGGTGGCGAAGTCGACGCTGAAGGCGCCGCCGTTGCCGCTGCGGCTCACCGTGAATTGCAGGTTCTGGCTGCCGCTGTCGCCTTCGGTCAGGCCCGCGTCGCTGATGCTGATCTGGGCGACGTCGTCGTCGTTAATGGTGCCGGTGCCGCTCAGCGTGGCCACGTTGGCATTGCTGATGCCGCTGAGCGCCAGCACCACCGTCTCGTTGCCTTCCGACAGCACGTCACCCAGCACCGAGACCGGTAGCGTGACGCTCAATTGTCCGGCGGCAATGCTGCCGGCCGTACTCGGCACCGCCGTGTAGTCCGTGCCCGCCGTTGCCGTTCCGGCCGCACCATTGGTCGCAAAGTTGAAGTTCACCGGCAGACCCGAGGCCGTGTTCAAGCTCACCACGAAGTTCAGCGGCGTCGACGTCGGCGGATTGCCCTCCACCACGCTCGGCGCGCTGATCGTGATCGTCGGCGCGACATCGTCATTGGTGATGGTGCCGGTCGCCGTCGCGGTGCCCGGCGGCAGCGTGACATTGCCGGTGGCGACGAGGTTCGACAGCGCCAGCGTGTAGGCCTCGTTGCCCTCAAACAAACCGTCGTTGGCAATGACTACGTTCACCGCTTGCGGCGTGGTGCTGTTCGGCGCGAAGCTCACCGTGCCGCCGCTGATCGCGGCGAAGTCGGCCGGGGAAGTCGCCGTGCCCGGCGTCGAGTTCACCGTCAGCGTCACGCCCGATTGCACCGGGTTGCTCAGCGTCACGGTAAAGACCATTGGCGATGTCGCTTCCGACTGACTGAGCGTCACCGGATTGAACTGCACAGTCGCCGAGTCGTTGTCGGTGATCGTGCCGGTGCCCACGGCCGTGCCGATCTGCGCGTTGCCGGTCGCATTGCTCAGCGTCACTGTGAACGCCTCAGTGCCTTCGACGATGTTGTTGCCAATGATCGGGACTTCAATGATTTGCGTTTCCGCGCCACCCGCGGCAAAGGTCAACACACCGTTGGTGGTTGTGTAGTCGCTACCGGCGACGGCCGAGCCATCCGCAGTTGCGTAGGCGACATCGAACGCTGTGCCAGTGGTGCTACGCGTCACCGTGAACGTCAGGTTGCTGCTGCCGCTGTCGCCTTCGGTCAGGCTGACGCTGTCGATCGACAGCACCGGGACTGCAATCACCGTGTTGGTGTCGGTGGCGCTGTTGTTACCCGGGCTCGGATCGGTTACGCCGCCCGCCGCTACGGTCGCCGTATTGCTCAAGCTGCCGGAGGCGGCGGCGCTGATGGGGCATGTAGCGCTGAAGCTCACCGAGCCACCTGCCGGCAAGGTAACGCTTTCGTTGATGTTGCCGGTGCCGTTGAGCGCGCACGTGCCGCCACTGGAGCCCGCGCAGGTCCAGCTCGGCGCAACGCAGGCGGCCGGGAAGGTGTCGGACACCGTGACCGTCTGTGCATTGCTCGGGCCGGCATTGCTGGCGGTGATTGTGTACACCGTGCTGCTGCCGGCATTCACGCTGGTCGTGCCGTCGGTCTTGGTGATGCGCACATCGGCTTGCGGGCTCAGCGTGTCGGTATCGGTTGCACTGTTGTTCCCAGTGTTCGGATCGGTCATCGACGTGGACACCGTCGCGGTGTTGGACAGGCTGCCGGTCGCCGCCGCGCTGATGGTGCAACTGGCCGTATAGGTCACCGAGCCGCCGCTGGGCAGGTTCACCGAGTCATTGATATTGCCCGCACCAGCCGCCGTGCACATGCCACCACCAGCCCCAACGCAGGTCCAGGTGCAGGTCAAGCTGGCTGGGAAGGTATCGGCCACCGTGGCGCTGCCAGGGCTGCCGGGCCCCGCGTTGCTGGCGGTGATGGTGTAGGTCGTGCTGGCTCCCGGCACGCTGCTCGTCGTGCCATTGGTCTTGGTGATGGCCACATCGGCCTGTGGCAACACCGAATTGGTCTGCCTCTCGTAGGCACCGATATCCACGATGGGTGCGCTGCCAACGCCGGTATCGGCGACACCCGTATCGTTGTAGCGACGCGGATTGCCGTCGAGATCTGTGGTCACGCCGCCGGGGATGAGGCTGTTACTGCCTGCGTCGGTGGCGAGGCTGAAGGCTGCAAGTCGGTAATCGCCGCCGGTGGTTGGCGCTGTATCGCCTGCGTCCAGTAGGTTGACGAACGACGGGTTCACGCCAACAAAGCTGTTGTTGGCGGTGAACGTTCCTCTGATGTCGTTCGTGGCGGGGAAAGAAGATGCTTCGTTGCCGTGCACAATCGAATTATTCAGGACTACCGTACCGCTGTTGTTAGCGATACCGCCACCGCCTTCAGTTCCCGCCGTCGTGAAGTTCGCCGCGATGGTCGAATTGTTCAGCGTGAGATTACCGCGATTACGGATAGCGCCGCCCGGACTACTGGCGCGGTTGCCCGACAGCAGCGTATTGGTGATGACCGCCGTTCCGGAAGTAGGAATGAAGATCGCGCCACCGAAGTTGCCAGAGTTGCCGACGATACGGCTGTTATTGATGATCAGGGTCGGGCTTCCAATCCCCCAGATCGCCCCGCCGTCCCACTCCGGATTGCCATTCGAGAGTGTGATGTTGTTGAGCGTGAGGCTGCTGCTGCCGCTGTGAACGAAGAAGCGGAATAAGTTAGCGCTGTTGCGAGTGATGGTGCCGTTCTGAATGACAACTGCCGTTGTGATTTCAGGCAAACCTGTTCCAGATCCATATGCGGAAGTGTTGATTTCCGTCAACGTGACCGTCTGACCGTTCAGGTTGATGGTATCGGGGCTCGCACCATTGGCGTTGGCACAGTTGATCGCCTGAATCAGTTCCGCCGGCGTGTTGCCAGTCATGGTGTATGGGAAGGTGTACCCCGCACATGGGTCAACGTCATCATTGACGATGGTTCCCATTCCTTGGGCGTCACCCGCGACTGCACCAACGATGTTGGTCAGGTTGACGAAGAAGGTCTCATTCGGCTCGAAGGTCGTATCGCGGTTGACCAGGACCGTGAAGGTCGTGCTGGTCTGGCCAGCAGGGATGACGACCCCCGTTTGGCTGTTGCTGACGTAATCGCCGTTGGCGACGGTGGCGGTGTTGTTCGCCGTGGCGATGTCGAATGTCACCGCGCTGAGGCTGGGCCCGTTCAGGCTGACGGTAAAGCTGAAGGGCGTCACCCCGCTGTTGCCTTCTGCCAGAGACACATCATTAATGCTGATGGTCGGCTGGCCGCCCGAATCGATGGTCAGCGTGCCCAGATTGGCGGTGCTGAAACTCAAGCCGCCATTCGTGCCGTTGCCATCTGTGTCGCAGTAGGTGTAGTTGGCGCCATTGTCGACCGAGAAACGGTAGGTATAGGACCGCTGCGTATTGGTCGGTGCAAACGGAACGATGAATGTCGCTTGATATTCATCGTCATTACCCACTTGCAGGTTGAAGGTTGCCGGGATCCACAGCCACGCCGGGTTGCCACCGCGCGGATCGCTGCCGAGAGGCCCATGGCCCACTTGAGCGACGATACTCGGGTGCGCGCCCGGTGAGCTGGTCAATACACCGTTATCGTCTTCAAAGATGCGCCCGTAAATGAAGGGAGACGTGCTGCCCGCCGCCGCCGCAAAGCTGGTCGGGAACCGCAGATTGCAGAAGTCCACGTCCATCGGGAAGATCGGCGGGGAGTTGGTCTGCTTCTCGAATGCGCCCATGTCAACAATCGGCGCCGTGCCAGAGCCGGTGTCGGGTACGCCTGTGTCGTTATAGCGGCGCGGGTTGCCGTCGAGGTCGGGGGCTTCGTCGGTGGTGCTCGCATTGTCGTTCAAATCGAAGGTGTCGACCGGGACGGCGGCATTGCTGCCCGCATCGACGGCCGGACTGCTGTCTTGCAAACGATAGTTGCCCGCGATGGTCGGCGCCGAGGTAAACGCCAGGGGTGACACGAACAGTGGATCGACATTGAGGTTACCCGTCCCAGCGAAACCACCCTCGATGACGCTGTAGGTAATGGTTGCGCCGGTCAGCGTGTTGCCGCTGTTGCCCCAGACGACGCTGTTGGTGATCGTGGTCGTAGTGGCGCCGGAAATAAAAATACCGCCACCGGTGGTCGCACTGTTGCCAGCGAACGTGCCGTTTGTGATTCTCAACGTGCTGGAGACGTTGTTGGTCAAAGCACCGGCGGCATTCCCTGCGCGGTTGCCGGTGAACATACTGTTGGTGATGGTCATCACCCCACCGGCATTGTTCAGGACCGCCCCACTGGTGTTCGCGGCGCTGTTGCCCGCAAACTCGCTGTTGGCGATGTTGGTTGTACCAGCGAAGTTCTGGACGGCCCCCACAGACGTCGTGGAAGTGTTGCCGGTAAATGTGCTATCGACGATGTCGAGATTGGCTTCAAAGTTGTAAATGGCACCGTTGCCAGCGGTTCCGCTGGAGCTGTTGCCGGAGACCGTACTGCGGATGATCGTCGCCGAGCCGCTGTCGTTCATCATGAAGCCACCGTTCTGGGTGGCGCTGTTGTTGGAAAGCGTGCTGTCGGTGATTGTTATCGCCGCTGCAGAACCGCTGTTGTAGAGCGCTCCACCGAAGCCCGCGCTGTTGTTGGCGACGGTGCTGTCGACGATGGTCAGCGTCCCGCCGTCATTGAAGATGGCACCTGCGTTGTCGTTTGAAGGCAAGCTGCCGCCCGATACAGTAACACCGTCTAGAGTGAGGCTGCCCGTCGCGCCGACGTTCAACAAGCGGAACTGGGGCGCGCCGCCGCTGCGGGTGATGGTGCCGTTTTGCAGCGTGATGGCGGTCGTGACTTGTGGCAGACCCGTCGCGCCCGTGTAGCTGGCGTATGACGCGGTCAGCGTGACGGTTTGGCCGTTGAGGTTGATTACATCCGCCGAGCCGTTGGCGTTCGCGCACTCAATTGCAGTGATAAGCGTCGCGGGCGCGTTGTTCGGCAGCGTGTAGGGGAACGTAACCGCTGCACACGGACTCACTGAGTTGGTCTGTTTCTCGTAGGCACCGAGGTCCACGATCGGCGCCGTGCCGCTGCCGGTATCTGCGACACCCGTGTCGTTATAGCGGCGCGGATTGCCATCCAGGTCCGTGGTGATGATGCCCGGGACCAGGCTGTTGCTGCCAGCGTCGATGGCCGGACTGAAATCTGCCAGCCGATAGTTGCCCGCAGTCGTCGGAGCGGTGGAACTGGCGTCCAGTGGGGCGACGAATGCCGGGCTGCCCCCGATCAGGCTGAAGTTGTTCGTGATCGAACCGCCAACGTCGCTGGTGGCAGGGAACAGGGAGGATTCGTTTCCGCTGATGATGGTGTTGTTGAGAACGACACTGGCCGCCGTATTCTCGTTGCGCAGCCCGGCGCCCTGGTCATTGGTGCTGTTACCCGCGATGGTGCTGTTGTTCAGCGTCAGCGTACCGCTGTTGTTGTTGTAGATGCCCGCGCCCTGTACCCCAAGGTTGCCGGAAATCAGGACATTGCTAAGGGTGACAACACCAAAACTGTTGGCCAGGCCACCACCTACGCCGCCGAGCGAGGTATTGACCGAATTGCCGGAGAACACGGTGTAGCGCGCATTCACCGCGCCGCCGTCATTGTGGATGGCACCGCCATCCATCGCGGAATAGTTGTTGCTGAATTGTCCGCCCACGATGTTCAGCGCGCCGAGGTTGTAGACTGCTCCGCCGCCTCCCATCGAGCCGGGAGCAAGGCCGTACCCGTTGCTCGCCGTCACTTGATTCAACGTCAGATTGCCCGGTACCCCCACGTTAATCAGACGGAACTGACTTCCGCCACTGCGCGAGATCGTGCCGTTCTGCAGAGTCATTGTGGTGTTGATCTGCGGCAGGCCGGTGGCTCCTGTGTAGTCGGCATACGCCGCCGTGAGCGTTACGATCTGCCCGTTCAGGTCGATCGTATCCGCCGAGGGACCGTTGGCGTTAGCGCACTCAATCGCGGCAATGAGCGTCGCGGGCGCGTTATCCGGCAATGTATAGGGGAAGGTAATCGCCTGGCACGGACCACCAGGTGAGTTGGTTTGCTTTTCGTACGCGCCAAGATCGACCAGTGGCGCGGTGCCACTTCCGGTGTCGGTCACGCCGAGATCGTTAAAACGGCGCACATTGCCGGCAAGATCGGGCGCGTTTTCGCTGGTATCGGTATCGCCGTCCAGATCGAAGGTATCCGCTGGAACATTGGCATTAGCGCCAGCGTCAATCGCCGGACTGGCATCCAACAATTGGAAGTTACCCGCTGTCGATGGTGTGGACGAGCCAGTCAGCGGCGTGGCAAACAGCGGGTTGCTGTTCAATCCACCAAATTGTCCGCCTTGAACGATGCTGTTGGTGACGGTGTTTGACCCGAAAGCGGAATCATTGGCGATTTGCAGGCCGGTTCCATCACCGTTGGTGTTGCCCCACAGGATGCTGTTTCGCAAAATCAGGTCTGCACCACTGATATCGCTCAGGATGCCGCCCGTTCGAGTCGCACCGCTAGCCGTCGCGTAGTTGCCCGTGATGGTGCTGTTGATAATCGCAAAATTCGGCCCAATGATGTACATCGCGCCGCCACCGAGGATGCTGGTGGCGACATTGCCCGAAATCACGCTGTTGGTGATGGTCGCTGGGCCGTTTTGCAGGGCTATACCGCCGCCGCGTCCAGCAATATTGCCCTGGACTCGGCTGTTCGCCATCACAAACTCACCACTGGCGAAAATGCCGCCCCCAGTTAAACTATTAGAGACCGATGCGCCCGTGAAGCTGCTGCGCCAAATCTTCACCGAACTACCCGAATTAGTGCTGAGGGTACCACCAAACGCGGAATAGGTAGCGCCGCCGCCGTTGGTGAGGGTCATGTCTTGCAAGCTCAAAATGCCAGCAGACCCGACTTGAAGCAAGCGGAACTCATTTGCGCCGCTACGGGTGATTGTGCCGTTCCGAATCAGCAATTCGCTATCGACTCGCGGGAGGCCGGTTTCGCCGTCGTAAAAGTAATACGAGTCGGTCAATGTTACGGTTTGGCCGTTGAGGTCGATGATATCTGCCGTGCCGTTAGCATTGGCGCACTCAATCGCGGTTCGCAAGGTCTCGGGCGTATTGTCCGGCAGTATGTATGGGGATGGGGTAAGCCCGGCGCACACGTTTGGACTGCATGTCGGGGTGATGACAATATCATCTACACCCAGCCATTCGTCGTTAGTAGCCGCATTGGTCGTCATAAAACGAAGTTGTACTGTACCCGCATTGTTGATGTTGGACGGAAGGGAATAAGCCGCAACGGGGGTATCTTGTGTCAGGGAAGGGCCGGCGGAAGCATCGGCGATGTACCCACCCGGGACGTTTATCCATGGCCCAGAGATTCCAATGCGGTACTGAACATTAAATTGTTGATTAGCGTTATCTACACTGCCGTCAATATCGCGTACGGTATAGGCAATCGTGGTGTTGGATGTGCCGCTATTATTCAAGGTAATGACCAGCGACGGTGCATCTGCTGTGCCAGACCCCTGCAAGGCAACGACATCATTGGTTAGATCAAATTCTGCAACGCCACCATCCGGGAGTGTATTGGGATTGCTTTGGTTGGCGATGACATCGACAGCGCCCAAGGGCGCAGAGGTTAAGGTTCTGGGGTCAACGCCAGTTGCTGAGCCAGCACTAATATCCCCCAGGTGGCCGGTGATACTCGGCACACCAGACCAGTTATCGTTGGCTGTAATAAGGGTACTAGTCGTCCAGTTTTGCGAAAAAACGTTAGCAGTTGTGCCGGTGCAGAGCGGAAATGCAGTGCTGTCGGCTTTTGCCGTGCCGATAAGTCCCTGTGCTGCGACCAGCACGCTGATCGTGCGCAGGTAAGCACGAATCGCTACGATAAACCTGGAATTCATGTCGCCCCTGTGATACTCGTACTATGCAATTACAGCAAAAACGCGGCAGCGTTTCTGTCGCGTTGACCAAAGATTGAAAAGTCTAACGCGACTTAACTGTTCCCGAAACTGTGTTATTGAATCAAAATCAGATCGTCGGTGCTTTCCGTGACGACCCGGTTTCTGAGAGAGCGGGACACCAGTCCTGCCCGTTGTAAAAAACAGAATTAATCCAGTTCCCATACCACCAGCGGCGCCGCGACCCACGTCGGGGCGGGCTGCGTGTACAGTTCGAAGGCATCGCTGCAGGTCGCCCGCGCATCGGCCCGCGAACATACCGGAACGGCTGAGCCGGCCGTCGTAAGCGACACGCACTGAGCAAACACGGGCGACTGCGCGCCAAGCAGGGCCAGCAGGCCGAAACGCAATCCGAACTTCATGAAAACTATCCTTCCGGTGGAATGGCGGCCACCTGAGCGGCGCTGCGGGGCTATTCTGCCCACAGCTGATTGCGGGAGTCTTGCTTGAAAGGCAAAGAAGTGCACTGATCGTGCCCACACGCTCCACCGCGCTAACCGCCGCGCAGCTAAACCGCTTCCGGCGCACTACAAGCCGCGCTCGCACGTTCCCCTCGTGCTTCGCGTGCGCGATCCAGCCAGTTGCCATCTGCGCGCGTCCGGCGCAGTCTCGCGCCCCATGACCTGATCGCGAAGCGCAGATTCGCACCGGGCATCGAAAAATGGTCCGCATGACCTAATCACCAGGAGCCGTTCCAAAATGCGTTCGATCGCCCTGATCGCCCTGCTCTTCGCCACTCAGGCCGCAGCTGAAGGTCCCCAGTCGACTGTGATCGCCGATATTTCGGGCCTCGGCGCCGAAGTGTGGCAGCGCTCAAATCGCAGGCGCATTGGTCAGTGGAAATGGGCACCGAGATGTTGCTGAGTATCGATGCATCGCAACGCGATCAATGGCTGAAACGCGACGGCGTTCGCGATGGCTTCGGGCCACTCGATCGCGACGAGGTCTGGATTCGCGATCACGTGTGCGTGCATCAGGCGCAGATGCCGGCGCTCGGTACTGTGGGTGGGTTCGAAGTGTTGCGTCAGCCGCCAGCGATGATTCGTTACGCGAAGGCGCACGCGATTCCGGGCACCGATATTCCGGCCGATGGTGTGATCGCTCGCGAGGCGCGCAATGAGCCGGGTGGGCTCAAACGCGCCAAATCGCTGCCAAGCGTGCAGTCGCTCGTGGATCGCGTCGATGCCGAACGCTGGTTTCAAACCATGAGCCTGCTTGCGGCTTTCAATCGCAACAGCTTCAGTCCGACGCTCACTTCAGCCCGCGACTGGATCTTGTCTTCGTTCGAGGGCGCGGCGCTGCGGACGGAAGTCTTCAACTACCAAATGCCGAGTATCACCAGTTGCAACCCCGCAACGGCGCCCATCAACTTGAGCAATCCGATCGGACGCAAGATCGGCGAGCGCTTCCCGGATGAGTGGATTGTTGTCGGCGCGCATTACGACTCGCGCAACAGCGCGCGCTGCGACGGTACGGCCAATGCGCAACCGGGCGCCAACGACAACGCCTCGGGTTGCGCTGGCGTCATCGAGCTGGCGCGGATTTTTGCCGATGTGCCGACGCAACGATCGATCCTGTTCATGTGCTACTCGGGCGAAGAGCAAGGCCTTTGGGGAAGCCGGCGTTACGTCGAGGCGTTGCAGGCCAACGGCGACATCGCCAAGGTCAAGCACATGATTAATCTGGACATGCTCGGTTTCGACGCCGGCGGCACGCTGGACGCACGGGTGGAGACCAATGCCACGCACGCAGCATTGCTGACCCAATATCGCAACGCTGCGACCACCTACGCCCCGGAGCTGAATCTGATCACCAGCAGCAACACCGGCGGCGGTTCGGATCATTGGTACTTCTTGGCTGCTGGCGTGCCGGCAGTATTCACGTGGGAAAATGGGGCTAGCATTTATCCGCATTACCATCAATCCACCGACACGCCTGCGAACATGACGCGTGCCCGCGAGTTGGCGGGTGGGATCCTGAAGATGGATACAGCGATGCTGGCTGAAGTTGCGATTCTTGGAGCGACGTTCGCAAACGGCTTCGAATAACCGAGATTCCGCCGGCTCTGACGGAATCTCGGATGGCCGCCGGCTTCAGCTTTTCGCCGGTGCTGCCGCCAGACGAATCAGCTCGCGGTTTTTCTCCACCGTCTTGAGGCCGATGCCCTTGACGTTGACCAGTTCGTCGGCGCTCTTGAACGGGCCGTTCTTCTCGCGATATTCGACGATGGCCTTGGCCTTGGCATCGCCGACGCCATTGAGCGAAGCGGCGATGGCGCTGGCCGAAGCGGTATTGATGTTCACCGGCTCTGCGGCGAAGCCGAACATCGGCAGCATCATGGCGAAGGCGAGGATGAGGGACTTGATGGTACGCATGGCTTTCTCCTTGGGTTAGTCCGAAGCGTTGTGCGTCGGTGAGGAGAACACTAGGCGCGCGCCCAAATCGCGCCTATTGGCGTGGCGCGCAAGCGATTGTCAGAAACAGGCGCATTCGCCTGTCAGAAAATTCCTACAGCATCGGCGCCGGTGCTGATCCGCAGCGTTCCTGAGGCAGCGCGCAGTGCGCTGCGACGCCCCGCTCACGGCGCCCGAGCGGCATCCATCAGGCAAATTGAGCGCCGACGAACTGCTGCACCTCTGCAAGCGCGGCTGTCAACGCCGGCCCATCGTTCGCACCACCTTGCGCCATATCGGGTCTACCGCCGCCCTTGCCCCCAGCCTTGCTCGCAACGAAACCGAGTACGTCGCCGGCTTTGACGCGGCCGAGTGCGCTGCCGCTGACGCCAGCGATCAAAGTCGCTTTGCCGTCGGCCACGCTCGCGAGTACGACCACGGCGTCCACGAGTTTTTGCTTCAACGTATCCAGCATCTGCCGCAGCACTTTGGCATCGATACCTTCCAGGCGCACGCTCAGCAACTTGACGCCGTCTATATCGATCGCTGATGCGATCAAGTCGTCCAGGGAAGCGCTGGCGGCTTTGGCCTTGAGTTGGCCCAATTCGCGTTCGCCCTGTTTGACGCGATCGAGCAGTTGCTGGACTTTGACCAGCACCTGATCGCCTCCGCCCAGCATCGAAGACAACTCGCGCAGGCGTTGCTCTTGTTCCTGGACAAACGCCACTGCGGCATCGCCGGTGATCGCCTCGATGCGCCGCACGCCAGCGGAAATGCCGCCTTCGCTCAAGATTTTGAACAGACCAATATCGCCGGTGCGCGACACATGCGTGCCACCGCACAGTTCGGTGGAGAACTCGCCCATACGCAGTACGCGCACGCGCTCGCCGTATTTCTCGCCGAACAAGGCCAGTGCGCCGAAATCGAGCGCTTCCTTCATCGCCATCTGGTGCACTTCGGCCTGTGCGTTGGCACGAATGTCGTGATTGACCTTGGCTTCGATGCGCGCCAGTTGCTCCGGCGAAATCGGCTCGAAGTGCGAGAAGTCGAAGCGCAGGCGATCCGGCGCCACGAGGCTGCCTTTTTGCTGCACGTGATCGCCCAGCTCGCTGCGCAGCACGGCATGCAACAGATGCGTGGCCGAATGATTCAGCACCGTGGCGCTGCGACGCGTCGAGTCGATGCGCGCTTGCATCGTATCGCCTACATTGAGCGTGCCTTGCGCAACTTCGACCACGTGTCCGTGAAACACGCCAGCGATCTTGATCGTATCGCGCACGCGCGCTGCGCCGCGTTCGCTGCTCAGTTCACCGTGATCGCCCACCTGCCCGCCGCTCTCGGCGTAAAACGGTGTGCGATCGAGCAGCACGATGGCAGTCTCGCCATCGCGCGCGCTTTGGCGCACCTGGCCATCGACCAGCATGCGCACGATGTTGCCCGTGGCCGCGTGCTGCTCGTAACCCAGGAATTCGGTTGGCGCGACGCCCTCGACGTGCTCGGCGGTGATTTTGAGGCCGCTGCCGAAACTGCTCGCGGCACGTGCAGTTTGTCGTTGGCGATTCAATTCATCTTGAAAGCCGTCTTCATCGACGGTCCAGCCTAACTCGCGGCAGACGTCAGCAGTGAGATCCAACGGGAAGCCATAGGTGTCGTAAAAGGCGAAGGCTGCTCTTCCGACGATCACTCTCAGCCGTCGCAAGTCGTCAATGGAGGGAACCAGAATTTCGATTTCGGGGCCCTCGACTCCAGTGTCGATTGTTCGTATGCGCCCTACAGCCTCTTCGAACCCGGGCATGTCGGGCTCGATCCAAACGACGATCTTCCGAAAACTGTTTGGCCAAGACTCACGTTGTTCGCGCACAGCGACAATGCCGGCTTCGGTTCGATCCATTCCTATCCGCGTTAGATTGAAATAACCAGTGTGATAGTTGTTTGGATCACCAACCATCGCGTCAAAAAAAACTTGGCCACTAAATCCAGGGCCGACGACGTCAGAACTACCGATTTGGTCTTGGACGTACCAAGCAACTATTTCCGACATGAAGCTGTAAAGGCGCTTCATGCCTTTGTCCAGAGTCTCAGAAAATCGTTCTTCCTCTCCTTCTAGCACCTGTTCAACAAGCGAGGCCCGAGACGCCAACTCCGGATAGGCCTTGCCCATTTGCTCGACCAGCGCACCCACCATCTTGTGGAAGAACGCGCCGCGCGTACCCAGCTTCCAGCCGTGGCGCAAAGCGCGACGGATGATTCGGCGCAGCACGTAACCCCTGCCCTCGTTGCTCGGCAGCACGCCGTCGACGATCAGGAACGAGGTTGCACGAATGTGATCGGCGATCACGCGCAAGGAAGGCTCGGCGATGTCGGCGCAACCAGTCAGCTCGGCGGCACGCTTGATCAACGCCTGGAACAAATCGATCTCGTAATTGGAATGCACGTGCTGGAGCACCGCGGTCAGGCGCTCCAGGCCCATACCGGTGTCGACGCAGGGCTTGGGCAGCGGCGCCATCTTGTACTCGGTGAGTACATGCTTCAGTTCGCCCGACGGCAAACGCTGCGGCACCGGTGGATTGACCACCTTGCCGCTCGCAAGCGCTGCCTCGTACGCCGCGCGTGCGTCAGTCTCGCTGGCAAACTCGCGGGAGCCGAGCACCGAGCGGTCGAACTGCATGAACACCAGATTCCAGATCTCGATGTAGCGATCGCCATCGGCATCGGGCGATCCCGGCGGACCGCCCGCAACGCCCGGACCATGGTCGAAGAAAATCTCCGAGCACGGACCACATGGGCCAGTGTCGGCCATTTGCCAGAAGTTATCGGAGGCGAACGGCGCGCCTTTGTTGTCGCCAATGCGCACGATGCGTTCGGCCGGCACGCCGATCTCGCTGTTCCAGTAACCGTAGGCTTCGTCGTCGTTGTGGTAAACAGTGACCCAGAGTTTCTCCTTGGGCAATCCGTATACCTCGGTCAGCAGCTCCCACGCATAGTGAATCGCATCGCGTTTGAAATAGTCGCCGAAACTGAAGTTGCCGAGCATCTCGAAGAAGGTGTGATGCCGCGCGGTGTAACCCACTTGATCGAGATCGTTGTGCTTACCGCCGGCGCGTACGCAGCGCTGCGACGAGGCGGCGCGTGTGTAGTCGCGCTTCTCCGCGCCCAGGAATGTGTCCTTGAATTGCACCATGCCGGAGTTGGTGAACAGCAGCGAGGCATCGCCGACCAGCGAACTCGACGGCACGTGACGGTGCCCCTTGCTCACGAAATAGTCGATGAAGGCGTGGCGAATGTCGTTTGTGCTGCGCATGGCAGGGCGGGTACGAATGAGAGAGTAGACCGCTAAATGTACCTGAAAACTGGCGAAGCTTTGCTTGAAAGAAGAAGTCCAAAAAGCTTTTCACACGAAGCTACGAAAACACGAAGGAAGCACAAAGTGCTCAGTGGCGAAAGTCGGGAGCCTGCACCCGTCATCCCGGTTCGGCCTTCGTGTCTTCGTGCCTTCGTGTGAACCGCTTCTGTTCGCAACGGGCATCATTGCGGTCACTCGACATCTGGTGCCGCCATGTCCCCAACTCTCATCACCTTTGCTTTGTACCTTGGCGGCATGCTGCTGATCGGTGTGGTGGCCTCGCGTCAGACCAAGAATCTGGACGACTACATCCTCGGCGGGCGCAGCCTTGGTCCGGTGGTGACGGCGCTTGCGGCGGGCGCCTCGGACATGAGCGGCTGGTTGCTCATGGGCTTGCCCGGAGCGCTGTATGCCGCCGGGCTCATCGAAGGCTGGATCGCCATCGGCTTGATCCTAGGTGCCTGGGCGAACTGGCGTTTCGTGGCCGCTCCGCTCCGTGCCTATACCGAACAGGCGAATAACGCACTCACGCTCCCGGACTACTTTGCGGCTCGATTTCCCGAGCGCAGCCGCGCGCTGCGCGTACTTGCGGCCGTGGTGATCCTGGTTTTCTTCGCGATCTATTCGGCCTCTGGCATCGTCGCTGGCGCGCGCTTGTTCGAATCGATCTTCGATATGCCTTATGCAACGGCGCTCTGGGCCGGTGCGGCGGTGACCGTGCTGTACACGCTGCTCGGCGGGTTTCTGGCGGTCAGTTGGACGGATGCGGTGCAGGCCACGCTGATGGTGCTGGCGCTGATCGTCACGCCGGTGGTGGTGATCTCCGTGGGTGGCGGGATCGACGGCTCCTGGGCGACGATGGCGGCAGCGGCACCGGCGCGGGTCGATGCCTTCGGTGGGTTGACCTTGATTGGCTTTATCAGCCTGATGGGATGGGGCCTTGGCTATGTTGGGCAACCGCACATCCTGGCACGCTTCATGGCGGCCTCTTCGGTGGCCGCGATCAAGCCGGCGCGGCGCATCGGCATGACCTGGATGATCGTCTGTTTGTTCGGCGCCATGGCCTGCGGCTTTTTCGGCTATGCATGGCTGAGCGCACATCCGGAGGCCAAGGCCATCGTCGACGCCAACCCCGAGCGCGTGTTCATCGTGCTCGCGCAGCAGCTCTTCAATCCGTGGATCGCCGGCGTGCTGTTGTCGGCGATCCTGGCGGCGATCATGAGTACGTTAAGTTGCCAGTTGCTCGTGTGTGCGAGCGCCCTGGTGGAGGATTTCTACAAGCCGTTCGTGCGGCCCAAAGCGAGTGCCGGGGAGTTGTTGTGGATGGGGCGTGCGGCGCTGCTGGTCGTTGCACTGGTGGCAATCGCGCTGGCCATGGCACCAGACAGTCGCGTGCTGAAGCTGGTGAGCTACGCATGGGCGGGCTTTGGCGCGGCGTTCGGCCCGGTGGTCGTGCTATCGCTGTATTGGCGACGCATGACGGGCGCTGGCGCTCTGGCCGGGATGGTCACCGGCGCTGTCACTGTGCTCCTCTGGGGTCACTATCAAGTTTGGGGACTGTACGAAATGGTTCCGGGCGTGCTGCTGGCGACGTCGGCGATTGTTCTGGTCAGCCGGCTGGGCGATGCCCACCACACGCATGCGCTGTTCGACCGGGTGTGGGCGTCGCTGTCTAAGCCGGCAGGAACGGCCAGGGGTTCTGCAGGCTAGCCGGGCGCGATCAATCGCGCCCCTACGAGCGGCACTCGACGATTGCGAAATCAGGAAATTTCACTGTTACCGATGTGCCCACACCGGCCTGGCTGGTCAGTTCGATCGGCCAGCGGAATCGATCCGACATGCGTTTGACGATCGACAATCCCACGCCATGCCCACCGCGTCGGCCGTGTTGGGCGCGAAAGAACGGCTTGAACACCTGTTTGAGATCCTCGTCCGACAAACCAATGCCGCTGTCCTCGATGCGCACCTGCCCTTGATCGATGGTCACGCGCACGAAACCTTGATCGGTGTAACTGACGGCGTTGCGAATCAGGTTGCCAAGCAGGATGCCGACCACTTTGCTCGGCGCATGCAGGCAGAAGGTTGCGTTCTCGATCAGCTCAAGCTTGATGGGCTTATCGCCGAGCAGCGTTTCGGCGCGTTCGATTTCATCATGAACCACCGTGTTGACGGCAAAATCATCTGCGGGCAATCCGCCTTCGGCCTCGCGCGCGATCAACAAGAAAGCCTCGATCAGCGCTTCCATATCGCGCGCTGAGGAGTGGATGCGTTCCACGTTGCGTCGCCCATAATCGTCGAGCTCCGCCTCGCTGCGCAGCACCTCGGCGGACATCTTGATGACGGTGAGCGGCGTGCGCAATTCATGGCTGGCGTCGCGCGTGAAGTTGCGCTCGCGATCGACGAATTCGTTGATCCGCCGCCCATAACTCTCGATCGCTTCAGCCAGCATCAGTGTATCGCCGTCCATGTCCGGCGGCATACGCTCATCGGCCAGCGCTTCGAAGTCCGGACGTTTGGGATCCCAGCTCTTGACCTCGTTCGCCAGCCAGATCACCGGCGAAATCGCGCGCCGGGAGAAACGATAGGTCAACCAGGTGGTGATGTAGATGAATAACAGCACCAAGGTCAGGGGCACCAGACCGAAAAACAGTGCCAACTGGCCGATATGCGCCTGGTCGATGACCAGAAACATGCGCCCATAAGGCGATTCGGAAACGTAGACCAGCGCCCGCGAACCGTTTTCCCGCAATGCATGAAAGCCGAGCGGCAGGTCGCGCATGGTGCTCGGCACGGTAGATTTGTCTTCGCCCTTGCGCTGAATGTAGCCCTTCATGTTGTGCGTGTCGGGCGTCGCGTGCTCGGGGTTCTTCTCGAGCAGTTCGGCAAAGTGCGCGGTCTCTTCGCGCAGCGCACGCTTGATCAGCACGTCCTCCAGCACCGCAGCGGCCGCGTATACGCCGAGCACGGTTCCGCATGAAATCGCAGCTGCTTGCAAAATGAACGCAACGCCAATCTTGGCGCGCAGACCGCGATGGTGATTGCTCTCGGCCATGACCAGCCTTAGGGATGCGAAGTTCGCAGTCTGCCTGACTCACGCTCCGTTGCGCGGTCAAGATCAAGTCGAGGAATTGTGATTGGCGCGCCCCTGCATGAATCGCTGAGTTGCACTCGGCGCTTCTGACGCTCGGCGATTCGACTGGCGCACCCGCCAGCCGCAACAGCCGAGCGCAGCTCGGCGTTTCATTGAGGCCCGCGACGGCCGCCGCGGCGGGCTGCTCTGATGCGGCGAAAGAGCAACCCGCCAGCCGCGCAGCGAAAACCACGTTTTCGCTCCGCGGGCGTGCCCTGCTTGAAAACCGGGCCGAAGTTTCCGCAGGAAACTTTGACCCGAGCCCATTACGGCCGGAACTCGATCTTCTCGCGCTCGGCCGCCAGAGCCGCATCGCGGTTGAGGATCAGCGTCTTGTAGCGGTTGGTTAACCAACGACCGAGCTGGCTCGCATACGTGGGCGAACCGAGCACGCCGGACTGCCCACCCGGATGAATGTTTTCGGCCACCACCGGCGTGGTCATCTGACCAATGAAGCGACGCGCGGGACCCGAACCGAACATAAAGCCATTCACCGTGTTGGCGCGCGTGCTGTGTCCGGAGGCGTCCAGCACTTCATATCCACCAGGACGCGCCACGCCCGGCAATTGCGCCGAAACGTTGGTAAAGCCGTACGGATTTGCGCCCGGCAAATTGAACGGACCGCCTAACGGATGATCGAAGACAATGCGATGCAAGCGACCCCAACGATAGTCGTCGAGATTGGTCGAGTTCGCGAATGCCGCAGCAAAATCGTTGCTCGACAAGGCATTGAGGCCATCGCGAAGCGACCGAAGCAGCAACAGATCGCGCGCCACGTTGGCATCGGTGACGCCGGTCACTTCGAAGAAATTGACGCCGCTCGCGCCCACGCCGCGCGCCGTTCCATAGCGCTCCAGCAGGTTCAACAAGGTGCGCACACTCTCTTCGGAACCGGGCAACTGCGTTCCCAGACCGATGCGCGTCATCGTGCCATCAACGATGTTGCGAATGGCGAACGAACGCCAGATCGCGAACACCGTTGCGGCCGTGGAGTTACGCACCTCGGTCGCGCTGGGCGCGGGCAAATTGGCCGGATCATCGCCCGGATCGAAACCTGCCTGGATGCCGGTGGGGGTCGAATAGTCCCACTGCGCGAGGCGATCGATCGCAGCGGCGACGCGCGCATCGTTGATCAGCGCGCGCAAATCCGCGGGCGCGCTCGCAGCGCGTGCGTTCGCGGCAGCGGTCAGCAGGAAAGGCGTCAACTTCTCGGCATCGAGCGGTTGGTTGTTGGCTTGCGCGCGCTTCAGGAAGTCAGCGTCGATCGGCCGATTCGCCGCTGTTTCTGCGGCGAGAATGCGATCGATGCGGCCCTGCCGAAATGCCGAATAGCCCTTGTCCAGGTAATACAAGCCGCCACCACGGCGCACCTGATTGAGCGCGTTATTGTCGAGTGTCACACCGACCGGATCGTTGTTGGCGTTGGCGATGTAGCCGCTGCTCGGGTTGATCACGAACGGCATTTCGGCCGGCGGCAGGATTTCGAAATTGAGCGCCTGGTTGGGGTAGGTGTTGGTGCGCGGCAGCCAATCGTGTTGCAGCGTGCCGGTGCCATTGCGAATCAGGAACGGCGGGATGCCTCCGTCGGGGCGGCCGAGCGTCTGCAGATCGGTGCGCAGTGGCGCCTCGGCGGTCACGAAATACGCGATATTGCCCTCGACATCCGCGTACGCGAAGTTCTGCGAGCCCACATCGAAGAAACTCAGCGCATCCCGGAACTCCTGCAGGTTACGCGTCCGCGGCAGACGCCTAAAGGCTTCCAGCTCATTGGTCGCGCCCCAGCCGGTGTAAGCCACGCTGAGCCCCGTGTCGCCCAGGATTTGCAGCACCGGACCATTGTTACGCCGCGGCACGATGACCGTGACGCCGCCATTCGTATATCCGATCGAATTGGTGCGCGCGATGTTGTTCTGCACGCCATCGCCAACTGCGTTCACGAAATAACTCTGGAACACCCACACCACTGGCTCGGCGACGCCACCGTGGATGGTGTGCGTGGGCAAGCCGTAGGGATTGAGCCTGAAGCTCTCTTGGTAGGTGTCAGTGACATCCATCGGATTGGTGGTCAGTCCCCAGCACATGCGCTCAGTACAGCCGAGCAGCGAGCCTGGCACGCCAGCCGGCGTGGAGCCGCTGAAGCTGTATGGCGTCGGGAAGCGGCTATCGGTGGAGAACAGCCGGTTCTCGTAGAAAATTGATGGTGTATCGAGCCCAAGATGCGGATCGTTGGCCAGAATGGGGCGGCCGTTGTTGGTTCTGCTGCCGGCGACGATCCACCAATTGCTCGCGCCCCTGCCCTCGCGGAACTCCAGCGTCGGGCCAATCAGCGGATGGTCGGCGACTTTGTCGCGATAAGCCTGAGCCAGCTGCACAGTGGTCGGATCGATGGCCGGCACCTCATGGGCCACTTTATCCGACTCACCAGCGACACCGATCGACGCCAGAAAGCCGGGGATCGACACGCGGTTGTCGCCCGGCGCCACACGGTGCGTGTCCTCGAAAAACAGTCGCGTGCCGTCGAAGCCGCGAGCGGTACCGGCAGCCTGATATGCCTGCAGGCGCAAGGTGTAGTCGATGTCGAGATCGAACGACAGTTGGAATGCGAGGATCTTGCCGATCACCAGGGAATCGACCGGCGACCAAGGCTCGGCGCGGGTGATTTCGAGCGCCGCGTACTCCGGCGGCAGTGGATTGTTACGCAACCAGAAATTGACGCCGTTGGCGTAGGACTGCAAGAACTCGCGCTGTTCGGCGGAAGCTCGGATGTACGACTCCCAAGCCGCGCGCCGCAGGCCCAGCGTACGGATCTGAACGTCATTGGCAAGTGCAGCAGCACCGACCAGTTCTGCGGCCGTACCGCTGGCCCCGCGCCGGTTGAAATCCATCTGGAAGAAACGGTCGCGTGCGTGAATGTAGCCTTGCAAAAACGCCATATCGGCATCATTGCTGGCGACCACCGTCGGTACACCTTCGGCGTCGATCGAAATCTGCGCGTTGGCGATCAAACCTGGAGCCGTAATTGGCGTGCTTTGAGCGAACGCGGATTGCGCGACGAACGCGGCCGCAGCAATGGCCAACGGCCGCCACTTTGACGTAAACCTTTCCATGAATCCCTCCCGGATGCGTGCGACAACAGCGCCGAACGTTGCCCGATTATGCTCCGCGTGCCTGCGTTGTCGAGGGGTTCTTGGTTCCGGGTGACTGATCCTGGGTTCCGGCCTCTGGGTCTGGTTCTGCGGCGAACGTTGCCTCGCACCGTGGCGCTCCTAAACCAGCAACCGCGAACCAACAACCAACAACCATCCTCGGCTATGGTCTGCTCCTCGAATTTTTTGGCGGTCCCCGGATGTCCTCGACCACTTTTCTGCTCGCGACCGCGGTGTTGGTCGCAACGGCGCTATTGCTCCTGTTGATTCCGCTATTGCGTCGCCCCGCCTTACGTACCACCGAGTTGCGCGCGCAGCTCGATCGGCTGCAGGAAGCGCATGGCGCTGGGCTGATCGACGATGCGACATTCGCTGAGCGCAAAGCGGCGCTCAGCGCCGAAGCGCTGGCGATTGTGGACGGGTCGGCTCAACAGCCACGCTCGAAGCTGGCGTTGGCGCTGGCCATCGCGCTCGCCGCAACCATTCCGTTTGCGACCTATGCGCTGTACCAGAAGATTGGCAATCCCAATGCGCTGGCGTTTGCTGGCGTGGCGCAAACGCCGCCGTCGGCGGCAGCAAACGGCGCGCCCGACGCCAACGCCGCGCCAGATCTGGCGGCAGCGGCCGACACGCTCGCCGCGCGCCTCAAGGACAATCCGGACGATGGCGAAGGCTGGCTGTTATTGGCGCGCACTTATCGGCAGATCGAACGTTTTGCCGAGGCCCGCGACTCTTTCGAGCGCGCCAACAAGTTGCTGCCAGTAAGTGCGGACCTGCTGGCCGAATATGCCGAGGCTTTGGGTTTGGCCAGCGACCCCAGAGCGCTGTACGGGGAGCCGGAGAAACTGCTCGATCAAGCACTGGCAATGGACGGCGAGCATCAACGCGCCTTGTGGCTCAAAGGATTTGCGCGCCGCCAGGATGGCGATGCGGCTGGCGCAAACGCCGCGTGGAGCAAACTGCTTGACGGTATGGAACCCGGCTCGCCAGTGCACACGGCCGTTGTCGAGCAGCTCAATCAGGTGCGCAGCGAACTCGGGCAGCCAGCGGTCGCTGCTGCCGAACCGGCATCGGACGCGCCCTCGCCCGCTCCCGCTCCGACAACCGCGCCGGCGGACAGCAACGCAGCGCCGGGCATCGATGTCGATATCAGTCTGGACCCGGCGTTAGCGGATAAAGCGGCTCCGGGCGATGTGTTGTTCGTCTTCGCCAGAGCGCAAGCCGGCCCACCGATGCCACTGGCGATTGCGCGCCTCAGCGCTGCCCAATTGCCGGCTCGGGTGCGCCTCGACACGTCGATGGGCATGGTGGAAGGCGTATCCCTGGAGCAGTTTCCCACCGTCGTGATCGGCGCTCGCATCTCCAAAAGCGGCAATGCGCAGGCGAGTCCTGGCGATCTTGAGGGTTTTAGCGATGCCGTGGAATGGCGGAGTGCGGGAACCGTTTCCGTCAAGATCGATCGGACCAAGTGACATGCCCTGGCTCGAACTTCACCTACGTCTGCCGAACGAAGACTATCCGTTGGTCGAAACGGCGCTCGAGGATGCCGGAGCGCTGGCCCTGACGCTCACCGACGCGCTCGACAATCCCGTCCTGGAACCGGCGCCGGGCGAGACGCCGCTTTGGCCGGAGATGAAAGTGCAGGCGCTGTTCCCCATCGAACAAGAGCCGATGGCGCTGCTGATCGCGTTGGAGAACGTGCTTCCAGACCGAATTCTCCGCAGCGCCAGGATGGCCACGCTCGACGACCGCGATTGGACACGCGCATGGATGGATCACTATCAACCCATGCGTTTTGGCCAGCGTTTATGGATATACCCGACGACCGTTGAACCGCCCGGCGATGGCGGGTTAACCATCGTGCGGCTCGATCCCGGACTCGCATTCGGCACCGGCACGCATCCGACCACGGCGCTCTGTTTGCGCTGGCTCGACGGCCTGACATGGGACGGCGAAACGCTGTTCGACTATGGCTGTGGCTCGGGCGTACTCGCGGTTGCCGCTCTCAAACTCGGTGCGTCGGCCGCCATTGGACTCGATAACGATCCGCAAGCTTTGCTGGCAAGCCGCGAGAACGCCGCGCGCAACGGGGTCGAGGCGCAACTGGCGCTGCTGCGCGCCGATGCGCCACTTCCGCCACCGTGCGATCGTTTGTGCGCCAACATCTTGCTGAATCCGCTCATCGAACTGCGCGACCGCATCGCCGCCACCGTCAAGCCGGGCGGCCTGGCCGCCTTCAGCGGCATGCTGGCGCACCAGGGCGAAGAATTCATCGCGCGCTATCGCGAGCTGTTCGACGATTTTGTCGTCACGCAGCAGGAAGATTGGATTCGGGTGACGGCGAGGAAGCGGTAACGGGATACGTTCTGGGAGCGCCGACGTCCTCGTCGGCTCTTTGGAGAATTCGAATCTTGCCGACGAGGACGTCGGCGCTCCCAGGGGCTCCTCATCACCGATAGCATCGCGCGGTGTTGCGACAAAATGGATGAGCCGAAGTCAGCGGCAACTCGCGCAGCGAAAACCACGTTTTCGCTCCGCGGGCGAGATCTGCTTCTAAAGCGGGTCAAAGTTTCCGCCGGAAACTTTGGCACGAGGCTCCACAAACCCGTCCTGCAATGCATCCAGCGCCTGCGCGCCGAGCTTCCCTAGATCGGGTCGTCCATCGTTGGCGAACCAGTGGCGCATCGTGGCGCGGATCACGCCGATCGCAGCGCCGGCGAGCATCTGCGCGCGCAGCTCGGCATTCGGCCCGCCCTTGAACCGTTTGGCGAAAGTTTGCGCCATCGCCTGTTCCCAATCCTGATCGATCTCGTGCTCCCGGGCGATCAGCGATGGAACGCTCTGCACGAGGCGCTGTTGCGCCAGTAATCGCTCGCGGTTAGCTGCGTATTCACGCGCCATCAGTTGCGCGATAGCACGCAGCGAGGTGAACGGACTCTCGCCCTGCGGCGCGCCTTCAAGCAACTCCAGGAACCGCTCCAGCCGCTCAGCGCGATGGGGAAACGCCAGTGCTTCCTTATTGCCGAAGTAGCGGAAGAAGGTGCGGCGGCTGATGCCGACATCGGCGCAGATATCGTCGATGGTCGTGAGCTCAAAGCCATCGCGATGGAAACGCCGGTTCGCGGCACGCACCAACGCTCGCCGGGTGGCGTCCTTCTTCGACTCGCGCAACTTCGTGGGTGACTTTGTCATGCGAGAAGCATATAAGGCAACACGATCCAAACTGCCACTCAGTGGCATTTTGCCCTCAGTGCCACTTTTCGAGAGCAGTCACTTGCCAGACGCTTCCTCTGTCGCGAACCAAAGGCCGCCTACTGCACCCGCATTCAGCCCCCGAGCGATTGCCCACGTTGCGGCGCAGCCGCGCGAGACGGTGCGTGTGATCCGCAGCCGCGCCAACGGCGGAATCGGTGTGGCACTGGAAAACGCCAACTTGGAAAACGCCGAAACCATCGGCACTCTGCCGCCTCTGTATCCAGAGTGGCTCGGCCATCGTGGCTTTGCCAGCAAATTCGGCACGCGTTTCGCCTACGTCGGCGGTGCGATGGCCAATGGCATCGCAACCACTCGGATGGTCATCGAGCTGGCGCGCGCTGGGTGTTTAGGATTCTTCGGTGCCGCCGGATTGTCGTTATCGCGCATCGAGGCTGCCATCTCTGAACTGCGCTCGGCGCTTGGCGAACCGGTCCTGCCCTGGGGCGTGAATCTGATCCACAGTCCAGCCGAGCCGGAGCATGAAGCTGCCGTCGCAGACCTGCTGATCCGAGCCGATGTGCGCTGCGTGGAGGCGTCGGCGTATCTGCGACTGACGCCAGCGGTGGTGCGTTATGCCTGCAGCGGATTGACGCGCGACAATGATGGACGCACGCAGCGACGCCATCGCGTCATCGCCAAAGTGTCGCGCACCGAGGTCGCCAGGCAGTTCCTGTCTCCGCCGCCGGCCGCCATTCTCGATGCGCTGCGCGTTCGTGGCGGGCTGACGCCCGAGGAAGTCGAACTCGCCGCGCAGCTGCCGCTGGTGGAAGACATTACCTGCGAAGCCGACTCCGGCGGCCATACCGACAATCGGCCGTTGTCCGTTCTGCTGCCGGAAATTGCTGCGTTGTGCGCGCGCTTGGGTTCCGATGCCCGCGTCGGCGCCGCAGGTGGCCTTGGCACACCCACGGCGGTCGCAGCCGCGTTCGCGCTGGGCGCCGATTACGTACAGACAGGGTCGATCAATCAGAGCTGCATCGAAAGCGGCCTGTCGGCCAGCGCACGCGCGCAACTGGCCCAAGCCGATATGGCCGATGTCGCGATGGCGCCAGCGGCGGATATGTTCGAGATGGGCGTGGATGTGCAGGTCTTGCGCCGCGGCACGCTGTTCGCGCCGCGCGCGCGCAAGCTCTACGAGTTGTACCGCAGCTATCCCTCGCTGGCCGCGATCCCGCCCGAGGAGCGTGAGAAAGTCGAATCGACCTACTTGCGCGCAACGTTCGCGCAGGCCTGGGCATCGACGCGTGAGTTCTGGGCCAGGCGCGATCCGCAGCAAGTCGCGCGCGCGGAGCGCGATCCCAAACATCAGATGGCCTTGGTGTTTCGCTCCTACCTTGGACTGGCGAGTCGCTGGGCCATCGATGGCTTGTCAGAGCGCAGCGCCGACTACCAAATCTGGTGCGGACCGGCGATGGGCGCGTTCAACACCTGGGTCAAGGGAAGCTTTCTGGAGCCCGTCGAAAACCGCCGGGTCGCGCAGGTCGCGCTCAATCTGCTGGAAGGCGCTGCCGCCATCACGCGCGCACAGCAACTGCGCAGTTATGGCGTGCCGGTGCCGGCCAGTGCGTTCGACTATCGGCCGCGGGTGCTGGGGTAGCTGGTTATTGGTTGTTGGTTCCTGGTTCGTGGTTCGCACGAACTGTTTGCAGAGATCTTGCGCCTGGAGTGCTCTGAGCCAATTGCCAAACGCCAAACGAGAACCAAGAACCAACAACCGAGAACCAACAAAAGCCATGCACGAACCCATCGCCATCGTCGGCTTGAGCGCCCTCTTCCCCGGTTCGTCCGATGTCACCGGCTTCTGGCGCGACATCCTTGCCGGGAAGGACTTACTGACGGACGTGCCGGCCACGCATTGGCGTATCGGGGATTATTACGACGCCGATCCAAACGCGCCGGATAAAACTTATGCGAAACGCGGAGGGTTTTTGCGCCCGGTGGATTTCGACGCGCTCGGATTCGGCGTCCCGCCCTCGACACTGCCAGCCACCGACACCTCACAATTGCTGGCGCTGATCGTTGCGCAAACGGTACTGCAGGATGCAGCGCGGGAGCGCTTCGAGACCATGGACCGCTCGCGAGTCTCGGTGATCCTGGGCGTGACCAGCGCGCAGGAGCTGCTGTTCTCGCTGGTATCGAGATTGCAAAAGCCGGTGTGGGTAAAGGCGCTGCGCGAAAGCGGCTTGCCGGAAGATGAGGTCCAGGCGGCCTGTGCGCGTATCGCCGCGCATTATGTGCCGTGGCAGGAGGCCAGCTTCCCGGGTTTGCTTGGCAACGTTGTCGCCGGACGCATCGCCAACCGACTTAATCTGGGCGGCACCAATTGCGTCACGGACGCGGCATGTGCATCGAGCCTTAGCGCACTCTCGATGGCGGTGGCCGAGTTGCAGCTTGGCCATAGCGATCTGGCGATCACTGGCGGCGTCGATACGCTCAACGACATCTTCATGTACCTGTGCTTCTCAAAAACCCCGGCGCTGTCGCCGAGCGGCGACTGCCGCCCGTTCAGCGACAAAGCCGACGGCACGATGCTGGGTGAAGGCTTGGGCATGCTGGCGCTCAAGCGCCTTGGCGATGCCGAGCGCGTTGGCGATCGCATTTATGCGCTGCTGCGCAGCGTCGGATCGGCCAGTGATGGCCGATCCAAGAGCGTTTACGCGCCGGTGCCTGAAGGTCAGGCGCGAGCCTTGAATCGAGCCTACGAGGCAGCCGGCTTCAGCCCTCGTACCGTCGAACTGGTCGAGGCGCATGGCACAGGCACCAAAGCTGGCGATATTGCCGAATTCGATGGACTGCGCAGCGTCTTCGCTATCGGTGCCGATCGGCAGTGGTGCGCGCTCGGCTCGGTGAAGAGCCAGATTGGACATACCAAGGCCGCAGCGGGCGCCGCCGGTTTAATCAAAGCGGTGCTCGCGCTGCAGCACAAAACGCTGCCGCCGACGATCAAGATCGATCGACCGGATCCACGCCTGGAAATCGAACAGAGCCCGTTTTATCTGAACTCGCGGGCACGGCCGTGGGTGCGCGGCAGCGGCCATCCGCGCCGCGCGGCGGTTAGTTCTTTTGGCTTTGGCGGCTCGAATTTTCATGCCACGCTGGAAGAGTATCGCGGCGAGTTGCGCGCCGAGCGCCTGCCGATGCATGCGCACGATCTGGTGCTGTTCGGCGCCGAAACGGCCGACGATCTGCTCGCCGTTGCTCGTGAAGCGTTGAGCGCCGATTTGCCGCTGCCGCAGATCGCAACACTCAGCCGCGAGCGCTGGCGAAGCGCGGCGCGTCATCGCCTGGCGATCGTGACCAGCGACGCGATGCAACTGCGCGACAGGTTCAACCGGGCCGCGACCCGAATGTCGGCGGCGCCGACAAGCGCTTTTTCGCTCGACGGGGCGAGCTACGGCGTGGGCGCCGTGGAAGGCAAGGTGGCATTCCTTTTCCCTGGCCAGGGCAGCCAATATCTCAATATGGGCGCAGCGCTGACGATGCAATTCGACGCTGCGATGGCGGCGTGGGATCTCAGCGCCGAGGTTGCCAATGCCTGGTCCGCAGGCGCACGGCTGCACGAGATCGTGTTTCCGATTCCTGTTTTCGACGATGCGTCGCTCGCCAGCCAACGCCAACGCCTGACCGCAACCGAATGGGCGCAACCGGCGCTCGCCGCGCACGCGCTGGCGCTGCTGGCGATCTTGCGCGACCTGGGCCTGGAGGCCGCGATGACCGCAGGCCACAGCTTCGGCGAGTTGACTGCCTTGCACGCCGCCGGCGCGTTCGATGCCGCGACGCTGCTGCGATTGGCGCGCGCACGCGGCGAGTCGATGCGCAATGCGGCAACAACAGCAGGCGCGATGAGTGCCGTCTCAACAGACATCGAAATTGTGCGTACGGTACTTGCGGAACTGGGCAACCAAGCAGTAATCGCCAATCACAACGCGCCGCAACAAGTGGTCATCTCCGGGTCGACGGTGGCAATCGAGGCCGCAGAGGCGAGTTTGCAAGCAAAAGGCATCGGCTACAGCCGGCTGTCTGTTGCCAGCGCCTTTCACTCGCCCATAGTGGCTGCCGCGAGCGCCGAATTTGCGCAAGCCCTGGGGACCGCACGCATCGCCCATCTCAGCATGCCGGTTTACGCCAACGGCACCGCCCTGCCCTACAGCGATTCCTCGGTATGCGAAGCACTGGCGCAGCAGCTGCAGCGCCCGGTGCGATTCGTCGAGATGATCGAGCAGATGTATGCGGACGACGCGCGGATATTTGTAGAAATCGGACCGGGCAGCGTGTTGAGTGGTTTGTGCGGCGCCATCCTGGGCGACCGACGGCACCATGTCATTGCCCTCGATCGCAAAGGCGCCGACGGTCTAGAGGCGTTCCTGTTAGGCCTTTCGCAACTGGCTGCGCTCGGCGTGCCGCTAAGCGCAGCGCGTTTGTTCGCCGATGTGCGTACGCCAGCCGCCGCGCCTCGATCTAAACACGCCGTTGCGATTTCCGGAAGCAACGTAGGTAAGCCTTATCCGCCAGCTGATGGCCAATGGCCGCCGCCCAATCCGCCACGTTCGGTCTCCGTGTCTGAACCGCGACGCCCTGACGAGCGCGCCGCGCCTGCGGTGCGCGCCGCGGCAACCGCACCCGACCAGCCCTCCCAATCGCATCCACTCACGACCCACGCAGCCATGCCCTCAACACTCGACAGCAACTGGCTGAGCACTTTCCAGGCGTTGCAGCAGCAAACCGCCGCCGCTCACGAGGCATATCAACGCGCGCTGACCGATAGCCATACAGCGTACCTGCGGGTTGCCGAAACGGCCCTCGCCGGCTTGAGCGGCATGCTCGGCGGCGTCAGCGTCAGCCCGAATCCAGGACTACAAACCGATGTCGCCACGACCACATCGGCGCCACCGATTTCGACCAACCCTTTATCGCCCACGCCTGCGCCAGCCCCAGCGCACGCGGCGTTTTCGACTGAAGGCTCCGTATCGGCCTTGCCAGACACTGCAACCGCACCAGCAGCCCCTGTCGCATTGAGGACTGCGGTCGATGACGGCGCGTCGCTCGGCAATCTGCTGCTGCGAATCGTCGCCGACAAGACCGGTTATCCGGTCGACATGCTGAATCTTGGTATGGATCTCGAGGGCGATCTTGGCGTCGATTCGATCAAGCGCGTCGAAATCCTCGCCGCCATCGACGAGCGCGCGCCGCATCTGCCAAAGGTCGATCGCACGCGCCTGGGGTCGATGCGCACACTGGCGGAAATCGTCACCGCACTCGAGGTCGCGCAACCGCAACCGGACGTAGGCGACGCGAAAACTCAAGGGCATGGCGCGCAAAAGCCAGCCGCAAAAAATGCCGGCAATACATCGCTGCAGGCCTCCGAGCCGCTGGCTGACTTGATGCTCCAAGTCGTCGCCGACAAGACCGGCTATCCCGTCGACATGCTGAATCTCGATATGGATCTTGAAGGCGATCTTGGGGTCGATTCGATCAAACGCGTGGAGATTCTCGCCGCCATCGACGAGCGAGCGCCGCAGTTGCCCAAAGTCGATCGCTCGCGCCTTGGCGCCATGCGCACGCTCGCCCAGATCGTCGCCGCGCTCGGTGGCGCTGCGCAAGATCCCAACAGTCAGCCGCAAGTGCACCCGCCGACCGGAAAGCAGCCGCCAAGCGCTTCGGGCCGATTCGAGGTCGAACTGATTCCGGCACCGCCCTCAGGTTTTGCCATGCCCGGCCTGCTCAGCGGCGAGCCGGTGTGGATCGTGGGCGAGTCCACGCTGGCCCATGCGCTGGCTTTTGAGTTGGCACAACGCGGCGTGGACGCGACGGCAGCTCAGCGCTTACCAAATGACGCGCAAGCCTGCGTGTACATCGCGTCGCGCGAATACTCCGATGTCGACGCCGCGATGCGCGCCAACATCGAGGCCTTTGCCGTGGCGCGCGCACTGGCGCCGCGGCTGTCGGAGCGGCCCGGCCTGTTCGTCACCGTCCAGGACACCGGCGCGTTTGGCTTCGAACGTGCGCCAGCGCATGCCGAGTGGGCCGGCGGCTTGGCGGCGCTGATCAAGACCTGCGCGCTCGAATGGCCGCAGGCAGCGGTCAAGGCCATCGATATCGCATTTGGCGAACGCGATGACCTTGCCGCAGCGCGCGCAATTGCCGATGAATTGCTGACCGGCGGCGGCGAGATCGAGGTCGCGCTGGGCGCTAGCGGGCGGCGCACGCTGCGCAGCGTTGCACGCCAGGCGCGCGCCGATTCGCCGCTGATCGCGCCTGAGGATGTCATCGTCGTATCCGGCGGTGCGCGTGGCGTCACGGCCGCTTGCATGATCGAGTGGGCCAGGACCACGCCCGCGCAGTTCGTGCTGCTTGGGCGTACCGAACTGATCGAAGAGCCGGCCGAACAGAGCGCCATCGCCGATGCCGATCTTGGCACCGCGCTGCTCGCTGCCGCCCGCGGCCGTGGCGAGACCTGGACTCCCGCGCAGCTCTCGGCACGCGTGCACGCGGTGCAAGCGGCGCGCGACGTGCGCCGGACACTGGCGGCGCTGAAAGCGCATGGCGCCCGCGCGTATTACCGAGCTGTGCCCATCGAGGACCGCGAACGCGTCGCTCAGACGCTGGCGCAGATCCGCGCCGAACTGGGACCCATCCGCGGCGTAATTCACGCGGCTGGCGTGCTGGCCGACAAGCGCATCGCCGAGAAAACCGATGCCCAATTCGCCAGTGTATTCGGCACCAAAGTGAACGGGCTGCGGGCATTGCTCGATGCCACCGGCGCGGATCCGCTGAAGCTCCTGGTGGCGTTTTCGTCCGTTTCGGCGCGCTGCGGAAACGCTGGCCAAGCCGACTATGCGATGGCCAATGAGGTGTTGAATAAGGTGCTTCAGAGCGAAAAGCGCCGACGCCCGGACTTGCGCGTCAAGGCGCTCGCCTGGGGACCGTGGGAAGGCGGCATGGTCAGTCCGGGTCTGCGCGATCGATTTGCCGCGCTAGGCGTGCCGATGATTGCGCTGCCCGCAGGCGCGCACATGTTCGCCCAGGAGATGGGCGACGCTGGCGCATTGGAGCTGGTGCTCGGCGGCGAGCCGCGCGCGCAGGCGCTGCTGTCGAGTGGATCGCAGGCGCGCGTCGATGCATTGGAGATACGTATCGATCGCAGTAGCCATGCGTGGTTGGCCGGACACAGCGTGGCCGGCATGCCGGTACTGCCGGTTGCGCTGATCGCCGAATGGATGGCGCGCGCTGTGCGCAGTTGGCGACCTGGATTGCAGCTGCTCGCGTTGCACGAACTCAAGGTGCTCAAGGGCATCCGATTGCGCGGCTTCGAGAACAGCGGCGACCGATTGCGCATCGAAGGCACGCCGCACGGCGCGCGCGCGATGCAGCTGCGCGTACTCGGGGCGCGCGGCGAGGTGCACTACAGTGCGCGCGCCGAACTCGGCGAGGCGCCGCTGCTCACGGCGCCGGGCCTGCCGGCGCTCAAGCTCGATCTTTGGCACGGCGCGCCGCTGTACGAGGACTTGTTATTCCATCGCGACAGCTTCGAACTGATCGAACATATCGACGGTGTCTCCGATGTCGGCATTGCAGCGCAATTGCGTGGCATGGACGTGGCGCGCTGGACGGACGAAAGCTGGCACCTCGATGCCGCCGCCATCGATGGCGGCCTGCAGATGGCGGTGCTGTATGGACAGCGCATGCTCGGCGGCCCCAATCTGCCGACCTCGATTGCCGAAGTCCGTTGTCACGCTGCGCCCTGCGCCGGTCCGATCCAGGCCGTGGCCACCAGTCGCCAAGTCACCGCGACGGCAACCACGATGGACATTGTGTACGCCGACGCGCGCGGCCAACGCATCGCCGAACTGATTGGCGTTCAGAATCACGCGCTGCCGGCATGACGGCAACGATGCTGCCGATTGCCATCGTCGGGCGCGCCTGTGTGCTGCCCGGCGCGCTCAGCCCCCAAGCCTTGTGGCAAGCAGTGATAGCGCAGCGCGATATGACGCGCTCGGTGCGCGAAATTGCGGGCGATCGTTGGCGCACCGATCCGGCAGCGGTGGTTGCCGCGAGCACTGCGCCAGATCGCTGCAGCAGCGATCGCGGCGGCTATGTGGAAGGCTTCGACGCTCTCTGGGACCCGCAGGGATTTGCGATGCCTGCGGCGGAGCTTGTGGGCCTCGATCCCTTGGTCCATTGGTTGCTGCATTGCGCACGCGCGGCGCTACGCGATGCGCGCATCGCCATCGGGGCTGCCTCAGCGCTGCGCGTCGGCGGCGTGTTTGGCAACCTCGGCTATCCGAGCGCATCGATGGCGGCCTTCGCTGGCGACATCTGGATGCAGGGCCGTAGCACCATCGATCCGCGCAATCGCGCGATGAGCGGCGGCACCGCACTCATCGCGGCCAAGGCACTGGGCCTCAGCGCCGGCAGCTATTGCGTGGACGCCGCCTGCGCCACTTCGCTATACGCCATTAAGCTGGCCTGCGATGAACTCGCCGATGGCCGCGCCGATGCGATGCTGGCGGGAGCCGTGCAGTGCGCCGATCCACTTTTCCTGCACCAGGGATTTGGCGCCCTGGGTGCGCTGAGTCCGAGTGGCCAGTCGCGTCCTTTTCATCGCGATGCCGATGGATTGCTGCCGGCAGAGGGCTGCGCGATTCTGGCCCTCAAGCGCCTGGGCGATGCGCACCGCGACGGCGACCGAATCCATGCGGTGATCCGCGGCATCGGCCTTGGCAACGACGGTCGCGGCAAAGGATTGTTGGCGCCCGACGAGGCTGGCCAGCAGCGTGCGATGCGCGCGGCATACGCGAGCGCCGGCATCGCACCCGAAGTGGTCTCGCTGCTCGAATGCCACGCCACCGGCACCAGCGTGGGCGATGCTTGCGAACTGCGCAGCAGCGCGGCGGTATTTGCTGGCGCAAACGGCTTGCCTATCGGCTCGTTGAAATCCAATCTGGGCCATCCGATCACCGTCGCCGGCGCCGCAGGCATCATCAAGCTGATCGAAGCCTTGCGACATGGCGTGCTTCCACCCAATCGCCTCGTCGACACGCCGCACCCGGTCTTCGCCGACACGCCATTTCGGCTGCTGCAGAGCGCCGAACCCTGGCTGAGCGACGGCCCGCGCGTCGCCGCCATTTCGGCCTTCGGCTTTGGCGGCAACAATGCGCATCTGGTCTTGTCCGACGACGCAGCGCCGGCACGCCCCGCCCAACTGAGCCTGTCGGTTCGACGGGAACCGGTCTCGGGCATGGTCTCAACGCCGCGAAAACCAGGATCCGGCGACGATGCATCGAGCCCCGGATTCGTTGCCGACGTAGCTTCGACGGCAGCCGCAGAAACTGCGCTACTCGCCCTGACCGGCATTGGCATCAAGGCGGGAAATACAGCCGACCGCCACGCCATCGCGGCTGCGCTGTTCTCCGGCCAACCGCTGGAGCGGGCGATGACCCATATTCACATCGATCTTGCGTCCTCCCGTTTCCCGCCGAACGATCTGAAGCAAACGCTGCCGCAGCAACTTGCGCTGCTGAGCGCCGCGCAGGAAGCGCTCGCCGAGCTTCCCGCCTTGCCGCAGAACACTGCCGTGTTGATCGGCATGGAGCCGGATGTAAACGTTGCTCGCTTCGGTCTGCGCTGGCGCCTGGGCGAAGCGCGCGCGGCCAGCACCTGGATCGCCGCGGCAAAGGACGCGGTCATCGCGCCGCTGCAAGCCGCCGGTGTGGTCGGTTGCATGCCCAACATGCCCGCGAATCGACTGAGCTCGCAGCTCGACTGCATCGGCCCAGCGTACACCGTTCAAGCCGGCCCAGACTCGGGACTCCGCGCGCTAAGCATCGCCTGTCGCGCACTTTCGACCGGCGAAATCGATGCGGCCATCGTCGGCGCCGTCGACCTTTGCTGCGAGGCGGTGACACGAGCCAGCGGTAACACCCAACCTGGGGATGCCGCAATCGTCTGGGTCTTGAAACGCAAATCGGATGCCGAGCGCGACGGTGACGCGGTTTTGGCGTGGCTGGAGCCAGCCGATTCGGAACCGCAGTCGTCCCCGAAAACGGCTGGCCCCAGCAAGCTTGCGTCGACAATCGCCGAAGCTCAATCGATGGATGCCCCGTCTCGCGAGACAGATCAGATTTCTGAGCTACCGAAGACCTCGTCGCTGACCGGCGACTGCGGAGCTGCCGGCGAACTACTTCGCGCCAGTGTTGGTGCGCTGATGCTGATGCATCGGCGCACGCTCGACGGCCGCCCGTGGCTCAGCGCCACACCGAGGACATTTCACATCGGGACTGATCTGATCCTGCGCGAGGCTGCCGCATACCCGCTGCCAGTTGCGTCGCGTCTGCACATCTATGCCGGCGCCGACAAGGCCGCCGTGATTGCCGCGCTTCGCGACCGTCGCCCGTCACTCGTCGGTTCGGCGCGCGCCGTACTGATCGCCGCCGACGCCGACTTACCCGCAGTTCGCGACCGCGCACTCGCGCACCTTTGCGATGGCGCGCCTGCGGGCGCCAACGTGTACTTCAGCGAGCGACCGATCAACGGCGAAATCGCATTCGTATTTGCCGGCGCGGGTGCTTCCTACCCTGGAATGGGGCGCGAGTTCCTGGAGCGCTACCCAGCCCTGCTCGACAGGCTCGCAGCGCGCAGCAGGCGACTGCTCACGGCGCTCGACTGGTCTGTTGAAGGCACGGCGAAACCGAGCGCGATCCAGCAGTTGTGGGGCGCCTCGGCCCTATCGCAACTGCATCTGGAGTTCAGCGAAGCGCTCGGCCTGCGCGCCGACGCATGGCTCGGTTACTCGTCGGGGGAAACCAACGCCCTGGTGGCTGCCGGCGTGTGGGCCGACCCGGACGCGCTGATGGACGAGATGGACCAGGCGGCGCTGATCGCCACCCAGCTGGGCGGCGAATTTGCTGCCGTAGCGCCGCAATGGGATGGCCCGGTGCGCTGGGCGAGCTGGAACATCATTGCGCCCGTCGATGAGGTGCGCGCCGCAATCGGCGATCTCGCACACGTGCATCTGGCGATCATCAATGCCGATAACGACTGCCTGATCGCTGGTGATGCGCACGCATGCGATCTTGCCGTCGCGCGGCTCGGCGCTGCGCGTTGCATCGCGCTCGATTACCCCATTGCTGTGCACGTCCCGGAACTGCGTGCGGTGCGCGACACGTGGTATCGCCTGCACCTGCGCGCGAGCTTCGCGCCACGATCCGGCCGCGTGTATTCCACCGCCAATGGCTGCGCGTACACGCCATCCAGCGCCGCCTGCGCGCAAGCGATTCTCGATCAGGCCGAGCGCACCCTCGATCTGCGCCCGGTGGTGCTGCAAGCGTGGAATGATGGTGTGCGCGTGTTCATCGAACATGGCCCCGGCGGCACCTTCGCGCGCGCTATCCGCAGCATTCTCGGCGAGCGCGAGGCGCTGGTCGTAAGTCTGGATCGCAAAGGCGGCGATGGCTCTCTCGCTGCGGCTGCAGCGTTGCTGGCCGCGGGGGTTGCAGTCGACATCGATGCACGGCACGCGACTCTCGATGTTCGGACTGCGCCAATCGCGCAACGCCCTCTGCAGCTGCCAGCGCATTGGCCGATCATCGAATGGCCGGTGGAGGCCATGACCCCGGCGCCCGCATTGCCTGAGCTCGAGAGCGCCATCGACAATGCGACCGTTGGTCATTCCCGCGGACATGGGGATCCAACGCCTTCGATTTTGCAAATTGAGGCCAAGCAAAGTCAGTGCATATCCGCTTCAGCGGGCGTGACGGCGGGTTCGCCAACCGCAACCTTCGAGCTATCCATCGCTGCCTCGGTCGCGGCAACGCTTGCCGAGCTCGCCGACCAACACCGGCGCCACATCACTCTCTGCAGCGCCGCGCATCAGCAATTCCTCGCAATGCGCACGCGCGGGCAAGAACTGCTCTTCAGGGCCCATTCCCAGCCCGGGACCGGCGAACGCCGAGCTGCACTCGGCCCTGTTGACCTGGCGTTGCCGCCAGAGACGCGCAATCCGATCCGTGCCGAGCGCAGCTCGGCATTCCAACCACGATCTGCGACTCCGGTATTCGACCGCGCGGCACTCGAGGTCCACGCCAGCGGTCGAATCTCCGGGATCTTCGGGGCGGACTTTGCCGCTCAAGACGCTTACGTGCGCCAAGTGCGCATGCCGCAGCCGCCGCTGCTGCTCGCCGATCGCGTTGTCGACCTCGATGGCGCTCCAGGCAGCATGGGCAAAGGCCGGATCGTCACCGAAACCGATGTCGACAACCACGCCTGGGCGATGCATGCGGGCCGAATGCCAGCAGGCGTTCTGATCGAAGCTGGCCAGGCCGACTTGATGCTGATCTCCTGGCTCGGCGTCGACGCCCACAATCGCGGCGAACGCGTCTATCGCTTGCTCGGTTGCGAGCTGACCTATCACGGCGACTTGCCTTTTGCAGGCGACACGCTGCGTTTCGACATCCACCTCGACGGCCACGCCGTGCAGAATGAGGTGCGCCTGATGTTCTTCCACTCCGATTGTGTCAATGGGGATCGTCGGCAACTTTCGGTGCGCCAGGGACAAGCGGGGTTTTTCAGCGACGAAGAATTGGCTAGCTCCATGGGGTGTTTGTGGCGTCCGGAGACGCAGGCCATCGTCGCGCAACCCAGGCTCGATCCGCCGCTAGTAGCGTGCACGCGAACGGCGCTCGAGCGCGCACATCTGGAGGCATTCGCCGAGGGCGACGCTGCCGCATGCTTCGGCCCCGGCTTTGAGCTGGCGCGCACTCACACACGCACACCGGGCATCGGCAAAGGTCTGATGTTGCTGCTCGATCGGGTCACGCAACTGCAGCCAAACGGAGGCCCCTGGCGCCGCGGCTACCTACGAGCCGAACTCGACATTCACCCCAACCAGTGGTTTTTCGACGGACACTTCAAGAACGACGCGTGCATGCCCGGCACGTTGATGTTCGAGGCCTGCTTGCAAGCCATGGCGATCGTCCTTGCCGCCGGTGGCCACACGCTCAAGCGCGACGGCTGGCGATTCCAGCCTGTGCCCGAACTACCTTATCAGTTGCAATGCCGTGGCCAGGTGACACCCCGCTCGAAGCTGCTGGTCACTGAAGTCTTCGTCGAAGAACTCATAGCCGCGCCCGTACCTACCGTGTATGCGGATCTGCTATGCAGTGTCGATGGACTAAAGGCTTTTCATGCCCGGCGCGTTGCCTTGCAACTGGTGCCGGACTGGCCGCTGGACGAATTTGAGCTGTCGCTCGCAAGCTTCGACGACGCACCATCAGCAACAGCAACAAGTCGCAACATCACCACCAGAGCAGCAGACGGAGTCGATCGGGCCACGAGGCTGGCGGCAGGCACGGAAGCAGCGATACCCATCGTGGACGGCTTCTGCTTCGATCGCCGCAGCCTACTGGCCTGCGCGCTCGGGCGTCCCTCCGACGCCTTCGGCCCGATGTATCGACGCTTCGACAACGGGCAGCGTGTGGCGCGCCTGCCAAGCCCACCGTATCACTTCATCACCCGAATTGCGCAGATCGATGGCGCGATCGGCGTCATGAAAAAAGGCGCGAGAGTGGTCGCCGAGTACGATGTGCCCGATCGGGCCTGGTACTTTGAAGCGAACCATGGCGCCATGCCCTTTGCGGTGCTGCTGGAAGCCGCATTGCAACCCTGCGGCTGGCTGTCGAGTTATGTCGGCTCGGCACTGAGCGTGGAAACCGAGCTCGGTTTTCGCAATCTCGATGGCGAGGGCGAAGTTCTGCTGGCACTCGAACCCGGCTGCGGCACGCTCATCACTGAAGTCGAACTCACCGATGTCTCGTCCAGTGCCGGCATGATCATCGAGAGCTTCAGCGTGCGCTGCCATTTGAACGGTCGCGATGTGTATCGACTGCGCACCGTATTCGGCTTCTTCCCACCAGAGGCGCTTGCGGCGCAGGCCGGGCTGCCGGCAAACGTCGCGCATCGCGAGCTGCTGGAACTCACCCAATTCCAAGCCGCGGGATCGATACCCGCCTCACTCCCCACCGGCATGCTCCGCATGCTCGATCGCATTGAAGGCTGGTGGCCGCACGCTGGCGCCGCCGGACTCGGACTGGTGCGTGCCGCCAAAGACGTCGATTCACGCGACTGGTTCTTCAAGGCGCACTTCTTCCAGGACCCGGTGCAGCCGGGATCGCTGGGATTGGAGGCGATGCTGCAAACGCTGCAGTGGGTGCTGTCGCAAGATGCGCTGGTTCGCAACATGCACGCACCGCGATTTGAGTCCATCGCACTCGACAAACCGCACGCCTGGAAGTATCGCGGGCAAGTCCTGCCGCACCATCGCTGCATGCAAGTGACGCTGGAGGTGACCGACCGCGGCACCGATGCGCGCGGCGTGTACGCGTTTGGCAATGCCAGCCTGTGGGTAGATGGGCAGCGAATCTACGAAGCGCGCGGCCTGGGCGTTCGCGCCATCGGGCGCTGAGCGCCATTCCGCATACGCCGCTGCAACAAGGCGATGACATCACGAAGCCTGACTGCAAACGGCATGACCCGGCGTACACGGACGATGGTCGGCGCATGCAGAATCGGTCCTCAACGCAATCCACGCCGATCAACCTCCAACGCGCTCGGCAGTCTCCAAACCAACCAGATACTCGTCGGTGAAATCGATCCGAAACTCCTGCCACATCACCAAATGGTCCGACATTTGGTGTGTGCGCCACTGCCGATACTGTTCGGGCGTGTGCTGATCGGCAAAACGCTGGGCGTCCGCTTCGCGATAAACGTACTGGTAAAAATCGAACACGCCAGCGCGATCGGTCGGTTCAAAGCGTTCCTTGTACGTACCACAGGCGATCTGATCGTAGTGCTTGTTCTTGTCGACGTTGCTGCCCGGAATTCGCTGCAAAGCCGGCGGTATTTCGAAGCGCTGGTCCTTGATCAGCGCAGCCATCGTCGCATCGCCCTTAGCAAAAATGTTGAAATCCCCCAGCAGCACCAGATTCTCGCCTTTGGCCTTGACCTTGGTACCACCGCGATCGACGATGCGCTCCCGCGTGCGATCGCCCAACAGTTCGACCAGCAGCTCGATCTCGCGCACGCGGCGCTCGTCGTTGGCCAAGGCTTTGCCGTAGAGAATATGGACGGTGCATAGCGAAAACTTCGCCCATCCGGCTTTCCAGGAAGTGACAAACGGCGTACGCGCAAACTGCAGCGAATCGAACTTGGCCGGAATCACCAACTCGCCGGCGAGTCCCGCGAACTGCACCTTGCGCGTGTCGTACAAGAACGCCATTCGCTCGCCGTTGCCTTGCGCGCCTTCGGTCACATCGGTGCAGATGAAATCCCAATGCTTGCCGAGCGCGCTCATCAGCCGCTGCAACGCATCCAGGTCCTCGCGCACTTCCTGCACGGCAACAATGTCGAACTGATCGATAATCTCGGCGATGTAATAGATCGCCTCCTCGGTGCGTCGCCCGCCTTTGCCGGAGTCGAACTCGCGAATGTTCCAGGTCGCGATCAATAGCCGGGAACTGAGGTCGCGCTGCGGGATCGGCACGATATCGGCACCTGGCGTACGAAACCCTTGGCGCAAGCGCTGCAAGCCTTCGATGATGGGTCGGCGCTGGTCTTTGTTCAGTCGCAGCAATGGGTAGTAATACGGCATGGCTGTCACCTGGCGTTTGCTGCTCAGGATAGGCGCTGGCGATGAATGTCGCAGCGCGCGTCGATACAGGCGGCAATGCAAGTCCGGTCAACCGAATGGACCAGTCAACGTTAACCACCCGAATCGTTGGGCGAGAGGACACCGATGCAGACCAGAGCACGCCGCCATTCGCCTCTCATGGGCCGCTGGATGCTGATCGCATTTGGGCTGCTCGTTGCCGGATGGGCGTACGCGCAGACGCCTGTCTGGGTCACGCCGGCGGTCAACGCTCCCAACGTGACCCGCCAGTTGTTCTTCAGCGCCGCAGTCGGCGCGCAGGTCAGCTACCACGTTTACCTGCCGGACGAGTATGCGCAAAACACAACGGCCCGTTATCCGGTGCTCTACTACCTGCACGGCTCCGGTAGCGTGCTCCCAGGCATCGCGCCGATGTCCGCGCAGTTCGATCTGGCCATCGAGCAGGGCCACTTGCCGCCGTTGATCGTGGTATTCCCGAATGGCCAGCCTTATGGCATGTGGTGCGATGCGCACAACGGTTCGCAACCCGTGGAATCGATGGTCATTCATGACCTGATACCGGAAGTCGACACGCGCTTTCGGACCGACGCCCATTGGCGCGCGCGTCTTGTCGATGGCTTCAGCATGGGCGGCTATGGCGCGTCGCGATTCGGCTTGAAGCACCAGGATAAATTCGCCGCTTTCTCGATGCTCGGCGCCGGACCGTTGCAGTTGGATTTTCTAGCCAACGATCCGGGCCTGGCGCCGCTCGCGCTGCGCGAACGAATCTTGCTGGAGGTCTACGGCAATTCGCTGGCGATCTTCGAAGCGCAAAGCCCGTGGCGCCTGGCGCAGGCGCAGCAAGCGGTATTGCGGCGGGGCTATCCGATTCGCCAGATCATCGGCAGCGCGGACTCGACGCTGCCGGCAAACCAGGCCTTCCACCAGCACCTGCTGGCACTCCCGGTGATCCATCAGTACGTGGAAGCGCCGGGCGTGGGTCACGATGTGCTCGGCCTGATCGAAGCGCTGGGACCCGCCTTCTTCCACTTCCACCGCGATGCGCTACGCAGCGCCGATGTGTTCATGGCCAGCGGCTTCGAATCCTGACCACTCGCAGGCCACTACGCCGCCGTCAGGCGCGTCGCTTCGGCCAGATCGACGCTTGCGCACGTACTGCGGACTCGATGCTTATCGCAATCGCATCGCCACCTTCCAGTGCAGCAACGATGTCAGCGAGCCGATGTGCCGCAAGCCGACAGATGCCGGCGCCATAGAGATCGATGGCCGCGGGCGACGCCGCGCCGTGCAGCGCGCTACCGACGGCCCCATCGCTGGCTTGATTGCTACGAATCAGCGTCTCAGCATCGAGCGCGATGTCAGAGGAAATCTCCCCCGACGTCGGTTCATTCTTCACCGCGTGGACGACCGCCTCGGTGGTCAAAATCTGCGAGATTTAATGTCTGGCTTTCCCTCGGAAAACCCCTGGTTTACTATGGTGTTCAGACGTAAAGCGTCGTGAATCGCGATTGGGGATCGTGCATGAAGGCTTGTTTCGCATCATTGATGCTGTTGGCGCCCATGCTCGCCGCCCAATCGCCGCCGCCGTTGGATGCTGTTTCCGACCGCGTCGGTGCAACCGTTGGCGAGTTCCGGGTCACCGAGAGCGGCAGCGCGAGCTATCAAGTTCCGATCACCGTCACCCCTGGAACGGCTGGCGTTGAGCCAAAGCTCGCGCTGGTCTACGACTCCAACAGCGGCGATTCGACGATGGGGCCGGGTTGGTCGTTGTCGGGCGCCTCGGCGATCACTCGCTGCCGACCAACCCGCGAGTCGGGCGATTTCATTGTTTCAGGGGCGCCGGTCGATGGCGACTCGCAGAACATCACCTTTCATCCGCGCGATCGCTTTTGCCTCGACGGTCAGCGACTGATTCTGGTCAGCACAGACAAAGCCTACGGCGACGCCGACGCCGAGTACCGACTGGAGTCGGATCGCTTTACGCGCATCTACAGCCGCGGCGGAATCAATGCCGCTTATGCCATCGGGCAGAGCTTCATCACCTACACCGGGCCCAATCACTTCATCGTGCAACGTCGCGATGGCACGGTGAGCGAGTACGGCAACAGTGCCGACTCGCGCCTGGAAGCCAATGGACAGCCGAATAACAACATGGGTTTTGTGTGGGCTGTGAACCGCCTCGAAGATTCGAGCGGTAACTACATGACATTCGAGTACGAGGAAGATTTTGCGGGCGGCGAGCAGCGCCTGCGCTTCGTGCGCTACACCGGCAAGCGGCAACTGCCGGGTCAGTCGGCGCCAGCCAGCTTGCCGTATGCGACGATCGCCCTAAACTACGCCCCAGCGGCGCTGCGCAGAGAGGCTTATGTGTCCGGCGCGCGCACATCGCGCACGCGGCTCTTGCAGTCGATAGATGCCGCTGGTGCGCGCTTCTATCGGCTCGACTATGCCGCTTCGCCTTCGCTCACGGGCGAGCAGGTCCTGCAGGCACTTACCGAGTGCTCGGATAGCTCGATGTCCGTTTGTTACCCGGCCACCACATTCGAATGGTCGCAAGCATCGCTTAGTCTGACGTCGACCTATGGGCCGGTGAACAACGGCTCAAAGCTGATCACCAGTTCGAGGTTCGGCGACGTCGATGGCGATGGGCGCCTGGATGCGGTGAGTTTCTACCGCGAGCCCTTCGGCATCTGCGCCGAAAGCCGTATCTCGATTGGCTACGGCGAGCGTCGTGCCGATGGTGGCCTGTGGCTCAACACCACGCTCAGCGGACCGCCGCTGTGTGTCGATTTCAAGAACACCACCGACGGCTCGGTCGATCAGTGGTGGCAATTGCTCGACTACAACGGTGACGGGCGCGACGATTTGCTGCTGGCGGAAAACCCGGATCCCGACGGCAATCCGAACAATGGGATCGCAAATCCCAATGCACGCTGGCGCATTCATCCGTCGAGGGGACGGGGAGGATTCACTCAAGCAGGTGGATTCGATACCAGTATCGATCTGCTCGCGACCGACAACATCGTGATCAACGCCCAGGACACTCGCACGCAAATGCAGTTGGCGGATTTCAATGCCGATGGTCTCCCGGACATGATTTATGCGCTGATCACCGGCAGCGGCAACACGCAGCAGGCGAACTACTTCATTCGCTTTCTCGAGCGTGTGCCGGCCGACACGCGCTTTCGCTACTCGGCGCCCTATTCGGTCGATCTTTTCAGCAACCTCCCTGCGGGACACCCGTGTCTGACGGGCTTTTGCGCCTCGGGCGAGTTGGAGCTTTCGCAATCGGCGCGGCAACTGTATCGCCCTCAAGACCTCGACGGCGATGGCCGCGCCGATTTGTATGCGCAGTTTCGCGAAACGCTGCCCGAGCGGATTTCTCCCTTCGTCGACTATCGCAGTGACGAGGCGCGCAGCTCGACGCTGCAGGTCTATCGCGTGCTGTTTTCGGTTCGCGCCCGAAGCGAGGCGACACAATCGGTGTCCTTGGCGCCCATGGTGGTAACGCCACTGCAGACAGGTTTCCCAACCCTGCCCGAGGGCGTTCGTTATGTCGTTGACGCAAACGGCGATGGATTGCCCGACCTGTTCGTCAAGGTTCCCACCGAGACCTTTCGCTATCGCGTCTGCATCAACAACGGGCTCAATGGCAGCGGGTTCGCTTGCGATACGAACATGACGCCCGACATTCGCAATCCTCAGTTCGCCGATCTGAACGGGGACGGTCGGCAAGATCTGATCTATTTGCCGAATCAATCCGGGCTTGCGACTTATCGCTATCGCCTTGCCACGCCGTCTGGCCTGTTTACCGGACCGGAGTTGCAGTTCGGCGGAAACACGATCTACGGACGCCTTCAAGTCGATGGCGACACCGTTGACTATTTTCTTGATTTCGATGGCGACGGCTTTGTGGAGTTCGTCGGGATCAACCCGCTGTCGACAGACGACGATTTTCGCATGGCGACCACCAATGCCAGCAGTCGCCATCGCGCTCGGGATGTCATCGAGGAAGTCATCAACGGCTATGGCGCACGCACGTCGATCCGCTACCTGCCGATGACTAACAATGAAGTCTATCGCCCCGACCGCTGTGCCGTGGATGCCAACGACGTTCCCATCGCCAGCACCTGCACGCGCAACAAAGACTGGAACGCGGCTGCAGGTCTGCAATTACCCGGCCGCGGCTCGCCGGTGCTGGATGCGTTGTATGCGATGTACCTGGTCAGCCACGTGGAGAGCGATGCGCCGACGTTTTTGAACCCGCTGGCGCGCAGTCTTGTGAGTTATCAGTACGCGGGTGCGAAGTTGCAAGCAGGCGGGCGCGGCATGCTGGGCTTTCGCGAGATTCGCTCCACCGATCACAACTACCAGGGCGCACCGGCCGCACGCGTGGTCACGCGCACCGAGTACCGCCAAGAATTTCCCTTCATCGGCATGCCGGTACTGACCGAGAAGTACGTTGCTGCGGGTGCCGCCAGCCTGTCGCTCTGCCGCAGCAGCGAGCGCGATCGCGAGGCCTGTCGACAAACCTATGTGCCGGGCGGCTTCACGCTGCCACCGCGCTCGGTGATTTCCACCGCGACCAGCGATTACGGTTCAATCCCGAGTTTCGCGCCGGGTACGCAGGCGCCGCTGTTCGTCCACGGCTCACTGTCGCTGGAGCAGCGCTTCAATCTGCCGGCTGGCGGCGCATTTGGCATCAGCAACGGCGCGCTGCTGAGCTACACGGTGTCGCTGGATGCCAATTTCGATGGGTGGGGCAATCCACAGCAAACGGGCGTCGATATCCACAACGTCGAGCCGAGCTTCACTGTGATCGAGCAGTTCCGCGCCGCGCCGTTTGCCGCGCCGCTCAACTATGAAGCCACGGTTCAGCGCCGCAAGCGCACTTTCAACACTTACATCAACGATGAGGCGAGTTGGCGCTTGGGTCGACTCATTGCCAGCACCGTGGAATCCACCCGTCGCGCCACGCCGAGCGATCCGCTGGTGACTCGCTCGCGTGTTACCAGTTTCGAGTACGACCTGACCAGCAGCGCCAAGACCGGCCTGATGCAACGCGAGACGGTGCAGCCGAGCGCGCTGGTCGATGAAGAGCTGCGCACATATTACGGACTCGATGCCTATGGCAATCGCATCGCCACCTTCCAGTGCAGCAACGACATCGCTGAGGCGCTGTGCCGCAATCCGACAGATGCCGGCAATCCGCTGCGCTTTCGCCCGGCCGATGCCGGCGGCCCGACACGCAGCGTGCGCCGATTCACGCGCACGGTGTTCGATGCTGTCGGCCGTTATGCGATCGAGGTGCGCGAGCCGTACTTCGATCCCAACGTCCCAACACGCGAATGGACCGAGCACGCCTCGCTGCGGGTCTTTGGTCGCGATGTTTGGGGCGAACCGACGCACGTTGAAGATGCCAACGGCGTCGAAAGCCGAAGCTCACGCGGCAGCCTGGGGCGCGATTACTGGAGCTGGCACGAGAGCGGCGCGAGCAGCACCACCACGTATCGCTGGTGCGTGGGCGTCAACGGCGGCAACGCCTCGTGCCCGAGCGGCGCGGCGTTCCGCGCTCAATCGAGCGCCAACAGCGGCGCGATCAGTTGGAGCTATCACGACCGCTTGGGTCGCGCGATGGCCGCCGCCAGCAGCACCTTCAACATCGGCGTCGCGGGCCAGGACGTGGGCATCCAGTGCACCGGTTACGACAGCCACGGCCGCGCGTTCAAATCCACCGAGCCGCGCTTCTTGAGCGGCACGCTCTCGGGTGGCACACCGAGCTTCACCAGCCAGACCAACATCTGCACCGCCGCGCCGTTCCAGACCACGACTACTTTCGATGTGCTGTCGCGCGCAGCGATCGTGCAAGGTCCGGATGGCGCCACCACGGGCAGCGTGTTCAACGGCCTGGAGACGATCACCACCGCGCCGTGCAACAACGTGGGAGGCAGCCAGCTCTGCAATCGCCAGTTCCAACGCATCGAGAATGCCGCTGGCGAGCAGATCGCCGCCACCGACGCCAACAACTTCACCGTCTTCGTGGAGCGCGATGCCGATGGCAATCCCACCGCCATCACCCGCAACGCGGGCCTGGGCGCCATTGGCAATAGCGCCGTGTTCGATACGCGCGGGCGCAAGACCAGCCAGAGCGACACCGATGGCGGCACCTGGACGTATGCCTACAACGCCGCAGGCGAGATGATCGAGCGCATCGATGCGCGCGGGCAGCGGGTGCGCATGGACGTCGATGCGCGCGGTCGCGTGTGGCGCACAACTGCCGAGTCCGCGCCCGCCGCGTCAGGCGAGATCTTGTTCGCCAACGGCTTCGAGGCCGGCGCTGTGCCCTCAGGCGGATTAATCGTCGATACCGTGACCTTCGACACCGCGGCCAATGGTCTGGGCTTGCCGGCTTTTGCGGCGCGCACGCAGGCGGGTGCAACCACGATCACACTAACCTATGCCTACGACGCGCTCGCCAGACCCGCGAGCACGATCACCCAACTTGATGGTCGCAACACGACTGAGCACGTCATCTACGACAGCATCGGCCGCGAAGGCAAACGGCTCGTGTCGTTTGTTGAGAACTACAACAATCCGAACGGCACGTTTGCGTATCTCGACGGTTACGAGAACGTCTACAACGCGCGCGGCTATTTGCAGCGCGTGTGCCGCGCCAACGATTTGAGCGCAATTCCGAGCGGCTGCCCAAGCGGCATCGCAAGCCACCCGGTTTATTACACCGTCATCCGCAGCGATGCGCGCGGCAATGTTGTCGAGGATCGTCGCCACGACACGCTGGCGCTGCAAACCACGCGCACCTTCGATCCGGCAACGGGACGGGTCGCTACCATCACCTCCGGCAGCGGCGCGTCGATCCAGCAGCTTACCTATGCCTTCGATCTGGCCGGCAACCTGGTCTCGCGCAGCGATGCACGCCAGGCGCTCACTGAGACGTTCCGATACGACGCGCTCGATCGCCTGATCGAATCGCGCTTGAACAGCATCGTCAACCTGAGCCTGACGTACGATCAGCTCGGCAATATCTGCGGCAAAAACGGCCAGAGCTACACCTACGCCGGGCGAGCCGGCTGCGCAGGTGCACTTGGCCAATCGAACAAAAGCGCGCACGCCGTCACCGCAGCGTTCGGCAACACGTATCTGTACGATGCCAACGGCATCCAGATCGGCCGCGACGGCGCCGGCACCGCACAAGATCGCGCCGTCGATTACGACGCCCATCATCGCTTGAGCTTTGCCTTAAGCGGCTCGCCGCTGGCGCCCAGCGACGCCCGCGAGTTTTTCTATGCGCCGGATCTGTCTTTGGCGCGCCAGATCGAACGCAATAGCAGCAACCAGATCAGCCGCATCACCCACTACATCGGCATGCTGGAGTGGACCGACCGCAACCCACAAGGCAGCGCCAATCGCGAAGCGCGTCTGAGCCTGCCCGGTGGTCTGGTGCGCATTACCAAGTTCCTCGATGGCAAGGCCCCCACGGTCGATCACCGCTATCTCTTCTTCGATCACTTGGGATCGGTGGACGCCATTGCCAACGAGACCGGCGCCGTGATCGAGCGCATGAGCTTCGACGCGCATGGAAGACGCCGCAGCGCCAGCAACTGGACCGACAACATCGCCTACGGGTTAGACGCCACCACCCGCCGCGGCTACACCGGCCACGAGCAACTCGACGGCGCCGGGCTCATCCACATGCGCGCAAGAGCGTACGACCCACAACTCGGCCGATTCCTATCGCCCGACCCGATGGTCGAGCCCGATGCCACCCAAGGATGGAACCGCTACAGCTACGTACTTAACAACCCGCTCACCGCGACCGACCCCAGCGGAATGATCAGTCGGCGCGATGCGGTGCAGGCCGTGCGTACCATCGTGGCGATTGCGATTACTGTGTACACCGGCAACGTTGCCAACGGACTGATCCTGGCAGGCAACGCCGCCGGTGCCGCCAGCGCCATCGTGATTGGAGGATTCACCAGCGGTCTCGTCGCCGGTGGATTACAAGGCGCCGTAAGCGGCGCGTTCTCGTCTGCCGCATTCTTTGGCATTGGAAGTCACTTTCGAGCCCTTGGCACACTCAACAAGGCCCAACGCCTGCAGAAGCTACTCGCCCACGGTGTCGCGGGCGGCGTTATGAACACGCTAGGCGGCGGCAAGTTCGGGCATGGGTTCGTGTCTAACGCGTTTACCGAAGCGTTTGCGCCAGCGATTGCGAAGCTGGAGAACGCATATGCAAAAGGCGTCATATCAAGTCTGGTCGGCGGAACCGCCTCGGTGGTATCTGGGGGCAAGTTCAGCAGCGCCGCGCTCAGTTCCGCGTTCGCGTGGGCATTTGGTCAGACGCTGCGAAACGGTCTAGCACTTCGAGCCGACGCAACTGGCGGTAGCGTGCTTTGCACGCCAGGCGACGGCATGCCGCCCGGGCCAGATCCCAACGAACTCGCATTCGTGAAAACGGTAGCTGGACAGTTCGACGAACTAACCCTCGCAGATACGTTCGAATATGCGGCTGGATTGTATCGAAGCCCGAGCGGGGACAAATACGGCATCTCCGCTCCCGGCACGCTAGAGTCGGTTGCTGGGTCAGCGGAAGATAATTATGAAGAACCTGTAGGCTTCAAAAAAATCGGCAGTATTCACTCTCACCCTGTTGCAGGAACATACAAATTAACTGAAGCTGACATAGAGGTTATGCAATCGAGTGGTGAAACTGCTGCTGTAGGCGATGATTTCACGCCAAACCCGATGGTCTTTAGCGACGCGGACATCGCCGGCTATAAGGCGGATAATTGGAATGGTTGGGTTGTACCAGCAGGCACCGGAAAAATTCTCTATTTCCCGATAAATCAGAATGGAAGATGTCACTATGAATACCAGTTTCGGTAAAGTGGCCGCATTTGTTCTGGCGATGCTTCCAGTGAGCTCACTTGCTGCGTCAGGCTCTGCGCTTCCTATCAGCTCACTCATGGAGCTAAAGGAGGAAAAGGAATTTCCGTCGCCAGTAATAGTTTCTGGAGTGCTTGGGTACACGCCAAGTTGCAAGCTCGCAATTTACTCAGATCCATTTGCCGCAAGGTCCCGTGATTTAAGCCTCGGAGTTCAACTGGCGGAGAGACCTTTGGAAGAGTTATTTCCGAAGGGTGTAACGCTGGGAGATTATTTTGGACGTTATGTTCTTGCGAGCGGAGAACTAAGGCAAGACAAAAGTGGCGTCTTGAGAATCGACAACCCTGGCATATATCATGCGTTTCAAGAGCAGAAATGGCTGGCGTTGCATTCTTGCGCGAGAAATGTCGCCAAGTGGGCGAATGTAGCCGAGGTCTTGGCCCGTCCGAAGTTATACGCTGGAAATGCAGTCTCCCTATCTGGGATTCTGGGGCGTTTTAGACAGGGTATCGCATTATACGTAGATGAGGCATCTGCAGCCACCGGTGCGTACACCCACGCTATAATACTCGCGGATCGGGAATGGATCGAAAGGAATTTTCCGGGTGCCTCAATCGAAGAGATTTATGGTAAGCACGCCACCGTTTTCGGGAGCGCAATATTCGGTGTTTCACGGGGGTCAACGCCACTTGTCATAAGAACGATAACGGATATCAAGCTGGTAGATTGAGCCATGGTTCTCCTGCGCCTACCGCGGCACGCCGGCCCAGGTGCAAGGCCAGGTAGACCCAAGGCGCCGTCTGATCGAAGACAAGAAGAACTTCACAACGATCATTGGACCTGAAAATGATTAGAAGAGCTGTGGTTATATTGTCGTTCGTCGCCGCGCCAGCGCTTTCTGGCTAAAGCGTCGGAACTGATCTGATATATGGTCAATGGATTGAATTTAGGCCTGCGGCAGTCGCCCAAGCTCTGGCAAGTGAAGGGTGAATAGGCCTAACGACGTTTCGCCCCGCGCCGAGCAGGAGAAGGGCGATCAAACAGGCCAGCTTGCGCTCCGGAAGCAGGCCCATCTGGCCCATGCCAACTACTCGGCCCCTCGTTGATACCAATAAGGCTGCGATGGAGCTCAACCAACCGGGTAATGGCACTGCGTAGCTCGTACTCCATGCGCATGCGCTCGCGATCGTCCATGCGCTCTCTGCCAACCTGCGTGCGTTGCCCTCGCGATTTAGACGACCAGTTGAGCACTGTCGACACGCCCGGCACCAACTCAACGGAAAGCTGTGATGGACTGTAGACAGGAAACTCATCAGCACGCTCGCTCGCCAGCAGGACTTCCAACTCATTAGCCGAAACGTCAGCACGCGGCCGTCCTGGGAACGCTTCATCACTCAAGAGTTCACGAAGCAAGCGGTGTCCAACTCCACCGAACTCGACCAGAATTTTTGTCTCTTCAGCCAGGCCAGCGCAGACTCCATACCACATCATCGCGCTGGGATACCGCGAGAGAGCCGGAGCAACCAAAGCTGCGTGCGTAAGAGTTCCCGGATTGATTCGGCTCGCTAAGTATCCAATCGCGAACGCATTTTCACCTGAACCATCGGCTCCAAGCATCTCCGCCAGCGTACGCTCAAAGACTGCGACCCGCTCTTCGCGTGTACCAGTCATCGCATGCGCTGCCTCGATTACTCGAGAACCAAACGCCCCACCTTCCAGTGTCACCTGTCCGCGATCAGCAAGCTCCTGACATGCACGGACCACTGCCCGATCGCTTCCGCGAATGCCATCTCGGATGCTACGCAACGCGTCTACGACAGACACAGCTTCGCTCCAACCGAAGCCTCGGTCTCGCTGACGCGTAAGCTGACGAACGACTGTCCACTTCTCAGCCAACTCCTGATCGCTAGTTGGGGGGCGTCGATAGAGCGCGAGCGCCCGGACGAGCGCGAAGGAAAGCGCGCTAGCGCAGGCCGAGGCGGTCAGTGGCTCAGATAGCCCAGACAAGACGCCTTCAGCCGACAGCACTTCTCCCAAGACGAGCCCAACGCACGCGGCATCTAGGCGCCCCAGATTTGGCCGTTGAAACGATTCTGCGAGCCTCACGTACGCACTCGCCTCTACAACGCGACAGTACGCTGTAAACGGCCTGACGCTCGGCGCAAAGTTCACCAACCAAGCAAGCCAGTCGCGCTCGGCGCCATCAGCTGTAAGTAGAACGTCAGGCAAGCGCCAATGATCGTCCGGATTCTCCGCCCAGACTGCAGCAAATAACTGACCGTCAAGTCGAGACAAGTCACTCAGATCATCGATCCAAAAAACACTACCCTTTCGTGAGGCAGTTCTTCGTGAAGCAAATACTTCGGCAATCTGGGCGCGGCGGCCAACAAGGACGAACATTATGACCTCCTTCTGGCCGGAAAGAGCGACCTGACATCGGGGGTCGGCTTCGGTGGAACAACAACCTCACGCGCGGCCTCCATGTACCCTGGCATCTGATCGATGTGATAGACGGACAGGGCTGTCTTCGCACGCGTTACGCTCGTGAACGCAAGCCTCTTCTGCGTGCTACCCATCCTTTTTAGGTGTTCGACAAACGCGAGGTGCATGCACCGAAACTCGAGCCCTTTTGCGTCGTGCATAGTGCACACGCAAACTCTCTGCCTCTCATCAAAGGGGTTATCCATTTCTCCTTCGGCCAACAAGAACGGGCTGATCAGTGGATTCCTCTCCAGCGCGGCACGGAGCTTTCGCACGTCGTCATTCTTCGGCGCAGCAACTCCAAGAAGCTCCTCGGGATATGTTTTCAGCTGTGCGGCAAGCCGACTACCAAGACTCTTGAAGAGTGCATCATCGTCCGCACACGCCTCAAAATTGACACCAGACTTTGCCTTCGTTTCGTCGTAGTTGCATGACGGGAGCAGTGGCATCTCGCCCATTGTCTTTCCGACGGCATCAGCGACTTTGCAGATCTCCTCCCCGTTTCTGTAATGTTTGGAGAGGTCGCGCTTCACGACGCGGTCCTTTAGCGAATCCAAGATGCCGTTCTTCTCGTAGATCTGCTGTCGATGGTCGCCAACAAAGAACACAGCCTTGCCCGCTCGAAAGAACAACTCAATCTCTTCAGGCAAGCAGTCCTGAACCTCGTCGACCAAGATGCAGTCGAGATGGTGCGCGAGCGCGCCCTTCTTGTCGAAAATCGCGGCCAGCTCCGCGGCCAAGGCTTTTCGCCGTTCGGCAAACGGCACGCCATCCGGGGGAATGGTTCCGCCATGCTCGCGAATTAGCGTCTGTTCCCATTTCGCGATCGTCTGGACCTTGTCAGCTGCAAACGAGTAGTTGCCACTGCCGCGCACCACAAACTCGCGCAATGAGCGCGTGAACATCAATACCGCAACGTTCGGCTTCTGGGCATCGACAAGGTAGGAAGCTCGTAGCAAGAGCAGGTTCGTTTTCCCCGAACCGGGTGGCCCGCCTACCAGAAAACTGCCATCAGGGGCGAGTTCGATGACCTCCAATTGCTCGTCATCGAGCTCGTTCGAATCTACCCACCACGAGGTGTCAGGCATCAGGCGACTCCCGTCGTATCGATCCACACAAGCTCCGCTTTGATCGTTCCTTGCGCGCACCCTTCTTGTACGGCGTCTAACACAACGAGAAGGGCCTCAGCAGTCCGTTGCGCCAGGACATCATCGGTGCGAACGCCTTCAATAAGCAGCACCGCATGCTCGCCTGGCGCGACTGTGGGCAGGGTCGCCTCTTCCTTGGCTGATGCGGCCGCGATGGTGACGCGAACGATGCTTTCAGCAACATCGACCACCGCACCCTCAAGGTAAACTGCGAATGCCACAGTCGTTGCGTGCGCCCTAGATGGCCCAAACAGGAGCCGGACACGCGCCACCGGGGGAGCATCGTCAGTCTCGGCACGGAACGGTGGAAGATCGCACTGCTTGCAGCTGTCGCGAAGGACGCGCTCCATGCTGTTGCGAAGTCCTTCAACCGCGTGCTTCTCGATCAATCCGGGAGCCACGCTTGTGGGCGCCGGGACGGCCGCTGCGCTCTTCCGACGTTGAGCAATTCGCTCTCGAATTGCACTTAGGTCGCCGACTCCCGCTGGCGGCCGCTGAAAGCGGTCCCAAGAGACCAGGTGCAGTCGCTGTACTGGATCTTTCACTAGGCAGTCCTGGGCAAGCATTCGCAGCTCGGGAGGCGCGCCCGGAGCCTTGATAGTCACTGCCTTGTGAGTAACTACTTCCACAAGATGTGCATACGGCGTCAAATCATCCGCGAACAGCGCGACTCGCGTAAGAAGGTCATGCAGAACACCGCCAAGTTGGTAATACGTAACAGCACGCCAACCCTCTACCGAGTCCTGCTCTTCGCGGTGGAGGAGTTCTGGAGGGCTGTATTGCAACGTCCCGATGAATGCGCGCTGCCCATGTTGGTCCGTAATCGAGGAAAAGCCAACAGGGCGTAGTACGCCAAGATCGAGTAGCACAGCGTTCGAGAAATCATCCGCTATGCCGATGTTCTCTGGCTTGATATCCCGATGTGCGAGACCGAGGGTCTCGAGGAACTCTGCAGCGGATGCGACCTGGGCGATTAGCGCGCCAACTCTTGCCTGCGGAATCTCATCGAGGGACTGCGCGAGGTTCTTGCCAGCGAAGAGCTCCATGACCACGTAGAACAGATCGCTGTCCACGTCCTCGCCCGCGTCGAGAATGCCGATTAGATTCGGATGGGACTTGCCGACGAGCGACTTCTCGCGCTCGACACGCTCGCGTTGCGCAGCTCGGCCAAATCTCTCCACCAGTTCTCTGTCGAAGACTTTTGCGGCTCCGGCAACGCCGGCCCTCGTCGCACGGAAGACTAGTGCCGACTTACCGAAGCCGATGCATTCCGCGAGGGTCCACCCACCGAGATCTTTGCCGGTGAGTTCCTTCTCCATGCGCGCAGCGACGATCTTGTCCACAGCGACAGACTACCACGCAGCCCCCTGGCCCCGTTGACCCACGGGATTCGGCTGGGGCTACGGTCCCGTGGACATTTCTATCCCTTGCTCGACCAGGATTGTTCGCATCCTGACCAAGTCATCGTCCAGCGCGGCAACAGCACTAGTGCTGGCATCGGAAGGTCACGGAGCCCGTCGCTGGATCATGCGCGATCAGATCGCGCGTGCGAACGACGCCGCGATAGATCTCATGACCGAAACAGGCAGCGTTGTAGTTTCCGGTACGCAAGAACAAGCCCCGAAGGGGCGCAATGAAATAGCCCAGGGCGCAAGCCCTGGGTAAGCGCCCACATCGATCGAGCCCTGAAAGGGCGAAATCTGATCGGCACGTCCCGAAAGCGGCCGGCCAAAACAGGCTTTTGGTTTTTGGTCGAGATCACGAGTTCCTCCGCGAACGGCGGCGACATCGTTGCGCCCTTTCAGGGCTCTCCCGGACGCGGGCGAGCCTACCCAGGGCTTGCGCCCTGGGCTATTTCATCGCACCCCTGTGGGGCTTGTCACTTTACGCCTGCAGGCGCAAGTTGAGCGCCTCAGAGAGGCGCAATCCCATGCTGTAGGTGGTCCACCAGAACGTCTGATAGCGCCGCTCGCGCGTGGCCAGCACGATGCGCGCGATCTCATCGAGATTGAGCACATTGGGCAGCGCCTTGACCACCGGCGCCTTGACCATCTCGACCCACAGCCACTGGCGCTCTAGCACGTGACGGTAGAAGAACTGCAAACCGCAGTGCTCGGTTTTGACCAGGCTCCAGGAGCGCGTGTCGATGAGCCGCGCGAAGCAGTTCTTGAAGTCCTCGGCCGACAATCGATCTGGACAGCAATCGAAAAACGCCGCCACGCGCCGCACCGCGCGGGAATAACCATCGACGGTCTGAGGCGCTTTGCCTTGGCCGCAACTCCACCGAACACATCATCTATGACAACATCGGCCGCGAGCTTAAACGACTCGCAGGCCATTACGCCGCCGTCAGCCGCGTCGCTTCGGCCAGATCGACGCTTACCAATCGCGAGACGCCAGGCTCGCGCATTGTAACGCCGGCCAGCTGATTGACCGATTCCATGGTCACTTTGTTGTGGGTGACGACCAGAAATTGCACGCCTTTGCTCATTTCCGAGACCATCTGGCTGAAGCGCCCGACGTTGGCTTCATCGAGCGGCGCGTCGACCTCATCGAGCAAACAGAATGGCGCTGGGTTCAGGCGGAAAATCGAGAACACCAGGGAGACGGCGGTCAGCGCCTTCTCGCCGCCGGACAAGAGGCCGATGCTGGCCGGCTTCTTCCCCGGCGGGCGGGCAATGATGTTGACGCCGGTCGATAGCAAATCCTCGCCGGTGAGTTCCAGATAGGCATGCCCGCCGCCGAACAGGCGCGGAAACAGCTCCTGTACGCCAGCGTTGACGCGATCGAAGGTCTCTTTGAAGCGCGTGCGAGTTTCCCGATCGATCTTGCGGATCGCGTCTTCCAGCGTTTCCAGCGCTTCGGTGAGATCAGCGTGTTGCGCATCCAGATAAATCTTGCGCTGCGATTGCTCCTCAAGCTCATTGATCGCCGCGAGATTCACCGGCTCCAGGCGTTTGATGCGTTGCTCAAGATCGGCCAGCTGGCTTTCCCAGGCTTTGAGCTCAGCGCTTTCGGGCAAGCTTGCGACCACCGCATCGCGCTCGAATCCGGCGTCGACCAGCGCCTGCTCCAACCCTTCGGCTTTGATCCGTAGCGCCTGCTCATCGAGCTGCGACTTGCCGCGCTTTTCGCGGGCCTGATTGAGCTGATGATCGATGCGCTGGCGTTCCATATCGAGCTTACGCAACGTCAAGTCCAAGGTCTCCAATTGCTGGCGCGCCGCCGTGAGACGCTGCTCAACGAGCACACGTTGCTCCAGGTACACATTGAGATTGGCTTCCAGCGCCGGCAGCGGCGCCAGCGCCTCCGCCTGCTGTTCGCCGAGGCGCGCGGCGCGGGTCAACAACTGGTCCATTTGTGTGCTGATGCGCGCAATCGCCGCCTGCAGCGAGTTAGCAGCCGTGCGTTTGCCCTCGACGTTGAGCGCCAGCTGGCGCTCCTGCTCTTGCCCGGAGCGCGCCCGCTCGCGCGCGGCGTCGCGCGCAGCGATCAGTTGCCCGCGTTCGCGGTCGAGTTCGGCGCGGACATCGTTCAACTCGTTCAAGCGATCCATCGCAGCGCTGACATCGGCGCGCGCTGCTTTAGATTTCTGCTCGGCTTCGCTAGTTTGTGTTGCGATTTGCGCCAGTTCCGTGCGAATCGCTTCGCCGCGCAGGCGCTCCTGTTCAACGCGACCCTCCACGCTGCGCACGCGACCGGCGGCATCGGCGGCCTTTCGGTGCGCGGCGTAAAGCGCGGTTTGCGCCGCCTCGCGCGCGACCTCTGCCGCTTGCAGGGCCTGCCGGGCGCCGGTGAACGATTGCTCCGCGGCCGCCAAAGCTTCGTCGGCACGCTGCACGTCATCCTTGAGTTGAACGATCTCGCGACCACGCGCGATGACACCTTCGTGGCCAGACGCACCCTTATCGATGCGCCGCCAGTGACGGCCGAACCAATCGCCGCTCTGCGTCACTACGCTCTGGCCAGGTCCGAGCGCGTCCCGTATCGCCAGCGCGCTCTCGAAATCGTCCACCAGCCGCACTGCGCCGAGCACATCGCAGACCACCGCAGGACCTCGCACCTTCGCAGCCAGCGAGTTGTCGTCCGGCCTGCTCGCCTCCGCGCGGCTGACCAGCGTCAGGATGCCTTTGGGCAAACTCGCCACATCCAGGGTCTGGGCGGCATCGTCGACCACCAGTGCTTCGAGCGCGTTGCCGAGCACAGCCTCCACGGCGCGCTCGAAGCCCGGCTCCACTGTCAGCAGCGTGCCCAGGCGCGGCGCGTGCTCAAGCCCATGACGCTTCAGCCATTGCGCGAGCTCGCGTTTGTCCTCGCCCAGCGCGGCGTGTTGCAAGGCTTCGAGCGACGCCAGCCGACCGCGCATCGCGCTCAAGTTCTGGCGTTCTCTGGCGATGGTGGTCTGCAGTTCGCGCTGATGCTTCTCGGCATCCGCCAGTTCGGTCTTGCGCTCGTTGAGCGCTGCGGCGAGCGCGGCAACATCGCGATCGCACTCAGCCTGTGTCTCTTTAAGCAGCGCCATTTCCTCGGCGCTGTTGCGCGACGCGAGCAGCTTTTGCTCCTGCTCCAACACATCGCGGCGCTTGAGCTGTTGGCGCACTTGCTGCTCAGTCATTTCGATGCGCGTGCGCTGCACTTCGGCGCTCTTGGTCGCTTCGCTGGTTTGGCGACTCACCTGATCTGAGCGCTGCTGCCAGGCTCCGAGCGCCTGCTCGGCGCTTTGCAGCGCGCTGGCAGCATCCTTTGCGCTGCTCGCGAGCGCCGCCAGCCTCGGCAACTCGCCATCGAGGGCCTGTTGCAGCATGGCCATTTGTTGTCGATCCAGCGCCAATTGCTCATCCAGGTGAACGCGCTGCGCCTCGGCTTCGGTCAGTTCCTTCGCCAGGCGCTCGGCCGATTGCCGGCCGAAACTGAGCTGCTGCTCGATACGCGTGATGTCGCCGCCCACCTGATAATGCTCGGCCTGGACGCTACGGAAGTGTTCGGCCGCTTCGCGATGCTTCTCGCGCGATTGCTCAAGCTCCAGCTCGTTGCGAGCGTGATCGGCATCCAGGCTCAACACCTGCGCTTCGACGCCGCTCAACTTCTTGACCTCGGCGTCGAGTTTATGGGCCACGTCGAGCCATGCCAGCGCCTTGGCCTGGGCATCGATTCGCCGCTGCTCGGCGCGCAATTCGGTCCAACGCTCGGCTTGTTTCGCCTGGCGCTTCAAGTGCTCGAGTTGTTTGTCGACCTCATCGCGCACATCGGTCAGGCGCTCCAGGTTCTCGCGCGTGGCGCGCATGCGGGTTTCGGTTTCGCGGCGGCGTTCTTTGTACTTGCTGATGCCGGCAGCTTCTTCCAGATGGACGCGCAAATCGTCCGGTGCGGCCTCGACGATCTGCGAGATCATGCCTTGTTCGATGATCGCGTACGAGCGCGGCCCCAAACCGGTGCCAAGGAACAGATCGGTCACATCGCGCCGGCGGCAGCGGGTGCCGTTCAACCAGTACTGCGATTGGCCATCGCGCCCGACTTGGCGCTTGACCGAAATCTCGCTCCAGCCGGCGTACTCGCCGAGCACCGTGGCGTCGCTGTTGTCGAAAATCAGCTCAACCGTGGCCTGCCCCACCGGCTTGCGCTCCGTGGTGCCGTTAAAAATCACGTCGGTCATGGCATCGCCGCGCAAGCGACTGGCGGCCGACTCGCCGAGCACCCACTTCACCGCGTCGATGATGTTGGACTTGCCGCAGCCATTCGGACCGACAACAGCCGTCAGGTTGGTGGGCAAGTGCAGTGTGGTCGGATCGACAAAAGACTTGAATCCGGCCAGTTTGATTGTGGCTAGGCGCATCAGTACCGGGTTCGACAGCGAGACGGGGCGGCCCAAATGGCGGAGGCTTCAAGGCGCCGCCAGCGGGGCGCGGAATATAGCATTGCCCCCCGCTTGCACCTGACCAAGACAAACGGTCATGATCCGCGCGGGGATTTGCGCCGAAGGAAATGCGATGAACGACATGAACTTGGCCCTTGCCGGCGCCGTAATCGTCGTGATCATTTTGATGGCCGTTGGCTGGGTGCGACGAGATCGTGCATACAAGGCGAAGCGGCAGTTGGAAGTCGAACAATTGCCCAAGCGCGTGACCAATCCCAAAGAGCACAAAGAGCTGCGTACGCTCAAGATTTGGGAACTGAAGACCGATGAAACGCCCACCAAATGCACCTGGGCGCGGGAATGGTCCAATCGCCGCTTTCCCACTGAGAACGCGATTCCGCTACCTGCAGTCGGTTGCACGCAGGATTGCCACTGCAAGTACAAGCCAGTGCCGGATTCGCGTCAACGCAAACGGCGCGCAGGAACGGCGGAGTCCGGCATGGAATTCACCACCGCCGGCGATCGGCGAGCCGGCGGGCGGCGCAAGGAAGATAACTGGGGGAACAAATAGCTGCCGGTTGATGATTGGTGGTTGAAGAGCGCGCCGAATGAGCGCTTCATGCCTATGTCTTGACGCCTCCTGGAAAGCTCTTTGATGGCGGCGACTACCGTTCTGGTCGACTCGCATAGCCACATCGACGCGACCGAATTCGATGCCGACCGCGAGGCGGTGATTGCGCACGCCGAGTCCGTTGGCGTGGTGTGCCAGATCGTCCCAGCGGTGACGGCGGCCAGCTTCCCTGCCCTTCGCGAATTGTGCCTGGCGCACAGCGGATTGCTACCCGCATTTGGCTTACACCCGGTCTACCTCGCAGAGCATCGCGATGAACACATTGCCGAGATACGCGCGAAGCTCGAATATGCCATTGCCGTGGGCGAATGCGGACTGGATGGCTTTGTGGACGGGCTCGACTGGCAGCGCCAGATCGATGTGTTCCGTGCGCAGCTGCGGCTGGCTTGCGAGTTTGAGTTACCCGTCGTGGTGCATGCCAGACGCGCCTTCGATGCAGTCCACGCGGAACTGAAGCGTTTCCCAGGTTTACGCGGTGTGGTCCACAGCTTCAGCGGCAGCCATGAGCAGTTGCGGCAATTGCTCAAGATTGGTTTTCTGATCGGTATCGGCGGGCCAGTCACTTACGAGCGGGCGCAGCGGCTGCGCGCCACGGCAGCCCAGGTGCCCATCGAGCATCTGCTATTGGAGACCGATTCGCCGGACCAGCCGGGCGCCGCGCACCGCGGCCTGCGCAACGAACCTGCCAACCTGCTCGATGTACTTGCGACAATCGCGGAACTGCGCGATCAATCTTGCGAGGAGCTGGCGGCGGCAACCAACGCGAATGCCGCGCGACTCTTCGGCGCTCGCGTCAGCCGCTCGCTGCAGCCTTCGCCTGCTTGATACTTTTGGTTCGCAGCCAATAGCCCCCAAAGAACAGCAGCGACAGCATTACTTCAATGCTCGCCAGCAGCAAATGATTACCCGCCATCAGTTCCATAACGCCGTGGCAAAAGAACCACATCGGCGCGAATCCGGCGTACACCCAGAAACCGCGCAAACGAAAGGCGGCCGCGGCTAGCGCGGGAAGCAGAGGCACCAAGATGCCGACAATACCGAGCGCCAAAGCGCCATCAGTCTTGCCATGCAACCCCGACCAGACGAGCTTGAGCGCCACTAGCGCCAGCAACGCGGCCATACAAATGCGCGTTCCGATCATCCGAGTTTCTTCGCAATGTCCGCCACACGCCGACCCAGCGCGCGCGCCAGCGTCTTTTCGTCGTCGCTGAGCGCGGTGTCGTCTTGCTTGCGCGCAATGTGGCCAGCGCCGTAGGGCGCACCGCCTGAGTCAGTTCGAGCTAGCGCCGGTTCGGTGAACGGTATGCCGACGATCAACATGCCGTGGTGCATCAGCGGCGTGATCATGCTGAGCAGAGTGCTCTCATGGCCGCCGTGCAAGCTGCTGGTTGAGGTAAACACCGCGCCGGGTTTACCCGCCAATGCCCCGCTCATCCAGGCGCCGCCGGTGGAGTCCCAGAATGCCTTCATCGGCGCCGCCATATTGCCAAAGCGCGTCGGGCTGCCGCAAATAAGCCCGCTGCACGATTTCAGATCGTCGATCGAGACATAGGGCGGACCCTCGTTCGGCACCGATTGCGCCGGAGATGCGTCGGCCACACTGCGCAATGCAGGCACCGTGCGCAGGCGCGCGCTCATGCCATCGACTTCTTCCACGCCATCGGCGATGCGCCGGGCCAGATTGGCGACACTGCCATAACGGCTGTAATACAGGATCAGGATTTCGCTCATGGGAATGCTTCTGTGACGTCTGGATAAGGCTATCGCAACGAGTGTCGACGTCGAGTCTCGCGATCACCCAGTTTCAACAGTGAAGCCGATTTCCGCCGCATCATCGAGCAGGTCGCCAAGCGACATTTCGGGGTTGAATATCTTCAACGTCTCTTGGGTCACGGGTGCGCCCCCGAAGATCGCCTCGACAGCCGAAATGGGCAGCGACCGTTCGTAATACCACTTCGCAAATTCGGCGTAAGACGATGCGGGTTCGTGTAGCAGCGCGAGATGTTCAAGTGACCCATCGTCGAACGTTGCCCAGCTCAGGTGCTCTACCCGTGACCAAGCTCGATCATCACGGGAACGCCAGAAGCAGTAGCTCATCCGATCCCAGCCGAACGCAGGCTCGTTCAGGAACGACGAAAACTCGCCTGGAATGGCGCGCCGTACTTGCGCCAATAGCGCGCCATCGCCAGCAAGTTTGCTTTCGTGCGCCGAGCCCACTATGCCGGCGCCGAACCGCCCGATATGCAAAAACCAAAAATCACCCTGGCCGTTGCGAAACGAGCCTATCTCCTCGCCATGCGCCCAGCGGGAATTGTATGAGTAGTACCGTCCATCCCAATCCGGACAAAGCATTGCATCGAGCATTGCAAGCGCCTTAGCTCTTTTCCGGATTGCAGTGGGACTTGGCAAAAGGTGCGGGGCGAGTGGCAATTCAAGCCCCCGGCAACAAGCGCTTCATCCATGCCAGGAACTTTGGCATATCCAGCGGTTTGGCGAGGAATGCGTCGGCGCCGGCGGCCTTGGCGGCCTGACGCGTATTGGTATTGTTTGCGCCGCTGAAGACAATGATCGACCCGGTGTAACCACTCAGACGTAACTCTTGCGTCACTGCCAGCCCGGAGCGCACGCCGAGATCGACATCGATGATGATCAAACCGGGCGGCTGCTCAGCCACACGCGCCAGCAGCGCCGCTGGATCATGCATCAACTGCGGCAGGTAACCGATTTCATGCAGCGACCACACCAACATCTCGGCGACATCGGGATCGTCGTCGACGATGATCACGCGCTCGCTCTGGATGCGCAGGCTGGGCTCGGTGCGCGCGGCAACAGGCTCCACTGCCGCGGCGCGTTCAGGTAGCACGATCTGGATGCGTGTACCCACGCCTACCGCCGACTGCAATGCGATCGTGCCGCCCATCTGCTCCACAAGTTGCTTGACGATCGATAAGCCCAGACCCGCGCCGTCACAACCCTGCTGGGCCCCGCGGTTGAGCGGCTCGAAAATGGTTTCCTGGTACTCAGATGCGATGCCGATGCCGGTGTCGGTCACACGCATCGTCAATCGATCGCCGTCGTAGCGCAACTCGACATCGACCTTGCCTTCGCGCGTATAGCGCACCGCGTTCGACACCAGATTCAGCAGTATCTGCCGCAAGCGCAGATCGTCGAACACGGGCATCTTTTGCACGGTCGAGTGCCAATCGACGTTGAGCCGAAGGCGCTTGCCATCGGCCATCGGACGGATGATGGACTCGACATCTTCGGCCAGTTGTTCGAGCGCAAACGGATGGGCGAGCAGCGGTGCGCTGCCATTGTCGGCCGCAGCCAGATGCAGCAAATTCTCGGCCAGGTTTTTCAGGTAGGTGGCGTTTCGCTGGATGGCCGACAGCGCACGCATCGTGACCGGATTTTCGGCCAGATGCGGTTCCAGCAGCGCGGCATAGCCGCTGATCGATGTCAGCGGCGTGCGCAGATCGTGCGACAAGGTATCGATCAGGCGCCGCTGAAATTTGTGGATCTCGTTCAAGGCCGCAGATTTGGCCTGCAACTCGTCGCGGACGGCTTTGAGCTCGCGAATGGTCTTGGACTTCTCGACGTTAGCGAGCGCCAGTTCGTTCGCGGCCTGCTGCCGTTCGGTGAGTTCCTCGCCGCACATTTCGGCGTCGGTGAAGATGATGTGATCGTTGGGTTTATCGGGGACCCAAAGGATCGAGGTATGGCGACGATTGCCGATGTCGACGAGCGGCCAGACTGTCAGGCACTCGGCATCGCCACCGACCAGCAGATTACGCACCAACTCGAGCACAGCACCGAAATCGCCGTTGCGAATGCCGTACAGCGCTGGATCGCCCTCTACGCTGACCACCTGGCGCTGCCGGAACACCGTCAGGATCAACGGCTTCGAGCGCTCCATCAGGAATCGTGTCAGTGCGCCCTGGACCACACTGGCCGCCTTGCTCATGGACGCTCCGTCACGCGCTGAGCCAGGGATGCGAAGGCTGCCTCCACGCCTTCGCCACTGAGCGCACTGGTACGAAAGGTGGGAACACTTTCGCTCAATCGCTCAATATCTGCGGCGGACACTTCCCAGCGATCGACCAGATCGAGCTTGTTGATCATCAACACGACAGGCACCTGGGCGAGTTGTTTTTGCGACTGCATCCACAGATACAGGGCCGCGCGCAGCGATGCCTCGCGCGTGCCATCGACGACCAGCATCAATCCATGCGCGCCGCGGATGTAGGTCTTATTGAGGCTGTCGAGCTCGGCCTTGCCCGCCAGATCCCAAACCACCAGCTTCACGGCGCGGTCGGTCAGCCGCACCTCTTTGCTATCGACTTTGACGCCGACGGTGGTCAGATATTTGTCGGAAAAAGTATTGCGCACGAAGCGCGCGACAAGACTGGATTTGCCGACGGCGAAATCGCCCAAGAGACAGATTTTTCGGGCTTCGCTCACCGAATCTCCCAGTGCATGGTGGCTTTTGGCGCCAACGCTTGCGGATTGTCGACCGCGATGACGATCTGATCCGCGCCCACTCCCGCGGCGCGCAACGAATCATGCAGGATTTGCGCGCGTTCGGCACGCAATCGGCGATTGCGACGCTCGCTTCCGCCTTCGTCGCTGTGGCCAGTCACGGTCGCAACAATGCGCACCTCCAGCGACTGCGCCATTTCCACCAGACGCCGCACATCGGCCACCAGAGCCGATCGCTGATCCTCATCGACATCTGCGCCGCCGCGCGAAAACCGCAGCGCGCGGCGATTCAGATCCTCAGCAAGCGCCTGCAATCGTTCGCGCGCCGTCGGGCCGATTTTTAACGCGCGGGTGTCGACATCGCGTACTCCGGCGATCGCCGACGCCAGCGGCAGGTAACGCTCGGTCCAGGCGGAATCGACCTCGCCGGAAAGCGCCAGCACACCGCGCTCGACGCGCACCGACGCCGTCGCCGGCAAGGCCAACGTGCGTTCGGCGCGACGAGCGACGGGCATATCGTCGAGACTCAGGAACGCAATTTCGTCGACCTCCACCGAGCCGCCGAATTGCTGTTGCAGATGAGTCACACTGCGCGCATCCGGGTCGCGTAAGAGTTTGAGTTGCCATGCGCCGTTGCGGTCGAGGGCGATCAGCCGCCAACCCGGTTCGGCCGCCACTATCGACTGCAACTGCTCGCGTTCGCGGCCGCTCTCGATGCGCTGCCAGATCAGCCAGGAACACCCGATGGCGAGAAACAGCGCCAAAGCTATCCACGGCCACTTCGGCATCGGAGCGCGTTGCTCTTCGCCACGAACGACAAGCGCAGCAGTCACGTCCAGCGCTCGCGCCGCCTCGACCGGCCAATCGAAGCCTGGATCTCCCGCCGCGCCTCGATGCAGGTCTTCCAGCTTCTGGCTCAACCGCTCATGCAGCGCGGCCGGCGGCACGCCGCGTACAAACGCTGCAAGCGTTGCCCGCGGGCCTTCGCGCACCAGCAGCAAATGCTCGCCGACTGTCGCCGACGCCAGCGACCCGCCGCCGGGCGCCTGCACCGAATCGCGCACGAAATCGCCGATTGCGGTGAGCATGCCGGCGATCGCATCCGCATCGAGATCGGGCAACTCGGGCGCCGAATAGCGATACAACAAAATGCCCGCTTCGCGTTCGATGAGAAACAAATGGTCGATGCAATAGCTCAACGTGTGTTTGAGCACGACCTGCGCAAACGGCACGCCGCTGCGCCAGGACTCGAACCGCCAGCGCAGGCCGCGCGGCGTGAAGCTCATTTCCATGGCTCGATTGATGTCGAGCACAAAACCACGCAGCGCCTCGGCAATCGCCTTCCGGATGGCCGGTCCGATAATCGGAAACAGCGCATCGACAATGCGCTGCGGCGCGCGCCGCACGCTGTCATCGAGAGCTGCCGCAACGGCGGGACTCAAGGCCTGATGCAAAGCCGGCTTTGCGGGTCCCTGCTCGGCCGCCTCGATCAATGCCGGCAGTTGTTGCGCCAGATCGGCATGCGCATCGCTCAGTGCGTCGATCTGCGCCTGCTGGCGCTCCAGCGCGCGCCGCTCATCGCCCAGCAGCAGCTCGCGCAGTTGCTGGAATTTCGTCATGCGCTACTTTCGCGCCAACGGCAGTTCGAACTCGCCTTTCAAGCGCAGTGCGACTTCCGTCAGCAACGCGGCCAGATCGCTGCGCCCAACTTTGTCGGCGCGCAGATCCTGGTCCGACTTGCCGAGCGCGGCACGGAGTTCGCTGGCGCGATCGAGCAATTGCTGCTGCAATTCGCCAAGCTCCTCGCGCAATCGCGCTTCGCGCGTACTGAGATCGTTCTCCAGAGATTTCACCGCACCCTGCAATTCCGCGCGCATCGTGCGCTGCGCTTGCAAGGTACGCGACTCCAGATCGTCGACGCCCTGGGTGCGATCGGCGGTCTCTTGCTTGAGCGCCTTGCCGAGCTTGTCGAACTCAGCATCGAGTCGCTTGTCGAGCATTCCGAAGCGCTTTTCCATCTCTTGCCGCAAGCGCGCGTTCTCATCATCAACCCGCTGCGTCAGTTCGACGAAGCGCCGCTCGTAGTCGCGCATCTGGCCGCCGAACAAAATGTCGCGGATTTGATCGACGTTGCGGTCTTGTGGGTTTTCGTTCATGGGTGCACTCCGAAGGGGCATCACAGGCCGTGTACTCGGTTTTGGTTCAGCAGAAGTCTTCGTCGCACGCACGGGCTTGGATGCCGCCGCACGCTTGCGCGCTGGTTTGACAGATTTCCTGGTGATGGCCATCGCGATTCCCGGCTACGCGGATGAAGTAAACATTACATTTTTGCGACTCAGTCTGCGAGAGCCTTGCGCGGCTACCGCGGCCAATGCCGTTCGGCCAGATCGCTCGGCCATTGCTCGCGAGGAACCTCACGCTTGAGCGCATCCAACAGCGCTTCCGCGCGCTCGGCATCGCCCGTCGCCAACGCCGCGCGCAACTGCGCAAAGCGCGCATCGGATAGCGCATCCGTCGTGCGCGTTTCATCGCGAAGTTCGCGAACCGCTTGCGGCGGCGGCTCCGGCGCAGACGAAGGCGCCGGCGCCAGCGAAAACGCGGGCACCGCAGCCGGCGCCGACTGTGTGATAGGAGGCGCAGCAGGAGCCGGCGGCGAGGCTTCTGTGGAACTGTATGGCGTTGGTTCGGACGGCTGCGCCGGCGCTTGCATCGCCGACGGCGCGGCTGGCTTTGCCGCTGGTAACGCCAGCGCAGGATCGGGAACGAAGGGTTCCTGCGGCGCGTCGGCAGCAAGCGGTGCAGAGCTTGGCACTGTCTCCTGCGCAGCCATCGCGCGCTCTTCGTCATCCAGAGCAGCACCGTGGCCTTCAGGCCGAACATCGCCCAGCTTGTCGCTCGATTGCTCCACCTTCTTCGCTACTGCTTCCTCAGCCCGTTGCGAATCAGAATCGAGCAATTCCGGCGATACCGAAACTTCCGCTTGCGCGCGAGATGCCGCCGAGGCCGGACCATCAGCCTGGCTGGGATCGACCGGCGGCGTGGCCGGCGTCCCAAACGTATTTGCGCTACCCGGCCCCTCTCCCGTTTTTTCCGGGGCGCGTTCCATTTGCGCAGGCAACACCTCGGACGAGAACGCTTCGGGAGCGCCCGGCGCGCTTGCGGGCGCTGTCGATGACGGGCTCGCTGGCGGTGGCATCGTGGCCGGCGCCATCGCCTCGGGCACGCGCTCGGCGACGCGCAGCCAGGACGCAGCGCCGACCACCAACACCAGCGCTGCCGCCACGTTGATCCAGGTCGGGAGGCCGCGCCTTCGCACCGCAGCGACGGCCCTGGCGCGGACCGCGGCAGTCAACTCAGCGCTCGGTACCGGCCCCGGCGCGCGGCGAAGCGCATCGATCATCAGCTCGTCTGGCTCGCGTTTCATCGCAACGCCTCCTTGAGCTTGGCCAGCGCATAGCGTAGCCGCGATTTGATGGTTTCCCGCCCGGTGTTCATGGTTGCGGCGATTTCCTCCAGCGTCAGATCGCCCTCGGCGCGCAACAACACCACGGCGCGCTGCTCGGCGGGCAGCGTATCCAGGGCATCGACCAGACGCTGCAGCTGCGCTTCGTCTTCGATGGCCTGCAACGGCGCGGCGCTGGTATCGGGGAGATGCGTCAGAACGCTAACGTCGACTTGGGGCTGCTCGCGCCGAATGTGATCGATGGCCAGATGGTGCGCAATGCGAAACAGCCACGCCGCGAACCGTGCCGTGGGCTGATACCGTTGGCGCGCGTCGATGGCGCGTTGCCAAGTGTCCTGGAATAGCTCCTCTGCCACCGATGGCCGCGACACCAGCCGCGTCAGATAGCGCAACAAGCGCGTTGCGAAGCGCGCGTACAGCGCATCGAACGCGCGCGCGTCGCCGGCCGCATACGCCAGCATGAGCTGCTCATCGCTTCGATCCTGGCCAACGGGTTCCATCCGCACACGATAGCGCGTCGCATGGGGCGGCCAAAAGCATGGCTGGAGGGCGGTCGCGTAGGTCATACTTCACCCAACGCATTGGGGCGACCGTTGGGGTTTTGTGGATCGCATCATCATCGAGTTCTTGAATGGAACACGCGCAGGACTGGTCGAGGTCTACCCAGCTGCGCGCTTCGCCAGTCTTTACCTTGGCCGCGATGCCAAGTGCGATGTGCGCCTGGATTCAGACAGTGACACGATGGTCTCGCGCAATCATGCTGTCATCGAGTGGGTCGATGAAGACAAGCTCCGGCGTTACACTTTGTCGGACTTGTTAAGCAGCAATGGCACGTACTTGAATGGCGAACGCGTGCTCGGCACCGTAGCGCTGCGCGATGGCGACATCGTCCGCCTCGGCGCACAGGGCGTGGAGTTTCGCGTTCGTATCGAAAAGGCCATCCGCAGCGGCGATAACGAAGTCACCCAGTCGATACGCGGGGTTCGATCGTAGGGCGCAACTGGCAAAAGCTATTCCACACGAAGCCACGAAGAAAACGGTCCGCTTTTGACCCAGCTCGATCTTTTAGAACGTGTTTAGCGCCTGAATTGGCCCATTGCGCGGCGGAACTGACCGCTCACTCCCACTCAATCGTCGCCGGTGGCTTACCGCTGATGTCGTACACCACACGACTGACGCCGCGGACTTCGTTGACGATGCGCCGCGCAACCTCGTCGAGCAGCTCGTAGGGCAGATGCGCCCAATGCGCGGTCATGAAATCGATGGTCTCGACTGCGCGAAGTGCGATGACCGGCTCGTAGGCGCGAGCATCGCCGACGACGCCGACTGAGCGACATGGCAAATAGACGGCGAACGCCTGACTGACTTTGTCGTACCAGCCGCTGCGCCGCAGCTCATCGATAAAGATCGCATCGGCACGCTGCAATACATCGGCAGCCTCGCGGCTCACCTCACCAAGAATGCGCACGCCCAGTCCGGGACCGGGAAACGGGTGGCGATACACCATCTCGCGCGGCAAACCGAGCGCCACACCCAGACGCCGCACTTCGTCCTTGAACAACTCGCGCAGTGGCTCAACCAGGCCCATGCGCATGCCGGCCGGCAATCCGCCGACATTGTGGTGCGACTTGATGACATGCGCTTTGCCGGTCTTCGAGCCCGCCGACTCGATCACATCCGGATAAATCGTTCCCTGCGCCAGCCACTTCGCGTCGCCGTATCGGCGCGCAGCTTCGTCGAACACGGCAACGAACTCGGCGCCGATGATTTTGCGTTTGGCCTCCGGATCGGCGACGCCCTCCAGCTTGCCGTAGAAGCGGTCGCGCGCGTCGATTCGCACAACGTTCAAATGATGTTGCCCAGCGAACAGTGCCATCACCTGGTCGCCTTCGTTGAAACGCAACAGGCCGGTGTCGACGAACAAACAGACCAACTGCGCGCCAATCGCCTTGTGCAGCAGCGCGGCGACGACGGAGGAATCGACACCGCCCGACAGTCCCAGCAACACCATATCGGCGCCAACCTGCTCGCGCACCCGTGCGACAGCGTCGTCGATGATCAAGTCCGCAGTCCACAACGTGGCTGCGCCGCAAATGTCCACCAGGAAACGCCGCAACAGCGCCTCGCCTTTGGCGGTGTGCGTAACTTCGGGATGGAACTGCACGCCGTAAAGCCCGCGCGATTCATCGGCCATCGCAGCAATCGGAACGTTAGGGGTAGAACCGATCACCTCGAAGCCCGGCGGCAGCGACGCAACACGATCGCCGTGGCTCATCCATACATCCAATGCCGGCGTTTCGTTGTCGCCTGCCAGTCCATCGAACAGCTGCGAGCGGCCTGCCGGCAATACGGCGGCATAACCGAATTCGCGCTCGGCCCCTGCTTGCACACTGCCCCCCAACTGTATGGCCATGGTCTGCATTCCATAACAAATGCCGAGCACGGGCACACCTGCTTCCCAAACTTGCTGAGGAGCGCGAGGCGAACCGGGTTCGAGCGTCGATTCGGGGCTGCCCGAGAGCACGATTCCTTTGGGCGCAAAGGCGACAATCTCGTTCGGATCGTGATCCCAGGCCCAGATTTCGCAATACACACCGATTTCGCGAATACGACGTGCGATCAACTGGGTGTATTGCGACCCAAAGTCGAGGATCAGGATTTTATCGGCGTGAATGTTCATCGAGACGGATTCGATCAGGTTAGCCGTACAGCATAGCGGGCTAAGGGTTGTGGGTTGGCTCGTGCAAAACTTCCCGCGGAAACTTTGACCCGGTTTTTGCAGCAGACCAGGCGCGCAGAGCGAAACCCGGCATTCCCTGCACGCGAGGTTGGCGTCCCTGCTCCGCAGATCTGCCCCGGTACCGAACCGAAGTTTCGCTCGACACATCGCCGCGCGTGTTAACCAACTCGCTCCAGGCGATACCCAATTCCGTAAACGGTGCGCAGCAACAGTCCATTGCGCGGCTCCAGGCCGAGCTTCTTGCGCAAGCGGTATACCGCAGTGTCGAGGCTGCGCGAGTCGACCATGCCGCGCGCACCCGAGATGCTGCGCGCCAACTCATCCCGCGTAATCAAGGTACCCACGTTTCCGAAGAACAGCCAGGCAAGCAGGAATTCGCGGTCGCTGATATCCACCTCTTCGCCATTGACCAATGCACGCCCTACTCGCCGGTCCAGGCTGATATTGCCGATGCTGCGTTCGTTGTCGTCGCGCAGCGCATTGGTCCGACGCAGCTGGGCATTGACGCGCGCGATCAGCTCCAAGCTGCGCACCGGCTTGCTGAGGAAATCGTCGGCCCCTGCGCCAAGCGCGAGCACGACGTCGGCTTCAGTATCGCGATGCGTGACGAACAAGACCGGCGTACGGATGTTCAGCGCGCCGCGCATCAGTCGCACGATTTCGATGCCCGAGATATCCGGCAGTTCCCAATCGAGTACGACCAACGCAAAACGCCTTTGCGCCAGCGCCGACACCAGCTTGCGCCCGTCCTCGAAAGCGGTGACATCAAATCCAGACTCGGTCAGCACGCGCGCCAAAAAACGGCGGATATTGTCGTCGTCCTCGACGATAGCGATCGCGCTCATGGCTTGTTCTCCATTTGCTTCGCCAGGATCGCGCGCCTCGATGGCGGCGCGCGCAATACATCGGCCAGGAAGTGCAATGTGGCTTCGAAATGCTCGCCATCGGCTGCCATGCCGGCGGCGAAACTGACGCCGTGTTGTTTGGCCACGCTTTCAACATAGCGCAATCCCAGGCCGAGCCCAGGACGACGCTTACCGGCCTCCAGCACTTGGTTGCGTGCCCGAAACTGCGTGCCCAAAGGACTGCGCGTGGAGACCAGAATCACGCTACTCCCGGGCGGACTGTGTTCGATGGCGTTATGCAAGATGTTGCTGACCACGCGCAGCAGGGATTCGCGATGACCGCGTACGGTAACCTCGTCGTTGCCAACGAGCGCCAGTTCGATGCCCACCGCGCGTGCATGCGTCCACCAGGTCTGCACCGCTTCATCGATCACTTCGTGAAGCGGAATCTGTTTGAAGTTCTTGGGTTCGAGCGTACTCGCCTGCAGCAGCGCCGCCATATTCTCGGCCCAGCGCAGACCCAAACGCGCCAGTCGCCGGATCTCGACGAACTGTTGCGGCGTCGGCGTCGTCGGCGCCACGTGCTCGTCGCCTGTCACCGCCAGAATCGACGACAACGGATGCCGCAAATCGTGCATGAAAAAAGTCAGCAATTGATCCCGCTGACGCTTTAAATGGTGCGTGGCGCTGACATCCAGCACCGACCACAACCACATTTCGCGATCGCCCATCAGACGGGTTTGATTGACCACGAAATGCCGTTCGCTTTCGGGATCGAAAAACTCGCCGGTCCGCGGCGTTCCCGCCAGACGTACCGCGAGGGCATCGAGAAACGGCGCAGGCGCAACGCGACTTTCCAAGCCGAGCAAAGTCTGGGCAGTGGTATTGAGGAGCACGCGTTCCTGGTCTTGCAGCATCATCGCTACGGGGGAGCCATCGAACACGCCGCGCAGCAGCGCGTGCGAGTCATGCAAGGTCGCAAGATCGCGATGGATCTCCGCGATCCACGCTGCGAATGCGTCAGAACCGACTGGCGGTTGGTCGGACCGCGCATTTCCCGTTGCATCGAACACCGCTTCGGCCAGTCGCCCCAGTTCGCGCCGCAGAACGCGGCGACTTCTCGTCAAATGTTCCAGCTTCAATCCCAGCCAATCGGCGCTAATGACCAGCGCTGCAGCGATCGCAGGCAAAGCCAGCTGCAGGTACCGCGCCGATAGATAGCCGGCAAGCAAGAGCACCCCGACCGCCGTTGCCGCAATCGCTGCCGAGCGACGTGGCCACCGCCGCTGCAGCCACGCGACGATGGTTACGAACAGCAGTACCGGCAGCGCCCGTAACACGGGCGAGGCGGCATCGACGCGTTGCACGTTCGCAAGCGCGGACCACGCCGATTCCAATAGCGCCGCAAGACCCGTGGCGACCAGCAGTGCCAGCACCAGCGCCGGTAGCAAAACGCCGAGCCGCATTCGAATTCGCTCCCGCTTGAACACCTCTCAGGCTAGCAAACGTGGGCGGCGATGCACGTCCAGAGCGGCAAGTTTGCGCGCTCAATTCTCGCGAATTCTCACAGCGGCCCCGGCATCGGCGCTGGCGCCCGACGATCTGTGACTCAATAGGTCGGCGACTCGATCGCCAACCCACTCATGCGCGTTTTGCGCTCAAGGAAACCACTATGAAAGCCATAGCTTTGACATTACTACTCGGCGTTCATGCGCACGCCGCCGACAACCGCTGGGCGCTGAAAGGCCCCGATGGCGGCCGCATCGACAGCGCTGCCGCCAGCAACGGTGCACTGTATGCAAGCGCGCATCGAAGTGTATACAAATCGATCGACGGTGGAATCTCTTGGTTCTCCGCATCCAATGGACTGAAGGCTCTGATTCCTGGCAACGTGCGTGTGGTAGCGCACCCGTCCCGACCGGGCACGCTGGCCGTTGCCGGTGGTGCGTCGGTGTTCATATCGACCGATGGCGGCGGTAACTGGCACAGCAAACGCGCCGGGTTGCCGAACGGACTGGCGACTCTGGACGTGGCGTTTGCGCCTAACACACCGTCGCAGTTATGGCTCGCCTCGCGCAACGGATTGTGGCGCAGTGTTGATGGCGGCGAGAACTGGACCGCGGCGGCCGCTGGGCAGTTGCCTGCCAACATCGAACGTGTTGCAGTCGATCCTGCCAACGCAAACCGCCTCTTGGTCTGGGCTGGAGCCCGCAACACCAAGCTCTTCCCCGCTGCGCTTTATCAGAGCACCGACGGCGGCATCCGTTTCGTGCCGATCGCGGGAGCGTGGGACGCGAATGAACCGGCACGCGCGGATCTGTTCGCCTTTAACCCGAATAGTGGCGAGCAATTCTTTCTTGCCGGCTCGTTCGGCAGCTTCTCCATGAGCGATGGTGGTACCCGTGTTCGTGACTTGAGCGCCATGGTGGGAGGCGCGCGCCTGCAAAGCCTGGCCACCACACCGCTGAGCGGCGGGCGGCTGGTATTCGGCACCACGCAAGGCATCATCATGAGCGACGATGGCGGCGCCAGCTTCACCATACAACGCGGCGCTGGTGGGTCGATGTCGGTGCGCAGCATAGCCATCGATCCGCACGCCAACGGACGATGGGTCGCGTTCGCCGCTTCCGGCGATGTACTGGTCTCCGCAGACGCGGGCCGCGGTTGGTCGAGTGCGGGCAGCGGCCTGCGCGGCAATCGGATCGCCGCGCTTGCGGCCCAACCGCAGCTGACTTCGAACTTACTCGCCGGCGTGCGTGGCGACGCCGATGGTGCGACAGCGCTGTATCGCTCCGAGAACAACGGCCAGAGCTGGACGCGCTCGAACACGGGGCTCACGCTCGATCGCGTCAACACGATCGCCTTCGATGCCGGCAGCGCAGGCCTACCCTCCAGTGTGCGGGTCTATGCTGCGGGCGCTGAGTTGGCGGGCGGCAATGCAGCAGGTGCCGGTGCGGTCTTCGTCAGCAACGATAGCGGTCGCTCGTGGTCGTCTTCGAGCCACTTGCTGCCGGCGCCCGCCGGCGGCATCGGCGCGGTGAATGCGATGTTGATCGACGCCGACTCGACCCGACAAAACGTTGCCCAAACGCTGTACTTTGCCGCGGACGGGCGTATCCAGTGCAGCGACGGCGCACCAAAACTCAGCGCGCCCCGCATTTGGCGCAGCGTCGACGCTGCAGCTTCGTGGCAGCCCATCGACGGCCTGCCGCTCGGCGCCTGCAAACCCAACGTTTATGCACCGCGCGCGGTCGCGCTGGCGTACCTGGCATCCGATCGGATCGTGGCCGGTACGCGCGTCGATGGCTATTGCGCCGAATGTGGCGATAGCCTGCCGACCGTTGCCAATGGCGTATTCGTTTTCAGCGGCGGCCGTTGGAGCGAAGCGAACGATGGCTTGCCGCGCATGAGCGGCAGCGGGGCGGTATGGGACGTCACCGCGCTGGCGGCGGCCGGAGAAGTATTGTACGCGGGCCTGAGGGACCCAAGCAGTGCAGCAGCGGCGCGCATCTACCGTAGCGAAGACGCCGGTGTGCGCTGGGTGCGCAGCGACGCGGGCGTGGCTGGCGCCGAAGTTCGCGCCTTGCATTTAGACGCGACCAAACCTTACCGCGTCTTTGCCAGCCTCGCCGGCACCGATACCGCACCCGGTGGCGTGTATCGCAGCACCGACGGCGGCGCCTCTTGGAAGTCGACCAGTATCGATTTGCCGAGCGATGGCGGCGGCGCCCTGACGCTGACACAACTGGGCGGTGTGGAAACACTGCATACCGGATCTGGCGAAGGCGCATGGATCTCATCGCAGCAGTCCGATACCGATGCCGATGGCGCCACAGACGCTGCCGAAGACTTGGCTCCCAATGGCGGCGATGGCAACAACGATGGCTTCGCCGATCGCTTGCAGTCGGGCGTTGCGACTGTGAACCTTGATGCCAACAAAGGTGCGGCCCAGCAAGGCACATTGAGCGATATCCAATTGCGCCCATCGATAAAGGGCAGCTCATGCACGCAGATCGTCAACGTCGGTTCGTTGAGCAGCGAATCTCTGCCTTCCGATCCGAACCAGTACCAAGCGCGATTGCCGATGCAGTTCGAGTTTGTCGATTGCCCGTACGCATTGGTGGAAATCGTCTATCACAATTTCACGTTCGCAGGCTCAGGATGGCAACTTCGCCGCTACGGTCCGACCGTCGTCGGCGACGCCAGCAGCTTTGCGTGGCAAACCGTCAACGGCGCAGTGTTCAGCGACAATAGCGTGGTGTTTCCGTTGACCGACAATACCGCTGGCGATCATCAGTCGGTCAGCAATCGCATCTTCGGTATCGTGGTGCCGGTGCAGCCCGAGTAGAATTGTCGTTCGAGGAGCGAGGTCTGGTAATGGAGCAATCGGCGACGTTGGTGCAAGCGATAGAACCGCCTTCGCGAGTACCAGTGACCGCGCTCGCCAGTCCCACGGTCGTACCCCTTGCACTGTCGCCAGCGGCGTGGATCGGGCACGACATCGACGACTTCCGTATCGTCCGCGTCCTTGGCGCGGGCGGTATGGGCGTGGTTTTTCTGGCCCAACAGCGCCACCCTCAGCGCTTGGTTGCAGTCAAGACTTTGCATGCGGGTATCTCGCAACCCGAGCACTTGGCGCGCTTCCAGCAGGAAGCAGAAATACTTGCGCGGTTCACGCATCCGGGAATCGCGCAAGTCATCGCAAGCGGGCGCACTTCGACTGAGATGGGCGCAGTACCGTACATCGCGATGGAATATGTGCAAGGCACGCCGCTGCTCGAATTCTGTGCGACGCAGAGCGTGCGTGAGCGCCTGGAGCTGCTGCGACGCATTTGCGATGCCGTGGAACATGCGCATATTCGCGGCGTCATCCATCGCGACTTGAAACCTGGCAACATCCTGGTGCTGGAGGGCGGACAGCCCAAAGTGCTCGACTTTGGCGTGGCCCGCCTGGCGGCAGATCGCGGCGGCGATGAATTGACCGGTGTCGGGGTCATCGTCGGTACCGTCGCCTACATGAGCCCGGAACAAGCGTCGGGAGACCCGACGACCGTAGATATCCGCACCGACGTTTACGCGCTCGGCATGATCGGTTTTCGCATGCTCACCGGACAGCTGCCCTATGCGGTCTCGGGGCTCAATCTGGCGCAGGTGCTGAAGGCCATATGCGATGCGCAACCGCGCGCGCTGGCGAGCTTCGAGCGGCGCTTTGCGGGCGATCTCGACACGATTTTCGCCAAGTCGCTGGCCAAGGAAAAGGACCAGCGCTATCGCAACGCGGCCGAGTTCAGCGAGGACTTGCGGCGCTATCTCGCCGACGAAGCGATCATTGCGCGCAAGGCGAGCCTCACGGCCGAATTGCGCCGTTTCGCTCGGCGCAATCGCGCCGTGGTCGTGGCTGCCTCGATGGTGGTGTTTGCGCTCATCGGCGCGGCGCTGATCAGCACTTCGTTTGCGCTTCGGGAGCAGGCGCAGCGCCGCGAAGCCGACGCGGTGATTGAATTCATGAATGGCTTGCTGTCAAGCGCCAACCCGGTATTCGCTAAGGGTCGAGCCGTGACGGTGCACGATGTGCTGGGCGATGCCAATGCCGCCCTGGAGCGCGATCTTCGGGCGGCACCGGCGGCTCGCGCTCGACTGCGCGCCACCTTGGCCGAAACATGGCGTGCGCTGGGTGACACACCGCGCGCTGCCGAGTACTTTGCGCAAGCAGCTGCCGACTTCAACATGGCCGGCATCGGCGGCGCCAGGCTACAGCTTACCGAATTTGGCAAAGCGCGAGCCTTGCTTGAGGGCGGCCGCGCGCTCGAGGCGCGCGATGAATTGGAGAAGCTGCTGCTGAATCGCTCCGCCAGCACAGCAGTTCGCTTGCACATCCAGGCAGCGCACGCTCGTTCCTTGTCGGAGTTGGGGTCGGCCGAAGCTGCGTTGGCCGAATTCCGTACCACCCTGGCCGCCATCCCCAAAGCAGGCGCCTGCGAGGAGTGCGAAGCGGATTGGGCGCCGCGCTTGCAAGCTTATTTGCTGATCAACATCGCACGAGGCGAGCGTGATGCGAAACGCCCCCACCTCGCCCTGGAAGCCGCGAACGAGGCGTTCGACATCGCCAAAGCGGCGTTTGGCGATGTCGATCCCGATACCATCTCCGCGCAGGTCGAACGATCGTCGGCATTGTTCGATAGTGGTGAACGCGAAGCGTCCCTTGCGTTGGCGAAATCCACTTTCGAAGGACTCAGCCAGTTATTGGGCGCCAGCCACTGGTTGACCTTGAGCGCCGCAAACAATCTGGCCCTTCGCCATGAGCGTATGGACGAACTGAATCTTGCGCTTTCGCGACTCGAATCTGCGTACGCGCTCGGTCAGGCGCACCTGGAGCCGGATCACCCCACCCTCACCATGCTCGAGGAAAATTATGCGCGGCTGCTGCACCTGACTGGCGACCTCATGGCAGCGGTTCCGAAGCTGGAAAGCGCCTATCGCAAACGTGTTGTCCAGCAAGGCGAAACCCATCCAGAAACATTGCAATCGGCGATGAATCTGAGCGTCCTGTACTCGCTCACAGGACGCAATCCGGAAGCGCTGTCGTTACTCAAGAAGGCCCTCGCCGGCACCGAAGCACGCTTCGGCGATCAGCATCGCAGCACGCTCATCGCGCGCAGCGAATACGCGTCGTCTCTGCGCAATAACGACCGCTACTCGGAAGCCGACGCCGAGTTCCGCGTCGCGCTCGACGTTGCCCAATCCTTGCTCCCACCCGGGGACTCCGATCGCCTGCGCGTGCTCTATCAATATGCCGGTTCGCTGCAAAGGCAAGAGCGATTCGTCGATGCGGAGAAACTCAGCCGACAATTGCTCGATGAAGCCGCCGTTTCGACAAAAGGTTCACAGTTCGCTTTGCTCGCACCGCTGCGGCATGCGCGTTCATTGCGTGGCCTGCGGCGCTACGCGGAAGCCGAAGCGCTTTTAGTCGAATTGGAAAGCCGGATCGGCAGCGACCAACCGGTGCAAATCCGTAACATGGTTAAGGCAGACCTCGACGCCTTGCGGGCAGATTCTCGCAAATACTGATCGTGGCGACTTGCGCGCTTTTCTCGCGAGCGCATTGCCGCAAACTCTCGCCATCGCCGTTTATTCAAGGGCAGTGAGATGAGCGCAGCGCAAAAGCCCACTGTTGGCAATGCACCTAGCGACACAGATGCCATCGTAATACGTTGGCGCAATTCACCTGGATGGCCTATCGAGCGCGTTTCGGACAACGCCTCCAGCTGGGGCATCGAAGTGCGCCTGCTGGAGCGCGGCGCTTGCTTCGCCGACTTGATGCACCCCGACGACCTCGCGCGCATCGAAAACGATATGGTGAAGCTGCCGCAGGCGCCGGAGCGCTGGCATCGCGAATACCGATTCCGCTGCGGCGAAGGCTGGCGCTGGGTCGAGGACCACACCTGGGCAGAGCGCGGGGCTAATGGCGAAACCGAGGCTTTCAATTGCGTATTGTTCGACGTCAGCCAACGCAAAACCGCCGATGTCGGGCTTAGCCTCGCAGCCGCGTCGGCACCGCTCTTGCTCGGGCACGCGCCGCTCAAGGCGCGTATCGCCCAACTGCTGCGCCGGCTGGGCGAAGGCTTTCAGGTACAACGCGCGTTCTTGTTCGAATTCGAGGGCGGCACCCGTCCCGGCAATGTCAGCTTCCAGCATTCATTGTGGCAACGCGGCGGCCTCACAGCTTTACGCAACGACGCGCGCACGCCCATAACTGCGGCCCACGCGCGCTGGATTCGCCTTCTGGAAAACGATCAGTGCATACGCGGAACGTTCACCGAATTTCCACCGATCGAACGCGAAGCCTTGCGCAGCCTGGGTATCGGCTCGCTGATTGTCGTGCCGATCCGCTGTCGCTCTCGCCTGTTCGGCTTTCTGGGACTGGACGATCAGCAACGCAATTGGCTCAGCGCCGACGAGCAGTCGCTGCGGATGATCGCCACCGCGCTCGGTGCCGCCATCGAACGCGACCGCGATGAGCACGAGTTGCGTGTCAGCGAATCGCGATTGCGCCGCGCACTGGACGCCGCCGGAGCCGGCACCTTCGAATGGCGCCCAGGACAAGTCAATCAATGGAGCGATGCGTGGTATCGCATGCTGGGACATGCGCCGGGGGGCATCGACGCCTCATTCGACAGCTGGCTCAAGTGCGTACACGAGGACGACCGCGAACGTGTTGGGACCGCACTCGCGCGATCCCGCTCTGAGCGCATTCCATTGGCGCTGGACTATCGCATTGTCACGCCCGAAGGCGATGTTCGCTGGCTATCGACCATCGGCCGACCATTGGACAACGCCGATGCACATCGAGAGGCGATGGCCGGTTTGGTGCTGGACGTAACCGAACAACGGCGCGCGCTGCCGACACAGCGCGCCGCGCAGTTCGATGCGCTCACGGGCCTGCCCAATCGCGCCTCGGCGCAGCAACAGATCGATTCCGCTATCGGCGAGTCGTCCGCAACCGGCCAAGGTTTCGCGCTATTGCTGCTGGATCTTGATCGCTTCCGCACCATCAACGAGGGGCTTGGCTATGAGTGCGGCGATGCGGTTTTGTGCGAGGTCGCGCAGCGCCTGCAGCGCGCGCTTGCGGTCGAAGACAGCATCTCGCATGCCGGCGGCGACCGCTTTTTGATCCTGGCGCGCTCGGCGAGAAGTCCGATCACTGCGGCGCAACTGGCCGAGCGACTGTTGCGTGAGTTGCGCGAACCGTTTTGGTTGGCGGCCATCCTGGATGTTTACGTTGAGGCCAGTATCGGCATTGCGCTATTCGACGACGACAGTCGCTCGACGACTGGGCTTCTGCGCTGCGTGGATGCTGCTTTGTTCCATGCCAAGCAGGGGGGCGGCAACAGCTATCGCGCTTATTCGTCCGAACTGGTCGAGAACGCGCGCCAGAAACTGGTGCTGGACGTGCATTTGCGGCGCGCGCTGGTGCAGAACGAATTCGTGATCCACTATCAGCCGATTTTCGACTGCCAAGACGAGCGCTTGGTGGGCGTCGAAGCGTTGGTTCGCTGGCGATCGCCAGAGGGCGGCCTCATGATGCCTGGCGAGTTCATTTCCGCGGCGGAGGAGAGCGGCCTGATCGAGCGACTCGGCGATCACGTCCTGGAAACTGCGTGTCGCCAGGTCCGACGCTGGCGCAGGTCCGGTTTTGATAGCTTACGTTTGAGCGTCAATCTATCGGCTCGGCAGTTGCGCAATGGCGATTTTCAGAATCGCCTGGCTCGCATCCTGGCGGAAACTGCGCTCGAACCAAACGCGCTGGAGCTGGAGATTACTGAAAGCCTGCTGATGGAGCATGGCAAGCTTATCGACGGCGCGTTGAGCGCGCTGCGCGAATGGGGCATTCGCGTGGCCATCGACGATTTTGGCACCGGCTACAGCTCTTTGGCCTACCTGCGCAGACTGCCTGTGGACACGCTGAAGATCGACCGCAGTTTCGTCGCCGATATCGGCGACGCCAGTGGCGATGCCATCGTTGGGGCAGTCGTAGCGCTCGGTCAACAGTTGCATCTTGAAGTCGTCGCCGAGGGCGTCGAAACCCATTCGCAACTCGAGTTCCTGCGCACCAAGGGCTGCCAACGCTTCCAGGGACACCTGAGGAGCCCAGCGTTACCCGCCGCGGAATTCGAGACCCGCTTTGCGCCAATCGCGGAGCCGTTGTTGACACCGGAATGAACCGCCGCATGCTGGCGCGGGATACGCAGTGGCGCGAGCTGTACCTAGAGCTTGCGCCGCTCAAGTTCGAGCTGAAGGCGAGCTGGGAACGTCGTTGAAGATCCCCATCGCCGATCGACCGGGTCGAACAACAGCACGGCTACAACGGCCAGACTCTCAGCAGTCGACGGCGCAAAGACCTTCACAAAGCAACCCGCAACTTGCAACCCGCACTCTGCACAAAACTGGCAGCATACGCGGCTAACTTTTTTGGCGGAACTCAAGCCCATGCAATACATCTACACGATGATCGGCGTCAGCAAAACCGTGCCGCCCAAGCGCGAAATCATCAAGGACATTTCGCTCTCGTTTTACCCTGGCGCCAAAATCGGCCTGTTAGGTTTGAACGGCTCCGGCAAGTCCACGGTCCTGCGGATCATGGCCGGTGCCGATAAGGATTTTGTGGGCGAGGCTCGGCCCCAGCCGGGCATCAGGGTGGGATTTCTGGAGCAGGAGCCCAAACTCGATCCGGAGAAGAATGTCCGCCAGTCGGTCGAGGAGGGTCTGGGGGAAATCTTTACTGCGCAAGAAGAATTGGAGAAGGTCTACGCCGCGTATGCCGAACCCGATGCCGATTTCGATGCGTTGGCAGAGAAGCAGGCACGTCTGGAAGCGATTTTGGCCGCGGGCGATGCGCACACCATGGAGCAGCAGTTGGAGCAGGCTGCCGACGCCTTGCGATTGCCGCCGTGGGAGGCAAGCGTTAAGCATCTGTCGGGTGGCGAAAAGCGCCGTGTGGCGCTGTGCCGTTTGCTGCTCCAGAAGCCAGACATGTTGTTGCTCGACGAGCCGACCAACCATCTCGACGCCGAGTCGGTCGAATGGCTGGAACAATACCTGGCGCGCTTCCCAGGCACCGTGGTTGCGGTCACCCATGATCGTTACTTCCTCGATAATGCCGCCGAGTGGATCCTGGAGCTCGATCGTGGCCGCGGCATTCCCTGGAAGGGCAACTATTCTTCCTGGCTGAGCCAGAAAGACGAGCGGCTGAAACAGGAGGCCGCCAGCGAAAAAGCCCGCCAGAAGGCCATCCAGCGCGAACTCGAATGGGTACGGCAGAACGCCAAGGGTCGCCAGGCAAAGAGCAAGTCGCGTCTCGCCAAGTTCGAAGAGCTGAACTCGGTGGAGTATCAACAGCGCAATGAGACCAACGAAATCTATATTCCGCCGGGCGAGCGCCTGGGCGATCTCGTGGTCGAGTTCAAGAATGTCAGCAAGGCTTTCGGCGATCGCCTGCTGATCGACGATCTATCGTTCAAGATGCCGCCGGGCTCCATCGTCGGCATCATCGGCCCGAACGGCGCCGGCAAATCGACGCTATTCAAGCTGATCACCGGCGTTGAAAAGCCGGATGCAGGCGAAGTCGCCATCGGGCAGACCGTAAAACTCGCGTACGTGGATCAGTCGCGCGACGCTCTGGATGCCGACAAGAATGTCTTCCAGGCCGTTTCTGGCGGCGCCGATATCTTGACCATCGGCAAACTCGAGATTCAATCGCGCGCTTACATCGGCCGCTTCAATTTCAAGGGGCAGGATCAGCAAAAGCTGGTCGGATCGCTCTCCGGCGGTGAGCGCGGTCGCTTGCATCTGGCGAAGACGCTGCTCCAGGGCGGCAATGTGCTGCTGCTCGACGAACCCAGTAACGATCTCGACATCGAAACCTTGCGTGCCTTGGAAGATGCGATCCTCGAATTCCCCGGATGCGTGATGGTGATCAGCCATGACCGCTGGTTCCTGGACCGAATCGCCACGCACATCCTGTCGTTCGAAGGCGATTCGCACGTCGAGTTCTTTACCGGCAACTACACCGATTACGAAGCCGACAAGAAGCGCCGTTTGGGCGAGGAAGGCGCCAAGCCGCATCGCCTGAAGTACAAACCGTTGACGCGGTAGGACCGCTTAGCCAAGCTTAGTCCATCCGAGACTGACGTTTGGGCCATGACGAGTTCGGTGACGCGCTCGGGCCGAGCGCGGTCAACCACGGGAAATGAAACTGCTGCTCGATTCGCATTACGCGTTCTCGTGGCAGACCGGCGATGCGCGCTTGACCAAGCGCGCTCAGCGGTTCATCAAGGGCGCCGATGCGATGGCGGTGAGTCACGTTACGCTCTGGGAATTCACGATCAAAGCCGGACTCGGACGAACCCAGATCAACCTTCCGGTGTTGGCAGCCCAAGTCGAAGCCATGGGATTCGAGTGGTTGCTCGGTGTGGATCACAGTCTGGCGTTACGCCATGAGGAAACCATCGAAGGACATCGCGCGCCCTTCGATCGAATGTTGGCGGCGCAGTCGCGCGCCACGTTGCTAACCTGATCACTGCGGATGTGACGTTCGCGCGCTATGGCGAGCTGGTCACAGTCATGTGATCTTGGCGGCGGCTCATGCCCCGATGCGCGAGAAAAAATCCTTGACGCTATCGAGCCAACTCGACGCCTGCGGCGTGTGACCGCCCTCGCCGCCCATCGACACGTCGAGTTGCTCCAGCAACTCGCGCTGCTCGTCTGTGAGCTTCACGGGCGTCTCGACGTTCACGCGACACAGCAAATCGCCGGTGTTATGGCTGCGCACCGATTGCACGCCTTTGCCACGCAAGCGAAAGATTTTCCCGCTCTGCGTGCCCTCGGGGATCTTCAGCATCGCACTGCCGCCAAGTGTGGGAACTTTGAGTTCGCCGCCCAGCGCTGCCGTGGTGAAGCGGATCGGTATTTCGCAGTAGAGGTCATCACCATCGCGCTTGAAAATCTTGTGCTCACGCACCGCGACTTCGACAAACAAATCGCCGGGCGTCGTGCCCTTGGGGCCTTGTTCACCTTCGCCGCTCAAGCGAATGCGATCGCCCTGATCAACGCCAGCGGGAATCTTGACGCGCACGCGCTTCTCGTCGTCGAGCACGCCGTTTCCTCGGCAATGCGTGCACGGATTGGCAATCGTTTTGCCACTGCCGCCGCAGGTCGGGCAGGTCTGTTGAATGGAGAAAATGCCATTCTGCATGCGCACCCGGCCGTGGCCTGCGCAGGTCTTGCAAGTGCTGGTTTTGCCATCGCTTGAGCCTGAGCCGGCGCAGTGATGGCAACTGACTTGCGTCGGTATCGTGATCTCGCGCTCAACGCCATTGACAGCTTCTTCGAGATCGAGCTCCAGCACATAGCGCAAATCGCTACCGCGACGTTGGCGTTGTCCGCCGCCGCGGCCGCCAAAGATATCGCCAAAAATGTCGCCAAAGATATCGCCCAAATCCGGGCCACCGGGGCCGCCGCGACCGCCGCCCTGATTCAGACCGGCGTGTCCGAAACGGTCATAGGCAGCGCGCTGATTGGCGTCGGACAGCACGTCGTACGCTTCTTTCGCCTCCTTGAATTTTTCCTGCGCCTGCGGATCGTCTGGATTGCGATCCGGATGCAGTTTCATGGCGAGGCGCCGAAACGCCTTTTTGATGTCTTCGTCTGAGGCCGACTTGGAGACGCCCAGAATTTCGTAGTAATCGCGTTTGGACATTGGGCGTTAGAGGCTGTGAACTGGAGGCCCTGGGCGTGAGCCTAACAGGCTATGGACATGTTTGGCCGAAGCTAGACCATCTCCCTCTCCCGCCTGGGCGGGAGAGGGTTGGGGTGAGGGTGGGGCCGCTGCCACGGAGCGCTCCGTAGCAACGCCCCACCCTCACCTGGCGCTTCACGCCGACCTCTCCCGCCCAGGCGGGAGAGGCAAACGGGTTTTGCTTGTTAGCGAGGATAACGGTCGAAGAATCGGCTGCAGCTCAGCGCTTATCCCCGTCCACTTCCGTGAACTCGGCGTCGACGACATCGTCAGCAGCCTTTTGCGCCTGCGGCTCAGCGTTCGGCGCCGGGCCCGACGCGCCGGCGCTGGCCGCCGCACGCAACGAGGCGGACGCTTCGACCAAGGCCTGCGTCTTGGCCTCGATTTGCGCCTTGTTGTCGCCCTTCATCGCCGCTTCCAGCTCAGCGAGGGCACCTTCGACCTTACCGATCGTTGCGCCATCGACTTTATCGCCGGCGTCCTTGATGGCTTTGCGCGTATCGTGCAGCAGCGCGTCCGCCTGATTACGCGCATTCACCAGTTCGTGGAATTTTTTGTCCTCGTCGCGGTGCGCCTCGGCGTCCTTGACCATCTGTTGGATCTCTTCCTCCGACAGACCAGAACCGGCCTTGATCTCGATGCGCTGTTCCTTACCAGTCTTCTTGTCTTTGGCCGACACGTGCAAGATGCCGTTGGCGTCGATGTCGAAGGTGACCTCGACTTGCGGCATGCCGCGCGGCGCCGGCTCAATGCCAGCGAGATCGAACTTCGCCAGGCTCTTGTTGAAACGCGCCTGATCTCGCTCGCCCTGCAAAACATGCACCGTCACCGCCGTCTGGCTGTCCTCGGCGGTGGAGAACACCTGGGCAGCGCGGGTCGGGATCGTGGTGTTCTTCTCAATCAGCTTCGTCATTACACCACCGAGCGTCTCGATACCAAGCGACAGCGGCGTTACGTCGAGCAGCAGCACGTCTTTGACGGTACCAGCGAGCACGCCACCCTGGATGGCCGCGCCCATCGCGACCGCTTCGTCCGGATTGACGTCTTTGCGCGGCTCTTTGCCGAAAAATTCTTTGACCGCTTCCTGCACTTTCGGCATGCGCGTCTGGCCGCCGACGAGAATCACCTCGGCGATATCGGACACGCGCAAGCCCGAATCAGTCAGCGCCGTGCGGCACGGATCGATGGTGCGCTTGATCAGATCGTCGACCAGCGATTCGAGCTTGGCGCGCGTCAATTTCACGTTCAAATGCTTCGGACCCGACGCATCCATCGTCACATACGGCAGACTGACGTCGGTTTGCATCGAAGAGGACAGCTCAATCTTGGCGCGCTCGGCGGCGTCCTTCAGGCGCTGTAGCGCCAAAGGATCGTTGCGCAAATCGATGCCCTGCTCCTTACGGAACTCATCGACCAGAAAGTCGATGACGCGGCGGTCGAAATCTTCGCCGCCCAGGAAGGTATCGCCGTTGGTAGCAAGCACTTCGAACTGCTTTTCGCCATCGATTTCGGCGATTTCGATGATCGACACGTCGAAAGTGCCGCCGCCCAGATCGTACACGACGATCTTGCGATCGGCCGCGCCCTTCTTATCTAGACCATAGGCCAATGCAGCCGCGGTGGGCTCATTGATGATGCGCTTGACTTCCAGGCCCGCAATGCGGCCGGCGTCTTTGGTGGCTTGGCGTTGGCTGTCGTTGAAGTACGCCGGAACCGTGATCACGGCTTCCGTGACGGGTTCTCCCAGGTAGTCCTCGGCGGTTTTCTTCATCTTCATCAGCACGCGCGCGGAAATCTCCGGCGGCGCCATCTTCTTGCCGCCCGCATCGATCCACGCGTCGCCGTTATCGGCGCCGACAATCGTGTACGGCACGAGACCAACGTCTTTTTGAACCACCTGCTCGCTGAATTTTCGCCCGATCAGGCGCTTCACTGCGAACAGGGTGTTCTTCGGGTTGGTGACCGCCTGCCGCTTGGCCGATGCGCCGACCAGCACCTCACCGTCCTTGGTGAAAGCAACGATCGACGGTGTGGTGCGATCGCCCTCTGAATTCTCAATGACCTTGACCGACCCGCCTTCCATCACGGCGACGCAGGAATTGGTCGTGCCAAGGTCGATACCGATGATCTTCGCCATGGTTTCTCTCCGAAAAGCCAAAATTAGATAGGACGAAACGTCCCAATGAGTCGCTAAGTGGGGCTGAACCCTGAAAAATCAAATCAACCGGCACCTTGGCTGACCAAAACCATCGCCGGACGAAGCAAACGTTCATGCAGGCGATAGCCTTTTTGCAGCACTGAGATCACTTGATCTGCAGGCACGCTGGCGTGCGGTTGCATGCCCACGGCTTGATGCACTTCAGGATTGAACGCCTGACCAACCGGATCGATGGCGTGCAGGCCGCTCGATTCAGCAGCCTTCTGCAGCATCTTCAATGTCATTTCAATACCTTGCTTGAGCGAATCGATACCCGCACCCGGGACCTCCGCCGCTTTCAGACCTTGCTCCAAGCTGTCGATAACCGGAAACAACTCGCCGAGCAGACGATCAGCGCCATACTTGCGCGCCTGTTCGAATTCGCGCACCCAGCGCTTGCGCTGATTCTCTGCCTCGGCGCGCTCGCGAACGATTTGCGCCTCTAGCTCCGCCATGCGTGCCAAAGCCTGCTCAAGCTCATCATTGGCCGGGCCAAAACCGTCGGCATCGGGCGCGGGCGCAGGTTGCGTATCGTCACTTTGCATCATTGTTGTCAGTCTTTTAGGAGCACCCGCCCGGAGTGAGGGCGATGTGAGCGATTTCAAGCCCTGGCTATGCTCGACGTGCAAAGAACCCGCCCGACGATTTGCGCGTGTGCGGATACGAACCCTGGACCGGCGAACACAACGGCCAATGCGCCCCACGCTAACAGACCGATATCCGCCGAACACAGGCGCCGAAGACTGAATCGTGAGCCGAATCTTGCTCGACGCCCTTTCATGGTCGGCCAGACAATCGCATCATCGACAGTCTTTCCCGACGGCCATTTACATGCCGACCGACGCCGCCCTGCCACTACCCTCTAGCGCCGCGCGCGATAAGCTGCGCGGGCCGGTGGTCAATTGCGTTGCTTACAACCGCGCGGGTCGGCGCATCAGCGATATCACCATCGATGCGATCAGCGATGTCCTCAAGGAACCCGATACATTCATCTGGTTGGGTCTGCATGAGCCGGACGAAGCGCTGTTGCTCAAAATCCAGGAAGAGTTCGATCTGCATGAACTGGCGATCGAAGACGCGCAGCATGCGCACCAGCGGCCGAAGATCGAGGTCTACGACGACACGCTGTTCGTAGTGGTACACACCGCTCAATTCGTTTGTGGCAAGGTTGAGTTCGGCGAGACGCACATCTTTCTCGGCAAACGCTTCCTGGTTACTGTGCGGCACGGTGCTTCGCTGAGTTATGCGCGCGCCAGAGCGCTGTGCGAGCAAACGCCGGAAATGCTGGCATTGGGCCCGAGCTTCGGGCTGTACGCCATACTCGATTTCATTGTCGATAACTATTTTCCGATCGTGTCGAGTTTCGAGGCCGAGCTGAAGGAGCTGGAGCTGCGCATCTTCAATGAGAAGTTCGATCGCGACACCATCGAGAGGTTGTACTATCTGAAGCGCGAGCTGGTGACGCTGCGCCTGGCGGTGACGCCGATGCACGATATCCTGAATCAGCTCAAGCGTTTTTTCCCCGGGCTCATCCACGAAGACGTGCGAGTTTACTTTCGCGACGTGTTCGACCACGCCGTGCGCATGAGCGAAGCTACCAGCACGCTTGGGGAAATGATCTCCGCCGCACTGCAGGTGAATCTGGCGATGGTTTCGGTAGGACAGAATGAAGTCACCAAGCGTTTGGCTGGTTGGGCAGCCATCCTGGCAATCCCGACCACGGTGGGTGCGGTGTACGGAATGAACTTCGAACACATGCCCGAACTCAAATGGCAGTATGGTTACTTCACTGTCGTCGGCATCACTATTGTCGCTTGCAGCAGTTTGTACTGGCGTTTGAAAAAGGCCGGCTGGTTGTAAGCCGTCTTCTCCTGAGATCCGATCGTGCCGCAAACCCTTTGGCTTCGAGCCGCCCCCCATCGACCGCTGGAATGGCTGCTCCGCGATGCGGAGGGGCGCACGCTTGCAGGCCCAGATACGCTGCGCGCCGGGGCCGTGTTGCCGAGCGCAGATTTGCGCGTTGTCGTGTGGTGCGACCCGAGCCTCATGCTGCGCCGCGTGCTTCTGCCGAAATCCGGTGTGTCCAAATGGCGCCAAGGCTTGACGTATCTCGCTGAAGACTGGATCGCTGGCGATGTGTCGCAGGTACATGTCGCCGCTCCGCAGCGGCTTGTAGGACGCGAAACTTTCGTAGCCGTGGCCGAACGGGAGCGGCTCCGGGAACTCATCGCGGAGCTACAGGCCTTTGGCATTGATCCCGACAAGATCATTCCCGAACCCGCACTGCTCGGACCTGCGCGCAGCGCCGACGTCATTATCGACGGCGATTTTGCGAGTTTTTGCGGGGCCGATAACGGCGGATGCACTGAGCCTGAGATGTTGTCGATACTGGTCGACGATTCGGCTCGCGTATTGATCGGCCGAGCGACGGGCGACCACCGCGGAGATCATGTCGACTCCGCGTTGCGTTGGGCATCACTGCAACCGATAGACGAGACCCACATCAACCTGCGCAGCGGCGAGTTTGCCGCGCCGCGCACGCAGCAGCGAACGCCGTATCGTCCAGCCCTGCTTGCTGTCGCTGCTGCGCTTTTGGTGCACACTGGGGCGCTCGCATTGGAGTGGTATCGAGCGCAGCGCGAGGTCGATGCCGCCGAAGCTCGCACTGAAGCCGCGTTTCGCGACGCATTCGGTAGCGAGTTGCGAATGGTCGATGCGGCATTCCAGTTGCAGCAGGCGGCAAACAGCGGCACGAACCGTACCGACGGCGGCGCCTTGCCTCTACTGCAACGCATCGCGCCACTGCTGGCGAGCGACAGCCGCCTGGTTCTGGTGGGTTTTGAGTATCGCGATGGCATGATGGAGGTGGCGGTGCGTGCGCCCGATGCCTCGCGCTTCGACGGCTTTCGCGAACAACTGGCGGCCAGCGGTCTCAAGATCGAAATTGCCAACACCCAATACGATGCCAATGAGTTCACCGGACGACTGCGCATTCGAGGTGCCGGATGAAGGCGTGGTGGAATGGGCTCGCAGATCGCGAGCGGAAATTGGTCCTGGTGGCGGCGGTGGCGCTTGCACTGCTGTGCTGGTGGCTGCTGCTGTTGCGCCCACTCGGTGCTGCTCGCGCCTCGGCGGTTGAGCGACTGCCGCTGGCTTTACAGGAGGCAGCAGCGTCGGAGGCGGCTGCCATGACCATCAAGGCCCGCGGATCCGCCGCGCCTGCGCCTCGCGTCGGTCGATCGTTACTGGCGCTGGCCGATGCATCGGCGCGCGAGGCGGGCCTCGGCGCATCGCTGGATCGTGTCGAGCCGCTCGGCGAGTCTGAGGTGCGCGTTTGGCTCAAAGACGCCGATTTCGATGCGCTCGCCACTTGGGCCGAGCGTTTGGCGATCAGCGAAGGCGTGACCATCAGCGAGTGGTCGGTCGATCGATCGCTGGCGCCGGGTGTGGTCAACGCTCGCCTGACATTGAAGGACGAACCATGAAGCGCTGGATCGGATGGGCGCTCGTCGCGTTTCTGGCGCTCGCCGTCGGGCTCATCGCAACGCTGCCGGCTGCTGTGGCATGGCGGCATATCGCCCCGCAGGTTCCCGACCTGACACTTGAAGCGCCCACAGGAAGCGTTTGGAACGGTCGCGCCTCTGGGGCGAAGTTGCGCGGCGCTGCGCTGGGCGCGTTGTCCTGGCAACTCTCGCCTTGGAGTTTGCTGTCGACGCCGACAGTGCAGTTGACGCTCGCGGGCGGCACCGTCGATTTCGTCGGCACGGCGCGCTTCGCGAACAACGAAATCGAGTTGAGCGACGCGACGGCGAGTACCGATGCGGAATGGCTGGCTCCCGCACTGGCGATACCGGAACTAACACCGGAAGGCACCATCGACATCGCGCTCAAGCGTTTGGCGATCAGCTCCGCTGGCGTACCGACCGCCATTGTAGGCACCGCGACCTGGCGTAACGCCGCCGTCAATGGGCGCGTTCGCGCAGAACTTGGCGTCATTGAACTATCGGCGCGAAGCAGCGGCGATGCGATCGTCGTGACCGCACGCGACGATGGTCGCGGGGCGCTCATCGTCAACGGTGCTTTCGAAATTCGCGGTGCCGCTTACAACGGGCGAATTGCGCTGACCCCACGCAGCAGCGACGAGGCGCTGATCGCGGCGCTGCAGTGGATTGGTGCACCGCAGCCCGATGGCAGCCGCCTGCTGCTCGTCGAGGGCCAAATCCACCCTACGGAAGTGAACTTGTGAGCCTGGACAAGCTGCTGGAGCGAGCACTACCGGTCGCACAATCGGCGGCGCTGGCCGCCGGCGCGGTCATCGATCGCTATTACCGGCAAACCGATATTGGGCTGCGCATCAAGAACGACCGCACGCCGGTCACCCGTGCCGATGAGGAATCGGAGGCTGCGATTCGCAAGACGTTGACCCACGCCTTTCCCGAGCACGCCATTTTCGGCGAAGAAGGTGGCCATAGCGGAACGAGCGAGTTCCTCTGGCTTGTCGACCCAATCGATGGCACCAAAGCCTTCGTGCGCGGCTACCCCGTGTTTTCGACGCAAATCGCACTGATGGTGGCCGGCGAATTGTGCCTGGGTGTGAGCTATGCGAGCGCGTTTGGGCAAATGGCATGGGCCACGCGAGGCGGAGGCGCTTTTCTGAACGGCGCGCACTGCCGAATGCCGATTTGCGAGGATTGGTCTCAGGTGGCGTTATCGACCGGCAACCTCAAATCGTTGGCGCTAGACCCGGTACGCTGGTCGCGACTGGGCACGTTGCAGGCCACCGCCAACCGCACCCGCGGTTACGGCGACTTCTATCATTACCACCTGCTCGCCACCGGCGGCGTCGATTGCGTCATCGAGAGCGATGTGAACATTCTTGATATCGCTGCTCTGGCGGTGATCGTCCGGGAAGCGGGCGGCGTATTTACCGATCTCGATGGCACGGAGCTTACGCTTGACACCCGCAGCGTGCTGGCCGCCGGATTGCCCGCACATCACCACGCACTGGGTACGCTGCGCGGCCTAGACTCGCGGTCATGAGAGAGCTGCCAAAAATACTCGCGACGCGTCTGGTGACGCCGCGCTATCAGATCGAACAAATGGACCTCGAGTTTAGCAACGGTGCGCATCGAACTTACGAGCGCATCCATGGCTCGGGGCGCGAAGTCGTTGTCATCGTACCGATGCTTGACGCTCATACCGTGCTGCTGAGCCTGGAGTATTCGGCAGGGATGCATCGTTACGAGCTGGGCTTGCCGAGTGGCCGCATCGACCGCGGCGAGACCGTGCTTGAAGGCGCAAATCGCGAACTCAAAGAGGAAATCGGCTTCGGCGCACGCGATTTGCGCGTGCTGAAGCAACTGTCCATGGCGCCTACGTTCATGAGCCATACCTCGCATCTGGTGCTGGCGCGGGACTTGTTTGAGGAGCGCCTGGAAGGCGATGAGCCGGAAGAGCTTCAGGTCCAACCGTTCCCGATCGACGATCTCGAGCGCCTGCTCGACCTCGAAAATTTCAGCGCGTCGCGCTCCATCGCGGCTCTATTCCTGGCACGCGAATGGCTGCGGCGCGAGGCGCAGTCGTGAGCCGCTATTCGGTGAACGATCTGGAGCAGATTCTCGGGGCTGCGCAAAGTGTTGCGGCGCGCGCCGCAGAAGAAATCATGGCCGTCTATGCCGGCCGTTTTGAGGTTACCGACAAGGCGGACTCGACACCGGTCACGGCCGCCGATCTGGCCTCGCACCGATGCCTGGAAAGCGGCCTGGATGGGCTCGATTCCAGGGCACTCGTGCTCAGCGAGGAAGGCGCGCCGGAGCGTTTTGCGCGTCGCCGCGACGCTCGGCAAATCTGGCTGGTCGATCCACTCGATGGCACACGCGAGTTTGTCAAACGCAATGGCGAGTTCTGTATCAATATTGCCCTGGTCGACGATGGCGAGGTTGTGCTCGGTTTGCTTTGGCACCCCCCCTCCGGCCGATCTTGGGGCGCAGTGCGCGGCGGCAATGCGTGGACCGAGCACGATGGCCGGCGGACCCCGATCGCAGTGTCTGCCAGCGCCGTTCCGCCGCGTGCCGCCGCGAGCCGCTCGCACGGCAATGCGGCTGTTGAGGCGTATATGCAGGCGCTCGGGGATGTGAGGCGCATACCGCAAGGCAGCGCGATCAAGTTCGCGCGCGTGGCCAGTGGCGACTTCGATATCTATGCGCGCCTGGCATCGCGATGTTCGGAATGGGACGTCGCCGCTGGACAATGCATTGTCGAAGTCGCCGGTGGCGTAGTTGCCGACGAACGCGGTCAGCGCTGGCGCTACAACCAGCGCGACACCCTGATCGTGCAGAATTTTCTGTGCTTCGGCGATACGTCGCGCAACTGGCACGAGGCGCTACATGGCATCGACCTACAGCCTAACTGACTTACTGCAAATCATGGCACGTTTGCGCGATCCGGAGCGCGGCTGCCCGTGGGACGTGAAACAAAGCTTCGCGACGATCGCCCCGTACACCATCGAAGAGGCCTACGAAGTGGCCGATGCGATCGATCGGGGAAACCTTAGCGATCTACGCGATGAACTCGGCGATCTGTTGCTTCAGGTGGTGTTTCACGCACAGATGGCCCGCGAGCAAGGCGCCTTCGATTTCGGCGACGTGGTTCAGTCGATATCGGAAAAAATGGTTCGGCGCCATCCGCACGTGTTCGGCAACGCCAGCATTGCCGATGCCGAAGCGCAGACGCGCGCCTGGGAGGCGATGAAGCGCGCCGAGCGCGTTGGCGATGACGATAGCGCCCTGGCCGGCATTTCGCGCGGGATGCCCGAGTGGCAGCGCGCGACGAAACTGCAGAACCGCGCCGCAGCGCAAGGGTTCGACTGGCCCAATGCCGGTCCTGTGATCGCGAAGCTGCGTGAGGAGTTGGCAGAGCTCGAAGCCGAAGTCGATAGCGGCTCCGGTGCCGAAAAACTGACGGATGAACTGGGCGATGTGTTGTTTGTTGCCTGCAATCTGGCGCGCAAACTGCAGATCGACGTTTCAACCGCGTTGCGCGCAACCAATACCAAGTTCGAGCGCCGTTTTCGGCGCATGGAAGCCTTGGCGCGCGCGAACGGTCTCGTGTTCGCAGACTTGGATCTGGCAGCGCAGGAAGCGCTCTGGTCGCAGGCGCGCCTAGCCGATCACGCTGGCGAGCTTTAGCGCAGACTGCACCGCGCTCGCTTGGTCGCAGTCCGGTGCCTGTGCAATCCGATGTGTTCGAAGGACCACATATAGCCTGGAAAAATGCGAACCAGCAGGCGCCCTTTGGATCGCGCCTCATCGATACTTCGTGGGCGCCATTCGTTCGTGTGAGATGCTTTTGCTGTTGGGTCGGCTGAGGAGCTGGTGAACTTGGACATGACTGCGTATTTGCTGCTCGCCGCGCTGGCGATCGCTACCTTGGTGGTCGTTTACTTGTTGCTGCAATTGTTGGGCCTGAAGCGCCGCCAGGAAGCGCTACGACGCATCATGGACAGCGCCGACGAACTCGAACGCGAGCTGCACGCCTGCCGCGAGCGCGGCGAAGCTATGCAGCGCTGGGTCTCTACCCTGCCGAGCTCGCTCACACGCGATGCACTGGCATCGCTCGATCTCGGTCCGCTGGTGCAAAAAGCGCTCAAGGATTTGTTGCAGCGGCGACTCTGGTTACGAGACCGCGGCGACGACGCGCCGCTTGCGCAACTCAAACAAGCTTATGCCGAACTCGAACGCTCGCGGCGTACGTTAGCCGAGCAAATGCAGAAGCTGGAATCCGCAGGTCAGGAGCTGCTGGAGGCGTCCAGCGAAACGCACCCAGTGTCGGCGCTGATGGCAGGCGCGTACGGTATCGGCCAGGATCGACCGACGCTGCACTGAACTGGGAGGCTGGTCAGATCAAGTTGTGTTGGCATATACCACAACGCCAAGTCACGAAAAGGAGTGCGCTTCCGCTTAGCGTTGACTTCGTGTCTGCGCGCTCTGGTGTGAAACGCTTTGGAAACTGCAGCAACGCAGAACAAGTGCTTGCCATCGCATTCACGATTGCCTATTCACCATTCACCGATAGCCACTCGCGAGCAGTTGCATGTCACTCACTGAGGCCTTGAAACCGCTGCTCGCCGCGCGCGATCAGATTAATGAGATCGTCGTCGGCAAGAAGGCCGAAGTCCATCTGGCGTTGGTGTCCGTTCTGGCTGGCGGACATTTGCTGTTGGAGGATTTGCCGGGCGTGGGTAAAACGACTTTGGCGCACGCGCTGTCGGCGTCTCTCGACCTGGACTTCGGTCGCGTACAGTTCACGAGCGACCTGCTGCCCGCTGATCTTGTCGGCGTATCGGTATTCGATCCGAACACGCGGCGCTTCGACTTCCATCGTGGGCCGATCTTTACGCAACTGCTGCTCGCGGACGAGATTAATCGCGGCACACCGAAGCTGCAATCGGCGCTGCTCGAGGCGATGGCCGAAGGCCAAGTCACGGTGGATGGCGTCAGTCATGCGCTCCCGAAGCCGTTCATCGTCATCGCCACGCAAAACCCGATCGAACAGAGCGGCACTTTTGCCTTGCCCGAATCGCAGCTCGATCGCTTCTTGTTATCGATGAGCCTTGGCTATCCCGATGCGGCGTCGGAAAAAGCCTTGCTCGCCGCACGGGAACGCCGCCAAGCCATTGCCGAGCTCAAGCCCAAGCTGTCTTCCGAGCAGCTACTGGCGCTGCGCCAGCAAGCAGATGGACTGCACGCCAGCGCCGCAGCGATCGAATACGCGTACGCACTCATCAACAGCACACGCAGCGACAAGCGCGTGCGCATCGGACTATCGCCGCGCGCCGGTATCGGTCTATTGCGTGCGGCAAAGGCGCACGCGCTGTTAGCGGCGCGCACGCATGTTCTGCCCGAGGATTTGCAAGCGGTGTTCGTTGCCGTTACCCGTCATCGCCTGGTGCTGGCTGCGGACGCCAGCGGCGATGGTGCGATCATCTCCCGCGATTTGTTGGCGCACGTTCCGATCCCATGAGAGCGGTACTGAAACAGGCGCGAGTGCGGCTGTGGCGCGAGCTGGACAGGCGCCTGCCCAATCTTACGCGCCGCCATCGTTTCGAAGCGCTGCCGATCACTCTCAACCAACGGCGGATCTACATCGTACCGAGTGGATTCGGCTTGCTTTTTGCCGTGATGCTGTTCGCGATTCTCGCCGGCGCACTCAACTACAACAACAACGGCGCGCTGCTTTTTGGATTGCTGCCGGTCAGCCTGGCCGTGGTCTCGATGCATCAGACCTTCCGCAATCTCAACAATTTGCGACTCGTGCACGTGCAAGCGGATCCGGTGTTTTGTGGCGAAAACGCGCTCTTCGCTTTTCAGTTTCACGCCAGCGACGAGCGACCGCGCTTTGGCATTACCGGGCGCTATGGCGACGTGTTTCGCCACATCGACATCAAACAAGGCGAGACCCGAAGTCTCGACGTCCCAGTGCCTGCGCTGGAGCGCGGCTGGTTGAGTCCAGAGCCGCTGCGGGTATCGACAGTCTGGCCGTTCGGATTGTTTTTTGCGTGGAGCTACCTGCACTCGCAATCCAAAGCGCTGGTTTATCCGCGACCTGAATCGCCGCCGCATCCGCTGCCCAAAGTTCCCGATCCTGGGCGCCTTGGCGGCAGCGATCCTGGCGACGAAGACCTGCGCAGTTTGCGCGACTACACTACCGGCGACTCGCCGCGGATGATTGCGTGGAAGGCCAGCGCTCGTATCGGAGAGCTGCTCGTGCGTCAACTGGAAGTACCGCGCGCCCGTGAGACGGTACTCGATTTCGAGCGCATCAGCGGGCTCGACGTGGAGCGCAAACTCTCGCGTCTGACCCGTTGGGTGCTGGATGCCGATCAGGCCGGCGTGCGTTATCGGCTCGACTTGCCTGGTCAACGCATCGGACCCGATCAAGGACACGCCCACCGGTTGCGCTGCCTCAAGGCGTTGGCACTTTATGCGCGCGCCAGTTCTTAGCCCACGACAGTTTGACTGGCTGCTGATCGCCTTCGGTGCGACGCTGGCGCCGCATTTGCTGTGGTTGCCACCGCTTTACGGCCTCATGCTCGGCACTATCCTTGTGCTGCGATATGTCCAGCGTCGCCGCTACGTGCGGGCCTGGCCGGGCTGGATCAAGTTTCCGCTGCTGATTGCCGTCATTGCATTTGTGATTGCCGAGTTCGGCAACCCATTGGCCCGTCAGGCGGGTTCGGCGGCACTGATCGGCTTGACCGTGCTCAAACTGATCGAATCGGAAAATCGCAGCGATGGTTTGCGAGCACTCCTGGTGTGCCTGTTCTTGAACAGCGTGCAGTTCTTGTTCGACCAGAGCCTCCTGGTCACGGTGTACATGCTGCTGCCGACGTTTCTGGTGTTTATCGCCATGAACGAATTGGTAGCTCCGCCCGGTACGCGTGGCGGCATTGCCGGAGAGTTCGCACGTATTGGCCGCGAATTGGTGCCTTTGTTGCTGATCACCTTGCCGCTCACGGCGTTTTTGTTTGTGTCGGTGCCTCGCCTGGAGACGCCGCTTTGGGGCACGCGCGACAATCAGTGGGAGGCGCGCACCGGTCTTGGGGATGAGATGCGACCTGGTTCGATTACTGAGCTTCTCGCCGACGATTCACCGGTCATGCGCGTCACTTTCGATGGCCCAGCTCCACCGACCCAACAGATGTATTGGCGCGGACCGGTGCTGGTGAATTTCGACGGCGAGGTCTGGCGTCGCCGCGCCTGGCCCGGCGCTACGCATGTTGGCGAGATCAAGGGTCCACAATCTGGTGGACCAGATGATTTGCGCTACGAGGTCATGCTCGAACCAACCGATCGCAACTGGGTGTTCGCGCTCGATGTAGCCACCGGCTTCCCGGAGGGTGTCAAGCAACAAGTCGAAGGCCATCTGCTGCGTACAGGGCGCGTGACTTCGGTATGGGTGTATCGCGCCGCCTCGAACTTGCGCGCAGGTTTGCCGCAAGGGCCTGCGCCGTCGGTGTATCGCAGCGAGACCCTGCGTTTGCCCTCTTCGCTGAATCCGCAGGCGCTGGCCTTGGCGCAGGGTTGGGTGGCGCAAGGTGGCGATCGAGCGCAAATCGTTGCGCAGGCGCTGCAATACTTCCGGAATGGGGGCTTTTCATACACCCTCACGCCCACACCGTTGGTGGGCCGCCATCGCGTCGACGAGTTTCTGTTCGAAACACGTGACGGCTTTTGCGAACACTACTCGCAGGCATTTGTGGTTCTGATGCGAGCTGCCGGCATTCCGGCGCGCGTGGTGACCGGGTATATGGGTGGGGAGCGCTCATCCAGTGGCGCCTACTACATCGTCCGGAACGCCGACGCCCATGCCTGGGCCGAGGTGCTTTTGAGCGATGATGGCACCTGGACACGCATCGACCCGACCGCCGCCGTGGCGCCCGATCGCATTTCTTTGGGCAGCGGCACGTTCGGCGACGACTCGTATTTCCGCAACAACCTTTGGTGGAAGGCTATTCGCTTGCAAACCGATGCCTTGCAGCATTGGTTCAATTCGATGGTGGTGCGCTTCGACACGCTGCGTCAGCGCGAGTTTTTCGCCAATCTCGGAATCGATCCCAGCGACTGGCGGCAATTGGGCGCGTGGATGGCAGGCGGAATTGCCGCTCTGGCGTTGGCGATGAGCCTCTGGATGTTCGGCCGACGCCCGACCTCAGTCGATCTGGCGCAGCGGCGCTATCGGCGTTTCCAGAAGCGACTGCAGCAACTTGGTGTCGGCAGCAATCCCGCAGAAGGCCCAATGGATTTCGCGGAACGAGCCGCGTTGCAGCTTCCACACTTGCGCGCTGCAATCTTCGCAGTCAGCCACGCCTACGCTCGTTTGCGCTACGCTGACGATTCCGAAGCCGTAGCGCAGCTCAACACTGCCCTACTCGATTTCCTGAAGTCGGCAAAGCCATGATTCGAATCTCCACGTTATTGACCACCGTAGTGCTTACTGGTTGCGCAACCGTGCCGGGGCCGCTGCAGGGCGATTACACTGTCATCGCCGCGCGCGAGGCGGCAGTCGGCAATCAAGTTCGAATCGGCGGCAGCGTGATCGAGACCACGCCAACTGCAGACTCGACATGCTTGGAAGTGCTCGGCAAGCCCTTGCTTGCGAGTTCCAGGCCGCGCGACGGGGACGCCACGGAAGGAAGGTTCTTGGCCTGCAAGAAGGGTAGTTTTCTCGATCCCGAGATTTTTGTCCGTGGTCGGGCCGTAACCTTGACCGGAACCGTCGAAGGTTTCGTCGAGGAACGAATCGGCGATGCGCCTTACCGAATGCCCAAGATCGATGTTGCAGAGATTGTGCTCTGGCCAGAACGCACCGAGCCGACGATCATTGTTGAGCATCCGCCATTCTGGGGCTGGCCATTTTGCGGTCGCTACGGTTGCTGGTAAGGCCCTAGCGCGAAACGGCCGCGGATCTTCGTTTTCGAGGTTTGGATCCGCCCTCGCCCGGCATCCGCCAACCCAAAATAAAGGCGATACCGAACGCAAGCGCATAAGCCAGAGGCTCGAGCGGCTCCGCATGGGCACGGCTGACAGCAACCGCCATCTCGATACCCATTCGCCAGAGCAATTCGGCATAACTCATGCTCATTTGGGCGCCGATGAAGCCTGCAGCCATCAAGTAATTTGCGTGCGCAATGGCAAGTGCCGACAACGCTGCGGCGCTCAGCGCCCGGACGATCGAGGGCGGATGGTCGTTGAAGCGCAACAGGACGACAATGCCAATCGCCGCTACGATCGCCAGCCACGGGGCTCGCGACGAAGTTGCCAGGGCGATGAGCGACCAGATGGCCCCGAAAGCGGCTGCGGCCAGCACTGCGGCCACTACGCCAAGCGCAGAATTCAGCAAGATTGAGCCTCAGCTGATGTCAAATGAAGAGCGCGAAGACTCTACCAGCAGCAGGCCACTGGCGACCAATTCGTTCAATCGCGCACTCAAACTGGTGCCCAGGTCGGCCGCCTTTGCATGAGCTCGCGCGTGCACGATGGCCCAACCGTTACGTCCATGCGCCTTGACGTGGTACAGGCCGGCATCGGCAAGCTCTAGGGACAAATTCCAGTCACTGGTGTCGCTGCGATCTGCAAGTGCGGGGAACAAGGCAAAACCGATCGAAGCGGTGATTCGGACCTGCTGGCCATCGGGCAGCGCATAACTGTACTCCGCAATAGATCGCCGCAACTGTTCACAATACGCCGTGGAATCGAGAATGGTTTCGGCGGGCATCACCAGCATGAACTCCTCACCGCCCCAACGTAATGCAATACCCTCGGCGCCGGCAGCACTCGTCAACACCTGCGCCAACTGACGCAGAACCTCATCACCTGCCAAATGCCCATAAAGATCGTTAATCGATTTGAAGTAGTCGATATCGAGTACCGCGAAGGCCAAGCGCTGCGAGCGTTGCGCGCTGGGCGAACGTCGCCAGTCGGCCATATAACTGGCCAGGAAGCGCCTATTGCGTAACGCCGTGAGCGCATCGGATTGCGACTCTTCGATGAGCGCGCGATTCGCTGCGCGCAGGCGCTCATTGGCACGATTGAGCTCGGTCGTGCGCTGTGCGATTTGCGCCTCGAGCGCGCGTTCCCTGCGCATTTGCCTTGATCGGTAGCTGTGACTCAAGTACGCCAGGAGCGCTAACGCGAGCAGCACGATCAGCAGACGGAACCACCACGCTCGATAGAATGGCGGCACCAGTCGAAAAGTAAACTCCGCCGCGTCGCGCGAGTCCAGCAATGCGCTGCTCGTGGCCATCACCTGGAACGTATAAGTGCCGGGTGCCAGGTTGGTGTAGTACGCCACGCGCCGGTCGTCGCCATACCGCCATTCCTCATCGTAACCATCAAGCCGGTAGCGAAAGCGCAGACCGGTAGGATCCTGCATCGCCAGGCCCGTAAAGGCGATCGCCACGTCGCCGGTGCGGCCATCCAAGGCCAGCTTTCCGCGAGCATCGTGCACTACGCCAGAGTGTTCGACTGTCTCGATAACTGCAGTGGGGAATACAACGCTGCGCCGAATCGAATCTGTATCGAGACGAACCACGCCATCCAGCGTTGGGTACCAAAGTGCTCCTTGAAACTCTGCAACACGCGCCTGCGCGCCGCCGTTGCAACAGCGTGTGCGTAAAGCGCCGGGGTAACGACCGCTGGTCTGCAGCACCATTTCGACGCCGATGCGTCCACCGCGTTGCTCAAAGCGCTGCAATTCGCTGAGTTCGATTCGATAAACACCCTCGGCACTGCTGACGTACAACCAGGTGTCGAATACCAGCGCCGAGAAGGCGTTATTGAATGGCAAACCATTGTCCGCATTGAGATGGTGAAACCCGCGGCTCCCACCGATGAACAACCCAGCATCGCTGGTGGTTACAACGACACGATCGTCGCGCCAAACGTGCAGACCGGTGATCAAGGCGTTGCCGATGGCTGCCGGATTCTTGATGGCCGTAACTTGCATGCCGCGCATCGAAAACAAGCCGCGCTCAGTGCCTATCCATACGCTATCGTTGTCGACGCCTAAGGCGCGGATGCGGCTCTCCGACAATCCCTGGTCGGCACCAATTTGTCGCCATGTTTCGCCGCGCTGCTCGAACAGCCCGACGCTACTGGCAATTAACAGACGTCCAGGAACGGGTTCTGCAAATGCTCGAACGCCGGCCGTTCCCAAAGTTGCCCACGCAGGATCGCTGACCAAAGCCTCGCCGTTCCAACGTGCCATACCGCCGCGCGTGCCGATCAGGATGGATCCAGTGTGCTCCGCGTAAATGTTGTACACCGATGCATCAAACAGGGAAAGCGTGGAGGTAATGGGACGAATGCGACCGTCGCTCCGCAATATCTCCAGGCCCGTATTGGTACCGATGTAAAGCCCGGCATCGGTCGTCATGACGCTCCAGACAAATGGATCGCTCAAGCCGTCCTCGGTGCTAAACCGCGAAGACCAGCCGTTCCATAAACGGTGCAGACCGTGGGTCAAACTACCGACCCACAGATTTCCCTCGCGGTCCTCAAAGATCGACGAAATCCAGGAATTCGCGGGCAAAGCGCTGTTCACCGCATGCTCGAGACCGCGGTCTGGGTGATAACGATATAGACCCTCCGTGGTACCGATCCAGAGATTGCCGTCGCCGTCGCGCTGGATTGCCTCCACTCGTGTTCGCTTGAGCGGCTCCGCCCAGGGCGGCGTCTCCCAAGTCGAGATGAGGCGATAAACGCCCCGAGTGGTGCCGGCATAGACTGCGCGCCCGCTACTGGCGAGCACGTTCACGGAAACACCCGCCGGCAACGCCAGGTCGCGACTCTGCTTGCCGTTGATTTCGATCACACTATTGCCGCTGGCGACATAACGCTTGGCGTTAAACACGACCACACTGCGCAATGTCGACGAAGGCACCCCAACGTTGAGCGCACGTCCATCTTCGACTTCGAATAGTCCGCGCTCCGTAGCGACTAAGAGCCGATTGCCGTCGATCGGGAGCAGTCCCGTTACGGCGAGGTCCGAACCTTCGTCCACCAAACGAACGGTCTCCCACGTGGCACCCGTGAAACGCGACAATCCGCGCGCAGTTCCGAACCACAGAGTGCCGTCATCCCCACGAACCACGCGCTCTACGATGTTGGCGCGAAGCGCCGGTGTATTGTCGAGGTCGAACACGTGAAAGCGCACGCCGTCGAAACGCGCCGCGCCGTCCTGGGTTGTCACCCAGATGTACCCCGTGTCATCTTGCGCAATGCTTAGCACAGAGAGTTGTGGCAACCCGTGCTCGATGCTCCAGCTATCGATCACGTAATTGCGAAACGGCTTGGTCGGCGTCAGACCATGTGCAAAGGGCGCCAACACGGCGCAAACGCAACCTAAGACGTAGACTCGGAAGATGGCAGCGAACTTGAGAATCGTCGGGTGCACTGGCCGCTGTGGTTGCGCAAGTGTACCTAAACCTTACGTGCTGATGGATAGCCCTTAACGAATGTACAGTCGAACCAGCGAACCTGTCCGATTTGATCGCGATTGTCCCGCCGTCATGGTACCCAGCGGCGATGCAGTCAGCTTGCCTGCGGGCAGCGTGGGTTACATCACCCAGGCGCTTGGCGGGAGCTTTACGGTGTACGTGGAAGGCAACCTGTTTCGTATTGCCGGCATGGACGCCGACGCCATCGGCAAAGAACCGGTTGCAGCACCAACGCTTCCCGATGGCGCTACCGATGCTGATGTCGAATCGTTAATCTGGGAGCAACTGCGCACATGTTTCGATCCTGAGATACCGGTCAACATTGTCGAGTTGGGCCTGGTTTACGAATGCAATGTGCTGCGATTGGAAAGCGGCGATCGTCGCGTCGACATCAAAATGACGTTGACCGCTCCAGGTTGCGGCATGGGCGAGACCTTGATCAGCGATGTGCGCAGCAAGCTTGAGATGATTCCCACCATTGCCGACGCCGACGTCGAGCTGGTCTTCGATCCGCCTTGGAATCAGAGCATGATGAGCGAAGCGGCGAAACTCGAAACCGGGATGTTGTAACCCAAACGATGGACATCAAGCCATTCTCCGATGCCGAGTATGAGACGCTGCCCGATTTGTTTTTGCTCCTGGAACCACACTTGCAGCGCAGCGAAATTATGGAACGTTGTACTGAAATGCGCGCTTCAGGTTGGTTTTGTATTGGCGCTTACGGCGACGCGCTGCAGGCCATGGCCGGCATATCGTTGCGTACGCATTTGTTCAGTGGGCGTGTGGCCTTCGTGGAGAACGTGGTGGTCCTTCCTGAGTTCCGGGGTCGGGGGCTGGGCCAGATGTTGATGGCATGGATCGAACACTACGCCCGCGAACGCGGCTGCCGGATGGTCACGCTGGACGCGTACCAGGCAAACCTGCCGGCCAGAGCGTTCTACGAGCGCCTGGGCTACGATCCACGCGGTGTGCATTTCGTTCGCGAGTTGTGAGCGCTGCAATCACCATCGTCGTTTACGGCGCAAACAGCACTCGCCGAGAAGCACTGCGGACATTTGCGATAGCGGCTGCCGGCGACCGACCCATCACCGTCCTGTCGGTCGATCTGGCAGCGCAAGCGCAGGGCGATACGGCGATCGACGCCTCAGCCGATGACGCGGAACAGGCGATGCTGGATGTCGTGGCAGCACACCGCGATTTCGAACGGGTCGGTCTATTCGGAGCGTTCGCTGGCGGTCTTGAAGTCAGCGCCGGTGCCGTCGTTCACGGGGCGAATCTGCCGTTCGGTGGATTGGGCATGGCGACCGCGCAGGCTGCGCTGCTGACGCGCGCTGCCGAACCGATGAGCGATCGCGCGCGGGTGGTCTGGGTTGCGTTGCTGTCAGCAGCGATCAAATCGTTGTCGCCGGCCGGTCAGCGCATCCGCCCAATGATTGCTATCGCAATGCAGGGCTGGTTGTACTCGCGAGCGCTGCGCATGTTCGGTTGGAATCTCCCTGCAGTTGCCAGCGGCGGATTTCTTATGGGCGCCTGGGCCTGCTCGCAGGGTGTGCTGTTGCAGTGGCTGCTGGTTGGCGACGCATTGATCGACGCGCTGCGGGTGCTCGCCAATGAAGCCGCGGCATTTTTGGGGACCACGGCGCCGCCGTTGGCGGCCCTGTTGGCACTTTGGATTGTGGCGCATGGATCGGTCGTCGCGACCGGCACCGCGCTAGCTTGGCGACGACGTTTCGAGGAACTGCCAGATCGCGTTATCGCTTTTGGTGTGATGCAACCGAGCCGCGATCGTCGCTGGCGACAGACCTTTGTCCACGCGCTGCGCGAGCTTCTGAGGCCTGCATTCTGGCTGCCGTTGGTACTCATTCTCGGTGCCCTGGCGTGGTCCGGGCAGCCGCAATTATCGCTGGTATTCGTAGCGCTGCGCGCCATGCTCATCGGTCTGGTGTTGATGATCCTCGTGCAACGTATGAATCTCTCTGCCCTACCCGAGCGCCTGCAGAAACTCGGGCATTGGGGGCCGGCGTTGGCGTGGCGACAAGCGCTAGCGCGATTAGGATTGCGCTGACAACGCAATCACATACGTCAAGGCGCCAGTCGGATCGCCAATCATGCCGATGCGGCCAACACCAGGCGCATCGAAGGCCGGGACGCACACCGATCCGCCGAGCTCTTCGGCGCGCTTGAGAATGGCGTCGGTATCGGCAACGATCACATACAAAGACCAATGCGAGGGCATGTCGCCCCACTCCTTGGTCATCGGCAGTAAGCCGCCGTAGCGTACATCCTCAACCGAATACTCGGTGTACTTCAGTTGTTCGAAGTTCGGCATCGGCGACTCCTTGTACGTCCAACCGAGAAGCTCGCCGTAGAACGCTCGCATCCCTGTGACATCGCGTGTCGCCAGTTCGACCCAACCAAAGGCATTTTCTCCGAACATCGCAAAGTCGCCGCCGCTGCTTTGCGCCGACTGCCAGAGTGCAAATACGGCGCCGCCTGGATCGGCGAGGAAAACGCTTCGGCCCATCTCCGGAACATCGAAAGGCGCCATGATTTCGCTGCCGCCCAGCGTTTTGGCCTTGGCCAGGCAGGCATCGACATTCGCCACGGCGAAGTACACGCCCCAGCGCGACGGGCCATCGACGCCCGGCGGCATGCCGGCGAGCGCACCAATCGTGCCGGTAGCGTTACGCAGGAACGAATATGGGCCGACGCCAGTGTGCAAAACCTGAGCTTTCCAGCCAAACAGAGCGGCGTAGAACGCACTCGATGCATCCGGGTTGGTGCTGGAGAGTTCGAACCAGCACGGTGCGCCCATCGGTAATTGAACGATTGCCATGCCTCACTCTCCAGTTTTTGTGCCGTCGAAGTCTGCGAGCCTTTGTACGCAACGTAAAGCATGGTCGCCCGTCGCTCAGCCGTCGCATACTGTGGGATGTTCTAACGGAGAGCCGATATGAGTTTGGAGAAAGTGAGTTCTGGCGCTGACGTGCCCAACGATGTCAACGTCATCATCGAAATCCCGATGAACGCCGAACCTGTGAAGTACGAAGTCGACAAGGCCTCCGGCGCGATCTTCGTCGACCGGGTATTGACGACGCCGATGCGCTATCCGTGCAACTACGGGTACATCCCCCGCACCTTGTCGGGCGATGGCGATCCCAGCGATGTACTGGTAGTGATGCCATTGCCGCTGATCCCAGGTTCAGTGATCCGCGTTCGCCCAATTGGCATGCTATCAATGGAAGACGAGGCCGGCGAGGACACCAAGTTGATCGCACTGCCGATTGTCAAGGTGTACTCGGCGTACGCCAACATGCACACGCTCGATGACGTCCCGCAGCACACGCTCGATCGCATCCGGCATTTCTTTGAGCACTACAAGGATCTGGAACAAGGCAAGTGGGTCAAGGTGCGTGGCTGGGAGGGGATCGAGGCGGCCAAACAAGACATTCTTGATTCGGTCGCACGCTACGCTCGCCAGTAGTCCACACTGCCCTAAGGCTCAAGCTCTACTAACCTGGACATGAAACGATTGTTGCTTTTGGCGACTTTGATCGTTCTTGTGATCGCCGTTTGGTGGCGCCACGAGCGAGCTGGCGCTGAATCGAAATCCAGTCATGTTGACGAGCTCGACGTCATAGCGAGTCCGCTGACGATTGTGCCCACTGCAAGGACCAGTCGCACTGTTGCGACAACGACGAGGGTATCGCCTGAGGACGCAATCCCGGAATCACCTGATAACACGTTAAAGCGGAACCACAATGCGGCCGCTCACGTAAAGACGACTCCGAAGCTATTCGAGTTGCAGGCGCGTGCGCCCAATAGTGCGAATGATGCACACGAGTATGCAATGGCCCTTTCAGAGTGTACCGCTGCCCTGCGCCGTCCGTTCGCCGACAGCGAACTAAGCCGCGGCGCATTCGCGGACTATCACGCCTTGATGAATGGCACTGATTTGTCGCAGGCGCTCTTGGGTTCGCGGCGTGAGGAATGCCAGCAGCTTTTGGGAACTATCGCGCCTGATCAACGGTGGAAATCGCTCGTGGATCGGATACTGTTGGCATGGGACGCCGCCGCCGCTCAAGGCGATCCCTATGCCAGATTGGTGGTCTTGACGCGCAATTGGACTGAAAACACTCATGCCCCGCAGTATGCGCAAGCCCAGGATCTGGGCATGAAATTGCTGAACATTAACGATCCATCGACGTTGGTTCGCCTGGCACCCAGGATGCGCGCCTTTGGGCAATTTCCATAAGCTTGGACACTGGCGGCCTGCGATCTCGGATACGACTGCAGTTACACTGGACCGATGATCATGCGCGACTGTTTGCTGCGAGGCCTATGTCGGAGCGGCGACTACGTTACCGAGCTGGAACGCGATACGCCACCGGTCATTTGGTCAGAGATACAAGTCCAGCGCGCACGTATTCTGGAGCTTATCCGCAGTGGCAATCTGCGTGGATTGTTCGATGTCCCGCCGCCTCGCCCTTAGCACATTGGCGCTCGTCGTCTCGGCATTGGCGATCTGGATTGTCGTGTCCCCCAATGCGCGCATCACTGATGGACTGCGCCCTATGGACCCCGAATCGGAGCAATCGAACCAGCTCGCACCAACGTCTTCGCCAAACCTGCCTAACGACGCCCCGATCGACGCCGATCCAGAGCACGCGCCGAAGTCCGCCGACAAGCTCACCTCAAGCACCGAGCCAGAGGATGAGGACGAAGACGAAGTATTCTCGCACTTACCGCCGCGCGAGGCAGCGCTTCGGCTGCACGTATGCGCTGTGCGCGCGTCAACTCGACTCATCGAGTTATCGCGCTCGCAAATGGACGCAACGCCGGATCAGATCTCACCAGCAGAACAACGATCGCGTGCCGCGCGGCAGTATCTTGATGGACTCTGCTCTGAGGCCTATCAGTTATCGATCGAGGCGAAACAGCGAGCCATGGCGACAGTCACTGCGCGTGCTCTCGAGTCAATTGATCCAGCTGACCGACTGCTTGGCACTCAATTACGAGCCGCTGACTGACCTATCCGCAGCTACGGCGCGGCAGATCTATATCGCCGCACTGTCGAGTGGCGATCCCGAATTGTTGGCGTGGATCGGCGGCTCGCTCAATACTCGTGAAGGCAGCACTGTCGAACGCTTAGGCCCTTATGCGGCCTCGGATCTCAGCTTCGCAAGCTTTGTTCTCGCAGGCTGCGATCTTGGCGCCGATTGCTCGCCGAACTCGCTCTGGTTTCAGTTCAACTGCGCTGATAACGCTGCTGCATGTATGTACGACAATCTCGAAGCGCAACTTCTATCGCTCTCGTACCCGCCGCGCGCTCATCCCTACATCCAACGCGAACGCCGCAACATCGTTCTGCGTATCCGTTCCGGGCAGGGCGCTTCGCTGTTTGCACCAGTATCTCCACCGAAATCGTAGCAGGTTCTTCACGTTCCGCAGATTTACTTCAGTTGAACGAGCGAGTAATTTCGAGGTGTGAAGACCAATGCGAGAGGGGCGATGGTCGAAGAAGACGAGCTATTCGAATTCGCAGCTGAGGTAGAGCGCGGCGAACCGTGGAATGTACTCGTGGTCGACGACGAACCGGCCGTGCATGAGGTGACTAAACTTGTGCTCGGTACCTTCACATTCGAAGACCGTCCCCTCAAGTTTTTTCACGCTTACTCCGCCGCTCAGGCGCGAGACGTCATGCGCAGCACGCCCGATCTTGCCGTGCTGTTGCTCGATGTTGTGATGGAGTCAGATCAGGCCGGCCTTGATCTGGTGAAATTCGTGCGCGGCGAACTTGACAACCACTTCGTAAGGATCGTTCTTCGAACCGGTCAACCCGGCCAGGCGCCCGAGCACGAGGTGATCACCAACTACGACATCAACGATTACAAGGACAAGACTGAGCTGACGGCCCAGAAGTTGCGCACGATGATGTATGCAACGCTGCGCGCCTACCGGGACGTGATGTTGATCGAGAGGAATCGGCTTGGTTTGGAGCGCGTGATTGCCGCTTCGGCGCATATTTTCTCGCATCAGAAATCACATGAGTTTGCCTCTGCTGTGCTTGGTCAACTCAGCAACGTCGTGGGCCTCGAGAAAGGTGCGCTGTATTGCAAGACCGTGGAGGTGCCGAGCACGGGCGAAGAACTGGTCGTGGCAGCCGCAACGGGCGATTACGCTCGATATATCAACACGCCGGTCGATTCCGCATTGCCACCACACCTGGTGGCCTCGGTGCATCAGGCTTTCGAGCGTAAGCAGAATCTGTTCGCAGACGATCACTATGTACTGCATTTCACGGACAGCCACGCAACAGAAAGTCTGTTGTATGTCGGCGAAACACCGCGCTTGCGCGACATCGATTATCGACTCGTGCAATTGTTCTGCACAAACGTCTCCATTGCGTTCGAAAACCTGCATCTCAATAAGGAGCTGTTCGAGAGCCAGTTGGAGATGGTTTACCTGCTCGCTGGAGCAGCTGAGACACGATCGCGCGAGACCGCCAATCATGTCCGACGCGTGGGCCTGCTGGCTGAATTGATCGGCTTACGCAGTGGTCTCGAAGAAAATGTAGCTTCGATGTTGCGCTTTGCGGCGCCGTTGCACGACATTGGCAAAATCGGCATTCCCGATGCGATTCTGAACAAACCCGGCGCACATACGCCAGAGGAATCGGTGGTCATGCGCACGCACGCGGAGCTTGGCGCGCAGATGCTGGCCAGCTCCAAACGCCCGCTGATGCAACTCGCGGCGCAGGTTGCCCGCGAGCATCACGAGAACTGGGATGGTTCGGGTTATCCGCGAGGGCTGAAGGGCGAGGATATTGGCGTCGCTGGCCGCATCGTTGCGCTTGCGGATGTGTTTGACGCGCTCGGTAGCAACCGCTGCTACAAACGCGCCTGGGGTCGAGAGGAAGTCAAAGCCTTCATTCGCGGTCAGTCGGGCCGCAAATTCGATCCGCGGCTGGTGGAGGTACTATTCGGCGCCTGGGACGAAGCAGAGGAAATTCGCCGCTCCTTGCCCGACATCCTGTAAGGCACAGGCGATCAACTGCCGCCCTAAGGACGGCCCCATTCGATGTGCCGTATGCGCGGACCGATTTGTTCCTGGGTCACGATCACGGTAACCGCTTCGTTAACCTCAGGGTTAGTGACTGCCACGTACACCCAGGCGAGATCGTAAGGCGATAGGTCCGGCATATCGCATGAGGCTTCCATCACGCAAACATCTGCAGGCCCATCTGGGCCCTGCCCTGTTCCCCCCATCATTTCCTCGAACGTATGGCGGAGCTCATCGGTATGGAGGCGACGAAGGTTGCGGGCGAGTAGCGCTCGCGCGGCGAGATAGTCTCCATCTGCCAGATGTTCTGCGAAACGCTGCGCGACTTGCACCGCTTGCTCGGTACGTTCGACCAGACTAGAAGCACTATCGCGAATCGCCGCGGACTTGTGCTGCGGCGCCTTGTTTAAAGCGGCGTTCAGCTGCGTGCGTACAGCGCGAATAACGTTCGCGGATCCAGTCAATTCGTCCGTGCGTGCATCGAGATTGGAGATTGCCGAATCGACGTCGGCGCCCGCGGCTTTGGCATGACACCGTTTCGCCTGCTCAACGCCATGAATCGCAAACTCACCCGTCAGCGACTCAAAAATGCGAGCTGCCGCCGGAAAGTCATGCAGTCGCTCGTGCAGGAATGCTTTGTTGTACAACCACTCTTCATTATGATGCAAAGCAAGCGCGATGTCGTAAAGCGCCAGCGCCGAACCGATGATGTCGGGATTAATCGGAACGCCAAAATCGTCACCCCCCCGAACCCAACCAGGCTTCGGGGCATCCAAAGTTTTCATCGTTCCTTCGTTGACTCGACGAAGCGCTAATGAATACACCTCGCTCGCCGCAAGTTCTCGGGATTTGGCATCAATCTCGGCATCGTCGATCACCAAATCCTGAACGTAGTAGTCGCTGCCGGAGACTTGGCTGGCAAGCCGCATCAAATCACCTGCTCGCGCGCGTTTGTTCAGATCACTACCGGCGAGCGCGAGCATCCGCTTTGCTTTGGCGGCAATCGCATCTCCGGCCATCTGCTGATCGAAATTCACGCAGCTGCCCCGACGGATTCTCAGGTTGACGGGAATCGCAGGATGCCGCCGCATTTCGAATGCAGCCGCCCACCACGAGGCGCGCAAGTTTACACGAGGCCGGAGGCCCACGATCAAAGCATCGAGTTTTCTTCGAGCAGGGCGATCACCGGTGCCAGCTCATTTTCGAGCTGTCGCCACCGCGCCACCGAGGTTCGATATAACGGCTGACGAACCTGCACTGAGCTGGCCGTGGCCACTGGCGCAGTGTTTTCATGAAACGCCAGACAAGCATCATTCCATGGCAAATCCAGGTGCTGCAGCAGTCGACGGGCGGAACCTGGCAGATCGTCCACCACGTCCTCATAGCGGACTTCAAGATAGCTGTCGCCTAATGCCTCGCGCCAGAAGTCGCATAGCCTGCGAAAGCTCATCCAATATCTGGCGGAGTCCAGCAAGTCGTAGGCGTAGTTGTAATAGGTAAATCCGGTCGCGAAAAGCTGCCTATAGTTGCTGACGATGGTGTCCAACGGATGTCGCTGTACACAGACGATCCGAGCTTTCGGTAGCGAGCGATGAATGATGCCCGCATAGAAAAAATTGAGCGGCATCTTGTCGATAAACCGTGCAGTATGGCCGGTTCGCGGCCGAGTGCTTTGAACGTACGCCTCACCGAGGCGCTGCATGGAAACGCGATGCGCGCTGTGTAGCGTTTCGGAATCCAGCACATATCGGCTGGAGGTTCGTGCGTACCGCTTGAGCGCTAGCGAGAAATGGCTCAACTCGCCCGCTGCAAAGACATCGGGGTGGCTCGACAAAATTCGTTCTACGAGCGTCGTACCTGTCCTCGGCATGCCGAATATGAAGATCGGCTCCACACTCGCGTGGCCACCTGATTTCGGCAAGCTGGCAAACGATTCCTCGGCCGCGCAAAAAAGTTCCGCGTCAACGTCGAAGCGATAACCTTGTTCAGATCGCTTCCGTCGTTTTGCGGGTGCGAGAACATTCATCGCTCTCGGCAGCTGGCCCTGATCCTCCCAATACTTTGCGAGCGCATGCGTCCAGTGAAGCATGGCGTCTGCATCGGTTGCTGTGTCAGCTTGAGTGACCAGAAAGCTAGCGTCCTCTTCCGACAGCGCGCCCTTACGAACTTGCGCCAGTGCCGACCAGACCTTCGGATTCATCCGATCAAGCCCAATGCAAGCTCGATATGCTTGCTCCGCGTCCGCAAATGCGCCAACGAACTGCAGCGCAGCGCCGAGGTTGTAGTGGTAACTCGGTTGCCCAGGATCGAGTGCGATTGCCCGTCGGAATGGCGCTACCGCCTCGTCGTGCGCGCCGGCACGCGTCAGTGCGACGGCCAGGGTATCAAACGTCCAGGCGTTAGTTGTCCCAATTTGCTGAGCCAGTGTCAGACCATGTCGTGCCGCCAACAAGGCTTCGCGCGGGCGACTTAACGCCAGCAAGGAACGCGCTCGCTGAGCTTGGATATCGGGATCCGGAGCAATCACCGATGCCCGATCGAGAATATCGAGCGCCTTACCATGATTGGCGTGCTCGGCCGCAATGATTGCGAGCAGAAACAACGCTCGCGCCTTCCGCGGATTTCGCTTGAGTTCGGCAATACAAAGCTCATGCGCCGCACGAAAATCACGACGCGCGATCAGACGCTCGGCCTCTTCCATTCCACAAAGCGCCGCGGACGACAGCGGTTCCGCCCCTTAGAAGCCGAAGTTGTAATTGAACCGCAACCCGAACTCGCGTGGACGCAACACGTCTTGGTAATAACGACGAACCCGAACCGGGTCGCCGTCCTCGTTTTCAACCGTTTGCACGAACGCACGAGTGGCACGCACGCCGGTAACGGCGAATTTGTTCCAAACATTCTCGGCGTACAACTGGACCGTCCAATTGCTACCGCGCAAAATCGCCGACGCGTTGTGTATGGTGAATCCGGGTAAGCGCTCACCGTCGGCGCGATTGCCGGTACGGGTCAATACGTCTCCAATGGCAGCGACTCCATAGTTAACACGCAGATCGAGTGCGTCGGCGACGACGGTGTCGTAGGTCACGAACAAAGTACCCTGCCGTTCGGGAGATCCTGGAAGTCGATCTCCCGCTCGCCCGTCTACATCTACGCGCGGCCCGAACCCAGGCGGAACGATTGTGTTAAGCAGCGCCGGTGCGTCTTCGCTCAACTCGGCGTTTGTGAACGCCATACTTCCACGTAAGGACCAATTGTCAGAAAGCAGAGCGTCGAACGACAGTTCCAAGCCTTGGCTTTCCGCGCCCTCACCGTTCAACGTGATCGGAAGATTGGCGTTTTCTGTTGTACCAGCGAGTTGCGGGTCTTCCCAATCGATGTAGTAGATCGAACCATTCAAAGTCAGCCGTCGATCCAGCCACTGGCTGCGGATGCCGAGTTCAAAATTCGTGGTCTTGTCTGGAAAAAACTGTTGCTCGTCAGGCAACGCGCAAGCAATTTGATTTGGCGGAAGCGGCGTAGGGCACGGCGCGACGCCATTGCTGTTACCGATGCGATATCCCTCACTAATAGTAAAGTAGCCAAGGAGGTCATCGGTGAATTTGTATGAGGTGTTGATCTTGAACAACGTACCGTCGTCGCTTTGACCACCTTCCTCGAAATCAAGGTTGATATCGTTTGGGCCAGCGTCGCCGAATATCGAGTTGAATAGCGGCAAGTCGATTGCATCGCGCGTGTCGAGCGAATAGTCGTAGTAGCGGCCGCCAACGGTGATCTGCCAGCGTTCCGTGATGTCATATCCCAGTTCGCCGTAGAGTGCCATCTCCTCCAGCTTAGTCTCATTGACAGAGATATACTCGAGTTCATCCGGTCGATTGCCACCGAGGTACTCAGGATAACCAGGCGTAAACTCGCGACTCGTCGCGTCGACATTAAGCTTGTTGTAAAACGCGCCAATGATCCAATTAAGTGGACCATCATCGGTCGAAACCAGTCGCAATTCCTGATTAAAGGTGTTTTCTTCCTGATCTTCGCGCGTAAAGGCACTGAAGGCAGGAAACGCTTCGTAGCTGTATTCAAGAGTCAGCAAAAGATCTGTCTGGTCGCGCTGACCCAGTTCATCATAAGTCGAATACCCGGTTGCGCTGGTTAATTCCGCGAAACCGAGATCGGCGGTAATCTCAAGCGCTGCCAGTTCGTTGTGCCGATCATTTGGCTCCAGATAGCGATGAGCCGACACGTAACGATCGGTTCCGAATGCAACTTGGTGGTTCTGAGTTCGACCACCAACCTCTTGATCCTGAAAATAGTAAGTAAGATTGGCGTCTAGAGCGTCGTTCGGTTGCCAGCGCATTCCGACGCGTCCGCTTAGCGTTTCTTGAAAATCCGCATCCTTCTCTTGCCGCAAATTTGCGGCCACGTCCGCCGGAGCGTTGAAATTGGGTTCTGGGTCAGATACCCCCGGCTCACGCAGAAGGAAGTTATAGTCGATAAACCCGGGATCGTCTAACCAATCAACACTGGCGCGCAGAGCAAAGGTATCGCTAAGGGCATAATTCGCCGTGAAGCCACTGGTATAACCCAAGCTCCCACTTTCCGCCAAGTCATACGCACTCCCGCGGATTTCAAACTCCGTTCCATCAAATGAGGGTCGCTTTGGGATGTAGCGAATGGCACCGCCTAGCGTACCTGCTCCGTATAGCGTTCCCTGCGGTCCAAGTAGCACTTCGACGCGTTCAATGTCTTCCAACCGCAGGTCGACATAAAGAGGGATCTCGCCAACATAAGTGGCAACCGTGCCACCGCTACCATTTCCGAGCGCTTCTGACGCAGCTACCGGATCAGCATTCAGTCCGCGAACGATGATCTGATTTGAAGTCCGACCTCCCTGATCGAGCACATACAGTCCAGGCACGCTACGCCCAATCTCTACCAGACTGCCAACACCCTCTTCGCGCAGGTTGTCTCCCGACAAAGCTGTGATGTTCAGAGGAACGTCCTGCACACTCTCGGCGCGTCTGGTTGCAGTGACTGTGACGGTGTCCAGCTGCGTGGCTTCGTCCGGCACTTCTTGCGTCAAGCCCAACACCGGAGCGAGCGCTGCAGAAAGTGCAATGGCGAGGCGATGTCGGCGAGGCAAGCGGTGTGGGTGCATGAGCAAGGCTCCAGGGCGATAGATCTTCATTGGAAGATAACAGACCGCCTACCGGGGGAGCCATAGCATGAAGCATGCAATAACGACTGACGACTGAAAGCACAACGCCCAGCCTGATGGCTGGGCGTTGTGATGACTAATAGGTGCTTGGCGATGACCT